>Ga0316206_1000182_pt1 | contig 122106 bp, 124 predicted proteins | sample 6monthpyrite_MG_FD_204942 | JGI IMG/M metagenome (GOLD analysis project Ga0316206, IMG submission 204942) | Microbial mat bacterial communities from mineral coupon in-situ incubated in ocean water Damariscotta River, Maine, United States -... | ecosystem: Environmental > Aquatic > Marine >... | reverse complement strand
ATCTTAGAGACACTTATGCCGAGCAAGTAACACGAGCGAGACTTTACCAGACTGCCCCAACCCTATTTTAAAACCACTGGATTCCCGCCTTCGCGGGAATGACGGTAATTTAAAACTTCTACCGTCGCTGAAACCGACGAGAAACTATCATATTTTGTTTTGATTATTCACTTCGTATTAATGATGATTTAACAACACCCGTTACGACCGATTTAACTGCTCTTACTAATTTTTTGGTTCTTACTATCACTATTCTATTTCCTGTTTCTCTTATCCAGCTTTTTACCTTACTGGTAAACGCAGAGCTCGTGTTACTCTCTCTGCATAAGTGACTCTAAGTTGCGAAGCAACTAAGAGTCACTAAAAAAAAGGCGGAGCTACCGTTAAAGTAGCTCCGCCCTTTCCATGGCAAATCAGCCTAATATATTGACTAAATCAACCAATATACAAAAATGAATAAGCCTAACCAAACAACATCAACAAAATGCCAGTACCAAGCAGCCGCTTCAAAGGCAAAATGATTTTCTGGAGTAAAGTGACCTTTCATAGAACGAACTAACATAACCAGTAACATAGTCGCCCCAACGAATACATGGAAACCATGGAAGCCGGTTAACATGAAGAACGTCGTACCATAAGCGCCTGTTGTTAATTTAAGGTTCAAATCAGAATATGCATGTGAATATTCGATAACTTGGAAAGTTAAGAATAATGTACCTAAAGCAACAGTTAAGAATAAACCAAAGATTAACTGTCCACGATGGCCTGCTTTTAACGCATGGTGAGCCCAGGTTAATGTAACACCAGAAGTTAACAGAATGATTGTATTCCATAATGGTAAGCCCGTTGCTGGCATTACTTCATAGTCACCACCAACATTACCCGGACCATTCGTTGGCCAAACAGCATCAAAACCTTGATGTAAGATTTCACCGGTTAACGCATTGTTTCCTGCACCACCTAACCAAGGCACAGAGAAGTTACGCATATAGTAAAGCGCACCAAAGAATGCGGCGAAGAACATCACTTCTGACAAGATGAACCAAATCATCCCCATGCGGAAAGATGTATCTACTTGAGCATCATATTTACCTGCCTGGCTTTCACGAACAACTGTTCCAAACCAACCAAATAACATGAATACTAATACCGCAAGACCAATATACGATATTGTCATGTCGCCTAATGCGCCATCTACACCGTTGGTTAATGCTAAAGCAAAACCGCCAGTACTTAGAAATAGACCAATTGAACCAACCATAGGCCAGTGACTTGGCTCTGGAAGATAATAGCTGCCTTCTGCTTGTGCCATAACTACCCCTCTTTATCTTTATATAATTAAATTTATTTTAATGCTAATGGCTGTGTATCAAAAAAAGTATACGACAACGTAATAGTATTAATACTTTTCGGTAGGTCCGGACTTACCATAAATCTTAGTGGCATCGTTCGGGCTTCCCCTTTCTTGAATGTTTGTTGTGTAAAACAAAAACATTCTATCTTCGTAAAATATTTTGCTGCATTACCGGGTAAGATTCTCGGTACTGCCTGGGCGATAACATCTCGTCCAGTATTATTCTTTGCATAAAAATCAGCTGTCATCATAACGCCGGGGTGAACATCTATTTCGTTCTGCAGGGCTTTAAACTCCCATGCAATCCCACCATTAAGTGCGGTAACAAATTCCACCGTTACATTCCGCGTTAAATCTTTATTCGCGGCCATGTCTTTAACAGCTTGCTCTTGAGCCTTTGGGTCATATTCGCCTGACTCAATATCAGCAAAACGGCCAATATTAAGAACCTGACAAACTACGTCATACAAAGGTACGAGTGCATAACCGAAACCGAACATTGCAACAACGACAATTAAAAGTTTACCTGCCGTTTTTTTATTTGTTGCAGTTTTGTTACTACCAGTTTCCATCTTTATGTCCGAATGAAGAGCCAAGCGTAAAACACGACGACTACAATCACTAAGATTGTTACTGTTTTACGTATACCTTTTCTTTGTTCTTCATTCATTACTTAAACTTCTTATAAAAGTGAGAGCGCCTATGCTGATTAGCAAAAGCGCTCTTTATTTCTACTTAATAGTCGGAGGTGTTACGTGAGTATGGTAAGGCGCTGGAGATGGCATTTCCCACTCAAGACCTTTTGCATCTTCCCATACTTCACTCGACACTTTATCACCACCTTTAATACATTTAATAATGATGTAAAGGAATAACAATTGTGTGCCACCGAAAATAAATGCACCGATTGATGAAATTTGATTGAACTCCGCAAACTGTAGCGCATAGTCAGGAATACGACGTGGCATACCTGCCAGACCTAAGAAGTGTTGTGGGAAGAACAAAATGTTCACCGAAATATTTGATACCCAGAAGTGCCACTTAGCAAGCCTGATATCAAACATGTTACCAGTCCATTTAGGCATCCAGTAGTAAACACCACCAATAATCGCGAACAATGCACCCGTTACTAAAACGTAATGGAAATGCGCGACTACGAAGTAAGTATCATGGTATTGGAAATCAACTGGAACAACACCTAACATCAAGCCAGTGAAACCACCGATTGTGAATAAGAATACAAATGAGATAGCCCATAACATTGGAACTTCAAATGTCATCGAGCCTTTCCACATTGTAGCCGTCCAGTTAAATACTTTAACCGCTGTTGGTACCGCAATCATTACCGTTGCATACATAAAGTATAGTTCACCCGCTGCTGGCATACCCACTGTAAACATGTGGTGAGCCCATACGATGAACGATAAGAATGCAATCGCTGCTGTCGCGTATACCATTGACGCGTAACCAAATAGAGGCTTACGTGCAAAAGTAGGAATGATTTGCGAAACAATACCAAAGGCTGGAAGAATCATAATATACACTTCAGGATGACCAAAGAACCAGAATACATGCTGGAACAATACTGGGTCACCACCACCGGCTGCATCAAAGAAGCTGGTACCGAAGTATTTATCAGTCAACATCATTGTTACAGCACCGGCCAATACTGGCATTACCGCAATCAATAAGAAGGCTGTGATTAACCATGTCCATACGAACAATGGCATTTTCATTAATGTCATACCAGGAGCACGCATGTTCAAGATAGTTGCGATGATATTGATAGAACCCATAATGGAAGAGAAACCTAACAAATGCACTGCAAAGATAAAGAATGCTAGCTTGTCGTATTGACCTGAAAGAGGCTCATAGAAAGTCCAACCAAATGCCGGGCCTTGACCTGCCATGAAGTCACCACCGATGAACATTGGTGCAACTAATAATGTTGCTGCAAATGGAAGAATCCAGAAGCTCCAGTTATTCATTCGTGGTAAAGCCATATCCGGTGCACCAATCATAAGAGGTACTTGCCAGTTAGCAAAACCAACCATGGCTGGCATGATGGCACCAAATACCATGATTAAACCGTGAAGGGTTGTCATCATGTTGAAGAAGTTAGGGTTAACTACTTGCATACCTGGTTCGAATAATTCAGCACGAATTACCATGGCCATTGCTCCACCTACGAATAACATAGTGAAAGCAAACCATAGATACATAGTACCGATGTCTTTGTGATTGGTTGTAAACAACCAGCGTTTAATACCTGTCGGAGCGTCGCTCATTTTATAATCTCCCCTTAACGCGCAGTTTTAGCTGCTGCTGGTTGAACGGTATCGCCAGTATTATTACCCCAAGCATTACGCTCGTAAGTAGTAACCGCTGCGATGTCGGCATCTGATAATTGTGGTCCGAATCCAGGCATAATCCCTTTACCGGCAATAATTAATTTCAGATGATCTTCAATTGAACCTGTAGTTGCCACTGGTGAACCTACGAGCGCTGGGAATGGCCCACCACCTGTACCATTCGCCTGGTGACAAGCTGCACAGTTAGCTTTATAGACTGATTCGCCTTTCGTCATTAACTCGGCTTGAGTAAATGTTTTATTTGAATCGCCGGCTGCTGCTGCAATGGCTGCTTTCTCGTCTTTAATCCAAGCGTTATATTCGTCTTGTGCAACGACTTTAACAACGATTGGCATAAAGCCGTGGTCTTTACCACAAAGCTCAGCACACTGACCGCGGTAGATACCGGTTTTAGTCGCTGTGAAATGGCTTTCATTAATATAGCCAGGGATTGCATCGCGTTTAACCGCAAATGCTGGAACCCACCAAGCATGTAATACGTCGTTAGAAGTAATTAATAAGCGTACTTTTTTATTTACTGGAACAACGATTGCCTTATCAACATCTAATAAATAGTTGTCAGCTTTAGCAAGTAAAGATTTATCAGCACCTAATTGGCGTGCTTCATTACTGCTTTCAGATAAATTACTGAAGAAGCTTAAATCTTCATCGCGGTAGTTATACTGCCACTTCCACTGCCAGCCCGTTACTTGAATCGTAACATCAGACTTAGTTGAGTCTTCAATTTCTAGCAATGTTTTAGTTGCTGGTACCGCAATTGCGACTAATACTATTAATGGTAAGACTGTCCAAATAACTTCAACCGTTGCACTTTCGTGGAACTGTGCAGCTACTGCACCTTTCGATTTACGGTGGTTAATGAGTGAATAGATCATTACTGAAAAAACCAGGATACCTGCGACAGTACAGATCCACATGACTAACTGATGTAAGTCATATATATCGCTACCGATTGCAGTAACACCTGGTTCCAAATTCAGCTTGTAATCAGCTAATGCAATACCTGGCACGAGTAATAACCCGAGCAGTGCACTTAGCTTTTTTGTAATGTGACTTGCTGACATACCATTACCTCTTCTTGGTTTGGTTTGGTTTTATAAAGTTTTAAAACTTTTTTATTTTGTTAAAGCAGCGCTTGTTCAACTTCTGCTTTAACCCCCTCATATAATTCAAGTTGATGACATCTTGAATCACTTGTTATTTTTTTAAATCTTCTATGTTTTAGGAGACTTAAAAAATAAATTCTTATTAAAATACTCATGTATTTAAGACTTCTATCTTCGAGGCGCATCCTACCCAAGCAGGGTCTGAACCGCAACCGAAAATTTAAAAATAGCTTTATAAATCAAAGATATATAAGCCACTTCTAATACAATAGAAAACTAATATACTAATATTACAATATAAGATTTAGCGTACGTACGGCGAGTAATAACAATAACTTAGCAAAACCATAAGGTTAAAACTTAACCATTAACCATATATTTGGCATGGAAATAATCTAACCAACACATCAAATCTCTTTTATCACCATAAATAATTTCTGTGCTAAAGGCTAAGCTAATCTGAGGATCTGGGCTATTTCTTGCACAGTTGCATTGAAGGGAATTTCGGCGAGTAAGGGGGCTTTAATCACTGATTTTAAGGTATCAATATTTTCCGCATAACGGGGCATTTCTTCTTCAAGTGTATTTGCAATCCAGCCATGAAAATTCACCTTTGATTGCTCAATCGCCTTTGCCGTTAATAGCGCATGATTCAAGCAACCCAAACGCATCCCAACAACCATTATCACGGGCAATTTAAGCTGTTTAGCTAGGTCTTCCAGAGTTGACTGTTGTGAGGCTGTCTCACCGACATTCAACGGTACATACCAGCCACCAACGCCTTCAACAACGACCACATCAGCATGCTCAACCAATTGCTGATAGGCATCCATTATATAAGGAATGGATATTTGTACATTATTTTCTGCAGCGGCGATGTGTGGTGCAACCGGGACTTCAAATATATAAGGATTAACCAACTCATACGGAATATCCAAACCACATGCGTCCAGTAACAATTGAGCATCTTCATTACGTAACTCACCAGAATCGTAGTTTCCGCCACTGGCAATAGGCTTCATGACGGCCACTGTTTTGCCTTGCTCACGTAAGGCATGCACCAAAGCAATGCTAAAGTGTGTTTTACCAACATCGGTATCCGTACCGGTTATAAAGAAACCTTTTTTCATTTGCGCCCTTTGGAGAAAAAATACTTAAGTTAAATCATACATAACTCACTCTAAAATAGTAATATAGTTCAAATTACGAAGGCTTTTAATATATAGCGAAGCTGCTCTAATTTAACGCAAACTAACAAAGACAATTTAAATTTATGACTAATCAAGATACAAGACAACGCCAATATATGGCACTCGCACCATTGGCGTCACTCGCGGCAATATTTATTAATCCACTCGCCAGTACCATTGCGCCGTTGGTTATATATTTTATTTTTAGAAATAAACGTGCAGATGTTGCTAAAACAGCACTGCGCACTGCAGACCTGGCTTTTAGTATTCAGTTATGGATTATCCTGATTAGTCTGGTGCTTATGTTAGGCATATCACTCAATCTTGTTGCCACAAATGAAACTCAACAAATGATGAGCATCGCAACCATTATTATTTTAGTTATTTATGTTGTTTCACTTCTTTACGCTACCTTTCAAGCATTCAGTGGAAAAATGTGTAATCACTTTTTTTCATTCAAAATAGCCGAGCGTGTTTTTGGTCTTGTAGAAAAGCGAAAACAGATTCCAAAAACTAAAATTTATTAAAGTATAAACTCTGAAAGACGTGCCGTTTTATTTGAAGATATTTTATTGACCATCGCCAAAAATAATTCTGCCGTTGCAATCGCATCCATCAAAGCATTGTGAGCTTTATAAGCCTGCATGTTATATGACTTACGTAAATTAAATAAACGCAGGTCATTAGATTGGTAGGGAGAATCTCGTCGATCAAGACTCCGTTTAGCTAAAGCCTGTGTATCAATCGTTGGAATGATAAAATCACAACCATATAAAGTCTGACATATTGTATTTATAAAGCCTTGTTCAACCTTAGCATTATGTACCAACATCACTTTGCCACTTAACCGTTCAAGTAGTTTTGGAATTGCTTCGTTAATACTCATACCTGTTTCAGATTGATCATCCGTAATTTGATGGATAACAACACTTTGAACGGAAAGATTTTTATTAGTGTTTATAATTTGATGCCAGCAAGAGTCCAGTTTAATTCCAAGGCCTTCAATTTGAACTAAGCCTATACTCACAATTCTATCTTTATTCGGATTCAAGCCGGTTGTTTCAATATCAAGTGAAACAATATCCAGATCTCCGATTAAAGCTTTTTTATTCACAAAAGCTTTAGATAAATATTTTTGCATTGCTGGTGCTTGTCGTTGTTTTAACAAACATTTACGCTGGTAATTTTTTCCAAAAAGCCTATAAAATATTTTTAGGTTGAATATTTTTGGGTTCAATATCATTAACCAGCTCACGATGATTGATAACGACTTTCAAAGAACTGTTGCATTGTTTTAATAATCGAAAAAGAATCTTTTAAGTGACTTTTTTCTAATCCGGAAAGCTCATCCGGTGGTAAATAATTATCAGCACTGACGCCTGCACGTATTTGTTGTGCTTGATGACGAATTCGTAACGAGGCAATAAACTCCATCGCATCAATCAAATTGTCATGCATCTCTTTACTTAACGCTTTACATTGCAAAGCAGCATCGAGTCTTTCTTCTGTATTAGAAGCACTAATACCGTTAGCTAATGCAATCACGCGCGCAATATCAACAATAGGAACTATACCGCGATGCTTAATATTTAAAGTGTTTTTATGTTTATCATCTTGAACCATAACAAAATTTCTAAAAAAACCTAATGGAGGTTTATGTGTTAAAGCATTACTTACCATATGAGAATTAAAGAGTTCATTATTTTTAGTTCTATTAAGCACTTCACTTTGCAATGAATCCAGTATTGAAAAATCACCGTAAACACCGCGCAGATCAAAAAATATACTTGATAACATCAAAGCCTTTGGCTCAGGAGTTTTAATCCATTTTGAAAAATAACCAGACCAAATATTTAGCGGCTGGCGCCATTCAGAATTACTTGCCATTGCATTGCCGGGGCAATAAACATAACCACATGCATTAAGCCCGTCACAAACATAATTGCTAAATAGTTCAAAATATTTTTCATGCTCCGGTTTATAATCATTAGATATTATTAAGGCGTTATCTTGGTCGGAGTGTGATGTTTGTTCGTTCCTTGCTTGTGAGCCACCTGCCGCCCAAACATATTCAACCGGCGCTTTTCCTAGTTCAATTTCAGCTAGCTCGATTAATCGACTGGTAATCGCATCCGTTATCGAAGAGAACACTTCGCCAATATGTTTTGCGGTTGCACTTGATAGTGATAATTGCAATTGCAATTCGGGGAGCCGAGTACTTATTTTTTTAAGAGCTTCAACTGAATTCGCTTTATATACATCGGTTGCAATCAATGCCGGACTGGTACTCAAATGTCGAACAATATCTGAGCTTGTTAAAATGCCAATTGGAATGCCATCTTTTAAAACGGGCAAGTGTTGAACTTGTTTACGTGTCATCGCTAGCAAAGCCTCAGCAAGCAAGCTTGTATCGGTAACTGTTTCCAAATCAGTACTCATAATGCTGCTAACATGCTGTTCTCGGCTAACACCTTCTGCTACGCATCGAGAACGTATATCGCGATCAGTTAGCAAGCCTATTAGTTTTTCATTTGATGTAATGACAATGGAAGACACTTGCTCTTCTGTCATAATTTTTGCTGCTTGTTGAATCGTTGTTGCTTCATCAACAATAACAGGTAAACGATCCGTTAAACCACTCACTTCTAATTTCATCGCGCTTAAGTCACGCATATCCGCATCATGTGTTAATTCAACGGCATCTCGCAGGCGCTCATTAACAGATGGATTAAAGTAACGATCAAAGAGGTCGAATTGTTTTCGTAACAGCGTTAATATTTCACAAGGTAATAAGTAAACTAAAGTGTCTTCAACACAAACACCTTTAGGTATTTCAAAATCGTTAGATGGATTGAATTCAAGAAGATAAATGTCACCTTCTGCCAACTTATCAATTAGTTGATCCTGAGCATCACGAAACTCTATCGCACCGGAACGAATTATATATAAGCTATTGCGATTAGTATCAGGCTCAGGGAAAAGAGCGCCTCTTCGAATGTAACGAATAGTTAAGTTTTTTGGTAAATTATTTAGCGCAGCACTATCCAATACATCAAATGGAGAATGTTGTGCGATAAAATCTCGGATTTCTACCAGTTCAATTTCCATACTGTATTTATAACGCAATTTAACTCTTTCTTCTATAAGAAGTATTTTTCAATTTTACAAAGAAAAATATCAATGCCCGTTCGTCATACCCGCGCAGGCGGGTATCCAGAGATTTAAATCAGCTTAATCATAATGTACTGGATTCCCGCCTTCGCGGGAATGACGGGATAACAAATAGATAAATCTATAAGCAACTATACTCATAAACATTAAAAGATAAATGACTGTAAAATCTGTATAAACAGCCATTAACCTAAAGATAAATGGCTGTAAAAATCTGTATAAACAGCCATTAACCTAAAGATAAATGGCTGTAAAAATCTGTATAAACAGCCATTAAAAAACCCTGCCAAGAATTAACAGGGCAGGGTTTTTTATTTCATAGAACATTACTAATAAACGGTTAATGCTCTACTGCAGCATTCGCTCCTGAAGGAACCCGAATATCTTCAACAAGATGCTGAATATGTTCAGGTGGTGCTGCAGTTACTTTAGAAACACCAATCGCTACTGCAAAGTTAGCTAAGGCACCCACACAACCAAATGCGTTTGGAGATATTGTAAAGAACCAGTTAGCTGGCATATCACCTAAGAATGATGTACCTGGTATAAACATAATGCCTTTATGTTGAAATACATACAGCATAGTGATGCTTATACCTGTAATCATACCTGCTATTGCACCAGTACGATTTACCTTTTTGTTAAAGATACCCATCATCAACGCAGGGAAGATAGATGAAGCCGCTAAACCAAATGCAATCGCAACCGTGCCTGCTGCAAAATCAGGTGGATGCAAACCAAAGTAGCCCGCCATGGCGATAGCACCGGCCATTGCAACACGCCCTGCCATCAACTCTTGTGACTCAGTAATGTCAGGTTTGAAAATACCTTTGAGTAAGTCATGAGAAATGGAGGATGCAATCGCAAGTAACAAACCAGCCGCTGTTGATAACGCCGCAGCTAAACCACCAGCAACAACCAAGGCGATAACCCAGTTAGGTAGTTGTGCAATTTCCGGATTGGCAAGAACCATAATGTCACGATCCACTTTGACCATTTCATTACCTTTCCAACCATACGATTCTGCTTTAGCAGCAAAGTCTTCGTTCTTATCGTTATAGTATTGAATACGACCATCACCGTTCTTATCTTCAAATTTCAATAAGCCAGTTTGCTCCCAGTTTTTAAACCAGGATGGACGTTTCTCATATTCGATATTCGCAGTGACTTCACCAACCGGGCCGGTTTGAATCGTGTTCATCAAATTCAAACGCGCCATTGAACCAACCGCAGGTGCAGTGGTGTACAAAATAGCAATAAACACTAACGCCCAACCTGCAGTTGAACGCGCATCTTTTACTTTAGGTACAGTAAAGAAACGAATAATAACGTGAGGTAAACCCGCAGTACCAATCATCAATGTAAGCGTGTATGCAAACATGTTCAGTTTGCTACCGAGTATCTGCGTTGTATATTCGTTAAAGCCTAACTCGGACACAACCAGATTCAGCTTATCCATCATATAGGTATTACCATCTGCCATCGTGCTTAAGATGCCTAATTGAGGAATAGGATTGCCCGTTATATTCAGTGATATAAAGACCGCTGGAACCGTATAAGCAAATATCAACACACAGTATTGTGCAATTTGCGTATAGGTAATCCCTTTCATGCCACCCATTACTGAATAAATAAACACAATACCCATACCAATGTAGAGACCAGTATCATAATCTGTTTCAAGGAAACGCGAGAAAGCCACCCCGATGCCTTTCATCTGACCAATTACATAAGTAATCGAAGCTAAAATCAAACACACTACCGCAACAATACGCGCAGTACGCGAGTAGTAACGCTCACCGATAAATTCAGGAACGGTAAACTTTCCGAATTTACGTAAGTAAGGCGCAAGTAATAAAGCTAATAAAACATAGCCACCGGTCCAACCCATTAAGAAAACTGAAGCACCATAACCATTAAAGGCAATTAAACCTGCCATGGAAATAAAAGATGCTGCAGACATCCAATCGGCGGCAGTCGCCATGCCGTTTGCTACAGGATGAATACCTTTCCCTGCAACATAAAATTCACCTGTGGTGGATGCACGTGCCCAAAAGGCGATACCTATATATAAGGCAAACGTTGCACCAACAAAGGTATACGTAAGTGTCGTTAAATCCATTGTCATTTACCTCCCTTAGTCTTCGTGAACGTTATGTTTACGATCAAGCGCATTCATTTTTTTCGTATAGACAAAAATCAATACTAGGAAAGTATAAATCGAACCTTGCTGTGCAAACCAGAAACCAAGCCCCACACCCCCAACCCGAATCATGTTTAATTCTTCGACAAGGATAATGCCGAACAGAAAAGAAACGGCAAACCATATCGCAAGCAATATCGATACGAGCCGTAAGTTCTCCTTCCAATACTCATTTTTATTCATTATTAACTCCCCAAGTGGCCAAATTTCTAAGCGAAAGTGACATGCATAAAATTCACGCATTGTTTTAGTGCGAAAATAATTGCATACGCAAATATAACAACTTAATGAGTGAAAGCAATAGAATTTATAGCGGCATTAGATACATTAATATATGGTAATATCTTTAACCATATAATGTGTATGCTTTATATTTACAGCCTTTATTAGAGGGATATACTGAGCTGAGCTGAGCTGAAATTGACTAATAACTTGATATCACTAAAAGAAACGCGCATTTTAGATAAAATAAATAATGAAATAGGCTGCGGAGTATAATTAAGACAAATGACCGCGGCCGTATAAATCACTGTTAGCGCTACAAAGAATAAAAGATGACCGATAGCATATTTAATGGAATTGTAATTCTAGACGCCATACCTGAAGGTGAACTAAATACTGCTCGTCGGTTGAAAGAAGACTTGCTGGATATTTCAAATTATATCGCTTCGGGGCTACAAGTTCGTTACATTCGAATAAACACTATTGACGATCTTATTAACGGATTATCAGAAATTAATGAAGAAATAAAAAACAATGAATTAAAGCCATGGCTACACCTTGAAGGGCATGGCTTATCAGATCAAAATGGATTTCTATTCGCTAATAATTCAATCTGTACTTGGTGCCAATTTAAAGAAATCATTACTCCACTAAATATTTCATTAGGTTTAAATCTTATGCTGATCTTAGCTACTTGTTTTGGTGGTAGCTTTGCACGCGCTATTCGCACTATTGACCGCGCACCTGTCTTGGGAATTATCGGCCCAACACGAGAAGTAAAAGTTGGTGATATAGAAAAATCATTTCCATCGTTTTACCGAACATTCTTTAATACACTCTCATTAAAAGAGGCAATAAAGGCACTCAATGCTGACGCTCCAGATGATCTATATTATCGTACTTCAGCCTCACAGTTTTTCTACAACGTATGGGCAAGTTACAAAAATATTGCATGTACTGAGAAGGAAATTAATAATAGAGCTCGAAGAATGTATAGGGAAGCAAAATCACAAAATTTACCGCGCACGCCTAGTATTGGTAAATTAAAGCGTAAGTTACGAAGTATAGAAAACACGTCATTTGATAAATACAGGGACACATACTTTATGTATGATATTGTTTCATCTAATAGAGAAAGGTTTCCAGTTACGTATAAAGAGGCAGAGTTATATGCTCAGCGCTAACAAGTCATTCAAACCGACGCCGAAAATCGGCGCGGTTTAATTCAATCGTTATATTGAATAGTACATAAAATTATTTAAAACACGCTTACTCAACTTTAACTTTTGCGTCCGCTATAACACGATCAACAACAAAGCCTTTACCAAAATCTTTATTTAACGCTAGCTTGCCTTTTACTAAAATAATATCACCTGTTTTGGTTGTGCCACTGGTCGTTAGAGTTAAGTCCTGTTGTGTACTACTGTCACGTATGTGTACCCAGTTGGCTCCTAATATATTGGATGTAACTTTTGTTACCTGACCACGCACGATTACAGTTTTTCCTCTCAAGGTATTTGCTTTTGCAATTATCTCAGCAATGTCATGGCCCTTTGCTGCTTTTTCGATGGGCTTTATTAAAGGCGTACTAGACATAGTCTGACTGTGAGGCATTGAAGCATTATTATGCGGATTCTTTTTAGTAACACTTGTCGACGTTTTTGCCATAGGCATCATTTCGACTCGTTTTCCATTTACGGTAAATGATTTTGCAAAATAAATTTCCTTAAAGTCGCGCTCTGTAGATTTGCTGCGAAAGTTTCTCATTAACATCTTGCTGGAAAAACTTATTTTATCGCCTTTGTTTAATTTTGTTACGGGGCCTGCTGCCCATATATCGCCCTTAGTTGTTGATAACTTCACGTAAGTGTAACCACCGGCATTAAATGTTTCGGTCAAAGAGCCAACAAAATAGTCAGCCCCTTTAATTTTTCTCATTTCTTTAGTGACTTGAAGTTTTTCCGCTTCAGATAGAACAGCTTTATCTTCCGAGCAACCCGATAGAAAAATCGCTGCAAGCAGTGCAGTACTGATAAGTTGTTTAGTTTTCATTCTTAATTTCCTCTAAAATATTTCCATGGCAGAGCTTGATAGCAACGCTACGTAAATTTAATAATTAACTCTTTATATAATACCGTATTCCTAGCTTAGATACCCTTGCGCCACTTCACATTAAGAACATCATTAGTTATCGCAGTATATAAAACATACTATCAGCTTATTTAAAATCAACATTGACACTTTCTGTATTCGCTACCCAAGCATGACCATAAACAATTTCATAACTCATAGGTAATACACCTTCAGAACGAAACGTTTCATATTCAGCAATCATTGCTTGAAGACGATTTTTTCCCGTTAAACTATGGCGACGACCGTTTAAGACATTATGCGCACCAATTGTTTTTAAATCGCGCATTATTTGATAAACATCATTATAAGTAACGGTGATCGTTTCATTATCCATAACGGGATCTTCAAACCCGGCTTTCAATAGTGCATCGCCAATATGGTGCATATCGATAAAACTATTTACGTAACTGTCGTTATCGACTTTATACCAACAATGTCTTAGCTCTTTTAATGCGTCGGGCCCAAAGCTTGTAAATAAGATGCAGCCACCCGGTTTTACAACACGCTTTAATTCTGAAAATGCTTTTGCAAAATCATTACACCATTGCAAAGTAAGACTTGATACAACTAAGTCAACATTATTGTCTGCAAGTGCAATTTTTTCGACATCAGAAGCTAAGTAATGAATATTTTTTTTTGTTGTATTAGCTGAAATCATTTTTGTCTTCGTTTGTTCTAGCATTGCTTGTGCTATATCTAAGGCTATCAGTTGCGCATCTGGATAACGCTTTACAAGATCTAAACTACAATACCCCGTACCAACACCAACATCTAAAATAACCGTTGGCTCGATAAGCATATAATCTAAACGTTCAACTAAACGTGTCGCCACTTCGCGCTGTAAAACTGCAGCTTCGTCATAGGCTTTCGCTGCTTGTTCAAATGAGCGACGCGATAGTGACTTGTTGACATAAAAATCAGGTTCAGACATAAACTACTCTTTACTAAAATTGTGTACTGCTTGTGTGAAATCTTGTGGATGTGAAATAAAGGGAGCATGACCTGCACCTTTAATCATTATGTGCTCACTTTTATTTATAAGCTGTTGCATATCGTTTGCTGCTTGATAAGGCATTAGGCGATCATGTTCGCCACTAATTAATAAAACCGGCTGCTTTATATTTTTTAAAGTAGACCGTAAATCGACTGCTTTTAAAATTTGTAGCCCATGCCGAAGTGTTTCGATTGACGGCATTGGTCGACTCGCCATATTTCTCTTTAATATTTTTAAAGATTTTTTATAGTCTTCTGCACCAAACATTTGTAGCGCCATAAATTTATCAACGGTTTTTTATAATCCAGTTCTAATTGTTCTGCGAAATTATTTAATACAGTTTCATCCATCGCATGCGGCCAATCATTTTTTTTACAAAAACTTGCATTCGATGTAACTAATATTACTTTTTCTATCTTTTTAGCTTCGCTATCTGAATATTGGCTTAAATAATCCATGGCAACCAAACCACCTAAAGACCAACCTAGTAATAATATCTTATTTGAATAAATTTTTTTAATTAATTTGTGTAACTCTTCACGCATATTAATTAAGTTAAAAGATTGACCATCTTCAAGAGCGATAAAGGGGACGGAGGGATTTAAAAATGAGCAATCGGCTAAAAATTATTCCTCCGTCACTTTTTCTCAGGCCATTTTTTCAGCTTCTAAAATAATATAGCGTAATGACAACCTACTCTGATAAAAAAATTGTTGATTCGTGGTTAGATAATGCAAAACCATGGGTTACTGCGGTTAGAGAAAATGAAATAGAAAGCCGAGTACAAATTACTAACAAAGCCATTATCGAAGTTATCTTACAAAAATCACCAAAAACTGTATTAGACATAGGTTGTGGTGAAGGGTGGCTGGCTAGAGAATTAAACAAAACAGGTATTAATGTTTTAGGTATAGATGCCATACCTGAACTCGTTGCAGCCGCTACAAAAGAAGGTGGTGGTGTATTCAAGGCCATATCTTACGATGCTTTAATCGAAGGCACTATAAAAGATAAATTTGATATCATTGTTTGTAATTTTTCTTTGTTGGGCAAAGAATCAGTCGATGCTATTTTTAAATACATATCATGCCTGTTAAATGATGGTGGTTTTTTTATTGTCCAAACTATTCATCCCGTTACAGCATGTGGTGACTTTGAATATAGTGACGGCTGGAGAAAGGGTTCATGGGTAGGATTTAACAACAGTTTTATAAATCCCCCTCCGTGGTATTTTAGAACTCTAGAAACATGGAAGAACTTATTTCTACAAAATGGTTTTGCGCTCAATGAAATTATAGAGCCTTTAAACGGTGCAACAAATAAAGCGGCTTCTGTCATATTTATTGGAGAGTTGTAGCTAACAAGACACTGTTATTGATCAGCAATACGCCATATCGCTTTACTTTTATAAGGTATAAAAATTGGATTTCCCCATATTAAAAACGAACAAGCTTCTTCTTAATGAAATCACCCTTGATGATACGGATTCTATCTACGAAATATTTTCAAATGAAGATGTCGTTAAATACTATGATCTGGAAGCGTTTAATGAGAAACAACAATCAGAACTATTAATTAATTTTTATAAATCCAGATTTGAAAAGTCATCAGGTATACGCTGGGGTATAAGACTTAAAAATTTAAATGAGTGTATTGGAACCTGTGGCTTCAACTCATGGAGTAGCCCAATGAAGTCGGCAACCATTGGTTACGATTTAAATAAACGTTATTGGGGCCAAGGGCTTATTACGGAAGCATTACGCTCAATTATTAGAAGTGGCTTTTCGGGCGATCTACCATGTGGCATTTTAAATCGCATTCAAGCTGACACAATACCCGGAAATATAGCGTCTGAAAAAGTTCTAATTAAACTAGGCTTTAAAGAAGAAGGGATTCGAAGAGAAAGCGGTTATTGGAAAAATTCATTTCATGACTTAAAGTGCTATGGTCTTTTAAAAAGTGAATTTTAAACAAAAGATAAAATAGGCAGAGTGTGTATTGTAATACTTTAAAGGGGCATAGTGATTTAAAAATAGGTCATTGGTTAAAAATTATTCACTCCATCTTATTGCTATAAAGATACAGTGTTGCGTTGACCAGTTGAACCCACAACTGAAAGCTGACATTGATGACTGACTACTTAAGTCTTGACCCAGATCAGTTTTAATAAAGTCAATTAAGTATAGATTGATTACGTAAATTTAAATGGAGGTGAGTTATGTTCTGTAAATTTCTTAAAAATTGTATTATCTCTATAAAAAATATAGACCAACCTGGTCGAACACCAGTCTTTAAGAGTATTGCTGGCAGTACTCTTACACCAGGAGTTTTTGGATCTATCGAGTACGATCAGCCAATATCAGCCTATGAAGTATTCACAATCCCAGCTAATAAAATCTTTGTACTTGAGTATGTGTCGGCCGTAGTTACACGAGGCTCCGAACTCGCTTACCCTCCAGAATATATGAATGATTATGGGGCGGTAGGTTATGAACTTGCTAGTGAAGGTTTTTATCACACCATTCCATTTGTCCGTAGTGAACCTGGTGGCGTGTTACAAACAAGTCAGATGATACGTCTTTCTATTCCTTCAAATGCTCATGTTGTAGTAAAAGTACCCCTAATTCCAGATCAATCAGGGGCGGCCATTGTTAATGTCAGCGGGTATTATCTAAGTGCATGAGAATTTTCATCTTTATTTATAAATCATATAAAGATTTTTATACAGGAGCAGCAAGACGGAAAGTAAATCGTTCTTTTCACTGGAATATCAACATTAAGGATCCCACCAATGAGTGGGATTTTTTTGTCCCAAATAAATTAGCGAACGACTGATTTCGCTAAATAGGAGGCTTTAAGTTACTCAACTTTCACATTGGCATCAGCTATAACACGACCAAGAACAAAACCTTTGCCAAAATCTTTGTTCAGTAACAATGTCCCTTTTACCAGAACAATATCACCTGTTTTGGTTGTGCCACTGGTAGTAATCGTTAAATCCTGTTCAGTGCTGGAATCACGAATATGCACCCAGTTTGCGCCTAATATATTAGAAGTCACTTTCGTTACCTGGCCACGCACGGTTACTGTTTTTCCTCTCAGGGTATTTGCTTTGGCAATAATCTCAGCGATGTCCTGACCCTTTGTTGCTTTCTTCATAGGCTTTACTAAAGGCATGCTAGACATAGCCTGACTGTAAGGCATTCCAGAATTGTTATGCGGATTCTTTTTAGCCGCACTTGAAGATGTTTTTGCCATAGGCATCAATTCAGTTCGTTTTCCATTTACGGTAAATGATTTTGCAAAATAAATTTCCTTAAAGTAACGCTCTGTATATTTGCTACGAAAGTTTTTCATTAACATTTTACTGGCAAAACTTATTTTATCACCTTTGTTTAATTTTGTTACAGGGCCGGCTGCCCATATATCACCCTTAGATGTTGATAACTTCGCGTAAGTGTAACCACCGGCATTAAATGTTTCAGTTAAAGAGCCAATAAAATAGTCGGCCCCTTTAATCATGCCCATTTCTTTAGTGACTTGAAGCTTCTCAGCTTCTGTTAAAACGGCTTTATCTTCCGAGCATCCTGATACAGAAAATGCGACGAGTATTGCAAAGCTGATGATTTGTTTAGTTTTCATTTTTAATTCCCTCTAAAATAATTCCATGGCAGAGCTAATGGCAACGCGACGAAAATTTAATAATTAACTCTTCATATAATACCGTATTCCTGGCTTAGATACCCTTGCGCCACTTCACATTAAGAACATCATTGGTTATAACTATAAATAAAAGCCGACTATAAGCTAATGCCGATCAGTTAAGAGAATAAAATTAAAAAGTTAGTTCCCTCCCCTTCAATGGGAGGGCGTAGGGTGGGGTGGTTTATACTTATCCCCTCCTCCTAACCCCCTCCCTGAGGGAGGGGGAATATAACTTAGCTCTTAAGTGAACGGCATTAGACTATTCGCTTATTTAAAATCAACATTGACGCTTTCTGTGTTCGCTACCCAAGCATGACCATAAACAATTTCATAACTCATAGGTAATACCCCTTCGGTACGAAATGCTTCATATTCAGCAATCATTGCTTGAAGACGATTTTTTCCCGTTAAACTATGGCGACGACCGTTTAATACATTATGTGCACCAATCGTTTTTAAATCGCGCATTATTTGGTAAACATCATTATAAGTAACGGTGATCGTTTCATTATCCATAACGGGATCTTCAAAACCGGCTTTTAATAGTGCATCCCCAATATGGTGCATATCGATAAAACTATTTACGTGGCTATCGTTATCGACTTTATACCAACAATGTCTTAGCTCTTTTAATGCGTCGGGGCCAAAGCTTGTAAATAAAATACAACCTCCTGGTTTTACAACACGGTTTAATTCGGAAAATGCTTTTGCAAAATCGTTACACCATTGCAAGGTAAGGCTTGATACGACTAAGTCCACGCTATTATCTGCAAGTGCAATTTTTTCGACATCAGAAGCTAAGTAATGAATATTTTTTTTTGTTGTATTAGCTGAAATCATTTTTGTCTTCGTTTGTTCTAGCATTGCTTGTGCTATATCTAAGGCTATCAGTTGCGCATCTGGATAACGCTTTACAAGATCTAAACTACAATACCCCGTACCAACACCAACATCTAAAATAACCGTTGGCTCGATAAGCATATAATCTAAACGTTCAACTAAACGTGTCGCCACTTCGCGCTGTAAAACTGCAGCTTCGTCATAGGCTTTCGCTGCTTGTTCAAATGAGCGACGCGATAGTGACTTGTTGACATAAAAATCAGGTTCAGACATAAACTACTCTTTACTAAAATTGTGTACTGCTTGTGTGAAATCTTGTGGATGTGAAATAAAGGGAGCATGACCTGCACCTTTAATCATTATGTGCTCACTTTTATTTATAAGCTGTTGCATATCGTTTGCTGCTTGATAAGGCATTAGGCGATCATGTTCGCCACTAATTAATAAAACCGGCTGCTTTATATTTTTTAAAGTAGACCGTAAATCGACTGCTTTTAAAATTTGTAGCCCATGCCGAAGTGTTTCGATTGACGGCATTGGTCGACTCGCCATATTTCTCTTTAATATTTTTAAAGATTTTTTATAGTCTTCTGCACCAAACATTTGTAGCGCCATAAATTTATCAACGGTTTTTTATAATCCAGTTCTAATTGTTCTGCGAAATTATTTAATACAGTTTCATCCATCGCATGCGGCCAATCATTTTTTTTACAAAAACTTGCATTCGATGTAACTAATATTACTTTTTCTATCTTTTTAGCTTCGCTATCTGAATATTGGCTTAAATAATCCATGGCAACCAAACCACCTAAAGACCAACCTAGTAATAATATCTTATTTGAATAAATTTTTTTAATTAATTTGTGTAACTCTTCACGCATATTAATTAAGTTAAAAGATTGACCATCTTCAAGAGCGATAAAGGGGACGGAGGGATTTAAAAATGAGCAATCGGCTAAAAATTATTCCTCCGTCACTTTTTCTCAGGCCATTTTTTCAGCTTCTAAAATAATATAGCGTAATGACAACCTACTCTGATAAAAAAATTGTTGATTCGTGGTTAGATAATGCAAAACCATGGGTTACTGCGGTTAGAGAAAATGAAATAGAAAGCCGAGTACAAATTACTAACAAAGCCATTATCGAAGTTATCTTACAAAAATCACCAAAAACTGTATTAGACATAGGTTGTGGTGAAGGGTGGCTGGCTAGAGAATTAAACAAAACAGGTATTAATGTTTTAGGTATAGATGCCATACCTGAACTCGTTGCAGCCGCTACAAAAGAAGGTGGTGGTGTATTCAAGGCCATATCTTACGATGCTTTAATCGAAGGCACTATAAAAGATAAATTTGATATCATTGTTTGTAATTTTTCTTTGTTGGGCAAAGAATCAGTCGATGCTATTTTTAAATACATATCATGCCTGTTAAATGATGGTGGTTTTTTTATTGTCCAAACTATTCATCCCGTTACAGCATGTGGTGACTTTGAATATAGTGACGGCTGGAGAAAGGGTTCATGGGTAGGATTTAACAACAGTTTTATAAATCCCCCTCCGTGGTATTTTAGAACTCTAGAAACATGGAAGAACTTATTTCTACAAAATGGTTTTGCGCTCAATGAAATTATAGAGCCTTTAAACGGTGCAACAAATAAAGCGGCTTCTGTCATATTTATTGGAGAGTTGTAGCTAACAAGACACTGTTATTGATCAGCAATACGCCATATCGCTTTACTTTTATAAGGTATAAAAATTGGATTTCCCCATATTAAAAACGAACAAGCTTCTTCTTAATGAAATCACCCTTGATGATACGGATTCTATCTACGAAATATTTTCAAATGAAGATGTCGTTAAATACTATGATCTGGAAGCGTTTAATGAGAAACAACAATCAGAACTATTAATTAATTTTTATAAATCCAGATTTGAAAAGTCATCAGGTATACGCTGGGGTATAAGACTTAAAAATTTAAATGAGTGTATTGGAACCTGTGGCTTCAACTCATGGAGTAGCCCAATGAAGTCGGCAACCATTGGTTACGATTTAAATAAACGTTATTGGGGCCAAGGGCTTATTACGGAAGCATTACGCTCAATTATTAGAAGTGGCTTTTCGGGCGATCTACCATGTGGCATTTTAAATCGCATTCAAGCTGACACAATACCCGGAAATATAGCGTCTGAAAAAGTTCTAATTAAACTAGGCTTTAAAGAAGAAGGGATTCGAAGAGAAAGCGGTTATTGGAAAAATTCATTTCATGACTTAAAGTGCTATGGTCTTTTAAAAAGTGAATTTTAAACAAAAGATAAAATAGGCAGAGTGTGTATTGTAATACTTTAAAGGGGCATAGTGATTTAAAAATAGGTCATTGGTTAAAAATTATTCACTCCATCTTATTGCTATAAAGATACAGTGTTGCGTTGACCAGTTGAACCCACAACTGAAAGCTGACATTGATGACTGACTACTTAAGTCTTGACCCAGATCAGTTTTAATAAAGTCAATTAAGTATAGATTGATTACGTAAATTTAAATGGAGGTGAGTTATGTTCTGTAAATTTCTTAAAAATTGTATTATCTCTATAAAAAATATAGACCAACCTGGTCGAACACCAGTCTTTAAGAGTATTGCTGGCAGTACTCTTACACCAGGAGTTTTTGGATCTATCGAGTACGATCAGCCAATATCAGCCTATGAAGTATTCACAATCCCAGCTAATAAAATCTTTGTACTTGAGTATGTGTCGGCCGTAGTTACACGAGGCTCCGAACTCGCTTACCCTCCAGAATATATGAATGATTATGGGGCGGTAGGTTATGAACTTGCTAGTGAAGGTTTTTATCACACCATTCCATTTGTCCGTAGTGAACCTGGTGGCGTGTTACAAACAAGTCAGATGATACGTCTTTCTATTCCTTCAAATGCTCATGTTGTAGTAAAAGTACCCCTAATTCCAGATCAATCAGGGGCGGCCATTGTTAATGTCAGCGGGTATTATCTAAGTGCATGAGAATTTTCATCTTTATTTATAAATCATATAAAGATTTTTATACAGGAGCAGCAAGACGGAAAGTAAATCGTTCTTTTCACTGGAATATCAACATTAAGGATCCCACCAATGAGTGGGATTTTTTTGTCCCAAATAAATTAGCGAACGACTGATTTCGCTAAATAGGAGGCTTTAAGTTACTCAACTTTCACATTGGCATCAGCTATAACACGACCAAGAACAAAACCTTTGCCAAAATCTTTGTTCAGTAACAATGTCCCTTTTACCAGAACAATATCACCTGTTTTGGTTGTGCCACTGGTAGTAATCGTTAAATCCTGTTCAGTGCTGGAATCACGAATATGCACCCAGTTTGCGCCTAATATATTAGAAGTCACTTTCGTTACCTGGCCACGCACGGTTACTGTTTTTCCTCTCAGGGTATTTGCTTTGGCAATAATCTCAGCGATGTCCTGACCCTTTGTTGCTTTCTTCATAGGCTTTACTAAAGGCATGCTAGACATAGCCTGACTGTAAGGCATTCCAGAATTGTTATGCGGATTCTTTTTAGCCGCACTTGAAGATGTTTTTGCCATAGGCATCAATTCAGTTCGTTTTCCATTTACGGTAAATGATTTTGCAAAATAAATTTCCTTAAAGTAACGCTCTGTATATTTGCTACGAAAGTTTTTCATTAACATTTTACTGGCAAAACTTATTTTATCACCTTTGTTTAATTTTGTTACAGGGCCGGCTGCCCATATATCACCCTTAGATGTTGATAACTTCGCGTAAGTGTAACCACCGGCATTAAATGTTTCAGTTAAAGAGCCAATAAAATAGTCGGCCCCTTTAATCATGCCCATTTCTTTAGTGACTTGAAGCTTCTCAGCTTCTGTTAAAACGGCTTTATCTTCCGAGCATCCTGATACAGAAAATGCGACGAGTATTGCAAAGCTGATGATTTGTTTAGTTTTCATTTTTAATTCCCTCTAAAATAATTCCATGGCAGAGCTAATGGCAACGCGACGAAAATTTAATAATTAACTCTTCATATAATACCGTATTCCTGGCTTAGATACCCTTGCGCCACTTCACATTAAGAACATCATTGGTTATAACTATAAATAAAAGCCGACTATAAGCTAATGCCGATCAGTTAAGAGAATAAAATTAAAAAGTTAGTTCCCTCCCCTTCAATGGGAGGGCGTAGGGTGGGGTGGTTTATACTTATCCCCTCCTCCTAACCCCCTCCCTGAGGGAGGGGGAATATAACTTAGCTCTTAAGTGAACGGCATTAGACTATTCGCTTATTTAAAATCAACATTGACGCTTTCTGTGTTCGCTACCCAAGCATGACCATAAACAATTTCATAACTCATAGGTAATACCCCTTCGGTACGAAATGCTTCATATTCAGCAATCATTGCTTGAAGACGATTTTTTCCCGTTAAACTATGGCGACGACCGTTTAATACATTATGTGCACCAATCGTTTTTAAATCGCGCATTATTTGGTAAACATCATTATAAGTAACGGTGATCGTTTCATTATCCATAACGGGATCTTCAAAACCGGCTTTTAATAGTGCATCCCCAATATGGTGCATATCGATAAAACTATTTACGTGGCTATCGTTATCGACTTTATACCAACAATGTCTTAGCTCTTTTAATGCGTCGGGGCCAAAGCTTGTAAATAAAATACAACCTCCTGGTTTTACAACACGGTTTAATTCGGAAAATGCTTTTGCAAAATCGTTACACCATTGCAAGGTAAGGCTTGATACGACTAAGTCCACGCTATTATCTGCAAGTGCAATTTTTTCCACATCAGAAGCTAAGTAATGAACATTTTTTTCTGTGGCATTAGCTGAACTCATTTTCGCCTTCGTTTGTACAAGCATCGCTTGCGCTATATCTAAGGCTATAAGTTGCGCATTTGGGTAACGTTCCACAAGATCTAAACTACAATAGCCTGTACCAACGCCAACATCTAAAATAACGGCTGGCTCGATAAGCATATACTCTAAACGTTCAACTAAACGTGTTGCCACTTCGCGCTGTAAAACAGCGGCTTCGTCATAGGCTTTCGCGGCTTGTTCAAATGAACGACGCGATAAAGACTTGTTGACATAAAAATCGGGTTCAGACATAGACTACTCTTTACTAAAATTGTGTACTGCTTGTGTAAAATCTTGTGTATGTGAAATAAAAGGGGCATGTCCCGCGCCTTTAATCATAAAGTGTTCACTCTTACTTAGAAGCTGCTGCATATCATCTGCTGCTTGATAAGGCATTAAGCGGTCATATTCGCCACTAATGAGTAAAACGGATTGTGTGATTTTTTTTAATGCAGATCGTAAGTCGACTGTTTTTAAAATTTGCAACCCTTGACGAAGTGTTTCTATTGACGGCATTGGTCGACTCGCCATACTTTTCTTTAATAGTTTTAACGATTGCTTATAGTCATCTGCACCAAACATTTGTAGCGTCATAAATTTATCTACAGTTTTTTTATAGTCTTGCTCTAACTGTTCGGCAAAGTTATCTAAGACTGCTTCATCCATTGCATGAGGCCATTCATCTTTTTTACAAAAACTTGCATTTGATGTAACTAATATTAATTTTTCTATTTTTTTAGCTTCATTATTAGATTTTTTATCTAAACCATAGTGATTTAAATAATCCATAGCAATTAAACCGCCTAGAGACCAACCGAGTAATAGTATTTTATTTGAGTCAATTTTTTTAATAAGCTGATTCAACTCTTCTCGCATTTCATTCAAGTTAAAAGATTGACAATTATCAAGAGTAGATTCACCATGGCCTAACATATCAACTATATAACAATGAAAATGTTTTTCTAGTATCGGCAAACTATTTTCCCATACACCACTGTGTAACCCCCAGCCATGTAGTAAAATAAGCGGCGCACCAGAGCCTGTTTCGATAACACTTAGCATTATTTATGAGAAAGGCCGGCGTTGTCTAAAGCGTTTAAAAGTTTTTCAACATGTTCAATTGTGTGATTAGCTGAAAATGTAATTCGTAATCGTGATGTATTTTGAGGTACTGTTGGAGGTCGAATAGCACTAATAAGCAAGCCTTGCTTCTGTAGCGAGTCACTCAACTGTAATGCTTGTTCGGCCTCACCAACGATAATTGGTTGTATTGGCGAATGATTACCGTAGTGTGGTTTAGGTGTGACCATTATTCCAAGTTGATTACAACCCTCTCGAAATTGTGTAATGCGTGCTTGAAGATCTTCTCGCCGCTGCCCTCCATTGCGTATTAACTTTAAACTCGCACGCGTTGCTTCTGCCACAGCCGCCGGCATTGCTGTAGTGTAAATATAGCTTCGAGAGAAATTAATTAAAGTTTCAATTAATTCATTACTGCCCGCTACAAAGGCGCCAAAGGTTCCAAAGGCCTTACCAAATGTACCGACCAATATTGGTAAGTTAGATTCGGAAATATCAAGCTCATCGATGATGCCACGGCCATTTTCACCTAATGTTCCGATGCCATGAGCATCATCTATCATTAACACCGCATCATTCTCATTCGATGTTTTTATTAAGGCATTTAAATCGGCCTTATCTCCGTCCATACTAAAGACGCCATCGCTAATAACTAATTTGGTATTTGCTCTCGACTTTTTTAACTTTAAGAAAAGCTCGTCGATATTGTTATGAGGGAATCGCGTGAGAGTTGCTCGCGATAAGAGTGCAGCATCGATTAACGATGCATGGTTAAGTTTATCTTCAAATACTTCGTCATGCCGTTCGGCTAATGTACTAACAACACCAAGATTCGCCATGTAGCCTGTAGAGAAAAGTAATACTCTTTCTCGACCAAGAAAATCGGCTAATTCTTCTTCTAATGCATGATGCGGTTTTTGGTGACCCGTAACAAGTTGCGATGCACCGCTTCCAACACCGTAATGGTCGACTGCATCTTTAAAAGCTTGTTTTACTTCAGAATGGTTTGCTAAACCTAAGTAATCATTACTACAGAAATTAATTAATGAATGACCGTCAACATTTAAAGTAACATCTTGAGCGGTTTCAATTAAGCGACGAGAACGATACAGACTTTGTTGCTTTAAATTTTGTAAGCGTGTTTTTAGTTTTTTATTGAATATCATTTTAAAGTGCAATTAGAATTTATATTCTACTGTCTCGGTCACTCGTCATTCCCGCGGAGGCGGGAATCCAGGCAAAATTAAAATAGCTATTTATATACGGTCTAGATTCCCGCCTCCACGGGAATGACGGAATTAATTTAGAATTTTTGTAGCAATAACTGCTCACCTTAAACCGCAGATATACCCAAACGTTTAAACAGTTGTTTATCGGTATTTTCACTTGGGTTTGGTGTTGTTAATAATTTTTCGCCATAAAAAATTGAATTGGCCCCTGCTAAGAAGCATAGCGCTTGCATTTCATCACTCATGCTTTCACGCCCGGCTGATAAACGCACATGTGATTTAGGCATCATAATTCGCGCAACAGCAACCGCTCGTACAAACTCGATAGGATCTAGCTCTTCAGAATCAGCTAAGGGTGTCCCTTCAACTTTAACTAATAAATTTATCGGTACACTTTCAGGGTGCCGTTCTTGGTTGGCTAATTGTTGCATTAGCCCATAACGATCTTTTTCAGCTTCACCCATACCTAAAATACCACCGCAGCACACATTCATACCGGCATCACGCACATGCATAATCGTATCTAAGCGATCTTGGTAAGTACGTGTTGTAATAACTTCTTCATAATATTCAGGTGAAGTATCCAAATTATGATTGTAATAATCGAGACCCGCTTCTTTTAAACGCACACTCTGTTCAGCATTTAACATGCCCAAGGTCATGCATGTTTCAAGACCGAGTGATTTAACTGCTTTCACCATTTCAATCACAGGTTCCAAATCTTTATCTTTTGGGCTACGCCAAGCAGCTCCCATACAAAAACGACTCGAGCCATTATCTTTGGCTTGTTGTGCTTTTTCGATAACTTCATCAAGAGGCAATAGCATTTCTGTTTCTACCTCGGTATCAAACCGAACACTCTGAGGGCAATAACCGCAATCTTCAGGACATCGACCGGTTTTAATACTTAACAAGGTACTTACTTGAACTTGGTTTGGAGAAAAAAATTCACGATGTAATGTTTGCGCTTCAAAAACTAAATCATTAAACGGTTTGGTGAATAAAGTTTTAACTTCTTCGACGGTCCAATCATGGCGAATTTTTTCGCTGCTGATTTTAGATTTACTCATTACACTTTCAACATTCGCGTTCATTGTACGTCCTTTATTTCGCTTTGATTTATTTCAATGCCAATATTATTATCAGTGCCAATGTCTGTACTAATATCAGTATCACTCCACTGCTCGTTTTTAATCTTTACTAAGTTATAAATACTTAATGGAATAAGTATTACGGCTGAAATACCCCAGGTTATCATCCAGTAAAAAATTTCGGTTCCAAAAAAAGTGGCTACCACCACCACTAGACCCAAGATGCTATAAAATTGATACGCCGCTTGTTGGGTGTAATAACCCACGCGTGGATTTGGATGATGCCGATTCATCGCATACACCACCATTGAAGCACCAAACCAGAAGATCCCTATGGGAAACGGAATCACCATTGACAAAATGTTTCCAAAACTCATCCAACGTGCTGTGGATTGCGCTTGTTTGCCTGTAATTACTTGATTATATTCAGGTTTATTCATTGAGGAAGCTTTTAAACTTTGATTTCGTGAATTCAGAAGGATCTTAGACTCTTCCCTTTTATTGTCAACCATTTAAATATAGTGGTTAACAGGATATGAAATGGGGAGCCCTGTTTAGCAAATAGATAACCAAATCATTACATTCTGCTTAAATACGATATACTATTGATAACTATACAAAAAACGAATTTTCACGTAGATGCATTAGATAAATTCTTTAACATATTCAGGGATGAATCATGTTTGATAGCTTGACCCAACCGTTCACAAACTGGCTTAAACAAACTGACTTAGTTCAAAATACTTGTCCTCTATGCTCTGAACCAAGCCCTAAATTAATATGTGAATCTTGTAGCGATATGTTGCCCACAATCATTCATCAGTGTTACCAGTGCGGTTTACCTTTAAGCTCAAATGAAACGAATGCAACAACTCTACGCTGTGGACAATGTTTGCAATCCCCACCTCACTTTGATGTCTGCATTAGTCCATTTCATTATGCTTTACCTATCAATCAGTTTATTACTCAACTTAAGTTTCGGCAGCAACTCCATTACTCTAACATACTGTCTGAATTACTTATTTCCAAAATAGAGCAACATTCTGAGAATCTGCCTGAGTGTATTATTCCCGTTCCATTGCATCGCACTCGACTCCGACAACGTGGATTTAATCAGGCTATTGAAATTGCCCGCCCGATTGCAAAGAAGTATGGCATACGCCTCGATACCTCCAGTTGTACTCGCGTAATTTCTACTCCACCTCAAATGGAACAAAACAAAAAGGCCCGACAAAACAATATTCGTGATGCCTTTGAAGTATCTTCGGATTTTCATTCTAAACACATTGCGATTGTTGATGATGTAATGACAACCGGCCATACACTAAATGAACTCTCACGAGTGCTACGCAAACAAGGTGCAACCCGGATTCAAATATGGGCTGTTGCGAGATCATAGAAACCATTTTAAAAGCACTCTGACCTAAAATGGGTCTATTTTAGACTTATTATAAATGAACATGATCTTGATCTAGATCAATAACCCTATTAAATCTATGCCATAGAGTGACTTACACACACAATTTAGGGGGTTATTATGTTTCAAGAAGGCGATGCAGGAATATTAATCAATGTTGGTAAAACCGTACTGGTATTACTGGGAGTTATGACAGCCGCAATTATTATTGCGAATATGGTAATTTAAAATGATCGACTGAAAGGCGTACTTCCGAACCTTTCTTAATACAAACTAAAAAAACTCTAGATACATATTAAAAAACCCGGCAGATATTGAATATCGGTCGGTTTTTTTAAGCTATAAAAAAATTTAGAATCAGAATTTGAAGTAAACGTCTACAAACGGACCATCGGTCTCACTGCTTGTGGTTATATTTTGAAAAGCATCCAGATGAAGCTGTTTATATTGCCAACCACCGTTCAAACCAAATCCATTTCGAGATTGATAAGATAACATCGCCTTATAGTCATAAGCTGTGCTGCTATCAATAACCATGTGCTTGCCTTCAATTCCCGCAGCGAAGCCTTTAAAGGGTAAATCATATAAAGCTGTTCCATACATCATCGGTAAGGTTGCATTATATGATTGAGAGCTGACGACACCGAGTTTATCTTCCGATTCAGCAATGCCGTTAATAAATTTAATATTCAAACCAAGATCAAAATTAAATTTACCACGTTGGAATGGGTAGGATATTGTCGCATCGTATTGACGCAACACCTTAGCATCTAACGAATATTTAGTATTTCCGGAGGATAAATTAATATTATCAAACTCACTCAACCAATGAGAGCTATATTGCTGTTCGTTAAAAGCAGATATTTGTCTTTCAAACTTTACATTGAGGCGTAAAGGATCTTCTCGCCAAGCACCCAAGTCATTATCTGCCGATGATGCAGACATAGGAAACAAGCACGTTAATGCGGCTCCCAAAAATAACTTATTTTGTATATTGCTCAACACAGCATCCAAATCCTTAAATTTACAAATTCTAACTAAATCCGTTGCGTAGGTTTCTCTATTTTACGCGTAACACTAAGATACAAGCTGTGAACTAGTTCACGGCAAATTCGAACAAGAATAGAAAGGCTTTCAGCACCCCCGATGCAAGTAATAGTAGCTGATAGTCAAAATTTTTCCATTCAAAACAGCCTAATTATTGTGGTAATAATTACTATTTTTAAATAGATATAGAATCAATACGTTAGGATATTTTAACGGCTAAGGAGCATCACATAATGTAAGACTAGACCTACAAAAATGACTAGGCCAAACCAGTTGTTATTAAGAAATGCCTGTATACAGCGTTGAGGAATACGGTTTTTAATAAGAACCTGTTGATAAACAACAAAACCTGAGGCGACAAGTATACTTAGATTAAACACCATTCCTAATTGCACTTGTTGACCAATGAGATACAAACCAATTAAAACAATTACTTGTAACAAGCCCACCATGACCTTGTCCATATCATCAAATAAGATGGCAGTAGATTTAACGCCGGCTTTCAGATCATCTTCTTTATCCGCCATGGCATACATGGTGTCGTAAGCAACTGACCAAACAATATTAACCACAAATAATAACCAAGCGACTTTAGGCACTGTGCCAGTTTGTGCAGCAAAAGCCATTGGAATTGACCATCCAAAGGCCATTCCTAAAACAACTTGCGGAAGATTGGTTACCCGTTTCATAAAAGGATAGATAGCGGCCAGTGCCGCACCAACAAATGATAAATATATGGTTAATTCGTTCATTAATAGCACCAATCCAAAAGCACTCAAACAAAGCACCACAAAAAGCTTTAAAGCTTCCTTCGGTTGAACCTGGCCACTTGCAATAGGGCGCATTCGTGTACGAGATACTAGCGGGTCGATTTTTCTATCAGCATAATCATTAATAACGCAGCCTGCGGAACGCATTAAAATAACCCCGGTAACAAAAACAAAGGTAACTAAAAGATCTGGTTTACCTTCACTCGCAATCCAAAGTGCCCATAGCGTTGGCCATAATAATAGATAAATACCGATGGGTTTATTTAAGCGTGTTAGCAAATAATATTGGTAAAGACGATCTTTTAAGTATGCTTTATTCATTTTGCTTATTATCACACATCTGCATAACGACTTGCATCACCTAACCAGCGTTGAATGAGTGGGGCGATAATTGCTGGTTTATTCTTCACTAAGTCTTCTGCTGCCGCGCTTACTTGCGGTATTAAATTAGCATCACGTTGCAAGTCAGCTATTTTCAACATTTGCAGACCCGTTTGTCGTGTTCCTAATACTTCACCTGGGCCTCGTATTTCTAAATCCTTTTGCGCGATAACAAATCCATCATTCGTTTTACGCATTGTTTCTAATCGCGTTCGAGCATTTTGCGATAGTTGCCCGTGATACATTAAGACACAAGCACTTGCTTGTTCGCCTCGACCAACTCGACCACGCAATTGATGTAGTTGCGATAAGCCTAAACGTTCAGCATTTTCAATCACCATCAAACTAGCATTCGGCACGTCCACGCCTACTTCGATAACTGTTGTAGCGATTAATAATTGTAGTTCAGCCGCTTTAAAGCGACCCATTACTTGCTCTTTTTCATTTGGCTTCATCCGACCGTGCACTAGACCTACTTTTAAATCAGGAAAAGCTTCGGATAATTCTTTATAGGTATCTTCAGCAGCCTGACATTGCAAGACTTCTGATTCTTCAATTAAAGTACATACCCAATAGACTTGCCGACCTTGATGACATGCCTTAATAATACGTTCAACAATTTCTACACGGCGTGAATCAGGCAACACCACTGTTTCAACCGGTTTTCGCCCAGGAGGGAGTTCATCAATAATCGAACAATCAAGATCAGCGTAAGCTGTCATACTTAATGTTCGTGGAATCGGTGTTGCTGTCATGATAAGTTGATGTGGTGCTATTGAAACTTCAGCCGGACTTTTATTGACATTCGGTTCGGTATTAGCCTCTGAATTTTTATCTATACCTTTATTTCGTAATGCTAAACGCTGATGCACACCAAAACGATGCTGCTCATCAATGATAACCAAGGCTAAGTTTTTAAACTCAACATCATCCTGAAATAAAGCGTGTGTTCCTACTGCAAGGCTAGCTTCGCCAGTCACCAGCATATCTAAAGATTCTCTGCGTTGTGCTGCTTTTAATTTACCTGTTAACCAAGCGACGTTTACTCCTAACGGCTCAAACCATTTAACAAAATTCGTATAATGTTGCTCTGCTAAAATTTCGGTAGGCGCCATAATAGCCACTTGATAACCTGATTCAATAACATCTAATGCGGCTAAGGCAGCCACAACCGTTTTACCCGAACCAACATCGCCTTGCACTAATCGTTGCATTGGAAAGGGCTGAATTAAATCAGCTCGTATGTCACCAGTCACTTTTTGCTGTGCTCGGGTTAATTCAAAAGGTAAATTCTTTAAGAAAATTTTCGAAAATTGAGCTGATGGTTTAATTTTACACGCCGTTTTTTCTTTTACACGTTCTCTTAACTGGCGAAGGCTTAATATGTGGGTAAGCAACTCTTCAAAAATTAAGCGCTGTTTCATAGGGTGCTTGCTATCTTGCAAATCAACCAATGATACATCGGGTGGAGGGTAATGAATAAAACGAAGTGATTCGGCTAAAGTCGTAAACTGATATTTTTTCAATAACTCAATCGGCAGATAATCTTCTAATGTTAATCTTTCTGAATCCAGAAATTCAAAAGCATAATTAACCATGTTTCGGAGGCTTATTTGATGGACGCCATCAGTAACCGGATAGACAGGCGTTAAAGAATCTTCTACTGTCGAAGATAAGTTATCATTGGCTTGTGCCTCGGTTAAAACCGTATATTCAGGATGAGCCATTTCATAATGCGATCCGCTACGTCTAACTTCACCAAAGCAACGGATTGTTTTGCCACGTTCGAGGCTTGCTTTTTGGCTCTGACTAAAATGAAAAAAGCGCAAAGTAATTGAACCACTACCATCACGCACATGACAGACCATCATTCGTTTTCGTCCGAATTTTATTTCGGTTAGTTCAATCTTACCTTGAATAACAGAGTGGTCACCAATTTGTAAACTTCCAATGGGAACAATGCGTGTTCGGTCTTCATAACGCAGAGGTAAATGAAAGAGTAAATCTTGCGCAGAAAAAATACCCAGCTTTGTTAACTTTTCAGCAACTTTGGGGCCGACACCTTTTATATTTGTAATGGGGGTTAAGTGTGAAATTATTTTTAACGACAAAGAACAAAAACCCGTCATTCCCACGAAGGCGGGAATCCTACTGTAAGACAGCTTGTTTAAAATTTTCTGGATACCCGCCTTCGCGGGTATGACGGCACTGGTTTTATTTTCAACCTAAAAACCATAAAATCTTCGTGTTCTTCGTGTCCTCCGTGGTTAATTTTTTAAAATTATAATCACTCAATAACCATTACAGCATCCATAACTTCTCAGTAACTTTGGGGCCGACGTCCTTTATTTTTGTAATGGGGGTTAACTCAGATACTATAATTAACCACAAAGAACAAAAATCCGTCATTCACGCGAAGGCGGGAATCCAGTACTGTAAAACAGCTTGTTTAAAATTTTCTGGATACCCGACTTCGCGGGTATGACGGCACTGATTTTATTTTCTAATTTAAAACTATAAAACATCTAACTCCTCCATGCCCTCTGTAGTTAATTTTTTAAAATTATAATCACTCAATAACCATTACAGCATCCATTTCAACTTGCGCATCTTTAGGAAGAGATGCAACTCCGATTGCCGCACGTGCTGGATAAGGTTGAGAAAAATACTTAGCCATCACTTCATTGACTGTTGGGAAGTTGGATAAATCCGTTAAAAAGATATTTAACTTTGCAATGTCTTCCAAGTCACCGCCGGCCGCTTGTGCAACTGCTTGCAAATTATCAAAAACACGATGTATTTGAACTTCGATACTTCCTTCAACAAGTTCCATTGTTTCTGGTACTAATGGAATTTGCCCTGAAAGATAAACAGTTTTATCAATTTTAATCGCTTGTGAATAGGTGCCGATTGCTTGTGGTGCTTTATCTGTATGAATGACTTCACGTGTCATTACGCTCTCCTTAATATTATTGTCTTATTCGATGAATTCTATCAACCATCGTTACCGTTTTTAAGCGTCGCATTACACGCGCAAGATGTTTTCGATCTTTCACTTCAACGGTTAAAGTCATTGAAGAATGTATACCATCACGCTCTTCAATTTCAACATTTAGAATATTTGAATCTAAATCTGAAACAATAGCGGCAATAGTAGCAAGGACGCCTCGTTGATTTTTAACAAGCAAACGAATATAGGTAGAAAAATCTCGATTTAAATTTGTCTCCCATTCAACATCAATCCATTTTTCGGGCTTAGTTTTATAATCACTTAAATTTTTGCATGCTTGCGAATGTACTACAATACCTCGACCTGCACTAATAAAACCTACAATGTCATCACCTGGAATTGGCAGGCAACATTTAGCAAAAGATACAACGGCTCCTTCTGTTCCTCTAATCGATAATGGTCGGCTAGATTTATTTTCAGCTTCAAGATTACTTTTATTCTGCTCTTCCGCTATTTCATCAGGACCAACCAACGCACGTGCAACCATCATAGGGATGTGGTTACCGATTCCTACTTCAGCACAGAGATCATTAAAGTTTTGGAAATTTAAATCGCTTAATGCTTTCATAATAGCACTATCTGATATTTCATCAATTGAGGTATCAAAGGCTTCAAGATTTCTATTTATTAAACGTCGACCTAATACTATTGATTCATCAAACTGTAAGTTTTTCAACAATGCACGAATGTTAGTGCGAGCCTTTGCTGTTTTAACAAACTCTAGCCAACCAGGATTCGCTTGCGCGCCAGGTGCAGTTATAATTTCAATTGTTTGGCCGTTATATAGTTCTGTTCGTAAAGGCATTAAACGTCGGTTGATTTTAACGGCAACACATTGGTTACCAACGTCGGTATGAACCGCATAGGCAAAATCAATCGCCGTTGCACCTCGTGGTAATACCAGAATATCTCCACCTGGAGTAAAGACGTAGACTTCATCAGGGAATAAATCAATTTTAACATTTTCTAAAAACTCCATTGAGTTCCCAGCATGCTGTTGAATTTCTAATACACCACGTAACCATTCTCGCGCACGAATTTGAGCATTATTTCCCGTTGTTTCATCATCGCTTTTATAAAGCCAATGAGCTGCAATGCCAGCTTCAGCAACACGGTTCATATCTTCGGTACGCACTTGTATTTCAGTTGCTACACCGAACTGAGTATATAAAATAGTATGCAAGGATTGATAACCGTTTGCTTTTGGAATAGCGATGTAATCTTTGAACTTACCTGGTACTGGTGTAAATAAATTATGTACAGCACCTAACATGCGATAGCACATATCAACATCATCAACAATTATGCGTACGGCATAAATGTCCATAACTTCATTAAATGATAAATGCTTATTTCGCATTTTTTTATAAATGCTATATAGATGTTTTTGCCGCCCGACAACTTCGCCTTTTAGATTCAACTCTTCAAGACGCGTTACAATGGACTGCTCTAGTTTACTAATTAACTCTTTTCGATTACCACGCGCTTTTTTAACATTTGTTTTAAGTATGCGAGAACGCATTGGGAACATTGCTTGAAAACCTAAGTCTTCTAGCTCTAGCCTCATTCTATTCATACCTAAACGGTTTGCGATAGGGGAATATATTTCTAAGGTTTCAATCGCAATGCGACGACGTTTATCGGGGCGCATCACCCCAAGAGTTCGCATGTTATGTAAGCGATCAGCAAGCTTGATTAAGATAACTCGAATATCTTCAACCATTGCAAGCATCATTTTTCTAAAATTTTCTGCTTGCGCTTCGGCCTTACTTTCAAATTTGATATTTGTTAATTTACTAACACCGTCAACTAAGGCTGCGACTTCCTCTCCAAATTTTTTCTTAATGGTGTCTTTGCCATGCTCGGTATCTTCAATGACATCATGCAATAAAGCAGCAATGATGCTGCGATGATCCATTCGCATTTCAGTTAAAATTTGAGCTACTGAGAGAGGGTGGAAAATATAAGCTTCGCCGCTTACTCGCTGTTGGCCTTCATGTGCTTCGGCACTGAATAAATATGCTTGATAAACTTCGGTTACTTGGTCAGGATCAAGATATTCATCAAGCATCTCACAGAGATGCCCAATACGAAAAGAAATTGGCTGAATGTCCAAATCGGACAATTCCCCAGGTTGGGGAATATCATGTTTTGAATTAACGATAATCAGGGTCCCCCCTAATTATATTTTAATTTTCTTCTGATGAAGAATCAGAGGCTGGTGTTTCAGAAGCAGTATCATCGCTAGCCATTGAACCTAAATCTGCAGCAAGGGCAGCAGCAAGGGCAGCAGCCACATCAATTTCACCTGTTTCTGTAGTGGCGTCGGCTGTTTCGCCATCGGCACTTGCAGCAGCAACATCCTTAACTTCACCGTCTGTTACCCCAGCTTCTAACTCAGCTGCAACTTCTTCTTCACTAGTCCATTCAGCACTTTCAACGGCCTGCTCATCTAAGATAGCTGCATCGATTAAACCATCAGCAATTTCACGTAAAGCAACAACCGTTGGCTTGTCATTTTCAACTTCAACCAAAGGCTCAGCACCTTGAGCTATTTGACGGGCACGCTTTGAAGAAATAAGAACTAATTCAAAACGGTTTTTAACATTTTCTAAACAATCTTCAACGGTGACACGTGCCATGTAGTTTTACTCCGAAAATCAATGACTTAAATAGAATATTCAAGAATACAATCAGGATATGAATATCCAAAAATTATGAACCTGCTAGTATAGCGCCATCCTATACAGATCACCAGCACCACCTTCAGTAGAGACTTTTATTGGATTTTACTCTTAAAAGGTAAAGATTAAGATTTTAACAATGCAGACAATGTTGCTTGTCCACTCTGACTGATCACATCGATGCGTTGCCTCCCAGCAATAACAATCGCATTTAGCTGAGCGGTTGCTTCATCAAAATCATCATTAATCACCACGTAGTCAAATTCAGCGTAATGTGCCATATCACTGGTTGCATCCTGCATGCGTCTGGCAATAATTTCAGCTGAATCTTGCCCGCGAGAATTAAGGCGTTGCTCTAATGCTTCTCGCGAAGGAGGTAAAATAAAGACCGAAATTCCATACGGCATTAACTTTCTTACTTGCTGCGCACCTTGCCAGTCAATTTCTAAAATAACATCGCGGCCTTCACTGAGTCTGTCTTCCACCGATTTTTGTGACGTACCATAATAATTATCAAAAACCTTTGCGTGCTCTAAAAATTCACCCGTCTCAACCATCCGCTCAAATTCAATTGTATCCGTAAAATGGTAATGTACGCCATCTTCTTCACCCGGTCGCATTGCACGCGTTGTATTTGAAACTGAGACTTCAATACCCGCTGTTGTTTTTAGAAGCGCTTCAACCAAACTTGTTTTTCCTGCGCCAGAAGGAGCGGAAAAAATATATAACTGGCCACTGTATGGGGATTTCACTAAATTATTACTCCAATTAAGAATTCAAATATTTTATACCTTAATATGTAGGCTCGCTACTCAATATTTTGAACCTGCTCGCGCATTTGTTCGATTAAAACTTTTAAGTCAACAGAGGCTCGGGTACTTTGGGTATCAACTGATTTAGAACCAAGCGTATTGGCTTCACGATTAAGTTCTTGCATTAAAAAATCTAATCTGCGCCCTACTGGTTTGGTACTGCTTAAAACACTTCTTACTTCTGTTATATGAGCTCCGATACGATCTAGCTCTTCTGTCACGTCCATTTTTTGTGCAAGTAATACCATTTCTTGTTCCAATCTATATTCGTCATGTTCAAAATCAATCTCAGCTAATCGAGTTTGAATTTTTTCGCGACGCACCTTTAAAATCCCGGGGATAAGTTTATCGACCTCAACTCTAATCTTTTCCATTGCCTCGCAGCGTTCAAGCAACATCAATGCTAATTTTTCACCTTCACGTTTTCGTGTCTCAATAAATTCATTCAACGTATCCTCTATGCACTGCAATACCATTTTTTGCAATTCACTAGAGTCTAATTGAGGCGCTTGCATCACTCCGGGCCAACGTAATATATCGAGAGGATTTACTTTATCTGCATTGGCTATACGTTCTGTAATTGCGCTACTTGCTTTAGATAATTGTTCGATCAAATCCATATTCAAATGAATATCTGCGACACTATTATTTACGGTGTTATGTTGTATTCGAATATTGACTTCAACTTTGCCGCGACTTAAAGCACTCGATAATTGTGCTCTAATTTTTTGTTCTACATCGCGGATCTCGTCTGGTGAACGAATAGTGATATCAAGATAACGGTGATTCACACCGCGTAGCTCTAATGAAATCTTTGTATCTTTTAGCGTCGCTTCAGTTCTGGCAAAAGCCGTCATACTTTGAGTCATTTATTCAATTCCCTCCTTTTATCTTACGTATAATACCTCTGTGTTGTGTTAAAAACAGTACAATTTTGATTCTCAATCCTTGCGTAACTCTACGTGATAAATTGCAAACTAGACTTAACCCCTAAAGCAAAAAACAGCTATAATCACTGGCAATGACTGATTTTGCCCATGAATTACCTGCCAATACCATTGTAGATAACTACACGATTACTCGCACTCTCGGTGGCGGTGGTTTTTCTATTGTTTACCTTGCCAAAGATAATACCTATGACAAAGATGTCGTCATAAAAGAATATATGCCGACTAAGCTAGCCACTCGTACCGATGATTTAAACATTAGCGCTTTAAATTCTGATTGTGGCGATAAGTTCGGTCATGGCCAGCGCTTATTCTTCCAAGAAGCGAATACCCTATCGAACCTTAAGCATCCCAATATCGTAAATGTTATAAGCTTTTTTCGGGCTAATGGCACCGTATATATGGTAATGGAGTACGAAGAGGGGATTAATTTACAAAGCTATATAAAACGCCATAAAGGCAACATGAGTGAGCAGTTTTTAATGGCTGTTTTCTTGCCCCTATTAGACGGCTTAAAAACGATACACCACAATGGACTACTTCACTTAGATGTAAAACCCGGAAACATCCACTTACGAGAAGGTGCAAACCCACTACTGCTCGATTTCGGCGCTGCACATGAAATGATGCAAACACGTCAATTTCAAGCAAACCAGGTTATCACCCCCGGATTTTCACCGATAGAACAGCTCGATCCCGGAGGTTATGTTGGTCCTTGGACAGACATATATGCCATTGGCGCAACCATTCGAGCCTGCATAGAAGGTGCACCGCCTATGTCATCAACAAAAAGACGTGAGCGAGATACTCTCAAACCAGCTGCTAGCGCCTTTAAGAAAAAGTATTCTAAACATTTACTCAGTGCAATTGATTCGGCAATGGAAGTGGATCCTATACTTCGCCCGCAAAATATTGAAAACTTCATAGATGCTCTAAATAACTCAACGCAACGTTAAAGCCCTAAACGATATGCAAATAGAAGTCAGTCAAATTAGCCTACAAGGTGATCGAAAAAATAACCAAGATCGTGTTGGCTATATTGAATATGAAAATGGCGTCGTTTTAATACTAGGTGATGGCTTGGGCGGTAGACCAAAGGGTGAGTTAGCGGCACAAACTCTTATCGAAACGGTTGAAAAAGCTTTAAATAATTCTCCTTTACCCATTCCTGATCCCTTTGAATTTTTAGAAGGAGCATTACTGCAAGCTCATAATGATGTGATGGCCGCAGGCCGTGAAGAAATTCCTCCAATAGAGCCAGGTACCACGGCAGTCCTTTGCTTAATCCAAAACGGCAGTGCCTGGTGGGCACATGTTGGAGATAGTCGTTGTTATTTATTTCGGCATGGCTTATCCATTTACCGTACACAAGACCATTCTTATGTAGAAGACTTATATCAAAGCGGTGAAATTACTTTAAGTAAAGTTAGTACACATCCAATGCGTAATTATATTACCCGTTGTGTTGGTATGTTAGCAAAAGAACCCGTAATAGATTTAAGCAAAGAGGTCATGCTCACCGAAGGCGATATTTTACTTCTTTGCTCAGATGGATTCTGGGGAGCACTTGACGATGCCCAAATAGGCGCAAAATTAAATAACAGCAGACTAAATGATGCCGTTACTTCACTGGCTGAAACATCGGTTCAACTTGGTTCACCAACAGCAGATAATTGCACTGCAATTGCACTTAAAATAATTTCATTACAGTTACTAAATAATACAAGTTCAAATAAGTCAAAACATGCCACGGTTAAACAACCCGCCGTTGATAGTGCAATTAAACAAATTGAAGATGCTATTTCAACCTATGGTCATGAAATGGATGAATAATATAATTGTTCTAGTGAAACTCACTAAACATCCTTAAAATACACCCCAAAATTTAGAAATTAGTCCCCCAAATGCTAACTTACGGTTAGCAGAAATATGTGCGCGCAAAATGTATGGAATTAATGCTATTAACACCTTAGTATTAGATTTGTTCACCAATAAATATAATAACTGAGCAAGCAACTAGGTTAAATTAGATCAATGAAGTTAAAGGGCTAAAATTAGCTTTATTCAACAATTTGATAATGACCCTAGAAATAATTGTTTAAAAAATATTTTTAATCCCCAGATGTTTTATAGCAATGGAAGTAGTATGACAGTTGTTTTAAACAATTCGTTTCCAACGTTAGATAAAAGTTCATTTCAGTCAATTGAGGAATACTCTAACTCTCTGAAAGGCTTGCAATTAGACGGTTGCCAATTAAGTAAAGGTGACTTCAATGGAGATTCAAGCGTACTAACTACCCAAAACTTCCAACTGGGTATACGTGAATCGGGGGCCAAACATTGTCAAAATGCGGCCGTTGAAGAGAAAAAAGTCGGAATGATATTCCCTCTGATCCAGGAAGAACATATCAGCAACGGCAAAATAATCGGCCCTGAAAAACAGTATATAATCTTACATGGCGATGAAAATAGAATTATATTCCCTAATAATAATAAACATATAGCATTACTATTCCATACTGACCAATTAGACAATTATTTCTCGGAAGATGAAGTTGAACAATTTATGCATAATTACCAAGGCATATCGACAAGCATGGTCTCATCCGATAAAAAATTATTAATAACTCAAAAACTTTATAATTTATTTGAAGATTTTAAAGAGCTTGATAAAAGAATCGATAAAAGTCCACTCGCGTATGACGATGCCTATGAAGCATTATTTTATGCCTTAAATAGTTATCAAGAAGCACATACCACTAAAATTTTTAATCATGTTAAAAATAATGAACGTTTACTGGCAAGAGCATTAGAGTATATTCATTCTGAACCATTACAAACAATAACAGTATCAAGTTTAGTGAAAAATATTCACGCAAGTAGTCGCTCTATACAATACTGCTTTTCTGAATTACTAGGAATGTCACCCAAGAAATATTTAGTCCGATTAAGGCTTAATGCCATTCGAAGAGAGTTATATACATCCAGTCCGAATGATCAAACCATAACAAATATTGCAAATAAGTATGGCGTAGTGAATATTGGTCGATTCAAACAAGACTATGACAATTTTTTTAATGAAACGCCACGCGAAACATTAGCTAGAAGTTAGTTCTTAGTCTCTTATATACGACATGATAACCAGTCAGCCACTCGCTTGTAGCACTCAGCAGTTACTGCATTAATAATCATACGTAACCTACCATCCACACTATAAAACATTTCCAAATTAGCTGTATTTAGCTAAATAGGAGCTATAATACCCTTGTTATATCAAGGGTTAAATGTATGCGAAAAATGTACTGTTTTAAAGGATTCAAAGCCTTAACATAAAGGTAGGTTAAAAATAAACAATAATAACAGATAGTTGAAAACTTGACTGCGTCCCCCAAAAGATAGACCTTCGCATGTGAGTATAACTTCACCACCAAATTTATTACCAACAAAATGCATTGTGATAGATATTTAAAGATCTCCTTGTAACGCTCACTGACCATGATTATGGATAGCTGTATGACAATTGTTTCTGACAATTCATTTCCAAAATTAATCAAGAGTTCTTCTCAAACGATTGAAGAATATTCTAACGCAATACCCGCCTTAGACTTACGCAGCAGCCAATTAAGCAAAGGGAATTTTAACGGCCACTCAAAACTAATTATGTCCCAAAATTTTTCTCTTGCCATTCGCGAAGCAGATACCACTCACATTCAAAATGCAAAAATTGGCTTAGGGAAAATTGGTATGATGTTCCCTCTAGTTCAAAATGAATATATCAGCAATGGGAAAAGTCTGGGGCCAGACAAACAATATATTATGTTTAATGGCGATGAAAATAAAATTATTTACCCTAAAAAACACAAACATATTACATTAATATTAGATACAAATGGGTTGCAAAAATATTTTTCAGAAGATGAAGCCCAGATTTTAATAGATACTTATCAGGATATGTCCAATGGCATGGTTTCTTCGGATCGCAAGTTATTACTGACTCAAAAACTTTATAATTTATTTGAAGATTTTAAAGAGCTTGATAAAAGAATCGATAAAAACCCACTCGCGTATGAAGATGCCTATGAATCTTTATTTTATGCCTTAAATAATTATCAAGAAGCACATACAAGTAAAGTCTTTGAACGCATTAAAAATAATGAACGTTTACTGGCAAGAGCATTAGAGTATATTCATTCAGAACCATTACAAACAATAACAGTATCAAGTTTAGTAAAAAATATTCACGCAAGTAGTCGCTCTATACAATACTGCTTTTCTGAATTACTAGGAATGTCACCCAAAAAATATCTAGTCCGTTTAAGACTAAATGCAATTCGTCGAGAATTAAATGATTCATGTCCTACAGAAAAAACAATTACAAATATTGCAAATAATTATGGTGTTATCAATATAGGTCGTTTTAAACAGGACTATGAGGAATTCTTTAACGAAACGCCTAGAGAGACATTATTTAATTTTAAAGCTTAAGCTCAAGTAACGCTTTTCTTTACCTCAGCAGATATCCATCCAGCCACATCATTTACTGAAAGTGGCTCACACAGATAAAAGCCTTGCACAAAGTCACAGCCTAAAATCTCTAATATATCCAGGATATCCTTAGTCTCGACGCCCTCGGCAACAACACTGCGCCCCATATTATGGGCTAAATCAATTGTTGAACGTACAATAACAGCATCATTCTCATCCTCAATCATATCACTTACAAAGCTACGATCTATTTTCAAAGTCTGTGTTGGTAACTGTTTCAAATAAGATAAAGATGAAAAACCTGTTCCAAAATCATCAATCGCTATATTTAATCCGAGTTTATTAAGTTCCGTCATTACCTCATATGCACGTTTTGAATCTGACATCATTGTATTTTCAGTAATTTCTAAATTCACCTTTACAGGATCAATATTATATTTATCTAATAGAACTTTCATTTTCGATGGAAAGTCTGCATCTTGAATATCTTTTACTGACAAGTTAACAGACAAGTTAAAATCTACATTCACTTCTCTCCAAATTTTAAATTGCTTAAAGGACATATCTAACATGTATAGGGTTAAATCTTTAATCAAACTGGACTGCTCAGCAATTGCTATAAATTCTTCGGGTACAATTTCACCTAATTCATGATGCGTCCATCTAGACAATACTTCGAATCCCCATAGACTTTTATCTTTTGTTCTTAAAATGGGCTGATAACAAAGTTTTATTTCATTATTTTTAATCGCTGCATGTAAGGCATTAATAATTTTCAAACGATTAACAGAATATTGATCTCTTGCGGCATCATATAATGCGTATCCACATGCATCTTTTTTGGCAACATACATTGCAACATCCGCTCGTTGCATTAATGTTTCACAGTCATCTCCATCTTCAGGGTACTTTGCAATGCCAATGCTCATTGCCGCTTTCAATGTATGCCCCTCTACAGAAAAGGGCTTATCCAATGATGCAAGAATTTTGTTACAAATAAGAATAGCTCCGTCTTCACTTGTATTATGCAGAACAACCGAAAATTCATCACCACCTAATCTAGCAACAGTATCTGATTCTCTAACAACACTTTTTAATCTCGGAGCAACTTGTTGAAGCAAACAGTCTCCACAATGATGTCCAAGAGTATCATTTACTTCTTTAAATTGATTAAGATCCATAATAAGCACAACCATGCTACTCGTTGTTCTCTTTGCGACGCTAAGAGCATGATTAACACGTTCATATAAAAGGGTGCGATTAGGAAGATTCGTTAATTCATCGTGCAATGCATGATGTCGTTCTAATGCAGCAATTCGATTAACATCTTGTATGCTAAGTAAACTCATTTTAGTAACAAGATATACAAATATACTTCCGCCAAATAAAATTAAAGATACAACGAATTTAATTACATCATCATGCGATTTGACTATCGAGATTGCAAAGAGGGTATACCCAAGAATAAAAAGAAGAATTAATATAAATAATGCATTCCATCCATTGGATTGCGCTTTGTTTCCTGGGTTCGTGCAAATACTCCGTGTAGGAACAAGCGATAACAGCAATAATACTATACCGAAAACAACAAACGTTAGTGCAAAAAAATAAATCGACATTTACGACCTATACAAAATATAATTTGACTACCATATCATGTATTTTGATTCATTATGATAGAAAAGCCATGGTGGGAACGACAAATAGATTCACATCATTATTACTATATAATGATTAACTAAATAAAATAAACCTACTTATAAAACATTATGCCAAAGTTGCATAATGACCAATAATAAACTTAAGCTAATAATCCAGAAGAAAATCGAAACCATTGTAGATTGACGAGCTTTATTTTTTTCTATCCATGTTCGTGGTTTGACACCTTTCGCTATAAAGGCAAGTTTAGCTGACAAGTTAACACTGACAATGTTAATCGCGAGTAGCAAACTAGCCCCTATCGCGAGATCAAATTTAGCTGCGCCAAGCATCATTCCAAATGTTGCGGCCGGCGGCAATAATGCAACAGCAACCATTACACCCACTAATGAATTACTCCAACCCGATGCAAGCGATAATACTGCAGCAGCGCCTGCAACCAAAGCCAAAATAACACCGTCATAACCGACATCCGTTCGTGAAAGAATTTCTTTGCTGGTCAAATCAAATGGCCAAAAATATCCAATAGCAATCGAAATTATAAGAGCAATACTCAATCCAATAACATTGGTTTTTAATGACCGCCAGATTAATGTTGAATCGCCTAACGCGGAGGCAAAGGCAAGCGCTAAATTAGGACCAAGTAATGGTGCAATAACCATAGCGCCAATAACAACAGCAACGTTATCCGCTAATAAACCAATGCTTACAACAATCGTTGATAACATCACCATCCATATAAATGTACTATCTAATTTAATGCCACTTACTATTTTTTGATAGAGTTCTTCACGACTCATTGTTGTACTTACTTTTTTCTTATCGACTTCTTCAATCGCTTCAGGACGAGGAATAGTTGCTTCAACAGGAAGAACAATAATTCGGCTATCCTCACTTGCCCCAATGATCGTTTGAATGGAATCTAAAATTTTCTGCTGATTTTCAGGGCGCACTAATAATCGTATATTACAGCGACCTTGTTGAGCACATGGTATTGACCAGAAATCAAGTAAGGTATGTTGTTCGGCTAAACCTTGTAAAGTATCAACATGACCACAATCAGTTATGACTTCAATTATACGCATAATCGTTTTCCGTTTATTTTATTACAAATTATGGCATTACTGTTTTAATCGGTAACCTGTTTTAAACATCCACCAAACTATCGCTAAACAGGAAAATAAAAATGTAAGCACCATAAATAAACTTAACTCTACACTTACATCCGACACTTCAAAAAAACTCCATCGAAAACCGCTAATCAAATAAACGACCGGATTAAATAATGTTACGGTTTGCCATGCTGGTGGCAACATATCAATAGTATAAAAACTTCCGCCTAAAAAAACCAAAGGCGTTATAACCAGCATTGGAATGATTTGTAGCTTCTCGAAATTATCGGCCCATAAGCCAATAATAAAACCAAATAAGCTAAATGAAACACAAGTAAGAACGAGAAAAGATAACATCCAAACAGGATGAGCAATATCGATAGGAACAAAAAATCCTGCCGTTACTAAAATAATAATACCAATAATAAATGATTTGGTTGCGGCCGCACCAACATAACCCAATATTATTTCGAAGAATGATATTGGAGCTGACATTACTTCATAAATAGTACCTGTAAACTTCGGGAAAAATATTCCAAAGGATGCATTTGCAATACTCTGGGTTAACAATGCAAGCATCATTAATCCTGGAACAATAAAAGTACCATAGGACACACCATCAACCGTTTGAATACGCGACCCAATAGCCGCACCAAATACTACAAAATATAATGCTGTTGAAATAACAGGCGATATAAAACTCTGCAATATTGTTTCATATGCGCGTAACATTTCATATTTATAAATAACTCTAACTGCATATAGGTTCATTATTTTTTAGCAACCAAGTTTATAAAAATATCTTCCAAGGAACTTTTTGATGTGTTTACATCTTTCAGAATCAAACCTGCTTCACTTATAGCGCTTAATAGCGGAGCAATACCTGTATGAGATTTTTTTGCATCATAAGTAAACGTAACAAACAAGCCATCATTTGATAAGTCTAATTTCCAATCACTAAGTGATACAGGAATCGTTTGTATTTTTTCTTCTAACTCGACAATTAATTGTCGCTTGCCTAAAGATTGCATTAAAATATCTTTATCTTCTACCAGCAATAATTTTCCATCACTAATAACACCAACTCTATCAGCAATTTCTTCAGCCTCTTCTATATAGTGTGTCGTTAAAATAATAGTAACACCTGAATCACGTAACCGATTGACGACATCCCACATTTCTTTACGCAAATTAACATCAACACCTGCGGTTGGCTCATCTAAAAATAAAATAGAAGGTTGATGTGATAATGCTTTACCAATAAGAACGCGTCGTTTCATCCCTCCTGATAGCGTCATGAGTGCACTATCTTTTTTATCCCACAACGACAAGTCTTTTAAAAGTTGTTCTATGTAGTCAGGATCAGGTTTTTTACCAAAAAGTCCTCGGCTAAAGGTAAGGGTATTCCATACCGTATCGAATGCACCAAGCGTTAATTCTTGGGGAACAAGACCAATTAAACTACGGGTTTTACGATAGTTAGTAATAATGTCATAACTATCTACCGTTACCGTTCCTGAGCTGGGATTAACAAGACCGCATATGGTCGAAATTAACGTTGTTTTACCGGCACCATTCGGCCCCAGTAAGGCCAGAATTTCACCCTTTTTAATATCAAGGCTGACATCACTAAGGGCTTGATAGCCGTTTTCATATGTTTTTGATAAATTTGAGATTGAAACAATTGTTTGCATAATACTAAGGAGATTAACATAGTTATTATTTGAGTAAATGCTTTTATACCCATAACTAAAGTAAGATCAATAGAAAAAATTTTATTAGATCTGCTACATACTAACCGAAACAATTAGGCCTTGCGTTATCCATGTTTTGAGGAAACTAGCTGCTTGCATAGGCACGTCATCGTCATCCATTACTGTTGAGAGTGCTTCACACATATCATTAAAATCTTTACCCTTAAAGAGTTCATCAAAGGCTAATTGTTCATCTTTTTGCATTGAACGAAAACGGGTAATAAAGTCATCACGCCATATTAACCAGGCACTCTCCTCTTCTTGCTCGGCGGTAACATGTTGCGGCTCATCTGCGGTTAGTGCTATCCACATTTCTGGAGAATTGCACTGTAAATCTATTCGTTGAACAGAGGGATGAAGTTGGAATTTTAAATCAGGCCAAACTTCAGGATCAATTGCAGCCATATCTTGTTCAGTAAACAGAGCGCTATCTTTAGCATCAAAGGTTTGCCCTAGAGCCCATTCAAATTTTCCAAGTTCATAAAGCCAGTACATATCTGGCCAATGTATTGATGGGTCAGTTTTGTTATTTTCTACTAAATCTAATATATAAGCCGGCATATCTCGCCCAAACTCGCGCAAGCTAAAATAACTTGAAGGATAGGATTCAATATACTTATCTGCTATTGTATAAAAATGTTCATCTCCAATAGCCATATGCATCGCAGGAAAATCATTTGCAAGAACTTCATTTAAGCGGGCACGATATGCATGTGAATAAACAGATATTTGAACATCAGGTGTCGCCCTACCACTGGCACTTACCCAATCAGTAGAAAGCTTTTCTTCCACGTGAAGAACACAATTCTGAAACGTATGTTGGAGTGCAGCAAGATCTTCCATAGATTTATACTAGCTCCACTTTATTCGATTGCGGTTTAATTATTTTTTTATCTGAGCCTGACCCTATACTATTTGGGGGAAAATGCGCTTCTGCAATATTCTTAACCTGCTCAAGCTCATCTAACAATTCAGATAAGGGCGGAATATTATCATCACGCTCTATCATCGTTGAAACACGGCCAAAATGTGCGACAGCTTTATCATATAAATCAAAGACAGGATCAGAGATAGGATGATCATGGGTATCAATAATTAGGTTTTTTTCGTGAGTATGTCCGGCAAGATGAAATTGACAAACACGCTCACTCGGTATTGCTGTTAAATAATCTACGGGATCAAAATTATGATTGTATGCGCTTACATATATATTATTAATATCAAGTAATATTAAACAGTCTGCACGCTCGGCAACTTCTTTTAAAAATTCCCACTCGCTCATTTGAGAAGCGTTGTAAGTTATATAACTCGATACATTCTCGATCAACATCTGTCGACCCATATAATCCTGAACCATACCAATTCGTTCAGCGACATGATCAATCGCCTCTTCAGTATAAGGAATTGGCATTAAATCATGTAGATTAACGCCTTCTACGCCCGTCCAACACAAATGATCTGAGAACCATTCAGGCTCAACTTTTTTTACAAGAGACTTTAATTGTTTTAAGTAATCAAAATCGAGGGGAGTAGTACTTCCCATTGACATTGAAACACCATGCATCACCATAGGATAGTCAGCACGAATTCGAGTTAAGTAATCTAATGGCTTGCCGCCATCCACCATATAATTTTCAGAGATAATTTCAAACCAATCTACCTTTGGCTTTTCAGCTAGAACCGTTTCATAATGTTCTTTGCGTAAACCCAATCCATACCCTAGATATGGTCGCTTTGAATTTTGTTTGGTACCTGCCATGTAATATCTCTTAACAACACCTGGTAAATTAGACTGGTTAGTATATAACCGAAATACCACAAAAGTATCACGCCTATTCGTTACACTCTTAATATAATATATCTAAATTATTTATTTAATGGGTAATTCGTCATACTTTACCAAATCATCAACATTCTCATACCATGCGGCTTTATCAGCATAAAATATATTATGGATAGGTTTTGATTCAGGGTCATCATTTAATGTACCAGCAGGAACAATCATTGCTTTTGCGCTTTTTGTCAGCCAGGGCAATGAAGAGCCACATTTTTTACAAAACGAAGTGGCAAAATGCTTAGCATCGGGGATTTCGTAACGCCCAACGAGATCTTCACCACTTAACCATTTGAAATTATCGGGATCAATAATAATATTAGATGCATGCGCCGAACCGGTAAATTTTTGACATCGTGAGCAATGGCAATACTGAAAGACTTTAATGTGCCCAGTAAATTTATATGTTATTTCACCACATAAACAACTACCGGATAATTCTTTACTATCGTGCATGCTATTCTCCCACTTAATAATATGAATTAAATGTTAATTGCAGATAATTTTTTAGAGCCTAGATGTTAAAGATTAGGTATTAAAAAATAGCATCCGCTTTTTTTTCTGCTTTAGCTCGGCCTTTTGCTCGACCCTTTTCACGTCCAAAACGTTGAAAAGTCCAACCTTTTTCATAAGCTCGTTCTATTACATATTTTAAAGAGTTAACCATTCTTAAGCGCATTACAAGAGCATCTGTTTTTAACACTTCCTCATTTTTATTATTAAATAAAAGCATTGCTGGAACACGTGTAAATTTTGTTTTCTCATACCATACTGCGGGTGTAAGACGTTGTCCATTTGGCGCTAAGATTGGTGTTTTAGTATCATTAGCATCAAGTCGTACGACATCAAATTGTCGCATCATATCTCGAACTTCTTTCAGTGCTAACACGGCTTTATGTGAATATTCACATTCCTTGCAATTTGTTTTTTCAAATAAAACCAGAAGAGGTTTTTTTCCAGTACGATAACGACTTTCAAGAATATAGGGTGGCTTACTAAAAAGAGGATCTGCCTTTAATCCTGTTGTTGTTTGCACAGGAGCTTCTGTAACAGCCAGCCTCTTCAAGTAATGACGAAATGATTCTGATTTATATAAATCCTTATCAAGAAAGGCTAAGACTTTTTTAAACCGTTCAGGAGATTGATACCCAACAAGTTTTAAGAGTTTCTTTCCTTTATCACCATAAAAAATTATAGATGGAGAAAACTGAACACCTTCATTTTTGGCAAACTTTTTCGCGGTTATACTTTCACCAGTAGGACTTGTAATGTCTGCATCATTAAAAATTTCCATACCAATTGAAACGAAATTCTTCTGTAGCAATTTTGAAATTTCCGGATCAGCTAAGGCTAGATGAATAAATCGATCACAATATGAACAACCTTCTGTCGTAAAAAATAACATCAAGCCTTTTTTACCCTTCGATCTTGCATTTTCAAGATCATCTTGAAGTTCAATAAAAGGGCTTTCTTTAAACCATGTTGGCAACTTAATACGCTTAATCACACGATCATCAAAATCATCTGCTGCCGATACAGTAGTAATTATATTGAAAAAAAATAGTATAAAAACAAACTGATTAATTAAGATCAAATATTTTTTCATATTAAACTTGTAACTCTTATTATATGTACTGACACGTTCCTTTCTGATGACCACAAGGTAAAACCATGCAATTCGACTGTTCATATATTTTATACACTAAACTTTAATACTATATGAAACTTTAGAATCGACCCATTCCACCAAACATTCCACCCACTATAGAAAAGAATAGTGTTCCAATAATTGTTAAAACTATAAACGCAGGGATAGAAGCAATTTAAGCCTTTACCATAAAAACGACCATTGATATAAATGGCATTTTTATGTCTACAATTGTAACTCGATTACCTTCGTTGTTATCCATTTTATCTCCCAGCTAATTGTTATTGCCATCATATTATAGTTCTATCTATTTACTGCATTTCAACTGTTAAAATTGCACCATCAACTTTAATAACTTTTACAGTTGTTCCCACATCACAATCATCGCCCTGAATTTTCCAGGTAGTGTCGTCTACTCGAATTCGACCTTGCCGATTTACTATTGGTTCTTCCAGAGTAAATGTTCGTCCGACATACTGCATACCACGACGATTAAGTTGTGGTTGATCAGTTTCAACAGGATTTCTTGCAACCACTCGTCGCCAAGCAAATAAACTGGCAACACTTAAAATTGCAAACATCAGTAATTGATATTCCCAAGTAATGCCCGTAAATATGCTTAAGATAAGCCCCATTATTGCAGCAGCGATTGCTACCCACATAAACACCGCACCAGGTGCAAACACTTCCATTACAAATAAAATAACGGCAAGAATAAACCAATGCCAATTGGTTAGATTTTCTAGAAATTCATTCATATCTTTCGCCCGGTTTTATTTTACTGATTTTAGTTTTATCTTTAGCTTAGGTTTTGTTAACCGCTTTAGTTAACTCCGCGATTCCACCGATAGCACCAATAATACTTCCTGCTTCTAACGGCATGAGTACCAGTTTTTCATTCGGTGCTGATGCAATTTCTTTTAGTGCTTCAACATAATTATTTGCAACAAAGTAATTCAATGCGTTTAAATCACCTTGTTCTATTGCTTTTGATACTACATGGGTTGCTCGTGCTTCGGCCTCGGCTTCACGTTCTCGTGCTTCGGCATCTAAGAATGCTGCTTCTTTACGCCCTTCAGCTTGTAAAATCGCACCTCGTTTTTCACCTTCGGATTTTAAGATTTCAGCTTGACGCTCGCCTTCGGCTTCTAGAATAAGTGCACGTTTTTCTCGTTCAGCTTTCATTTGACGAGCCATAGAGTCGATTAGATCGCGGGGCGGGCTTATATCTTTAATTTCAATACGCGTAACCTTCACACCCCAAGGTGTAGTGGCATCATCCACGACATTTAATAACTGTGCATTAATCTTGTCGCGTTTAGATAATAGTTCATCCAGATCCATAGAGCCCATCACGGTTCTTACGTTGGTCATCGTTAAGTTTAAAATAGCCAGTTCTAACTGATTAACTTCGTATGCGGCTTTTGCTGCATCGAGTATTTGAAAAAATACAACACCATCAACTCGTACCATTGCGTTATCTTTAGTAATAACTTCTTGCGACGGTACGTCCATGACCCGTTCCATCATATTTAATTTAGCGCCAATTTTATCAAACACCGGTGTAATCCAATTTAATCCAGGCGCTAATGTTTTTGTATAACGTCCAAAACGTTCAACCGTATATTCCATTCCTTGTGGAACAGATTGAACACCCATGAAAAGTAATACAAACGAAAAAACCAATGCGAATAGTACAAATGCACCAAAGCCTAACTCAAACATAATGAACTCCTTTATTAGTATTTATCCAGTATAACGGTTTAACTGGACATGAAAACAACATAAAGCCAAAACGATTATTTAGTTTTCTGGATCTTAATACTGATTCTTAATTTACCCTGCCTTCACAGGAATGAGCGTTTCTTTTTATTAGTATATGACTACTCTTTAATCAGCTTAAACAATAAATCAATATCACTTTTAAGTGTGCCTTTATCGACACTCGCTTTACTTTTTATAAGCAAACCTTGCAGGGTGCTATTAACAAAGGAGGCTAATTTTATTGTATCCGTATTTAGTTGAAGCTCATTGTGCTCTATTGCGCGTTCTAGTGTATTGCTAATCATGTCTTCAAACTGAATCCAAAAATTTCGAATTTTTTCAGCTACAGCCGCATTATGTGGGGCAAGTTCAGCTGCTGTATTTCCCATAAAGCATCCGCTCATTTTATTAAAACTTAGCTCAATAAGTTGGTTAAATAACTGCTGAAGATTGCCCATTGGTGAGGTTGGCGCTTCTAACAACGCCCTAATAAATTGCAGACTCGATTCGGTGTATCGGTCAATAGCTGCACTGTAAAGTTCGCTTTTATTGCCATAGGTCTGGTACATGCTCGCACGGTTCACCCCCATGGCATTAACTAACTCTTGCATAGAAGTGGCTTCAAAACCTTTGGCCCAGAAGATATCCAATGCGTTTTGTAACGCTTCGTCTTGATTAAATTGTTTCGTTGGGCCTGCCATATTTTTCATTATGCCATGTTAATGAGTGCTATGGCGTGACTTTATCACGCAGTTACCACTCTTTAAATTCAATAATTTCATACGCTTAGCTATTGTGATTATATAATATATCTTTTATTTGACATACCTTTGTTAATCTGGAATGATCATTCTATCATGGAACGTACGTTCTACGATTAAGTATAGCTTAGTAGCAGCAACTCTTATACATATTCGTTTTAAAAAGGAGAAACACAATGAGTAATTATAATAAACAAGATTTCGGAAAAATGAGTGATATGGACCAATACGTTTTTTCACCCGAAGGCATTCCACTGAGCATCCCCGGAAAATTATTCTTAGGTGAAAAGTTAGGCCTTACTTCAATGGAAGTATCAATAAATAAAGATGCCCCAGGTGACGGCATGCCCTTTTTCCACCGTCATAACGACAATGAAGAAACCTATATTTTTATTAGCGGAAAAGGTGAAATGATTATCGATAGTGAACGCTTCGATGTTGAAGAAGGTTCCGTTGTAAGCGTACAACCCGAAGCGGATCGCACCTGGCGAAATACCGGTGATACCGACTTGCTCTACATCGTTGTTCAAGCATCAAAAAACAGCTTAAAAGCCAGCGGCATTAAAGACGGCAACGTCACTGAAACGGTCGTGCCCTGGGGGTAGCACGTTACAACAATGCATGCAGCTGAAAAAAGTAGGCACATAAAGATTAGATTATTTATCGTGCCTGCTTTCTCAGCCTCAGCAATGGGCAGCTGCACTTAACTCACTTTGTAGATACTTGCGCTGTTCAGCGGAAGCTGCCGTTAGTTAATATATTTTAGGCAAAAAAATCTCGCTCAAAGTGTAATGACGTCCACATAAGAACTAATTTATATTCCCCCTCCCTCAGGGAGGGGGTTAGGGGGAGGGGATAAGTATAAAACACCCCACCCTACGCCCTCCCCTTGAAGGGGAGGGAACTAATTTTATAGATTGTATTCTCTCAACTGAACGTCATTATTTAGCCGACATGAGAAACTTCACTCTTGATGTTGACGTCATTAAACAAACACGAATAAAGAATGGAATAGAAGTTATTCTTGCTCCTAATAACAAACAAGTCGGCGAATCGTTAGTGCGCGTTTTTGCAGCCCATCTAGGGCAACTAAAAAAAGAAACCGGCTGGGATATGAAAACCTTCAAACAAGGTAATAGTTATAAAATTACGGTAACAGCTAACGCACAGGAAGACATCGTGAAAATTCAGGGCCTGGGATACATCGGCATCATGACATGGGGTAATCACCACCAATCACCTCACTGGATGATGGCTAAAGGTGGCAACCCACACTAAATAGTTACATAGCGAATGTGCAAAACCACATTCGCTATGTGCTAAACACACATTAACAATGCTACATTATTTGTATAATATTTAAATAATCAAAAACATAAAGAGAAATATTATGCTAAAAAAAATATTTATATTGCTTACCTTTTTCTCTTCTTTACATATCTATCCTGCTACATCCAATGCATTAGATAAAAAGCCAAGCCTTACTAATCCAAATATTACGCAACTAAGCCCTCACGTTTTCGCTTTAGTGGGAGACATGGATGTACCTAACGAGGAGAATGATGGTTTTATCTGCAACTCTGCCTTTGTTATTACCAGCAATGGCGTGGTCGTTATCGACCCTGGAGGATCCGTTCAAATAGGTCGAATGATAATAAAAGAAATTCGCAAACGAACTAACAAACCCATTACTCATGTTTTTAATACTCATCATCATGCCGATCACTGGATGGGTAATCTGGCTTTTGCCGAGCTTAACTCCAAGCCCGTCATAATGGGACATGCCACTATGAAAGACAAAGCATTTGAAATTGGTGAACGCTGGGTAAAAATAATTAGTGATATGACTAAAGGAAAAAATAAAGGTACCAAGGTCGTATTACCCAATAAATTATTAGAGGGTAATGAAAATTTAAAAATAGGTGGCACTACCTTTTCTCTTTATCATCCTGAGCATGCTCACACTAAAGGTGATATCGCGATTTATTTACCTGAAGAAAAAACATTAATCGCAGGTGATATATTATTTTATTTACGTACTCCCGGGTTTCAGGATGCCAGCCCATTAGGCAATGAGAAAGCCTTACAAAATCTAGCAAAACTGAATATTCAAAAGGTCATCCCCGGTCATGGCCCTGTAACAACTATAGAAGGTATAAAATATATGCTGAACTATATAAACCTTTTACATGAACAAGTTAAGTATTATTTTGAGAAAGGACTTGAAGATTACGAAATGAAAAACAAAATTAACGTAAAGTCCTATACAGGTATGTCTGGATTTAAAGAGCGTTTCGGCATTAATGTCAATAGGATGTATCTGGAGGTAGAACAAAACAATCTTTAAAAATACAGGTATAATGCAAGCATGAATTCAACTGCTCGCACATCCAATAGCTTCAATAAATTACGTTCTCGTATTGAGCGTGAAACGGGGAAAGCTATTGGCGACTATAAAATGATCGAAGATGGCGATGTCATCATGGTTTGCCTGTCTGGTGGTAAAGATTCTTACACCATGCTTTCTGTTTTACAGGCTTTGCAAAAACGTGCACCGGTAGATTTCAAGCTTATTGCAATGAACCTCGATCAGAAGCAGCCCGGATTCCCTGCTGAAATTTTACCGAATTATATGGAGTCCATTGGAGTGGATTACCACATCATCACTCAGGATACCTATTCGATAGTTAAAGAAAAAATTCCCGAAGGTAAAACCACCTGCTCGCTTTGTTCGCGTTTGCGACGCGGCATTATTTATAAAACAGCAAAACAACTTGGCGCGAATAAAATAGCACTTGGTCACCACCGTGATGACATTATTGAAACCTTATTTTTAAACATGTTTTTTGGTGGCAAGCTCAAAGCCATGCCACCTAAGTTATTAACGGATGATGGTGCGCATGTATTAATTCGTCCTTTAGCATATTGTGCCGAACGTGATATTGAACGTTTTGCCACGCAAATGGAATATCCGATTATCCCTTGTAACTTATGTGGCTCTCAAGAAAATTTACAACGGCAAAATATAAAATCCATGCTAGCCGATTGGGAACAACAATTTCCTGGAAGAAGTAACAATATTTTTCATGCGATTCAAAATATTGTGCCATCGCAATTAGCCGATACTAAACTTTTTGATTTTGAAGATTTAAAAACCGCAACAACCGACACAGAAGAAACCTTATTTGAATTTACCGCTAACTATGACATCGCGAGTAATGTTTCTATACCCGTTAAATAATTATTTCTAACATAAAAAAACGCCTGCAATGCAGGCGTTTTTTATCATCAGATTACAAAATATTAGCTATCAAATACTAACCAAGTCATATCCGTAGACGACTCATAGATACCATCACCATTTGCGTCAATCTCAACACGAACCAAACCAGTTGGAGAACCATCGCCTAAAGCGGTTACTCGAACACTACCGCCATTAAGTCCTGTCATTACAGCAACACCAGCACGCGGGTATTCGTCTAAGTTATAGTAATGCTCAATAGTCGTCGTTGTTCTAGCTGAAACAGAACCTGCAAAAAAAACACTGTTCACTGTATAGCTAAAGTCATACTTCAACACACTATTATTCAAATCATTTGTATAAGTTGTATCAACGTTCACTAACTCAACCGTATCTGTATAAGGTACCGACACAATGGCAATGTTCAAAATTCCACCGTTAGTACTAAAAGCTCCAGTGATTTCAGTTGAAGAAAAAACTGCTGAGCTATAGTAGGTACCGTTAAGTGTTATTTTTTCAGCGCCATCATCAGAGCTAAAATCTGTAAACGAATTTTGCACATCGAAAGTCGCAACAGTCGAAGCATCCCGATTAATTAATCCATTCAAAAAAAGTCCAGTCTCTATTTCACAATTGTTGAATGTGTAATCACCGAAACCTTGAACATTGCCTAAGCCGGATGGCGCATCATAGTCTCCAGTAACACATGGATAGACTACAGACTGACCAGGATTAACATTTACCCCAGGTGCATCTGAAGTAAGGGCTCCGAAATTAAAAGTGGCATTAGCAATTTCCGTTAATTCTGTTTCTGATTTTGAACTAAAATCAACTTGCTCGCCTGAGCCATTGCTTCCGTTACCATTGCTAGAGTCAGCAGCTGGCTCACCACCGCTACCTCCGCCTCCACAGCCTGCGATTAAAATAGTGCTAAATAAAACAACAACAAATTTAGCCCATGCTGAAAATACTGAACGTCCCATATTCCTCTCCTTGTATTAGTCTTTAAATTTTTATTTTATGCGACGAATACTACTACTCAAACTTAGTATTAACCTAGAAATGGGTCACACATACTCTATATAGGACATCAAATTGAATAATTACGTTATTTAATGCTTAAATATCAACCAAATATACACAATTCCCCACTACCTATATTTATAAGCTTTACCAAGCTCCTTAGGCAGAGAATGTATATAAAGTGGGGATTTGATATCAAATTATGGATATTTATTGATTAAAGTGTACTTTATAGTTTAACTATTTGCGATAATTGTCTCACACATCCCAATTGCTTGCGATTCATAGCCTCCACCAAACATATTGAAGTGATTAAGGATATGGTACAAGTTGTACAAAGTTTTCCGTATTTTATAGCCATCATCCAGCGGCCAAAGGGAGTGATAGTGCGAATAAAACTCCTGAGAAAAGCCACCAAAAAGTTCGGTCATTGCGATGTCGGCTTCCCGGTCACCGTAATAAGTAGCCGGGTCAAAAATCACGGGCTCAGCGTTATCCGTAAAGGCATAGTTACCGGACCATAAATCACCATGCAATAGTGAAGCGACTGGCTCATAACCTACGAATAAGTTGGATAAATCTGCCTGAATCCGCTCCCCTTTATCTAGCAAATGTTTACTGGCACCTTTTTGTTTCACCAGCGCTAATTGAAAACCTAATCGCTGCTGGCTCCAGAATTCTATCCAGTTATCGTTCGGTGTATTTTCCTGAAGTGTCGAACCAATTGTATTTTCTCGATGCCAGCCGAAAGATGCCCCGAATGATGAAGGGGTGTGGCGATGCAGCTTAACGAGTTGCTCGGCAAACTCGGCCATACTACCGCTACCACTTAAGTTCAAATATTCCATCACAATATAGGATTGCTGCTCTACAATACCGGTACATATCGGAAGTGGTATACGAATGGCTTTTGCTTTATTAAGTTCTGATAAACCTTCTGCCTCGGCTTCAAACATATTTAGTTTGGTTACAGTATTAAACTTTACAAAATATTGATTATCTTCTGTCTTAATTTTATATGCAGTATTAACACATCCACCAGCAACACTTAAAGTGTCTTGAATAACGCACGCTTGTGACGTTGCTTGAGTGATCTCTTTTGCCAACAGCAGCCAATTCATATTATTTATATACCTTATATGTCGTGGTTATTAGTTATTTATTATATTTGAGCATATACTCCCATACTATCTCAAACCAGCTCAATACTTTAACTTCTTAAATAGCACATAGGATGTACTAACATGAACATAAAGACCTTTTTCAAAACTCTGCTTCTAAGCTTTTGTGTATTTTTTTACATGGTATCAACAAGTCATGCTGAAAATTCATTAGCAGATCAAATCCAGACTTATATGCAACAACAATCTAAAAATAAAAAGGCTGGAAAATTTAGTGCTGAAGATAAAGCTATTATGGAAAAGGCTGCTGCCGATCTTGCTAAAGCAATGCCAAATCCGGGCCTTAAGGTTGGCGACAAAGCACCTGATTTTAGTCTACCGAATGCATACGGAAAACAAATAAAACTTTCTTCTCTTTTAAAGAAGGGGCCGGTTATCATTAATTTTTACCGCGGTGCATGGTGTCCATTTTGTAATCTTGAACTTCGCGCATTAAAACAAAACTTACCTGAATTTAAAAAATACGGTGCAAGCCTTGTTTCAATTACTCCGCAAAAACCGGATAAATCTTTAGCGCAAGTTAAAAAAGCTAAATTCCAGTTTGATATTCTTAGTGATCTGGATAGCTCGACCATTAAAAAATATAAACTGTTTTTCACTTTACCGCCAAAGTTAACCAAGCTATATAAGAAGCTGGGATTAGATATTGAAGCTTTTAATGGAAAAGGCCGAAATGAATTACCTATACCGGGAACTTATGTTGTCGATAAAAAAGGGGTTATTCGCGCTGCCTATGCTAATACCGATTACACCAGGCGCATGGAACCAAATGCTATTATTGATGCGTTAAAAAAATTATAGAGAGTATTTAAACGATGTATACCACAATTAAAATTATTCACATGAGTAGTGCTGTATTATCTTTTGCCGGATTTTTTATTCGTGGCATTTTAATGCTAAATGATTCAACTTTATTTAAAGCTAAATTTACAAAAATAGCGCCGCATGTTATTGATACTATATTATTAGTAACGGCCATTATACTTGCCACATTATCATCCCAATACCCCATTACACATAACTGGTTAAGCGCAAAAGTAATCGGTTTACTTATTTATATTGGTTTAGGGTTGTGGGCTTTTCGTTTTGCTGTAACTAGACTTCAAAAAATCATTGCATGGCTAGCTGCTTTGATTGTATTTGTACTAATTGTTGTCACTGCTATGACAAAACCTTTTTAGCCCTGAAAAATATATTTAATTTCCGTCAATGCCTCATCGATTGAATAATGATTTACACTGAGATTTTCTTAAATCAGCCTTTTATGCAACTTGATCATCAATAATAATTGATCCATCTGATGCCCAGTTTATTTCCACTAGCTCAGGATGCTCATCTTGTAATTTTTCTAATGCACTTTTCCTTTTATTAAGCTCTTCTAACTGCCCTCTTACTGTATCTGCTAAGCGCCGATTTTCAACTAAGATATCTCGAAATTCCAGAGCTTGCTTAACTGTAGATATTAAATCGTAGTCATCCCATGGTTTTGTTATAAATCGATATATTTGTGCTTGGTTTATGGCTCCTAGCAAAGCTTCCAAATCGGTATACCCACTTAGGATAATACGCATAGATTCAGGTTGAATTTTTTTTGTCTCTGATAAAAATTCTACACCATCCATATCGGGCATACGATAATCAGAAAGAAACAAGTCAAATGTTGATGTTTGTGCACGCTTTAATGCATCCTTAGGTTTATCATAAGTTTCTATTTCAAAATTCTTTTCTCTATTAAAGACTCTTTTTAAAGAACTCAATATATTTGGCTCATCATCAACTAGCATTATTTTATACATTTCAGACATCTCCATTCTTAATCAGTACATGGATATTCATTTTTTCTTTCATCGTGATTTCCATTTTATGTATAGCACGTATCAACTTAGCATTTAAAATCTGACCTTTGTTTAAGAGTACAACACCGTTTGCTATTTCCAAATTTCTGGATAGCTTCATATCGGGCTTAAGCTCCGATGATTTAATTGTGACCTCTTGAGCTTTAGTTTCTTCATTCTTTATAGAATCATTCAAATCTAATATTTCCAAAAATAGATCAACTAATTTCGGATCGTATCGCATGCCACGTTTACGCTTTATTCTTTCACGTGTATCTGGAATTGAAAGCGGCTTGGTAGTAAGAGCGCCTTCCTGGTATCCATAATAATCACTTACTAATCTAATTATTCTTGAACCCAATGGAATATCCTCATCGTACAAAGCATCGGGATACCCCTGTCCATCATAGCGTTCATACTGACTTCTAATAATATTTGCCGCATCATGCAAATAATCAAGAGACATTAAAATCCCTTGACCTATAACAGGATGTTGCTTAACTATATTTAATTCCTCATTATCTAGATTGTTAAAAGATTTATGATTTAGATCATCAGTAAATCCAATCCTTCCTATATTACGTAATAAAAATGCAAAATAAATTTGCTGAATTTGGTCCTCCGACTGATCTGCTATTTTTGCCAATTTACTAACTAAATCCGTCGCGCCAGTATTATCACTGGATTTTTTACCTTCTCGTAAATCTATAATACTCGAAAAAACCTTAATGGTTGTTTCATAGTTATTTTTTAATGATTCATATGTGACCTCTAACTGATCCATGGTTTGATGAACTTCCTCTGTCCTTGCTTTAACTTTTTCTTCAAGGTGGGTAGTTAAATCTTTTAATTCTTCATTTTGAGTACTTGTCAGCTTAAGCAGTCTATCTCTTTCTTCTTTTAAAAATTTCTGCTCCAATGCTTGTCGGACACTTATAATAATATCGTTATCTTCCCATGGTTTGCTTATATAACGGTATATATTACCTTTGTTGATCGCATTGATTGTTGACGTTATATCCGCGTAACCTGTAAGAAGAATTCGAATCGCCTCAGGCCATTTTTTAGCTACTAACCCCAGAAATTCTGCACCATCCATTTCAGGCATTCTCATATCTGAAATTACAATATCTACGGTCACTGTATTAAGTATTTCCAGAGCTTCGGCGCCACTTTCTGCAGTTATAATATTGTCTATAATCGGTCTGAATAGTCTATTAAGTGAAGATAAAATATTTTTTTCATCATCAACAAACAATATTGTTGCTTTCAATTTATCTTTCTTGTTTTCTGTTTCATTTATCATTTAAATGTTTTCACTATTTGCATTAGTTAATGTTTACATCTTTACTATGAATCTTCTTCTTTTTTATTTATAGGTAATATAACTTTAAACTCTGTTCCTTTGCCCATTTCACTATTAACTTCAATGTTTCCGCCATGTTTTTGTATAATGTTATACGACAGTGAGAGCCCCAAGCCGGTGCCTTGTCCAACGGGTTTAGTAGAAAAGAAAGGTTCAAATAATTTATTTATATTCTTTTCTTCTATTCCACTTCCTGTATCACTAATCTTGACCCATACGGTTTCAGACTCACCTATACCTGTACTAATAGTAATCGTTCCTTTAGTTTCAATAGCATGTGCTGCATTAACTAATAAATTCATAAATACCTGATTGAGCTGTGAAGCAATACATTCTATTTCAGGTATATTTTCATACTCTTTAATTATTTCTGCTTTATACTTTATCTCGTTATTGACTACATTTAATGTGCTATCAATTCCTTTTTCCAAGTCAGCCCATTGCCATTCATCCTCATCTACATGCGAAAAATCTTTAAGATCCTTCACTATTTTTATAACTCGACCTATCCCGTCTTTTGACTCATCTAATAGTTGGTTAATATCATCCTTAATAAAGCTATATTCGATCTCTTCTTTTAACTTGTCGATATCTTCTGGCAATAAGTTTTTTGATATGGATGCTTCTGATACTGCGTCAACAAAACCTAGTAGGTCCTTTATATACCCATTGAGGGATGAAAGATTTGAATTAATATATCCAATCGGATTATTAATTTCGTGTGCGACACCTGCAGCCAATTGACCAATTGAAGCCATTTTATCAGCTTGCATAAGTTGATTTTGAATTTCTCCAATTGTTTTTAGAAGATACGTTTGCTCTTCTCTTTCTTTGTGTAATAACAAATTTTTAGCAGCTAATTGACTTAACAAAATTCTCCTTTCTAATACATGCTCAATTTCCATTACAACTAATTTTATTATTTCTTCATCAGACTCACTAAATGGTTCTTGATATTCTTCTCTGGATAAATACACTGCTCCCTTTTGCTCAGCGTTGATAATAAGAGGAGCAGCTAACAATGAGGTCATTACTGGATGTCCTTCAGGAAATCCACATGATTCAGAGTGCTCACTTATATTGTCTATCCTGATGATACATCCTGATTTATATACTGTCTCTAAAAGTCCTTTACCTTCAGGCTTCATTCCTAACTTATTCTTTGTCTCATCGTCTATACCAACTGTGATAAATTCACTCAACTCTTTATCTTTTGAGAATAATCCTAAAGCGCCATATTTAGCATTAAACAATGAAACGAGCTCTTTCAAAAAATACTCATAGTAAATTTCAATGTCTCCACCCAAAGACAAGTCTTTCTCTAATTTTTTTAAATTTTCATAAGTATCAGTCAGGAATACCATCCTGACATTTGCTTCAGCAAGCTTTTCTAATTGTTCGTTTATATCAACGGTCATAATCTTTCGCTTTATAATAGTAGCTGCAATGTACGTTCATACGGCTTTAGCCTGCTGCTTCTGACTGACAGGTAACCAAATGGAGAATTTAGTTCCCACTCCTTCTGCTGAATCAACTTCAATTCGACCCGAGTGTGTCTCAATAATGCCATAAGATAACGATAGACCAAGCCCGGTACCTTGACCAATTGGTTTAGTCGTGAAAAATGGATCGAAAATGCTTTTTTGCAGTTCTTTTGGAATACCCTTTCCTGTATCAGATATCGATATCCATACCCAATTGTTATCCGTTAAACCTGTTTCAATAGTAATAGTGCCCTGCCCCTCTATAGAATGTGCAGCGTTAACCAATAAATTCATAAAAACCTGATTAAGTTGAGATGCGATACATTCAACTTCTGGGATTTCCCCATAATGCTTAATTACTTCAGCTTTATACTTAATTTCGTTATTAACAATATTTAAGGTACTATCCAGCCCCGCATGTATATTAGCCCATTGCCATTCCGCTTCATCGACATGTGAAAAGTCCTTTAAATTTTGAACAATTTCTTTTACACGCTTAACACCATCAGTTGATTCGGCAATTAATTTTCCAATGTCTTCTTTTAGATATTTTAAATCCACTTCATTTTTAATTTTTTCAATTGACTCCCAATGTCTAGAATCATTTTTCAAGTACTCGTCTTCTCTTTCATATTCATCAATCAACTTAATTAAATCGTTACAGTAATCCTTAAGCGTATTTATATTTGAGCCAATAAATCCAACAGGATTATTTATCTCATGTGCTACGCCCGCCGCTAACTGACCTATAGATGCCATCTTTTCAGATTGAATTAATTGCTCTTGAGCTTGATCAAGATCGTTGACCATTTCACGAAAAGCTGCTGCAAGAGCACCTATTTCATCATTAGACATAACGTCTAAATCCAATGCGTTTCTATTTTTTTTAAAATTTATAATTGAGTCCGTTATATTTTTAAGTGGACGAGTAAATCTATTAGAAAATATAACTGTAATTATTACTGCCGGTAACAATAAAGCTACTACAATCCACAAACTATTTTTTTTCACATGGGTTGCAAGCTCTGTAACAGCCTCATATGGCTTTTGCTCTACCAGGGCGAAAAATCTTTTTTTATCATTTTCATCAAGAAATATTTTCTTAGCATAAAGTGCTACATCTCGATCATGATGTTCAATTTTTTTTGATATTTCTTTTGAATCTATTCTTGAAAAAAAACTAATCAATTCAGGATTCTCTTTTAAGGGAAAATGTGAATCATTGATTTCCAATACATTCCCCTTGTCTTTATTTCTCAGGTTCAATATTTTCTCTTTACTATTTATAATGTATCTAATGGTATTTTCATCATCATTAGCCGACAAGAAATCTTCAAACAAGCGATCAGAGTTTATATTTATGACCACCACACCAAATACAGAACCTTCGTTTGTGTAAACAGGTGTTACTGAACGCATAACAAGCTGGTAAGGTTTTACTATTATTCCATTCTCGCGGTTATATACAACGTCAGACACATACACACTATTACTTTTAAGATTAATTCCTTCCTTATAATATTTTCTATTTCCCTTTTCCTGCAGTTCCTTTAGAACATTCGCTTTTACTTCTCCAGAATATCGGTCAACCTTGACTAATTCTTTTCCATTGTTACTTTTACCTATAAAACGAATAGAATGATAATGTGGCTTAGCGTTTAAAAATTCTTTAAATATTATTGCCAGTCTTTTTTTCCAAACTATTTCAGAAGAACCGTCCAGACTATCGATTCCGTTATTTTTTTGAGCTCGTATTATTCCTTGAATAGGTGGAGTCAAGCTTAAAAATAAAACATCTTCATTCATACGTTTTATAGTTGTAAATATTTCGGCTGCTTCTTCACCTGAATTTTCGCCCATATTTTTTAATTCTTGTTTTGCAAGTAGCTGGTCGTACTGAGAATTAATGGAATAACCTAATACACCTGACGTAATCACAACTACCGTTGTCACCAAAAGTGTAAGTTTTATGGTTATTGTAAATTTCATGTTTATGCTAAGTTAATCGGTATTTACATTAACTGTGTTAAAATCAAAACCGTACCACCTTCACACAGGCTATCGTTCAGTTTTCTACATCTCACCTCTATTCTTAACGAATCGTCTAATTCAATAATTTCGTACTGCTCATTATTATTTTTTATTACACTTTCGTGTAAATCAAACATAGCAGCTGGTAATGCATCTTTTGCCATGCAACCAATTACAGAGCTACCTTTATTAGCAATCCATTCTTCTGTTAATTTATTCGTAATAACAACCAATCCGCCATCGTCAATACCGATAATACCTGCAGGCATATTCTCAAGCATTTCTTGCGCAATACGCAGTACATGCGTACTTAAATCTGCTTCTTCTGTTTTTTTTACTACATTTTTATTTAATTCTTTATTAGCCTCTTCTAAAGAATCAATTGTTGAATCCAGTTCTTCCGCTAACCATGTATTTATAACTTTCATTTCATATCGTTCAAATGCTTCCGCTACATTTTCTAGTAATAAATCATCATCCCATGGTTTTGTTAAAAATTTATATATAGACCCTTCGTTAATCGCATCCGTTATTGACTTTATGTCTGAGTATCCACTCAGAATTATTCTAATAGTCTCCGGGTGAGTATTTTTAACGCTGCTTAAGAATTCAACGCCTGTCATCTCAGGCATTCTTTGATCAGACACAATGACACCAACAGGTTGTTCCTTTAACATTTCTAATCCTTCTCTGGCACTGTTAGCACGCAAAATGACATAGCCAGTCTTACGAAATAGTCTTGCTAAAGATGATAGGATGTTTTGTTCATCATCAACCAACAATAGAGTTCTATTCATTTTTCTTTCATCTATCATGTTCGCAACTTTTTCCTATTTGTCTATATTCCAGCTAATTTTATGCTTCTGTTAAAAGCATCTTTACTTAACAAACGGCAACTGACTTGTTGAGGGCCTAAATCCTGACCACTTTCTTTGTAGGAAAGTAGATTACACATAACCTTATAACGGCTAAATAGTTGTAGAATTTAATTATTTTTAAGCCCTATACCCTTCTAAGCTTAAATCTAATAGAAAAGCTGAAAAATTTGTTATGGGAACTAATTATTATAGGTCAGTACTTGATAATTACAGGGAGCTTATTGATATTTTACTCTTACTCAATGCGTCAATTAACTGACACGCATTTTTCATCTACCTACTCATTTTCGCACTATCTTAGTGCATTCTTCATCTATGAACTTATGAACTGATTTTTATTCAAATTTTACAATCTTCATACTAGTATTAGCTAACAGAAACCAGGCTATATGAAAGTTACAAACCACTAAAAATTATTAGTTGAGGTCAATTTATGACCAGATCCTCTGTACAAAATTTTTTTCTCGGGCTCAAATCGTTAGTTGATTCGGCTTTCCCAAAAAAATGTATGATGTGTGGAAAAACCTATAATAACGAACAGGACTTTATTAATGACACTATTGAAATCAATAATAAAACCGGATTAAAACAGTCATATGATGACAATGATAGTCCTATAGTAGAGTTATATCGAAACTGTTCTTGTGGTTCAACTTTAATGAATTTTTTCGGTGATCGACGCAGCAATAACGAAGCCGGCGAAATAAGGCGAGCTAAATTTGGTGAGCTGCTTGATTACCTTGTTAACGAAGGTCTTGAAACATCTACCGCACGCACTGAATTACTTAAAACTATTCGTGGCGAAACAAGCGAAATTTTGAAAAATTTTAAATTCCCGAAAAAATAATATTCTATTCATAAGCATCTTTACACGCTTAATTGATTAGATACTGATTGCTATAGCAAATATATGAATCCATTTTGAACATGATCACTCATCTGTCTACAATTTCCCTCAGCAAGTAAGCGCTATACAAAATAACATTGCATTTTATCCATAAGTACTGGTTCACATTATTATTGAATGAAAATTGTTAATTTAACTAGAAACAAATGAGTTCTTATATGATTGTACATGCCACTGTAAAAGACATGGATATCAAAACTTATTCAAAGTCTGCCGCTTCAATCCTAAAGTTCTTTTGTGTTGAAATTATGTTTTAAAGGTAACCTGTATAAGGTACTTACAAGGGCATCAACATAAAATGTCTGCAGTGATGAAATTCCCAGATAAAAAGTGTATAAAAGACAGGTATGGCTCAGCCAGTTATCAAGCTTTAATTCCGCTAAGAGAGTCGGCTGCAAATGTCATATTTATTGGTATCAACGGAACTGGTTAAACATTAATTACTGTTACGAAGAGTTTATACAATGGATATTAGCGCAACTCAAGACCAACAAGCTCAATCTAATCAAGCTAGAAACAAAAAGGCTAAACAAAGTAAGTCTTCTAATAATAAAGCTAATCGTGATTCAAGACCCGAAGATATTCTAAAGTATTACAGCCGTGTTCGGCATGACAGTGAATACCTATGTAAACCGCTTGAGATAGAAGACTACGGCATACAAACTATGCCGGAAGTAAGTCCACCAAAATGGCATCTTGCGCATACCAGCTGGTTTTTCGAAACACTATTGCTAAAGCCATTTAATGGCGGCTATCTGGAGTACGATCCAAAATATGCAATTTTATTTAATTCCTATTACGACACCATTGGCAGCTACCACCCTCGAGACCAACGTGGTTTATTATCACGTCCTACTGTTAATGAGGTCTATCAATATCGCGCTTATGTAGATAATGCCATGCATGAATTGTTATCGCAGAAAAATCATTCTCAACGCCAAGACATTATATCGCGAACCATACTTGGTCTTAATCATGAACAACAACATCAGGAATTATTACTAACCGACATTAAACATATTTTTGCCAACAATCCGTTACAGCCAACTTACAAACAACATTTACAAAATCACGATTCAAAGTCTAAAGATAACAAGCACAATAAAAAACAGTCTGAAATTAACTGGGTTGAGTTTGATGGTGGGATTAAATCTATCGGTACTCCGCACAATGCCTGTACTGAAGAAACATCGACATATGAAAATTTTTCATATGACAATGAAGGTCCAAAGCACAAAGTCCTTCTACAAAATTTTATGCTCGCATCAAAACCGGTTACGAATGGTGAGTATCTTAAATTTATTACAGCCGGTGGTTATCAACTAGTTGAACTATGGTTATCGGATGCGTGGCAAATGGTTAAAGGGCAAAACTGGCAAGCTCCGTTATATTGGAAAAAAATTAATAACGACTGGTTTAACATGACGCTTTCCGGCATGCAAAAAGTCGACCTCAATGCGCCTGTTTCTCATATTAGTTTTTATGAGGCCTCAGCCTATGCACGTTGGGTAAACTTAACTGAACCCGGCGTACGATTACCGACGGAAGCCGAATGGGAATTTGCTGCTAGCAATTTACCCATTGAAGGTAATTTTCGTGAAACAGGTATTTTACAACCCCAATCATCTCGAGATGATGCAAATGAAGATAACTTACAACAAATGTTTGGTGATGTATGGGAATGGACACAAAGTGCCTATGCAGCCTACCCGGGTTACCATGCGGCGATTGGGCCACTAGGCGAATACAACGGTAAATTCATGAGTAGCCAAATGGTTTTGCGCGGTGGTTCATGTGTCAGCCCAACAGATCACTTACGAACGACCTACCGTAACTTTTTTTATCCACATGAACGCTGGCAGTTCAGCGGCTTTCGATTAGCGAAGGATTTCTAATGACAACGACACAGCAAGAAAATATTCAAAATGATCAAACCAGCATCAGTTTTTATGACTTCCATCCGGAGATAACGGACTTACAAGAAGAAGTGATTAACGGAATGAATAAATTTCCCCGAAGTATCGCACCTAAGTTCTTCTATGATGAAAAGGGTTCCCAATTATTTGATGCTATCTGTGAAACGTCCGAGTATTACCCAACACGAACTGAAATGACGATACTCGAACAAAACATCGATGAAATTGCCGAACATGTTGGTGAAGATTGTTTATTAATCGAACCCGGAAGTGGCAGCAGTCAAAAAGTAAGAGTGATGCTAGATGCCGTTAATCCCAAAGCCTATATGCCTTTGGATATTTCTAAAGATTATTTAAAACTTGCAGCTAAAGATGTTGCTTCGGAATTCCCGTGGCTAGATGTTCATGCAGCCTGTGTTGACTATACAAGCCCATTTCCACTACCACCATGCCATAAAAAAGCGCGTAAAGTTGCATTTTTCCCAGGCTCTAGTATCGGCAACTTTGATCCTGAACATGCAGTAAAATTTTTATCCAATCTTGCAAATGTTCTGGAGTCTGATGGCGGTTTACTGATAGGCGTTGATCTTAAAAAAGATATCAATATTCTAAATGCCGCATACAATGACAATGAAGGCGTTACCGCAGCTTTTAATGAAAACTTATTAACACGAATATCGGATGAGCTTGATGCAACTTTCGATACCGAAAAGTTTCATCATCACGCTTTTTACAATAAAAAACTCGGACGTATAGAAATGCACCTTGTTAGTGAAGAAGCTCATACTGTTTCTATCGGCGAGCATAATTTTGAATTTAAAAAAGATGAAACCATTCATACTGAAAGCTCATACAAATACACCATAAATGAGTTTCAAGCACTTGCAAAAGAGGCGGGGTTCAGCGCTATTAATGTTTGGACCGATACTGACGATCTATTCAGTGTTCATTATTTCGAAATTGATAAATAGTCTTTTATAGAAATAAAAAAACATCATTAAGATTAATCTCGTTCACATAAGAGCTAAATTAAATTCCCCTGCCCATTTCGGGATAACCAGCGACTTAGCTGAATAGCATAGTCGAATGGCTAGTTGTTTTATCAGGGGGCGTAGGGGGAGGGGTAAGCTTAAATCATCCCACCCTAGCCCTCCCCTTAAAGGGGAGGGAACTAATTTTAAATTTTACTTTCTTAACTGAGCGAGATTAATCATTAAGATGTTTTTTTTACTTCGATTAATTGAAAACCATTAATCAGTATTGGTCATATCCTGTCCGCAACACATTGGTGACTTCACTTTACCATGTCCATCAGGACATTCAGATACATGTACATCTTGTCCGTCATCAGTTGTAATAGTTCCATGCACAAGATCTTTACCGCATTCGCCACATGTCATCGTACCAATACTCATTCCACACTTTTCACATTTATAAGCTGCCATCGTATTTCTCCTTAATTATTAAAATGGATATATCTCAAATTATAATGCAACAGAGTATAGGACATCCGCTTCCACAGTAGAACTAGAGAGTTGCGTAAATTTCTTAAAATAGCCTGATAATTACAAGGTGTATTTAAAGCCGGTATACAAACTTTCAAAATTAAATATACCAATGCGCTCGGTAAAGGTGCTTTTATTGTAAAAGCTTCATATACTTATCAATTGGATAGTACTGTATATGGATTTACACTTTATTTCTTATTTTGTAGGTCTGCTTTGAAAAAATTTAATATTAATACCGCCCTTATACTATTTTCATCTCTCTTTATATTGCACCAACCCATAGCCGTTGCTGATACCGTTAACTTAAAAGAGAATTTTATCGTTAATTGTCAAGCCACTAAAAATTACGGTCTTAATTCCTATTATTTATTTTTACATCAACCTGTTTTTAATGAGCACACCACCGCATTAAAACAGACTGAATTTTTACTACGTAAAATACAAAAAATTAAACAACTTTCTTCCAATATACCAATAGAACAGCAACAAACTATCTACATTCCTGTTTCGTTTGAACCACAGAGTTGGGTGCTACAACCCGATGAAGCTGACTTTGAAGCCGCTGCGCGCTGGATTATGCATAACTATGACTATCAGTGCGCTAAAGACTTACTAGAATCTTTCCCTAAATTAACAGATAACGGACCCTATATTTTTTCTAGCACAAGAATATTAAAGGTTAAAAATCAAAAAGCATACAATCCATGGCGCAATCCCGTTTTAGTACAAAATCTTTCGGAAACTGAGCCGGCCAAATTTTACTATTGGTTAGAAATATTTTTTAAGAAGAGTTGGCAACCTCGCCCGTGGCTTACTGAAAGGTTAATTCAATTACACGAAAATATGCTCGAGAGCTTGCATCAGCATGAACTTCAATTGAAGGAAAATATTGCTCGTGAAAATGTAAAATTACTTGAGAACCCAACGAGCAACAAACCATCTTTAAAACCCTCTCTCCCTGTTCAAGATGAAGCATCCGTTACCTTATTTACCTCTTTCGAAAATACCGACAAAATGGCAACTAAAGATCAGCCAAAAGCTGAAAACCAACTGACAAACGAAAAATCGCCCAGCCCTACACAAACCCAAAAACAAGATTTCGGACATGCTGAGGCTAATAGCCCTTTACTCGATAGCCCTGAGATTAACCCAGCACCACAACCACCCAATCCTTACCAAGAAAAAATTACCATTCAATATAGCACCATCACAGCAGAATAAAACCGAAGATGAGGGCAAAAAGGCCCCCTTTTTGAAATGTTAAGAGCCATTTTAAGAATATAGAATTAGAAGCCTTTTTAACAATCCCACCAAAATCGACCTTGAAAACAAAATCGCTTTTAACAAATTAAAAACGAAATACAAGCCCTTTATTAAAATTATTTCGAATGTTATTCACAGCTAATATTCATTAAATTTCACTGCGGATTTTGGATGCTTAAAAGCCAACATATAAACAATTACAACCTATAAAAACAATGTAACCCACTGAAATATATACAAAATTATCTACGTGGTTAATTTTTAACCAATGTAACAAAAGTGTAGCATTCATGCGGACTTTTGTTCTATTACACAATTCCATCCACAAAGTTATCCACAGGAATTGTGGATAACAAAGTACTCTACAAAACAACAAGGCCTTAGCCTAATTATTCTAGAATTTACCTTAAGATAAATATCTAACTATCTTTAAAATTTATATATTTGTTCTATTTTTGTACAATGTGTTGAATGTTATTATCAATGCTATTCATGCCTGCAAAACTTCTGGTAACGTACGCCCCATGCAAGACTCTCTCTTTAGTTCAGAACAGCAACAAGATAACAACCTTAAGGGTAATCAAAAGAACCCTTTTATTATTCAGGTCGCGGTTCCAAAGCCTTTACGTCAAATTTTTGATTATATTGTTCCAACACGTATTAATAATTCAACAATTCAGAAGGGTATGCGTGTTTTAGTTCCCTTTGGACGTCAACAACTTATTGGTGTTGTCCTTAGTACCCATCAAGAAACTAATTTTGCTCTACATAAACTTAAAAACATTATTGAAGTAATTGATCACACACCTTGTATCCCTGATGACATCATTGAATTGCTCACATGGATGAGTCGCTACTACCAACATCCTATTGGCGAAGTGTATAGCCATGCCTTGCCAGCACTGTTACGACAAGGCAAACCCACTAAGCTAGTTGTTGAAAACGCCTGGCAACTCACCATACAAGGCCAACAAGTGGAAACGGAGAGTTTAGGCCGTGCGGTTAAGCAGCGATTGACATTAGATTTTCTAAAATCAGAAATGACCCAACGAACAACACATACTTCTTCACAATTAAACCAAGCTTTGGAGAATTGGCGCGATAGTATGAAACGTTTGGAAGAAAAAGGCCTCGTCGAGCAAGCTAAACAAAGCTCAATTTTTACGAGTGCACCGGCAACAGCTGAACCATTACACCAACTAAATTCAGAGCAACAGCATGCTGCTGATACCATCAGCGCTTCTCTAGGAAAGCACCAGACTTTTGTATTAGAAGGCATTACCGGAAGTGGTAAAACTGAAGTCTACATGCAGGTTATTCTTGACGTTATTAAACGAGGACAACAAGTACTCGTGCTTGTGCCTGAAATTGGACTCACACCTCAATTAGTTGAACGTTTCAAGCGCCATCTGAATGCGACTATCGCCGTGTTGCATTCATCAATGAATGACACAGAACGCTTAAATAACTGGCTTGCGGTTAAATCGGCGGATGCCAGCGTTCTTATCGGAACGCGCTCGGCTATCTTCACACCGTTTAAAACTTTAGGTTTGGTGCTTATTGATGAAGAACATGACTTATCACTCAAACAACAAGATGGCTTACGTTATTCGGCAAGAGATGTCGCCATTATGCGAGCACGCAATGCGGATATACCCATTATACTCGGCTCAGCAACACCTTCTTTAGAAACCTTATATAACGTTGAACAAAACCGATTTATTAAGCTGGAACTTAACCAACGTGCAGGTGATGCCATTTTACCTGATATACATTTACTCGATGTACGCAGTCAAAAATTAGAAAATGGTCTTTCAGCACAACTTACCCAACGCATTAGAGAGCATCTGGAGCGAGGCAATCAAGTATTACTCTTTTTAAACAGACGTGGCTTTGCTCCCGTGTTGATGTGCTACGAATGCGGCTGGCTCTCGCATTGCTCTCGTTGCGATGCGTTTTTTACCTTGCACCAAAAAGCACAGCGTTTACGTTGCCACCATTGCGGAACCGAACAAGCAATACCGCCGCAGTGCCCTGATTGCAAAGCCAAAGGTGAGCATAACGAACTTAGCCCTGTTGGTTTAGGGACCGAACGTGTTGAAGAATCACTTGCAGAATTATTTCCGGATAAAACCATCTTAAGAATCGACCGTGACAGTACTCGTAAAAAAGGCGAGCTTGAAAGCAAACTCAAACAAGCCAAAGATTCAAAAACCGATATTTTACTGGGCACTCAAATGCTCGCCAAAGGACACCACTTTCCACGGGTAACGCTGGTAGGTATTTTAAGTGCCGACCAGGGTTTATATAGTGCCGACTTCCGCGCTAGCGAACGTATGGGTCAATTGATCTTACAAGTTGCCGGACGTGCTGGACGAGAAAAACAACGTGGTGAAGTCATTATTCAAACCTGTCATCCAGAAGACCCTTTGCTCGAAGATTTGCAACATCATAGCTATCCCGATTTTTGTAAAGATTTATTCACGGAACGCCAGCAAGCTGCCTTGCCACCTTTTAGTTACCATGTACTTATTCGAGCTGAAGCGATTGATGAAATGGCACCCATGGAATTACTCCAGGCTGCACGGCAAACTACCAACAACATTGAGGCTAGTATTGTTGAGGGAGTCGAAATTTATGGTCCATTCCCTGCGCCCATGACGCGCCGAGCCGGACGCTATCGTTATCAAATGTTGTGTCAGTCCACCAACCGAAATAGCCTACAAAAACTACTCCATTATTGGCTGCCACTCATAGAAAGTTTACCCAATCGTAAGAAAGTTAAATGGTCAGTGGATGTTGATCCGCAGGAGATGTATTAATCCTATAAGTAATCCCGATCAGGCGCTATAATAACTACTTTTTACGTAAACCAAAGATCCCCATATTTTATGAAAGCCGAAATCAAGCAACTACTTCAACAAGCTGTTAGCCAGTTACAATCTCAAGGTACATTACCAGAAGATTTGAATATTAATATTCAACTGGAAAATACCCGTGACCCATCACATGGTGATCTTGCTTGTAATCTAGCGATGATGTTAGCCAAGCCGGCTAAATCAAAACCTCGCGATATTGCTGAAGCGATTGTTGCAGCCATAGCTGAATCAGAACTAGTGGATAAAGTCGAAATTGCCGGGCCTGGATTTATCAACTTTTATTTAAATTCCAATGCCACCTCTTCTATCATTAAACAAATAATAGAAGCCGCTGATACTTTCGGACAATGTGACACAGGGAAAGGTAAAAATATACAAATCGAATTTGTTTCAGCTAATCCAACCGGGCCCTTACATGTAGGTCATGGTCGAGGCGCAGCCTATGGTGCCACTTTATCTAACTTACTATCGACGGTAGGTTATCAAGTCCATCGAGAATATTACGTCAACGATGCCGGCCGCCAAATGGATATCCTTTGCGCCAGTGTTTGGTTACGTTATTTAGAACTATGTGGTGAAGAATTCGATTTCCCTGCGAATGGTTATAAAGGTGATTACGTTTGGGATGTTGCTGCAACCTTACACCGCGAGAATGCAGACAAATTTAAACACAGCTGGCCAATCGCTGAAAAGCTACCTAAAGATGAACCTGAAGGTGGCGACAAAGAAGAATATATTGATACCATTATTGAACATGCAAAAATATTATTAGGTGATGGTTACCGATTTGTTTTTGATCTAGGTCTGAATTATATCCTTGCTGATATTAAAGATGATTTACAACACTTTGGTGTTGAATTTGATCAATGGTTTTCTGAACGCAGCCTGATGGAATCACAAGAAGGCGATACGGTACACAAAGCCATTGAGTTGTTGAAAAAAAATGATCATGTCTATGAAAAAGACGGCGCACTCTGGTTCCGTTCTACTAACTTTGGTGACGAAAAAGATCGCGTTGTTGTTCGCGACAATGGCCAAACAACGTATTTTGCTTCCGATATAGCTTACCACCTGAACAAACTTGAACGCGGTTTTGAAACCGTGATTGATATTTGGGGTGCCGATCACCACGGCTATGTGCCTCGTGTTAAAGCCGGCATCAATGCAATGGGCCAAGATGAAAACAGGTTAAAAGTATTACTGGTTCAATTCGCTGTACTTTATCGTGGTGGCGAAAAAGTTCCCATGTCGACCCGTTCAGGTCAATTCGTAACGTTACGAGAACTTCGCAAAGAAGTCGGCAGCGATGCTGCTCGTTTCTTTTATGTTATGCGAAAATGTGAACAACATTTAGATTTCGACTTGAACCTCGCTAAATCACAAAGCAACGACAACCCGGTTTATTATATCCAATATGCACACGCACGTGTTTGTAGCGTGTTCCGTCAACTCGACGAAAAGAAATTACAATATGACCAAGCCGTTGGATTAGAAAATATAGCTCTACTGACTGAACCACAAGAACAAGCATTAATAACTAAACTTGGTCGTTATGCTGAAATGATTCAAACTGCAGCTACGCAATATGAACCACACCAAATCGCATATTTCCTTCGCGACCTAGCGAATGATTTTCATAGCTACTATAATGCGCATCAATTTATTGTTGATGATGAAAAAGTAAGACAAGCACGCTTCGCACTCATTAGTGCAACACGACAAGTGATTGCGAATGGTTTAAAAATATTAGGTGTTACTGCACCAGAGAGTATGTAGATTTTATTTTCGCATACTCGCATAATCTCGAATAATCTCGAATAATCTCGAATAATAAAAATATATTAAAAGGATAGTCATGGATAACCTTTGGACTGACAAAGAAGCAAAAAATTATAAAACTGATCTGGCATTAAGAGTTTTCAGTTCACGTTTATTAGGTCGAGATCCCTCTTTAGTCTTACACGGCGGCGGTAATACATCAGTAAAAATCACTGAAAAAAATATTCTCGGCGTCGAAGAAGAAATTTTATATGTAAAAGGTAGTGGCTGGGATTTAATTTCGATTGATGAGCCCGGTTTTGCACCTGTTCGCCTCAAACATCTTGTCGATCTCGCCGAGTTAGAAACACTTTCTGATCCGCAAATGGTTAACGAATTAAAAACCAATATGATTAATGCAACAGCTCCAACACCTTCAGTTGAAGCAATTTTACATGCAACACTGCCTTTTAAATATGTTGACCATTCTCATGCCGATGCGGTAGTAACCATTACCAATACCAAAGAAGGAAAAAATCGCATTAAAGAAATCTATGGCGACAACGTTGTTATTGTAGATTACATCATGCCCGGCTTTGACCTTGCACGATTATGTGCAAAACAATTTGCAGAGCAAGCAACTGAAAAAACCGAAGCAATGATATTAATGAACCATGGTATTTTCACTTTTGGAAAAACAGCGAAAGAATCGTATGACCGACATATTAATTACGTAAATATGGCTGAACAGTATCTTAAAAGTCAAGCAGCATGGGACGTAAAACAATCCAAGCCAAAGGCAGTTACCACTGACAATCTCGAGACCATCCTTCAACTGCGCAATACATTATCAAACGCGGCTGGTTTTCCTTTTATACTTAAGTCATCAACAATTGAAAAATTTATTTCTTTTTCTCAACGTAACGATCTCGACAAGATTAGCCAACAAGGCCCGGCAACACCCGACCATGTTATTCGTACAAAACAACTGCCAATGTTAGGAACGAATGTTGAAGACTACGTTTCAAATTATACCAACTATTTTAAAGCCAATGCCGCTAAATCAAATGCTGAAAAATCTATTCTCGATCCTGCTCCACGAATGTTAATAGATAAAGATCTTGGTTTTATCTCAATGGGTAAAACAGCAAAAGATACTGATATTGTTGAAGACATTTACGATCACACCATCGACGTTATTCTTCGTGCAGAAGCACTTGGAGGCTATCAAGCTCTATCGGACAAAGATATTTTTGATATGGAGTATTGGGATTTAGAACAAGCGAAATTAAAAAAAGGTGGAAGCGCACCTGAATTTCAAGGTGAAATCGCCCTCGTTACCGGCGGTGCATCTGGAATAGGAAAAGCCTGTGTAGAAGCACTGCTCGCAAAAGGTGCGGCGGTTGTTGCAGTTGACATTAATCCAGAAGTTACATCACTATTCTCTCGCCCGGATTATTTAGGTATCGTTTGTGACATTGCTCATGAATCCGAAATAATTAACTCTATTCAACAAACGATTAAACGTTTTGGTGGTTTAGATATTTTAATTCTGAATGCCGGAATGTTTCCGCTTAGTAAGAAAATTTCTGAACTTAAAACAGATGCATGGCGACAAGTTATGCAGATTAATCTCGATTCTAATCTAATTTATATGCGTGAAGCTTACAGTGCTTTAAAAAATGCACCTAATGGTGGCCGTGTTGTTATGCTGGGTTCTAAAAATGTTCTAGCACCCGGGCCAGGAGCCGTCGCCTACTCCGCGTCAAAAGCGGCTCTCACTCAAATGTCTCGAGTGGCGGCATTAGAATGGGGGGGAGATAACATTCGTATCAATACCCTGCATCCAGATGCGATATTTGATACCGCGATTTGGACTGAAGAAGTATTAGCTGCACGTGCAAAACATTACGGCATGAGCATTGAAGACTATAAACGTAAAAATATTTTGAAAACAGAATTAAAAAGCATGGACGTTGCTGATCTTGCCGCTGCGATGTGTGGAAAATTATTTTCAAAAACAACCGGGGCTCAGTTACCGATCGATGGTGGTAATGATCGTGTTATTTGAATAATATGGTATGTATTTAAAACCTGTAAAAATTCATTGCCCATATTGGCTCCATTTCTTTCCATCGGGCTAATTCCTTCTATTTGGCATAACGACAAAATACTCTCATTTTCATTAAAATCACCAACTCGCCAACGAGTTTGTAAAACAGGCTGGCTCGGAATTGCTTAGGCACGTTATAATCACCGTTTTATTTCAACTATATATTTAAAGGAATACCTATGCGTCCAAGTGGCCGAGCTGCAGATGAATTACGTACCGTTAGCATTACCCGAAATTACACCAAACACGCCGAAGGTTCAGTATTAATTTGCTGTGGTGATACTAAAGTTATTTGTACTGCTACAGTTGAGGCAAGAGTTCCAGGCTTCCTACGCGGTAAAGGACAAGGTTGGATAACGGCTGAATACGGAATGTTACCTCGCTCAACAGGTAACCGCATGCGACGTGAAGCATCTGGCGGCAAGCAAGGTGGTCGCACAATGGAAATCCAACGCCTCATCGGCCGAGCATTACGCGCTTCGATAGATTTAAAAAAATTAGGCGAACATACCATTTCTCTAGATTGTGATGTTATTCAAGCAGATGGTGGCACTCGTACAGCTTCGATTACCGGTGCAATGGTGGCCTTAACCGATGCTGTTAATCATATGCTAGAGAAAAAGATGATTAAGGCGAGCCCTATTGTTAACCAAATAGCAGCGATTTCGGTCGGTGTTTATAAAGGCACACCGGTAACCGATTTAGATTATATTGAAGATTCAGATTGCGATACCGATATGAATATCATCATGAATGACAAAGGTGGTTTTATAGAAGTTCAAGGTACTGCTGAAGGCGACGCGTTTAGTCATGATGATCTCGTTGCTATGACGGGCCTTGCAAAAGATGCCATTGAAAAATTGTTTGAACACCAGCAAGCTGCTTTAAACGCTTAAGCTCATAACGTTAGTTAGACTGGAAATAACTTATGCCAAATTTGGATAAAACTACATTAAATAAAATCGTTCTCGCCAGCAATAATGCAGGTAAAGCACGGGAAATTACAGAAATTCTCAAAACATATGGTATTTCCGTCGTCTCTCAGTCTGATTTTGGCGTTCCTGAAATTCCTGAAACAGGTTTAACATTCGTAGAAAACGCATTACTAAAAGCACGCAATGCATGTCATCACACCGGCTTACCTGCAATTGCAGATGATTCGGGTATTGAAATTGATGCCTTACAAGGTAGACCGGGAATTTACTCTGCACGCTATGCAGGTGAGGGTGCAAGCGATGAAACAAATTTACAAAAAGCACTCACCGAATTAAAAGATATCCCAGAAACGCAACGCGGCGCACGCTTTCAGTGCTTGATGGTTTTACTTGAACACGAGAATGACCCAACACCTCTCATTTGTCAGGGTACATGGGAAGGACGTATATTAACTGAACCACAAGGTGAAAATGGTTTTGGCTACGACCCCATCTTTTATGTACCCGAACATCAGTGCTCATCAGCGCAATTAACGTCAGACAAAAAAAATGCTTTAAGCCATCGCGGTAAAGCTTTAAAGATACTGGCAGAAAAAATAAAAGCTTTAACCTCAAAATAAGCTATTATTAAAAATATGCTGAAAATAAAACATTCTAAGTTCTCAATCTCACTCTATTTTACATTCATTTTATTAAATCTATTTATTGTAAACTTATTCACTCCGCCTGTGTTTGCCTCAACTCAAGGCGTTTTTACTCAATATAAAAATCGTTTAACTCAAATACGTATCGTTGATAAAACAACTAATTCGAAAACAACCATAGGAAGTGGTTTTTTTGTTAATAATAAAGGCTTAATCGCAACGAATTACCATGTCATATCTAAGCATGTCTTTGAACCAAACCAGTATCGAATTGAGTTTGTTTTACATGATCGTAAAAAAACAAAAAAAGTGTACCCGGCAAAGTTAATTAACTTTGATGTTATCCATGATCTCGCCTTACTTGAAACAAATTTAAAAAACACGCCATTTTTAAAGCTAAATAAGAAATCATTAAAGAAAGGTGAAAAAATATTTTCTATCGGTAACCCGCATGATTTAGGAATGGCCATTATTACTGGTACTTACAACGGTCTTACAAATGACAGTATGAATAAACGTATTCATTTATCGAGCGCCATTAACTCAGGTATGAGTGGCGGCCCGTCGATTACATCAACAGGGGAAATTATAGGCGTCAATGTTGCAAGTGCAGGGAATCAAATAGGCTTTTTAGTCCCGGTTAACTACTTACGAAACTTATTAAAGAAACATGCTATCCCTAAAAGCAAGATCACAGCAAAACAATTTATTCCAGAGATTAGCCTACAGCTTTTAGCTAATCAAACGTTGTATATTTCCAAAATATTAAGCTCACCCTTTAAAACTAAAAAATTAGGAAAATATGAGGTTCCTGATAAACTCGCTAATTACTTAACATGCTGGGGTGATTCAGAAACAAAAGAACTTCCTTATAAGGCAAGTCAAAATAGTTGCGCAACGAAAAATGATATCTACCTTGCCCAAGGATTTACAACTGGCGACATTCATTATTCACATACTCACATAAGTTCAAAAGATATGAATGTATTCCGTTTCTCTCATGTATTACAAAATTATTTCAAACGACCGGATGTACTATTAACAGGTAAAAAGAAATACTTCACTAATTACGAATGCAAAACGGACTTCATTGAAAACGATAGTATGAAATTCAAACTCTCATTTTGTTTGCGTGGGTATAAACATTTAAAAAATGTTTATGACATGATTTTAACAGCAGCAAGTCTTAATGAAAATCACACTGGAATTCAAACCAATTTAATTCTTGCAGGCATTAGCTATGAAAATGCAAATCTTTTTAGCAAAAAATATTTAGAGGCTTTTTCATGGACGCCTTAATTATTGAAGTACTCGATCGATTTGGCAAAGTAAAAACTCGGCATCGTGTAGAATCATTCCCCTGCAAAATTGGCCGTGACTTTAGCAATAACATCATTCTTGATGATACTTATATATCACCAAACCACATTACCATTGAACAATCTGAAAACAGTTTCTTACTTCAAGATAACGAGAGTATGAATGGTGTCTATAATGTGCACCCATTTAAAAAATTAGATTCATTGGCTATTGAAAATAATTCTCGCATACGCATTGGACATACAGATATTCGATTTAATTTCACCGATCATAATGTTAAAGAAACACTCAAAGATCGAGATGTTCCCAGTCAGCTAGCAATGTTAGTTTCAAATGTATTTGTATTACCCATCGTCTGGTTTATCTTCTGCGCAGCCTTTATGATCGATAGTTTTATCGAAGAAACAGGTTTAATTACGTTTCAGAAATTACTCAGTGAAACACTGCCTCTTTTAATATTTATTATTATATGGGCTTTAATCTGGGCAACTATAAGTAAAGTCGTAACCCATCGATTTTACTTTATATTCCATGCAATTTGGGTATCGTGCTTAACAATAGCTAGTACGATCCTTGATAATTTTTCAAAATATTTCGAATTCAGTTTTTCAATTTCCGGATCTGCTTATATTATTAGTTTAATTTCTTCAATTGTTATTACCAGTTTGTTGTTTTACGGACATCTTCATTACAGCACCACACTGACAGCGATTAAATCAAAATACATTTCCATAACAACTTCAATTGTTATTATTGGGATGATCGAAATTTTTAGTTTATTAAATGCTACTGAATTTTCAAATACCCCTCGATATTCTTCTGTTATAAAACCTCCGATGTTTATTTTAGCACCTGCAAGTACAATCGATGATTTTTTTGCTGGAACAACAAATATAAAAGATAATATAGATGAGGAATTACAAAATACTACTAGCTCCCTAATAAATAAAGCCATCAATAACTAAATACAAAACCTATGTCATCCCTAACAGCTCTACCACCTCTTAGTTTATATATTCACTTTCCCTGGTGTGTCGAAAAATGTCCATACTGTGATTTTAATTCACATGAATTAAAAGCATCAACGCCACCTGACAACTATATCGATTGTTTATTACTAGATGTAGAAAATGAACTACCCAATATTTGGGGCCGTAGCATTAGTACCATTTTTATGGGAGGAGGAACGCCAAGCTTATTCGCAGCCGAAGATATTGACAGATTAATGCAAGGACTGCGTTCACGATTAAATATATCACCTGATATCGAAGTGACATTAGAAGCTAATCCAGGCACGGTAGATCAAAGCCAGTTTATTGGATTTCGACAGGCGGGGATTAATCGATTATCGATGGGCATTCAGAGCTTTAACGATACTATGCTTAAAAAATTAGGCCGCATACATAATAGTATTCAGGCAATCAATGCGATTGAGGCTGCCCACAAAGCTGACTTTAATAGCTTTAATATCGACTTAATGTTTGGCTTACCCGAGCAAAGTATTGAGCAAATGAGTCAAGACTTACAAACGGCAATTGATTTTCAACCTCCACATCTTTCTCACTATCAATTAACAATCGAGCCAAATACTTTATTTGCAGTCAAACCGCCCAGTGTGCCTCAAGATGATGCACTATGGGATATGACGCAACTTGCCCACAATTTGTTAGCCGAGAATAATTATGGCCAATATGAAGTTTCTGCATTTTCTAAACAACATGCTAACCCTGATTCTCGCAGCCCAACTAAATATGTTCAGAATACCCAATGCAAACACAATCTAAATTACTGGCAATTTGGTGATTACCTTGGCATTGGTGCAGGCGCACATCAAAAATTAAGCTATGCCAATACTCAAACAATTGAACGCTGTTATAAGCAAAAACACCCCAGAACCTATATGCAACACGTTAAAAATAATACGCATGTACTGGATAAAAAAACATTAAGCAATGACGACATTATTTTCGAATTTATGTTGAATACACTGCGCTTAACGAATGGCTTTGAGACTGATATCTTTTCTCAACATACTGGCATCGATGTTAATGCCATCCAACCCATTCTCGATCAAGCGATATACAATAAGTGGCTGACCTATTCAAATAATTTCATTAAACCAACACCACTTGGGAATCAGTATCTAAATGATCTTATCTCGCTCTTCTTACCGGATTAAAGCAACATTACATCTTTTAACGTCATACCCGCGAAGGCGGGTATCCAGTACTTTATATACCCTGTTCATATTTTCTCTGGATTCCCGCCTCCGCGGGAATGACGGAGGGGAAAATTTAACTCTAGGAAAGATTATGATTACAGATTTTGATATTACCTGCCCTTATTGTGGTGAAATATTTAATACACTCATTGATTACAGTCCTTTAATTGCCAACAACTCCCTTATAGACTCCGCTGACTCTCATGATTATACTTACATTGAAGATTGTCAGGTGTGTTGCCAACCTATTTTGTTCACTCCAATCATTAACAATGATTTACAACTTATTAACGTTATAACAAGACAAGAAAATGAATAAACTACAACGCCACTATCTATTTCCATTACTGTTTGCTTTTATAGCACTGAGTTCTTGCGCCACATCGTCAAATTCAAATATTGAAGATGACGAAGAAGGAAATAATCTAAACGTTAAGTTTGAAATTTTACTCGATGGTTCATTTAGTAATATTTCACTTCCAAACCAACTTGTAATAAAAAACTCAAAAGACTGGGTACGATTGTTAAAAATTCATGGGAATGCTAATGGCATCAAAAAAAATAAAATAGACTTTGATGATAATATTGTTATTGCAATATTTGCTGGACAGCAGCCCAGCGGAGGCTATAGCTTAAACGTTACAAATATAAAGCGAATAGATGATAATTTATTTATAACTGTTAATTTTCATCAGCCCGCACAAAACGAAAAAATTGGCTTAGCGCTGACCCAACCCTTTATTCTATTATCCACAAAAAGAGTTGATGGGAAAATTATTTTTCTAGCCCCCCCATCTCCTAAATAAATCTCAAGATATCAGAAATAACATTATGCCAATAATTACCAATATAAAAAAATTAGAAACCTATATCACTAAGGATGATTCCAGTATTTGTGAGCTAATGCATCCATCTCAACATGGCAATGCTAAACAAAGCCTTGCCCAGGCAATCGTTGCCGGTCATTCAGAAACACAATTGCACTACCATGCGATAACCGAAGAGCTTTATCATATTTCACAAGGCTCAGGTTTAATGACTATTGATAACGATCAATTCCCCGTTACAGTGGGCGACACTGTATGCATACCCCCTAAGTGCCATCACAAAATAAAGAATACAGATTCTGTTGCTCTTGTTTTTCTCTGTTGCTGCAGTCCTGCTTATTCACATGATGATACTTTTATTATAAACGAACAATAATCATGCGCATTGGAATAGATCTTGGTGGAACTAAAATTGAAGTGATAGCCCTCGATGATGATGGCGTGCAACTTTATCGACATCGAACGCCTACACCACAACACAATTATTCTGAAACGATTAACGCCATAATTCAACTTATTAACCAGGCCGAAACTCACACCCAACAAACGGCGACTATCGGCATTGGCATACCCGGTGCTATTTCACCTGCGACCTCTTTGGTTAAAAATGCAAATTCAACCTGGCTTATTGGTCAACCCTTAAAGCAGGATTTAGAAGATACCTTAAAACGTAAGGTTAAAATTGAAAATGATGCTAATTGCTTTGTTGTATCGGAAGCAACAGACGGAGCAGCTAAAAATGCGAATACTGTATTCGGTGTAATCATTGGAACAGGAACCGGTGGTGGTATCTGTATTGATAAAAAGGTACTCACCGGTTGTAACGCTATTGCAGGGGAATGGGGGCACAACCCGTTACCATGGAAAGATTCAATTGATACCGAACAAGTTAATCGTCAACAAGCCTGTTATTGCGGTAAGCCTGATTGCATCGAAACTTTTTTATCCGGCCCGGCATTTGAAAGGCACCATCAATTCTTATCAGGCACGACTGAAAAACTAAGTGCCTCTGATATTGTTCAGCTATCACTAACGGGCGATGTGATTGCAAACCAATGCATCGAACAGTATGAGCATCGGCTTGCAAAATCCCTTGCACATATTATTAATACTCTCGATCCAGATGTAATTGTACTCGGTGGCGGCATGTCGAATATAAATTGTCTATATTCCAACGTTCCAAAGTACTGGGGAGACTATGTTTTTTCCGATCACGTTGCGACAAAACTGGTTGCTCCCGTACATGGCGACTCAAGTGGTGTACGTGGTGCTGCCTGGTTATGGCCAGTTAACAACTAAAGTATCCTAATTACACTTCACTTACCGTTGTCATACAAGCATCACCCTCGCAAGTATGCACTTCAATAGTCGTATGCGACAACTTATGAAAATCTTTTAACAAACCTTTGTAATACTGCGTTGGTTTAGGGTAGTGCGTGACTAAAGAAATAATTGCCGCATAATGATTTGCTCCCACCTTCCATATATGAATATCAGATATACGGTTATCAGAATCTTTCTCAATGGTTTCTTTAATACCGGATTGGTAGTCCGCATCAATACTTCCATCCAATAAAATTGGACTTGTTTGTTTTAATAAGCCGTATGCCCATCGAGTAATTATTATAGCGCCTACGATCCCCATTATCGGGTCAAGCCAATTCCAGCCAAAATATTTCCCTAGAACTAATGCAATAATCGCCAACAATGAAGTTAACGCATCAGCCAATACATGCATGTATGCCGCTTTTAAATTATGATCATGATGGTGGTGATGGTGTTCACCTTCGTGGTGGTGGTGATGATCATCTTTTAACAAAAAGGCACTAATAATATTTACAAGTAACCCAAGACACGCAACGGCAATTGCTTCATTAAACTGGATCATTTGAGGGTCTATAATCCGTTGCATTGATTCAATAAGCATAACCAAGGCTACTACTGCTAAAGCAATCGCACTGGCAAAGCCACCCAACACACTAACTTTACCAGTACCAAAAGCATAGGCAGGATTATCTGCGTGTTGCCGTGCATAACGATAAGCAAAAATAGTTATCATAAACGCAGCGACATGCGTACCCATATGCCAGCCATCAGCAAGTAAAGCCATCGAGCCGTAAAGACTCCCAGCAACTATTTCTATGAACATGACTATTGCGGTGAGAATAAGAACGTAGTGCGTACGGCGTTCACCTTTATCGTTTTTAATAGAAAATTCATGGCTATGTTGCCAATCCTCTAACGAATGTGCATGCATATCTAACTCCTAAATGTCTGCATAATACTAAGCTTTTCAGAATGTGGATTATAATTTATTTTAAAAATAAAATTAATGGTTAATTGGAGTAGTCTTAATATTATCAGGGGTATTATTAAGGGTAATTGCTAGTGGGGCATTACACCTAAGATGTTGTTTCTGAATAGATTTACAGGAAATTAGTCGGTATTAAATGTTTGTTTTTCTTGTTGCGGTTTATCATTGCTGGTAGTGGCTTTTTTATTAAGTTCTTTCATATTCGTCATTAAAAAATCAGCTGATTTATTATGCTCATCCGAATTATTTTTACGCATTAAAAGACTCAACGTCACAATAACTCCATAGATAAAGCAGAAGGTCACAATTATAGGCAAGAAAGTATTAGTGAATCCATTGCTGCTGTTTACATCACTAAAGATATAAGCAAGCAAACCGAAAATGATCGCAACTAGGTGGAAGATATTTATCATATTAGAACTATAGTCGTTAGATTATAATTTTGTAAACATTAAATCCCAAACATCGTGACCGAGTCGATGACCACGTTGTTCAAATTTAGTTAATGTTCGCCACTCAGGGCGTTCCGAATAATTATTTGCGCCCGCACTATTTTTAAATTGCGACGCGTCATTCATTACTCTCATCATATGTTTTGCATAATCCTTCCAATCGGTTGCCATATGTAATAAACCACCACCTTCCATTTTCGCAGATAGCATTTCCACAAAAACAGGATTCACAATTCGTCGTTTTACATGACAACGCTTATGCCACGGGTCGGGGAAATAAATATAAACGGCTGCAAGGCTGTTATCAGCAATATTGTTTTGTAACACTTCAAAAACATCATCACTCATTACACGCACATTGGATAACTCTTGTGAATGTACAAGTTGTAATAAATTACCCACACCCGGACGATGCACTTCTACACCTAAGTAATTATTTTCCGGATGTGATGCTGCCATGTTGGCAACAGACTGGCCGTTACCAAAACCAATTTCTAAATGAGTCGGTGCTTTACGGTTATATTCTTTTTCAAAATCAAATAGGCCATTAGAGGCTTGCAAGCCAAACTTTGGCAGATACTTATCTAATGCAAAATTTTGAGCTGGCGTCAGCCGGCCTTGACGGCGTACAAAGCTACGAATGCGACGGTCTTTAAGTTCAGTCGGTTTTTGTGGCATTAATTAAAGCTCTGAATATTATTTAGATTAATTTTATAAAGTAGATGATGGTGAGTTAAAGCATCTAAGTAGAATTCCATTCCAACACTACTTTAATAAATTAACAACTCTAAAATATTAAGCCTTCTATTGGTGATGAAGCACTCGCAAAACGTTTTCTTGGCATACGTCCCGCTAAAAATGCTTCGCGACCACCTTCAATGGCTTTTTTCATAGCAGAGGCCATCAACACTGGTTTTTGTGCTGCGGCAATAGCCGTGTTCATTAATACACCTTCACAGCCAAGCTCCATTGCAATCGCAGCATCGGAAGCCGTACCGACACCTGCGTCAACAATAATCGGTACGTTGGCATTTTCGATAATGGTTAAAATATTATACGGGTTACGAATTCCTAAACCTGAACCAATTGGTGCCGCAAGAGGCATTACTGCTACACAGCCAATGTTTTCTAGACGTTTAGCAATTAAAGGATCGTCACTGGTATATACCATTACATCAAAACCATCTTTTACTAGTGTTTCTGCTGCGGCTAGGGTTTCTGTTATATCAGGATATAACGTTTGTTCATCACCTAAAACTTCTAGCTTAACTAGTTTATGGCCATCTAATAACTCGCGCGCTAAGCGGCAAGTACGCACAGCTTCTTCTGCGGTATAACAAAAAGCAGTGTTTGGTAAAATGGTATATTTATCTGGCGAGATAACATCAAGTAAATTTGGCTCATCAGGATTTTGACCAATATTACTACGACGCACAGCAACGGTCACAATTTCTGCTCCACTGGTTTCTATCGCCTCTTTAGTTTCATCCATGTCTTTGTATTTGCCTGTACCGACCAATAAACGTGACTGGTAGGATTTACCGGCAATAACGAGTGGCGAATCTTGTAATGTGGTCATGCTGTATTCCTTAACAAAAAAATTAAACGGATATATTTAGACAAAGAAGCTCATTATAAAAGAGCTTAGGTCGGATAGCGAGAGAGCCATTAAAGAAAAAGGTGAAGGCAAAGCCAAAAAGAAATATTAATAAGTACAAACATTAAATCGCTAGCCACCACCAACAGCATGGACAATTTCGACCTGATCATTCGCCTTAAATTGGTAAGACTCATAGGTGCTACGCGGAACAATTTCTTGATTGACTTCCATCGCAATACGACCACTGGTGATACCCATAATTTCTACAAGCTCTGCAGCGGTACAAGATTCTTCGACGGATTGTTCCTTGCCATTGACTGTAATATTCATGGCGCTAGATTAATGCGACTGACCCTATCAGGTCAATAATTGGTTGGAAATATTTGAAAAATTAAAGCTCGGCCAAAATTGAAGTTCGACCAAAAATAAAGTTCGACTGGTGACCGTCAAAATTATCCAAATAGCCCCCCATGAGGTAATTTTAAAATGTCCATATAGACTGGAACACCAGACGAGCATTGAATATAACAGACTATTTTAGTCAATGTTGTCACCCATATGGGTTAATATTTCAACTAAAAGAGAGTTTCCAATATGAAATTGGATAAAAATGGACTTTTTAAAGATAGTTTATGAGAGCGTCTAAAATATCACTTTACAATCAATTATAAGATTCTACCAATTCAACCAGCTTCAACATATCAAAAGGCTTACTAACATAATGGTCAGCACCCGCATCAAGTCCCTTTTGCATATCAACCGCCATTGCCTTACCCGACAGCATAATCACTTTAACATCGTTCAACTCTGAATTTGCTCGTACGCGCTTACACACTTCAATGCCATCAATACCAGGCATCATGACATCTAATAAAATAAGATCGGGTTTAGTTTTCTCAAGCTGTTCCATCGCCTCTTCACCTGACTCAGCCAGCTGAATATCATGCGAACCTTCAAATAATTCTTTAAGGATCATTAAATTTAATGGTTCATCATCTACTGCTAATATCATCATCTGCTTAAACGTAACTCGCTACAATTTATAATTTTAAGATAAAGATTAAAAGAGTTCTTCTGACTCTTCTACGCCGTCACTAGCATTGGAACTATCATTTGATAATTTGGTTAACTGCTCTAACTGCTCGCCTAAAAAATGCAGCTCTTTACTTGCTTCAGCCATCGTCTGACTATTCTCTTCTGTTATTTCACCGATCGTTTGAATATCTTGTAATTTAGTAAAAACATGTCCTGCCGTATCCGTTTCGTTTCGTGTTGCTCCAGCAACATTACGCCCCAAATCACTCACTTCTGATAAGTAACCGACCAATTCAGAATAAGAAACAACTACGCCTTCAATTGATTCATCTGACTCTTCTGCAAGTTTTACCGATTCGCCCACTTTATCAGATGTTTCATGAACGCTGCGTATTATTTTTTCAATAATCATTTCAATTTCACTAGCTGATTCCTGCGTCTTACTTGCCAAGCTTCTCACTTCATCCGCAACAACAGCAAAACCACGCCCTTGCTCACCGGCTCGTGCTGCTTCAATCGCAGCATTTAACGCAAGTAAATTTGTTTGTTCCGCAACACCCTTAATAACACTAATAATACCGCCTATTTCTTTACTTTCCTCACCTAGCTTATCAATCATTCCACCGGCAGTAACAACAGAATCACTTAATGCTGAAACACTACTCATCGCTTGGGTCATGATAAGTTTGCCACTATTCCCTTCAGCTTCAGACTTTGTGGAGAGTTCTACTGTTTTTTCAGCAGCGTCTATCGATGTTGTAAACACTGCCTGCAAGCGCTCAACTAACTCTGATATTTCGATTGCTTCTTGTACTTGCTGATTCATTTGTCTGGCAATAACGGATGCTGTTGTACTTATCTCATTCGAGTGTCCGGCTAAGTTACTTGCCACTTGGGTTACCAGATTATTCGTGCTCTTTAACGATTCCATCGCCGTGGAAATATTCTCCGCTAAAGTATATGTCTGGGGCATTCCCGGAATAGATTTAACCGGCTCGAAATCTTTGCCCTGCATGCCGTTATCAATAGCAACGAGTACACTTTTATTAAAGCGAGCAATTAATTTGCGACTTAATATTTGCAACCACCAACCCACCGCCCCAAAGGCAAGCAAGCCCCAAGTTAAACTATTATTCCCAATAGTATTTGTGAATATTGCAACGGCTAACAGAATCAAACTAAAAGCCGTAATAGTTGCGCCGGTATAGCGGTGTTGAGCAACACTTAAAAATTTCACTTTAAACGTCATTCTCTATTCAATCCTTGCAGCCTTACCCCAAAAAAGCTAGAGACACGGCTAATCTGCAGTTATCATGAGTATATTATCGGCTAGGCTTTATAAAACATAAGTATTCTAGGGTGTAAAAAACGCATACTTTACCTCGATGCTTGACGCTGGTTAAGACCACATTCCTTCCGGAAATAGTCAAAAATAACTAAATATATCAATATGATAGATAATATTTTACACTTCACTCACTTAACAACCATCATTAAAGAACCAGTATCTAAATATTGGTTTTAAAAATAGGAATTTCCACTGTAAATGCACACAAACACATCTTTTAGCGAGCGACTCCTCAATTGGTTTAAGCAACATGGTCGCCATGATCTCCCATGGCAGCACCCACGCGAACCCTACCGTGTTTGGCTATCGGAAATTATGCTTCAGCAAACTCAGGTAAAAACGGTAATACCATATTTTGAGCGCTTTATTAACGAATTTCCCAATATTGCCAAACTGGCTCAAGCCACTCAAGACGAAGTTCTTCACTTATGGACGGGGCTCGGTTACTACGCCCGAGGACGTAACTTACATAAAGCCGCTCAAAAAATAATGGAAGATCATGCTGGAGTATTTCCTAAAATCTATGACGACATCCTGGCCCTTCCCGGTATTGGTCCATCAACCTCAGCAGCGATACTCGCACAAGCTTTTAATCAACCTTCAACTATTCTCGATGGCAACGTCAAACGAGTACTCACGCGCTTTCATGCCACTAGCGGCTGGCCTGGCGAAAAGAAAATTGAAACCCAACTCTGGGCGCTAGCCAAGCAACACACACCTAACCACAGTGCCGCTGATTACACCCAGGCCATTATGGACTTAGGAGCGACCGTTTGTAGCCGCAGCAAACCAAGCTGTAACATCTGCCCAATTAATCAAGACTGCACTGCAAATGCTCAAGGTAATCCCAAGGACTATCCAACACCCAAAAAACGCACTACCTTGCCGGTAAAACAAACCACGATGCTGTTACTCCAAAAAGCGGATGGTGAAATCCTGTTAGAACAGCGCCCCGCTCAAGGTATTTGGGGTAATTTATGGAGTCTCCCTGAAATTGAGCCCCACAAAATAAAACCCGACAGCATAACTCCTGAAGATGTCGCCTTTATCAGCCAACAAAACTTTGGTTGCACTATTGATTCCAGTACACCCTTAAACGCATTCCGCCATACCTTTAGCCATTATCATCTTGATATTCAGCCACTTATTTGTAAAGTAAGTACCCACACACAATGTGTCATGGATTCTGATAATCAGGTCTGGTATAAATGCGAGCCTGCAGACAAGCGTGGCCTACCCGCTCCTGTGAAAAAATTACTTGAAGATGTGCTGGAAAATAGGAGAAACAAATGAAAACCGTACAATGTGTCAAACTCGGTACCGAAGCTGAAGCCTTAGATAATCCAACTTATCCGGGTGAACTCGGCCAACGCATTTTTGATAATGTGTCCAAAGAAGGCTGGAAACTATGGATGAGCCACCAAACTATCTTGATGAACGAAAATCGCCTAAGCCCAATGAAACCGGAAGACCGTGCATTTTTAGAGAAAGAAATGGAAAAATTCTTCTTTGGTGAAGGCAGTGAAATGCCAGAAGGGTATGTTGCACCAAAATAGGCCAAAATCATAAGCCTTATATAGTCTAGGGCAAAAAATCAGCCAAAAATCATAATATTACTTGACTAAAAGCCCCGTAGCCGCTTAAATACGCCGCTCAAACAAGTAGTCGCGTTTGCCCTTCTAAACGAACTGCTTCCAATTGAAAATGGCCGGATAGCTCAGTCGGTAGAGCAGAGGATTGAAAATCCTCGTGTCCCTGGTTCGATTCCAGGTCCGGCCACCATTTCAGCTCTCAAAAACGACTATACTAATTCTATGATTCGCCAAAAACCAGCCCCTCTTCAGTCAGACCAAAATATTCAAACTACAATTGAATTTATTTGCGAACAAGGTTGCACTATTGTCAGGCAGACAATGGAATCGATTGAGTCCAATCAAGCAAGCGGCTCAACTCATATATCAGATTTACTTGAAGATACAACTGAAGCACAGCAGCAAAAAATTCTAGAAGAATTAAGAACGATTATGGCTGTGTATGATGATAAAGATTGTAGTGATACTTAAAACAGTTAAGCCATTAATTCGTTAACGCTTTCTCGCAATACGATACCCAATCCATTTTATTATCGCCAAAGGCCAAGAAGTGCGGATTCAATAAACTATCTTTGGTGTTGTAACGTAATGGCTGCAAATCCATATCGACTAAATAGCCGCCAGCTTCTTCTAAAATACATTGCGTTGCTGCAGTATCCCACTCGGATGTTAAACCAAAACGAGGGTAAATATCTGCGCCACCTTCCGCCACCAAACATGACTTTAATGCACTACCAAGATTGATAACCGAGCACTCTGGTATGTTGCGTACAAAATCAATAAAGTCATTGCTTGTAAAAGATTGACTGCCAGCAACACGCACTGGTGTAGTACAATTATTTTTTACATTAATTTTTTCTGTTTGGCTATGCGCTGACGTCTTAAAACTACCTTCACCTTTAATCGCATAATACATAAGCTGTAAAACAGGTGCGTATACAACGCCTAAAATTGCTTGTTGGTTTTCAATTAAAGCAATGTTAACGGTGAACTCACCATTTTTTTGAATGAACTCTCGGGTACCATCTAATGGATCGACCAACCAATAACGTTGCCATTTAGAACGCTCAGCAAAGGAAGGTAAGCTCCCTTCTTCAGATATGACAGGAATGTCGGGAGTTAATGCTTTTAACCCTGCAAGGATAACTTCATTTGCAAGTAAATCAGCTTGTGTTACGGGAGTGAGATCGTCTTTAGTTTCAACCGCAAATTCGGTTTGGTAAACTTCAAGAATTTTCTCACCAGCCATGCTTGCAAGATTCCGAACCGCTTCTAAATATGATTGTAAGTTATCCATAAGATGCGAGATTTTGACAGTTTAGCCAAAATTTCGCCAGCCCTAATCCAAGCCTATCTCATAAATAAAGACAAAGTTTAATTAATAAAGGTTAATTCTGTCTTCAAGCGGCCTTCAAACCAGGCATCCATATTAACGGTTTTTGCTGTTTTAGAAACCTTAAAGCCATCTTGAGCGAGCGGCTCCACAAGCACCAATTTTAAATCCGTTGCTTTAAAATCAACATTGATTGTGACATGAATCGGGAAATAGCCATCTAAAAACTTACGCATAAAAGGGCCATTAATTAAGCGATAACTGCCATCTGCATTTTTCGTTAAAGCTTTTGACCATGCTTCAACACAAACTAGCGCATTATCTTTAACGTTTTCCAATTGCACTGAATTATTTTCAACCCATGCTCGCCCAATTGAATCCGAATTTATAATTTTAATATTACGGATTCGTTTTTTGCTAAACATAATCTGTACTCGCGCAACACGGTCAAGATTGACATGACATTGTTCAAGTTTAACCCAACCATCTTTTAAACTATTGGAATAAACGGTCAATGAATTTCTATGATGGTGAACAGGCTTTTCAGGTTTTTTATTCAGAAAGAATAAATCACCATCATTGGATTCGACTTGCTGGAACTCCGGCGGATTTGGATCATCACTTTTAAACCATTTTTCCAATGCTGCTTCTGTTAAGCTATTTGCAGAAACAATCTGGCTGGTGAAATAGTGACTGGACACAAACACTAAACTTATTAAGATTATTTTAAATAGACGCATAATCAAGTTCCCTTTTGCAAGACTCATTACACATAAACAAATGCATAATTAAGGCCAACACTGGTATTTAATATTGACTTTAGCTTTAAGTCTAGTCGAAAGTCTTTATAATTCACTACTCAATGCAAATACCCACTAAAAATAAATGCCAATTTAATACAAGACAATACAATGATTAACTGGTCAAACATAAAAACTGTGCTACTCGATATGGATGGAACCTTACTCGATTTAAATTTTGATAATCATTTTTGGCTGCACCATGTACCTGTTCGTTATGCAGAGAAACATAACTTAAGTTTTGATGTTTCATATAAAAAACTAATGCCTATTTTTAAAGCAGTTGAAGGCACCATTGATTGGTATTGCGTTGACTATTGGACAGAAAGACTTGAACTGGACATTGCACAACTTAAAGCAGAAGTTGCGCACTTAATTGCCGTGCACCCTTTTGTTGTTGAATTTTTAACGGCATTAAATAATAGTAAAATTAATACTGCATTGGTCACTAACGCACATCAAAAAAGTCTATCGCTTAAATTAGATAAGACCCAATTACACAATCACTTCGATCACATTGTTTGTGCCCACGATTTCGGCTTACCTAAAGAAGAACAAGCCTTTTGGGATAAACTAAAAGAACGAGTTCCGTTTGAAAATGAATCGACTTTATTTATTGATGACAGTTTATCCGTACTACGTTCGGCACAGACTTATGGCATTGAACATCTGTTAGCCATTTATAAACCCGATACCCAACAAGGTATTAGAGAAATAGAAGGCTTTGATGCCATTCATAGTTTTGAAGAGATCATGCCTGAGTAAAATAATACTCAAATTAATTCCCCGTCATACCCGCGCAGGCGAGTATCCAGTACATTCTATAAGAGCCTTTTTAATTCTTCTGGATTCCCGCCTGCGCGGGAATGACAGACTCGTGACAACCCTAACTTGTAAATCTATCATCCCATTTTTTGAAACGCTTTTTACAATAAGCATCAAGCTCTTGATACGTTTTAAAATAAAACTGGAAACCTTTCTCAGCAGGCTCATCATATTCACAATAATCGTTTGAATAGTCTCTACATAATTGCGGACGCGTTTCATAAATACCACAGCCACCATCTGTTTGCAAAAACTGACATTGATTATTAATTAATAAAAACCATTCGCCTTCATCTTTATAAACTTGAATATCTTTATGCGCCATTTGCCATAGCAAATGATCAAAATCATCTTTTGTGCGTGGCGTACTAATTTGCTCCGTTGTATAAACACAGCATTTGGTGCCAGTACAAAAGCTGCATTTATTTTCGGCTGTAATTTCTACTTTAATTTCAGATTGTTTTGCCATAACTGTTTTATTCGAACCCTTACTGTTTTATATTAATAATATGAATATCAAAGAAATTCGCCAACGTATCAATCATAACCCTGAAATCGCACAAAGCTTTGTCCGTCTGGGTATCTGGGTCTTTGCAAGCACCTACATTGGGCTCGGTATTAAATACGGTTATTTTACCGCACCTGCGGAAGATTTCGTTATTTTTTTAGGTAGCTTCCTTTTAGTCACCATCATAAATGCCGTCAGCGCTCTTCTCCATCCTGATTTTAAATTACGCCGCTACTTAATGGTACCCGTTGATCTTGGTTCAGTTAGTTATTCTATGCTGCTCACAAGTACCAGTCCATTCGGTGCTTTTTACTTACTCTACCCCTGGATATTTATCGGTTATGGTATTCGATTCGGCCGTGGCCCTTTATTGGCAGCCGTTATAACCGGCTTTATTGGGTATCAATGGATACTTATAAGTAAAGGCTATTGGGAATACGATACATCTACCTCTCTTGTTTACACTTTCTTTTTAATTATTATGCCCCTTTATCTTAACCGCATGTTAAAGAGTTTACAGGAAGCACGTGAAACAGCAGACAAAGCCAATAATGCTAAAAGTGAATTCCTGGCAACAATGAGTCATGAAATCAGAACACCAATGAGTGGAGTCATTGGTATGACAACATTATTAAGTGAGACTAAATTATCTGAGCAACAAAAAGATTACGTGGACTCTTTAGACGAGTCTGCCACCGCACTGCATTCTCTTATTAATGATATTCTGGATTTATCAAAACTTGAAGCTGGTAAATTTATTTTAGATAAAAAACCTTTTAATTTACCTAAAATTATTAATGGCGTGCATGGCATGTTTACACCCATCGCGACTAAAAAAGGCCTTAGCTTCGAATGCAACTATGACGAATCATTACCCGATACTTTTATTGGTGACGGCAATCGCTTACGTCAAATACTCCTAAACCTGATTAGTAACGCCGTTAAATATACAAAAGATGGCGCTATTACCGTTAATGTTTCACCTGTTAACAAAGATGAATTAATCTGTCGGGTTCGTATCGAAGTTATTGATACAGGCATTGGAATTAAACCTCAGGATCTACAACAAATATTCGATCCCTTTTATCAATGCAAAAATAATTTACAAGAAGAAGGTACCGGTCTTGGCACTACCATTATTCAGAACCTGGTTAAATTAATGAATGGTCGGGTTGACGTTTGTAGTAAACCGAATGAAGGCTCTACGTTTAGCATTGAAATCCCTTGGGAATATAGTCAGTTATCTGAATCTGAAAATAATAATGCTCCAATTTCTCAAGCTACTGCCAGAACCAAACCACTGCAATCACTCTCCATACTTGTTGCAGAAGATAGTCCAATTAATGCAAAAGTAATTATGGCATTTTTAAAAGAAGCCAACCACAAAGTCACGCATACTGAAAATGGTGTACTTGCTTTATGTGAATTGATGAATAACACATTCGACATTATTATTATGGATATGCGCATGCCGGAAATGGGTGGTCTAGAAGTTACAAAAAAATGGCGTCAACATGAGGGCTCATCAAAACATACCCCGATCATTGCGTTAACAGCCAACGCTAATAAGGAAGACCAACAAGCTTGCCACAAAGCGGGCATGGATGCTTTCTTAACCAAGCCAGTTGATAAACAAAAACTTTATGAGGTTATAGCTGAACTTGTACCGTAATACTATTTTAGTATTTAGTGCTGCGAACTAAGACGACCATTTTTCATCGTGTATATCTTTACGTTGCCTCGAATCTTTCAAAATATCGTTGCGTCTTTCGTTAGTCGCTGAACCCCATTCACAAATTTCATCGACATGGCGAAAGCAACCAAGACAGACGTCCTCTTCATTCAGGCAACAATTCCTGATACAAGGGGACGCAACATCATTAGTATGATTTTTATTTATATCCGTCATTACGTGTTATTAATCTATATGGTATTCTTTGGTAACTTATTTAAAGTATGGCCCAATTATGAAACAAATGTTACGAAAAATTTTCTCTCCGATACTTAATTTATTTGAAGGTGGTAATGAGGAATATGCCATTAAACCACTGAGTCGAAAGATTTTAATTGTTATCAGTGTTTTATTTAGCAGCCTTGCTACAGCTGTGTTTTATTTAATACCCGAAAATTCTGATCCAGGTTATTACTTAGCGGTTATTATTTTTGGCTTAATCGCTGCCGTTGGGTTTGTTGTTGGTGTCCTTGGGACGGATCGTGCTGTTGCTAAAATTTGGGGAAGTCGGTCTTAAAATATAATTAATAACTAAGAGTCTTGCCGTCATTCCCGCGAAGGCGGGAATCCAGGAAAAATCAAAACAGGCTTTGTATAAGGTCTAGATTCCCGCCTTCGCGGGAATGACAGGCTAGTGTCGTTTAAACTTCTAACCAGAAGGTTACCGGTCCATCATTAACAAGCTCCACTTGCATATCGGCGCCAAACTTCCCTGTTGCATTACTCATATGCATTTGCTCTGCATAACTTAAAACTTGGTTATATAATTGCTCACCTAATTCAGGTGAAGCGCCACGGCTAAAGCCAGCTCGATTGCCTTTTTTGGTATCCGCAACTAAAGTAAACTGAGAGACCCATAAAACTGAACCTTCAATATCTTTTACTGACAAGTTCATTTTATCTTGCTCATCAGAAAAAATTCGATAACTTAATACACGTTCTACCAAGCGTTTTGCTTTTGCATTATCATCGCTTTTTTCAACACCGACAAAAACTAAAAGACCATTATTAATTTTTCCAATTATTTTTTCATTGACTGTTACGCTTGCTCTTTTAACGCGTTGAATTAAGGCTATCAACGAAGCCTTCCCAACATTCGGTCGGTTGCTTTTACCAATGCATCAATAATTGTTGGTTCCATTGCCGAGTGTCCTGCGTCGGGAATAATATCTAACTCTGAATCCGGCAAGGCTTGATGTAAATCCCATGCTGATTCCATAGGACAAACAATATCATAACGACCTTGCACGATAATACTTGGAATACCTTTAAGTTTAGCGGCATTTTTTAAAATTTGATTTGGTTTTAAAAAACTATCATTCATAAAATAATGACATTCAATACGCGCTAAACTTACAGCCGTATGTAAATTTCCAAAACTTTCAACAACACTCGTATTTGGTTTAAGCGTTGACGTTCGTCCTTCCCAGATAGACCACGCCTTGGCAGCTTTTGTACGTATCAATTCGCCATCACTGGTTAATCGTTTATGGTAAGCACCCACCATGTCATCCCGTTCATTCTCAGGAATCGGTTCACAAAACTCTTTCCATGCATCAGGAAATAAACGACGGGCACCTTCTTGATAAAACCAATTAATTTCTTTTGGTCGACAAAGAAAGATACCACGCAAGACTAAACCTAATACTTTTTCAGGATGAGTTTGTGCATAGACAAGTGACAAAGTTGAACCCCATGAACCTCCAAATAAAACCCATTTTTTAATTCCGAGCATTTCACGAATAGCTTCCATATCAGAAACCAAATGTTGAGTCGTATTATTTTCCAGATTGGCATGCGGTGTTGATTGGCCTGCGCCGCGCTGATCAAATAATATAATGCGATATTTTTCGGGATTAAAAAAACGCCGATGACATTCGGCACATCCTGCACCAGGGCCTCCATGAACAAATATCACAGGGATGCCATCAACCGAACCAGACTCTTCAATATAAAGTTCATGCACATCGTCTACTTTTAGACGATGTGTTTGGTACGGCTTAATCTTAGGATAAAAAATTCGCATAGTTAAAATCTTTTCCTAATCTTCAACAACTTTATTGCTAAAGCTTTTACAGCTTAAAACACCGATGACGAGCAAACCAATGAGTATCGCAAAAGGCCCTATCCCGGTATTCAGCAAGGTATTAGCCCATTCGAGTTCAAAAATAGTTAGTAAATAGAGCATCCCCGAATGCATAACCGTACCGACTATAAAGAGCCAACTTATAACCTGCTTTAACCAGGGAGCTGCGGCAATAAAACACAGTGTTAATCCGGCGATAATATTCAGTACCGCTTCTAAATTACCATGTGCATGCGGACCACCTTTAATCGCATCAATCTCAGCTTCAGTATTATTGACCTTATTTAATCCCAAGATGCCAGCCGTATTTGCTTTTGCAATTTGCATCGCATTTAATGGTTCTAATTCTTCCTCAAAACCATTCCCTTTAAGAGCTTGCAAACGTCCCACGGTAGCCTGTTTTTGTTGAGCGGCGGCACCAAAATCTTCGTATTTATCCACCATGACAAGCCCTAAAGACGCTGTAAATACGAGATATATAAACCCAAATGTAATATTCTTTTTGCCAATCATGCCAAACTCTCCTCAATAATAATTATTAATCCTTTCAGGTTCAAAAACATACTCCACCTTAATCTTAGACGCAACTAACTTAAATAAGATAGATTTCCTGGATTTCAGCCCTGATCCAGTCTTTACCTGACCTTTAGATACCTTTAGACTTCACAGCTTTCTCGCGATCAATGATAATATGTATGGTATAGCCCGAAACCACTGGCTTTGAAGCCACTTAAAGAATACAGAACTAAAAGTTAAGACTATGACAATGAAGTACAAAACAGACGATTTACGCATTACCGGCTTGCAAGAAGTGATGGCGCCAAAGACCTTACTTGAAGATGTAAAAGTGAGTGATATTGGACGAAAAACTATTTTCGATACACGTAATGCAATCCATAATATTCTTAGCGGCAAAGATGACCGCGTCCTTGTGATTGTTGGCCCTTGCTCGGTGCATGATCCTAAGGCAGCACTTGAATATGCCAAACGTTTAAAAGAACAACGTGACAAATATGAAGATTACTTACTGATAGTCATGCGAGTCTATTTTGAAAAACCACGTACCACGGTTGGCTGGAAAGGCTTGATCAATGATCCTAACTTGGATAATAGCTACGAAATAAATAAAGGCTTAACGGTTGCAAGAAAATTACTTGCTAGCATTAACGACCTGGGCGTACCGGCTGGAACTGAATTCCTTGATTTAATAACTCCGCAATACTTGGCCGACTTAATCAGTTGGGGTGCCATTGGTGCTCGTACAACGGAAAGTCAGGTTCATCGTGAACTTGCATCAGGTTTATCCTGCCCGGTAGGTTTTAAAAATGGAACCGATGGCACTTTAAAAATTGCAGTTGATGCATTAACCTCGGCTAGCCAGCCGCATAGTTTCTTATCACTGACGAAACAAGGTCACTCGGCTATCTTTACTACAACCGGTAATGATGACGTGCATATTATTCTTCGTGGTGGTAAAAAACCAAACTACGATGCAGCAAGTGTAAATACAGCAGCTGAACAATTGCGTAATGCCAATTTACCCGAACAAATTATGATTGATGCCAGCCATGCAAATAGTGAAAAACAGTTTCAACGTCAAATAGATGTTAACGAGAATATTGCAGAACAAATTGCGGCAGGGGATTCACGCATTATGGGAATAATGCTTGAAAGCCACTTGGTTGAAGGCCGTCAGAATGTGGAAAACGTTGACGATCTTGTTTACGGCCAAAGCATTACTGATGGATGCATTAGTTGGGAAGATACTTTGCCAGCACTTCAGAAATTAGCTGATGCTGTACAACAGCGCCGTAGCAAATAAATGGAAGACCGTTGTTAATCTGCTCGATCATTACGAGCAACTGAATCACTAATGCTGTCACTTAACGCATTGTTATATCTAACTATAATCTACTCTTTAAATAAATTTTTATGCTAGAATAATTTCACCCAGCGCCCGTAGCTCAGCTGGATAGAGTAACTGGCTTCGAACCAGTTGGTCGGGAGTTCGAATCTCTCCGGGCGCGCCATTTTTCTCTTTAGTTTCACAATTTAAGCAACTAACGTATTTCCAAAAGAATCCAAGATTCGAATTCCCGACGTAATATTATTAAGCGAGTTCGAATCTCTCCGGGCGCGCCAAATTTTTATAATTCTAATAATAATTTTTTAAAAATATCACTTAATACTTCGCCATAAGCGATAGCAGCAGCATGTAAAGTATCATTCTTCGTTTTCTTATCTTTAGTAAATTTTAAAGTTTGCTGGCGCCCATCCGGACGCACAATTTCAAACTCCAATTCCAAATGTACAGATTGCTCACCTTTTTGGAGCACTCGCTCGAAAGCCATTAACTCAGCTGAAATACTGATATCTTCAACTTGTCGAATAACTTGAATTCTTACCTCTTTAGAGATTCGGCTTTGGATTAAATAATCTTTTAGACCATTCTCAATTATCTGAGTCGGTGGCATTACCCAGTGATGGTAATGATATCGTTTAATTTGTAATGGTAAATCGGCGCTTGAATACAGCATTGCACGTTCTTTATACAAGCCATAAGCATGAACTCTTTTAATCGTTATACGCTTATACTTTGTAGGATAGATATCTGCTTTGGACAACTCTACTGTATAAAATCGATCTTCAGGAACAGGCGTTGGGCTACCAAAACACCCTGTTAGCATAAAGCCAAAAAAAATTATTATTAGACTATTTAACTTATTACGAATAGTTTTTTTTATTATTACTCTGCTTGATAACACTTTATTTGCCTTCATCTTTTACTGGCTTACCATTTAATAATACACCCGGGTTACTTCTTATTTGATGAGAGAACTCACTAACATTTCGGCTTGAAACTTCTAAGTTATACATTATCGTTTCCATATTTTGCGCTGTAACACTCAAAGTCTTCCTCAAATCTAATATTGACTTACGAATGTCATCATCATTTTCATCTAAAATTTTATTGGAATTTTTCACTAAGCCTTGCAAATCATTTGTAATAGCATTGAGCTTAGAAGATAAGCTCGCTAAATCTTCGGTCATTTTATCTGCATTAGTAATAACACGACTCAGGTGCGTGCTATTTTCATCACTCAAGATACTCGAAAGGCGCTTCGATATAGTATTAAGTGAAGTAATAAGTTCTTTAGAATCGCCAACAATTTCAGGAATATTATTGCCAAAGCCATCAACTTGTTTATTTATATTTTTAAGTAAGGGAATTAAACCGGCTTCGTTTAAATTTGAAAACTCTCCGCCCATCGAGCTTAAGACGGCCATCATATCTAATGAAGTATGACTAGCAAGCAAATCATTAGGCTTTAATAAAGTAAGCGCCTTACCCTCAGAAATATCTATTTGAGATTCAGCTAATAATCCCGGTGATACAAGTCTAACGAATGAATCTGAGGGTACTGGCCAACCGGATTTAACAGCCAATTTTAACTTATATTTTGTTTTGCCATTTTCCCGAAGAGGCTCAATGTTAATTAGTTTTCCTACTTGAAATCCGCCATAAGTCACCGTGGTTCCTTCTCGTATACCAGAAACATTATCATATAATGTATAGTAGTAATCGACACTACTACCTCTACCAGTAATCTTTAGCAAAACAATAATTAATAGCAGTAACATTGCCAAAGTAAAGGCACCGACATAGAGATAATTTATATTTTCACGTTTCATTTTATTATTAGTTCTAAGTTGATGTTCTTGTTAATCGGCTTATGTACTCATCTGCATCTACATCGTCATGTCGAGCTTGTCGATGTAATAAACTTTGTATACGTTTATTTTTTGAGTTTTTAACTTCCTCGACTGTTCCTGTCATTAAAATTTCACCTTGATCAAGAACGGTAATTTTATCTGCTATCTTATATGCGCTTTCTAATTCATGGGTTACCACAACGATAGTCATTTGCATCGCATCCCGTAAAGTTATAATCAACTCATCCAACTCTACAGACGCTACAGGGTCTAACCCAGCAGAAGGTTCATCAAAGAATAAAAGTTTAGGATCCATAACGATTGCTCGCGCTAAAGCAGCACGCTTAATCATCCCGCCAGATAACTCTGCTGGCTTTAAATCTTCAAAGCCGGATAAGTTAACAACCTCTAACTTCATACGACTCATAATATTAATCGTCGACTCGTCTAAATCTGTATGCTCTCGTAATGGTAAACGAACATTCTCACCAACCGTTAATGAATTAAATAATGCACCACCTTGAAAAGCAACACCCATATTCTTACGCATATCGTGCATTTCTAATTCATTAAGCTGCATAATATCCTTGCCGAGCAAATTAACTTTCCCAGAAGTTGCTTTTTTCAAACCTAATAAGCTTCTTAAAAATGTACTCTTACCCGAACCACTGCCGCCCATAATGACAAGGATCTCACCACGTGGTACATCAAGTGAAATATCTTTTAAGATTACTCTTTCACCATAGTGACTTACTAAATTTTTAACTTGTATTGCCAAATCCATTTTGAATCTATACTACCTATTTAAAAAGTATGTAAATATCATATCGGCAATGACGATATAACTTATCGACATAACAACCGCACGTGTTGTTGCATGACCTACACCTTCCGCACCACCTTTAACTTGAAAGCCATTACTTAGACTCACAAGCGCAATAATATTTGCGAAAACAAAACTTTTAATTAAGCCCTGGCTTAAGTCATTTATCGTCAATATTTCAAGACTTCTTTGCGCATAAGCTGAAAAACTAATATTCAACTCTATATATGAATAGACGGCGCCACCCAACAACCCCATAAAATCTCCGAGTATAATAAGCAAAGGTAGCATTATTAACATTGCAATAAAAATAGGAGCTGCAATAAATCTTACAGGATTAATACCCATTACTTGTAAAGCATCGATTTCTTGTGATTCATTCATCGTTCCAATACGCGCAGCAATTGACGAACCGGAACGACCCGCAACTAAAATACCAATTATTAATGGTGAGAACTCCCGGGTAACTGATAATGCAATACCTAGAATGACTTGCGACTGAGCGCCAAATGTTTTTAAGGTTTCAATACCTTGAATAGCCAACATCACCCCAATTGCAAAACATAGGACAGCAGATATACCTACTGCATCGACACCTATTTGGCGTGCTTCATTAACGATTGCACTTAAACGAACAGCTTGATGACGCTTACTTCCAAAAATAAGCCAATAAAAACTTTCTATAAATAAAGCCGCGATATATCCACATTCTTCAATACTTGAAACTGTTTTACGACCTATTGTTTCTATGCTACGTGTTACCGATATCATTTTACACTAGCCTTTAATAGCCAATTCGATACTGTCATGAATGATAAAAACTTTATCCAAACGAGCTAATTTCAATACTTGCATAGCTTCGTTACTAACCGATACCAACCCAAATTTTAAATTATTCTTTCCTGCCATTTGATAACCTTCCACCAAACTAGCAACTGCTGAGCTATCTATATAACTAACTTCTGACAAATCTACCAATACAGATTTATTTTCTGTTAATTGGTTTAATATTTCACGCCGCGCATCAGCAGAACAATACAGGTCAATTTCACCCGATAAGGCGACCACACTATAGCCATCAATAATTGTCGTTTTAAATTCCATTTACGCTCCACCCATTTCTATTTTTTTTGTCATCACGAGTCGATTCCCAGCATGATTCTCAGTTATTATCTTTTCGTATTTCACGCTATCCATAATTTCATTTATAAAATTCAAACCTAATCCACCCGGCCTTATTTCACTTAGATCTTTTGCTTTTATAGTCGTTATATCGACCGGAGAAGCAAAATCTATAAGCTCAAAGCGCCATTGCGTTGCATTTTTTTCGATAATAATTAATATTTTTTCGCTATTGTGCGGTTTTTTTTTGTCAGCCGCATAAGCATGTTGAATAATATTCATACAGGCTTCATTAATAGCAATAACCATATCGTCTGCTATTTTTTTATCCGTCTCAAATTCATCAAAAATATGACGCAAATTATTGCGGATTACTTTTAAGTTAACCGCTTGAGCTTCAAATTCTAATTGTGAAATGATATTACTCGACACTGCTATTCTCATCTTACTCAATAATTAATAATGTCATATCATCACGCTGTCCTTTCGAACTTTGTGACAGAAAATCGATAATGGTATCAAGACGTTTTTGCACAGGCATCTTGTCTAATGATGCAATTAAACTAACAAAACCATTTACACCTAACTCTACATCTTTTGGTGTGAAACCCTCAGTAATCCCATCTGAGTAAATATATAAATTCCCTTGATTCAAATTTATATGTTGCTCCTCATATTCCATTCCAGAAACAATACCAATCGGAGGGGAATCAGCTGAGATAAATTGTATTTTTTTATCCGCTGAATTTGGATTAAACAAAATAGGGGGAGGATTACCTGCGTTCACGAGTGTTATTGTATTATCAGCTGGATTAAATACCCCAGCCACCATTGTTACAAACATCCCGCGAATACTTGTTTCGCAAATTTCTCGATTAATTATTTTCAGTAGTTCAGCAGGTGAATGTATTTTCTTGCCCAAGCATCTAAATAAACTACTTGTTTTCGCCATAAGCAATGCTGCGTTCATTCCTTTACCAGAGACATCGCCAAGGTTAAACATGATTCTTCCATCTTCTAACGAGAAGAAGTCATAAAAATCTCCCGAAAGTTCTTTAGCAGAAATATTTACACCGTGAACAGGAAAATCATCAATTTCTTCTGGAAGAAGACTTGCTTGAATCTCTCGCGCAAGTTCCATTTCATTATTCAATGATGCCGCTAATGCATCACGTTCACGTAATGTTTTTTCAAGCTTCCAAGTCAGTTCCTGATAACTTGTATTTTCATCAGCCAACCGAACATTGGCATCACGCATTACCTGTTCAAAATCAACCTGCTTTTCAACTTTAATCCCTAAACTTTTTGCGGCTTCATTAACTAACTCAGGCAAGATTCCACATAGATTTCTTACTTCATCTTCATTTAGAATCTTCTCTTCGGTCGTTACTTTAAGCGCTGTCATTAATGCGTTTGATGGATCATCCGTTATAAAAACACTATTAACCCAATCCGAAAATTTTAAGATAGTCGCTATGCTTTTTTCCTTACCATCTCCATGATGCTGACCAATAGCCAAGCCTAACGTTTCTGGTAATTCCCAAAACTCTACTAATTTCTGACCAATTTCATCATGCGTTACCGAGAATATATCTTGTTCTTTCTCTTTTCTGGCATCTGGATCCAAAGGTCTTAATGTTTTCCATTGTTTAGATTGTTCAGGATGTAGAAAAAATAAAATTAACAAACCAAAATCTTGTAGCAATCCTGCGGTAAAACATTCGTCTTTGTCGGCCTTACACAAACCAGCAATTTCTCTTGCTATTAACGCTCGGCGTAACGAATCTTCCCAAAATGTTTCAGCATCAAATCCCGGAATGGCTTCTTTATCAATAGCATCATGTATCGAAATGCACAAAACCAAGTTACGCAAAGATCGTAAACCTAGAACGGATACCGCGTTATTGATTGAGGTTACTTCACGTGAGATTCCATATAAGGGTGAATTTGCAACACGCAGTAACTCGGCCGTTAAAGCTGGATTAGTTTCTGCTATATCTGATATTTCATTGCTGGTAACATCTTCACGCGCACAAGCGCGAATTATTTGCAGCGCGGCCTGAGGCGGCGCAGGCAAATCAGTTGGCTTAATCGAATCTAGATCTTTTGCAGTAGTCATTACTGCTATTTATCGGCAATTTTTCAATTTTTTTGAGGCCTCTTTATCAATAATTATCGTGTAAACGATTAATTTCTAAAGTTAATTGTATTTGGGTCGTAACTATTAGTATGACGGTTGAAAACATCAGCTCAAAAATTAACCAATCCACTGATAAACCCAAAATTGGACTCATTATGATGGGTGGCGGCGCTCGGGCGGCTTATCAAGTAGGCGTATTAAAAGGTGTCACTAAATTCGTTAAAAAAGGCGATCCAAGTCCCTTTAAAGTCATTTCAGGAATTTCTGCCGGTGCTATAAATGCTGCCGCACTCGCAAGTGCAGCGCATAACTACCACAAAGCTGTGTTTAGACTCCTTACTATTTGGGGAAACTTCCATTGTGACCAAATTTTCCGCACTTCAGCGAGTGGTATCATAAAAACAGGGGCTCACTGGTTACTTGGGATGATGCTCGCCAGTTTGAATAAAGACAAACCCATGTATTTACTCGACCGAACGCCTTTGTTCGAACTACTCAGTAACTACTTACATACTAATGGTATTCAACGAAATATTGATAACGGTCACTTACATGCTGTTAGTGTTTCGGCATCGGGTTACTATTCTGGTCAAAATGTAACCTTCTTTCAGGGCGATCCCACGATTAAAAGTTGGTCACGATCACGAAGAATTGGTTGCCGCGAAAAAATTGGAGTTGATCACCTTATGGCTTCTTCAGCCATTCCCTTTATATTCAAAGCTGAGAAAGTGAATCGTGAATATTTTGGTGATGGCTCAATTCGACTTATCGCTCCTCTAAGTCCTTCACTTCATTTAGGGGCAGATAAACTCATGATTATCGGCAACCGTAAAGAAGATGAAGAAGCACCCTTACGTATTAGTCAAAATGTATCACCGAGTTTTGCCGAAATTGCTTCTCACGTTCTTAACAGTATATTTCTGGATAGCTTAGAAGCCGATCTTGAACGCTTAACGAGAATAAATACAACGGTTAGTAAACTCCCAAGTCATTCAATTATTGAACATGATATTCCACTGAGAAATGTCGATACTCTATTAGTTGCTCCAAGTGAAGATATAGGAAAAATTGCTGGCCCGTACGCTCAGGATATGCCTCCGGCTATTCGTTTATTGCTGCGCGGCATTGGCGCTATGCGCGCCGAAGGTTCAAGCTTAATGAGTTATTTATTATTTGAAAAAAGCTATTGCCGCGATTTAATTGAACTTGGTTATGAAGATACCATTGCAAAGAAAGATGAAATTAAAGATTTTTTGATGTTATAAGATCAATTTGGAAATATCAGTTCCCGCCCGGAAGCAATCATTCGGCTGAAACTAATAATCTGTAAATATTTTTGAAAGCGAACATTTAAAGCATTATTAACTTACAACATTAATATTGGAAAAACCTAGCCATGCACACATTACTTTTGGCTAAATTCCTTACAAATAGATTCTAGTGCAAATATCAAATATAACTCTTTGTCTGGGACGTTTATTAAAATAGCTTTTCCTTTTAATTCTTTATGTTGATTTGTAATAACTTTATATCCTTTACTTTCCATAAAAATAGAAAATGCCTTTGGATCTTTAACATTATCTATGTCTGGTATTTTTCTCTGGAGGGTATTAATTTCCACGCACTCACCATGTCTAGACATTAGGAACCAACGTTCATCATTATTTGAATTAGCCAAAGATGAGTAGGCTGTTAATAGACATATAAAAATTAAATTTCCGGAAAATGATTTCAATTGTGCTTTACTCTTCTAGAAACCTAACGTTAGAATTAAAACGCGCCGCTTTTTGTGTCAGTTTACTCATATTGTTTAATTTTTTCTGTATTACTCCGACCCCTTTACTTTTGAAAAATCTTAACCCAATTTAAGATAGGCTTAGATACATAATCCATCATCCCAATATGGCCACCTGAAACTTCTAAATATTTATTCTCTTTAAATTTTGAATGTTTTTGAATTTGATTAAACAGATTTTCATATCCCATCCTTGCTGCAGCTCTATCATTGTCACCATCAATCCATAAAACCGGTACTTTCATACTATCAAAGTGTGTTGCAGGATTGGGGAACTGTATTGGATCAAAATAGCTTAGATAAACGTTTGCTTTAGCATTAATATTAGACTTATTGCCTTGATTATAATCAGTAAATGTATTGGTAATATTTCCCTTACCTTTTTTCACTAATTTTCGTGCGCGTTGAACATTAACGGCCGTTGCTTCTTGTATTTTTATAGACATTTGTAACATATGTCCCGGTGCAGCCATGATTACACCAACAACACTTTTTTCACATTTATATGCCGCACAATAAAGGTAAGCAACCGCAGCTCCCATACTATGCCCACCAATGATGACTTTCTTATTTCCAGCAGACGCTGTTTTAACCAGGCTATCTATACGCTTAAACGTATTATTCAATGTTTCAGTATAAGGTGCATAAGGCATATCTGGTACATACACAGTATACCCTGCCTGGCTTAACTCACTTGCAACGGTCGTAATACCAGAGTGATGTCTTTTTTTACCCCCCTTACCGTGTAAAAGAATAAATACAACATTAGTGTTTGTTTTCTTTTTATTATTAGAAGAGTAAATATCAACAGACTCTTCATAATGGCCAGAATTAATTTTTACAGACTTAGTTGAAGTCGCACATGCTGAGATAAAAATAAACAGCGAGAATAAAATGATGTAATTCATGTGAAAATGTCTTCTTTTTATAGTTAAATTTTATTAGAGCAATTGTGCTCTAACCTTATTTATAAGCCTGGTTAAATTGCGGAGAGAGAGAACGGGCGCATTTTTTGCGTTCTTTGCAAAAAAACGCGCGGGTTCTCGGAGTCATCTTGAACCTATTGTTATGCCTTTTTCTCTTTGCTGAAGCTAAAGTCAGGCTTCTCTTTGCGGGTTAGCTTATCCATGAATTTTTTGAACCTCCTCTGTCTGGTTTCAGGTTTCTTTGCAGATTCCAATCCATAAGCAATTGCGTAGCGATTGGATTTGGTTAGCGTCTCATAGAACTGTTTCACCTTCGGCATGCTCTCCAGAGCTGCTAGAAAGTCCGTTGGAACCTTCATCTCACTAGCAGTATAGGCGTTTTTCCAACGACCGTCTTCTTTCGCCGCACGAACATGCACAAGCCCCCGGCTCCTTCATCCGTCCCTCAATTATCAGGCGATCGACATGTTCTGTATTCCTCTTTGAACAATTACTTCGAGCCTTTCTTGGAGTAATCCGTTGAAGGTAGGCTTGGTCATCGAGCGACTTCTTGACACCGTCAATCCACCCCCAGCACAGCAACTCAATCACAACTTCGTTCCAGTTCACGCTCGGAATCCCAGATCCCTTCTTGAACATCTTGATCAAAAGTTCGCTTTCTTGAGAAGGAACTAATAAATATTCTTTTTCTCTTTCTGAAAAGCTAGCTTCATTAATTCTTATTTCGACTTCAAATGCTCCATCTCCTAAATTTAACGGAACAAATGAATTGTTTTTTATGTTTTTAAGAATATCATCATCTTCACATAATTCTTTATCCCATGAATCATAGTCGTTTACATACTTGAAACTTTCATAATTCCAAATGCATAACATCCCTGAATCAGTGTGGTAGGTGTTTTTCATTTTTTCCTGCATAACAGTGGTATATACGGCGGCGGCTTTTTACGGTGTTAGGCCGCTGCGGTCTAAATCTTAATTGAATTTCACTAACCCTAGCAAAATAATGGAAATGTTACGATTTTATTATTATTAAAATCAGCAGATTAGATCGATCTGTTTTGTTTAAAGCATAAAAAATATACAAAATATAGAAAAATAAAATACAACCACGTCTCTGTCAGTATAGCTAAGTAATAAACACGTATATTAGTATTATCTTAATAACTGCTTATATTAAATAGCGAACATCAAGGTAAGTTTTATTAATGACTGATTTGGGTCGAAACCAATATATCTAAAAAATCCATTTGTAATGCTTATAACAAATTATTTAACTTCGATTTGGTTCATACTGATCATATTGAGGTACTTCATCACAAATACTATCCCAATTTGCTTTTGAGGCTATAAAGATATGCGCTTGGGGTTTTTCTGAAATATCACTATCAATCGTACCTAAACGCACTCGTAATTTTCCAGGCACTTTAGTATTTTCACTTTTTATCGGTGAGCCACAATGTTTGCAAAAATAACGTGTTTGAGTATTTGATAATTTATGTTCTGTTAAATCGTTATTTCCCTTTAGTAAATTAAAACTTTTAGAGTCAACAACTCCATTTGTTGCGAATGCACTACCTTGTAATTTTCGACATTCAGAGCAGTGACAGAATATAATATCGTTAATAACAGAAGTAATTTCAAATTCTACTGCGCCACAATAACATCCACCTTTATACATCTGTAACTCCTATTCTATAAAGAACAAGCTTAATCCGGGCCAATATGTAATAACTAATACTGCAAACAAGAGAATAAACATAAAGGGAATGGTTGCTTGGTAAATTTCTGTGATCGGTTTTTTAAATCGATAACTCGCAATAAATAAATTCATTCCAACAGGGGGTGTAAAAAATCCAACTTGCATATTTGCCAAGAAAATAATGCCTAGATGTACTGGGTGTATACCGAAGCCCATTGCAACAGGAACAATTAGTGGAATCATAATAACAAGCGCTGAGAATATATCTAGGATTGCGCCTAAAGCAAGCAAGAAAATATTTAATAAAATTAAAAAAGTATATTTACTTTCTATGTTTGCTTTTATCCATTCAAATAATTTAATTGGTACTTCGGCATCAATAAGATAATTTGTTAATGCTAATGCCACACCTAAGATCATTAAAATGCCGCCCACCATTATCATCGAGGTATGCATAACTTTCGGCAGCTGCTTTATTGAAATTTCTTTATAAATAAATACTTCAACGATAATGACATATAATGCGGTTACGGCTGCTGCTTCTGACACAGCAAAAAAACCAGAGTAGATTCCGCCTAATACAAAGAATGGCAGCGGTATTTCCCACTTGGCTTCGCCGAGCGCGTCTTTTAATTCTTGTTTATTAAATGGGTTACGTGGAATAGGATTATGTCGCGTCACCCATAAACTCCAAGCAACTAATAACGATATCATTAATACTGTAGGAAAGAGGCCCGCAAGAAAAACTTCTTTCATTGTTACCGTTTGTTCTAAATTTAGTTGCTGAACAATGACAACATACAATATTAAAGGTAATGATGGTGGTAATAACAAACCCAGGCTGCCTGATGTTGTGACCAAGCCTAAGCTAAATTTCTCTGGATAACCTACTTGTTTTAATGCAGGTAATAATAAAGCACCAAGAGCTACAATAGTAACACCCGTAGCGCCGGTAAAGGCTGTGAATAAGGCACACGCCGTTAATGTTACAAAGGATAAATTATTTGGAACCCAGCCAAAGAGTGCGGTTGATAATTTAACTAAACGTTTGGAGGTATTCGATTCACTTAGTAGGTAGCCTGCAAAAGTAAATAATGGCAGCGCGAGTAATAAGGGTGTGTTTGTTAGCCTATACAACTCTATCGTTATAACTGAAAGATCGACCTCGCTCGAATAAAATCCGAGCATTGCAACTGCCAAAATAATAGAGAATAAAGGTGCCCCATAAACAGCTAACAGCAAAAGTGCTATCGCGATTAGGGCTATAGTCACGAGACACCTTCTTTACTACTGCTGCTTGATTTATCTATAAACAATAGGGCTATTAAAATTAGATAGCGCAATGAAATATTTGCAAACGCAATAGGAATAATTGCTTCAGTCACCCAGACAGGTACTTTCGAAAAAGCCATTGCACCATCTTGATATTCAAGAACAACAAATCCAAAGCTATACCAAGCAACAGTGGCGCAAACTACAGAAGTAAAAAGAAAAACTATCGCTTGAACATAAGGTTTAATTTTTTCGGATAAGTGCTTTATACCGATATCAATATTGATATGTTCATTATTTCGGCTAGCGTACATTGCACCAAACATACCTATCCACAAGACAATAATTCTTAACAAGACATCTGCCCAGACAATACCTGAATCGAAAAAATTACGTAAAAATATTTGCATTACAGCCAAGACAATAGCAACAAGCAACATGCCGATAAGCATGCTATCTTCAATTTTAAGTAATACTTTTCTTGCTGAATTTAATGTTTTTAACACATTTATTCTTTAATTATTTTGCGTGAAATTTCTTTAGTAAACCATCTGCTTTAGAAATAATTTGTTTGCTAACCTTACCTGTATCAACTAAACGCTGTTGAGATTTTTTAGCGTAGACCAACCATTCTTTTGCTTGTGCAGGAGTTGGCTTTATAAATTTAACGCCTTGAGTTTTCAAAGCTGCCAAAGCTGATTTATTATCCTTTTTATTAATAACATCTAGCTCTTTAAAGATTTTGGACATCACTTCTGTAATAATTTTCTGATCTTTTGCTTTTGCTTTTTTAAACGCTTTATTGCTAATAGCCAGTACACCATATGAATAAAGAACAGGGAGTTCCATTATATATTTAATTTGTGTATACCACTGTAAAGCAAGTGCTCCAATCGGCGATGCTGCAATTGTATCAATAAGTCCTGTTTGCAAACCAGCAAGCACATCTCCTAAGGGTAAAGGGATGGGGCTAACACCAAAGGCACTAACGGCTTCTAAGGCAACTTCGTCATTAGCGGGTATCCATGCTTTTTGTTTTTGTAATGCAGCAACACTGTCTACAGGATTTTTAGAAGACATGACATAAGCAAAACCAGACTCAGCAAAACCAAATGTTGTAAAGCCACCTTTTTTCAAACCTTGCTGCACAGTTGCATCTAAATTTTCACGAACATATTTTATTTCTGCTGGTGATTGGTATTTCATTACTAAACTATAAACTTGATTATCTTTATAAAACCGGGTCAAGCTACCCCCGGTTAATGCGCCACCGTGTAATTGACCGATGCGAATTTTTCGAAGTATTGCATCATCGTCGCCCATAACGCCGCCAGGGTAAAATTTAAATTTCACACGACCATCAGTTCGTTTTTTTACTTCAGCAGCACCTTCTCTTAATTTACTCATCCATACTGAACCTTCAGGTGACAGTGTTGCCATTTTAAAGGTTACTGCCTGTGCAGCCGTTGAAAAGACAATAACACTTAGACATAACATTAAACTAATAATATATTTCATAATTTATTCCACTTATTCTTTTTAACTTATCAGGATATTTTAATAACTATCTTTAAAAATAATCATCACTGGCGGCTAAAAGCTCTTTTGCTTTATCTTGTGCCAATGTATTCATCAGCGTTAAATCGGTTGCAATGGGTTCTGCAGCTAATACTTCTTTTAATAACTTATCGTGTAAATCTTTCTTAAAAAGTAGTTTTGCATATTTTTCGGCATATAAAACTTTAGCCATTAAATTTTTATTATTTGATAGGGCAATCGCTTTTTCAAAATGTTTCTTGCCAATTTCCGGTTTACCCCCTAAAGCTGGTGGTAATAATGTTGCCAAGCCCGCTAAATACAAATGCACTCCACCTTGTTTATACGTTGGTTCGAGTTGAAGTAGTCTTGCAAAAATCACTTTTACTCTAGCCAGATCAGCGATTGCATTCCAGTCTTTACTGTTTGCTTGTATCCAACCTGCCCAACTCGTACCTAAGGTATACCAATTTGCTACATCATTTTTTGTTAGCATCAACAATGCTTTCTGCAATTCCTGAAAAGGCATTTTGCGCATTTCACATAATTCAGTGTTACTGAGACAAACCGCTTGGCGAGCGTAATCAAATGCCTTTGAAGTCATTTTACTTGCTCGCGCAGGATCTTTGATGAAAACGCTCGCATAAGCACTGTGTAAAGTTGCCGAGGTGCGAAGTAAGGCTTCATCGTCAGCCCCATCATTTAAAAAGCTACTCACTAACAACAAATAGGCTGGCGCGCCATCAGCAACAGTTTGCGGGTCGTTCGAATTAAGGATGGTGCTCGATAAATTATTAGCGAGGTTGTTGGTGGCAGAAGAAATAATCATCGTGCAACCACTTATTAAGCTGTACATTCCTATCAAAAAGAAAAGATTACGCCCTTTCAACAAACACTGAGGCTGCAGAAATTGATTCATTTTTAATCCGTACAAGGCTTTTCCATTATATATAGTATAAAAACTGCGAATCATAGGTACTTTAAGACAATAGGTAAAGTCCTTCGTTCACGATATTAACGTTTGTTGTTTTCTTAATGCCTCAAATGAATGCGAGGCTCAAAATATTAGTTAAAAAAGCTCGATATCATTATCTTCTTTGTAAGTTTCACGAGCTTCTTTTAAAATTTCTTCAACTGACTTACCCGCTAAAATAGCATCAAACATCGCTATATCTGAATCTAGCGTATATTTGGATTTAATCATTTCCTGTAGGCCCTTCCATTCGTAAGGATCATTTATTCTTTCATCACTTTCAACAAGTGCGGTCATTTCTGCAAGACTTTTGGATATATGAACGAGTCGTTGGGTCAATTTATCGTAAAATTGGAAGGCAATAATAGACGAATGCACTTTATCCGAGACTGAATGCCAATTACGCAAAATGGTATCTTTAATGTCACTGTCGGGTAGATCGCTCGCTGCCGTACCCATTGTAGAGATACTCGCTGCAAGAGAGGTAAAGGTATCGGTGAGAGTTTCTACTGAATCCTCACCATCTGACATGGCATGCTCGAGCCTGGCAACCGATAGATTAAGCATTTTAACCGTCTCTTTTACATGGCTCCAATCCATTTGTTTTGCATTTTTTCCATCTTCTTGGCCCATATCGCTCATTTTTATCCCTTTAATACCCTAATTGTTCAATGTTTATCGGTCATGGCTAATTAAAACCTTAATTTTTCTTTATTTAGGTTATAATGCGCGGCCTTAATTTGGTCTTCCATTTATCACACACACATTCGGAGCAGCTTGTGGATTCACTGCAAAATTTAAGAAACGTCGCTATTATCGCTCACGTCGATCACGGTAAAACAACCTTGGTAGATAAGCTTTTAGAGCAAACTCACAGCATAGAAACTCGCGGTGAATCAGAAGAACGCATAATGGACTCGAATGAGCTCGAAAAAGAGCGTGGTATTACGATTTTATCTAAAAATACGGCTGTAGAATGGAACGGCAACCGTATTAACATCGTTGACACCCCGGGCCATGCTGATTTTGGTGGCGAGGTTGAACGCGTATTATCGATGGTGGATTCAGTATTATTACTTGTTGATGCTGTTGAAGGCCCAATGCCTCAAACGCGTTTTGTTACTCAAAAAGCACTCGCACGCGGTCTACGCCCTATTGTTGTAGTGAATAAAATTGACCGTGATGGCGCACGTCCTCACTGGGCGCTTGACCAAACTTTCGAACTCTTTGATCGCCTTGGCGCAACGGATGAGCAGCTCGATTTCCCTGTTATTTATGCTTCAGGTCTGGCGGGTTATGCCGGTCGTGAAGAAGATGTTCGCGAAGGCGACATGACGCCATTATTTGAAACTATCATCTCGCACGTAAAAGCACCTGATGTTGATCCGAATGGCCCGCTTCAATTACAAGTTAGCTCGCTAGACTACAATACTTATACCGGTGTTATCGGGATTGCGCGTATTACACGCGGTAGTGTTAAAACCAATACCAATTGCACCTTAATCTCGGATAAAGGTGAAACACGCAACGTTCGAATTCAGCAAGTATTGCGCCTAATGGGTGTACAACGAACTGAAATACCTGAAGCTTCAGCTGGTGATATCATCGCCTTTACGGGTGTTGAAGGCTTGAATATTTCAGACACGCTATGCGATCCAAGTAAGGTAGAAGCATTACCTCCATTATCAGTTGATGAACCAACAGTTAGTATGACTTTCCAAGTAAACAAATCACCGTTTGCAGGTAAAGAAGGTAAATTTGTTACTTCACGTCAAATAAAAGAACGTCTTGAACGTGAACTCATTGCCAACGTAGCGCTACGTGTTGAACAACTTAGTGATCCTGATAAATTCCGTGTTTCAGGTCGAGGTGAATTACATCTTTCTATTTTAATTGAAACGATGCGTCGAGAAGGTTTTGAGCTCGGTGTTTCTCGTCCGGAAGTTATCTTTAAAGAAGTAGACGGCAAACGTTTAGAACCCTATGAGCAATTAACCGTTGATGTTCAAGAAGAAAACCAAGGTGCCGTAATGGAGAAATTAGGAGAACGCGGTGGCGAACTCACTAATATGATTCCAGATGGACACGGACGTGTACGCGTTGATTACACCATTCCTGCTCGTGGCTTAATTGGTTTCCGTACTGAATTTTTAACGGCCACTCAGGGTGCTGGTTTAATTTACAGTGTATTTGATAAATACGATGAAGCTAAACTAGGTACGATTGGCCAACGTTTAAACGGTGTACTCGTTTCCAATGCACAAGGTAAAGCACTTGCTTACTCGCTATTTAACTTGCAAGAGCGCGGTCGCCTATTTATGCAACATGCTGAAGAAGTGTATGAAGGCCAAATTATTGGTATTCATTCGCGCGATAATGACTTGGTTGTTAACCCTACAAAAGCTAAACAACTTAATAATATTCGTGCTGCCGGTACTGATGAAAATTTAATTTTATCGCCACCCATTCTTATGAGCTTAGAACAAGCGCTTGAATTTATTGATGACGATGAACTTGTAGAAGTTACACCTGTGTCCATTCGTGTTCGTAAAAAAATGCTGCTTGAAAATGAACGTAAACGAGCTGCACGTCCGGCTAAAACGAGCTAAAAGTCTGTATTTAAATGCTCATAAAAAAGTCCTAATGCCATCCACTTAAGAGCTAAATTGTATTCCCCCCTCCCTCAGGGAGGGGGTTAGGGGGAGGGGGTAAGCATAAAACACCCCACCCTAACCCTCCCCTTGAAGGGGAGGGAACTAACTTTATAGATTTTATTCTCTTAACGGAATGGCATTAGGACATAGTCCAGACTTTGTTATTTACTTTTAAAAATAATATCTCTATCTATTTGTTAACTACACTCAAGCACCCAACATCGGTAAATGTTTTAACTGATGATAGATTAGCGCAAGCCTTATACAATGCTTTAATTCATCGATAGGAATTACATCATCCTGATTAAAGATAATCGCCCGGTTACCTTCAAAATTAAAAACATCTGGATATAACTCTTTAAAGGTATCAACTAATTTTGATTTACAATTAAAAAAAATCCCGTACTGATTTGGACGCTTACTACCCCAAGCAATTCTTATTGTGCTACCAGACTTTACTAAATAACTTGGCTCATTCCATTTTAATGTTTCTTCTATATCACTATCGTTTTCAAGATCTTTAGCGACCTCATAGATTAAATTTCGTAAAAACAAAACTTTTTCCTGAATAACCGTTGGGTAATTTTCAATTACCGAACTAACATCGCTATTGATAGTTTCTGACATTTATTTATTCTTTTCTACAATATGTGATTTTATTCCATCAATACTCAATTGATTTTTATCTTCCCAATACTTTTCTATTTTTTCTGCACCTTTACTTTTTGCCCATTCATTTAGGTGCTCTCTATCCTCCACATAATCAAAATAAGGAGTCCCCATGCCGCAGGATGTTTGAACCAAATCAACCTCTAAATCAAATATCTGCCTAGCACCCGGTAAAGGATTAAATTGAGAATAGAGTTCGTTCCACTCGGTATCCTTTGGATGTATTACTTTTGCGTTACCGTATAAGCGTAAAATCATCGGCGAACCTTCAAAGGCAGTAAACATAATTGTCATTCGAGGGTGCTCTTGCACATGCGAAGCGGTTTCATTACCACTGCCTGTTACATTTAACCACACTACTCGATTGCTATTGAGCACTCTAAAAGAATCCATTCCTTTAGGAGAAAGGTTTATACGACTATCTTCTGTCGCGGTTGCAACAAAAAATACCTTCTGTTGAGCAATAAATGCCTCCATTCTTTCTGATATATCAGGATACTGAGTTGCCATAATTTTTATCCATAACTATTCTAAATACCAAATTACTTACTTATCTGACCATACCGCGAACTCATTGCCATTAGGATCACAAAAATGAAAACGTCTCCCGCCAGGAAAGGAGAAAATAGCTTTAACAATACTGCCTCCTGCCTTTTCTATTTTATTTTGAGACTTTTCTAAATCTTTACTATATAAAACAATTAAAGCAGCACCCGCTTCCGTAGTACTTTTAAGGTCGGATTGAAAGAAACCCCCATTTATACCAGAGTTTGTAAATGCAGTGTACTCAGGTCCAAAGTCGGTAAACTGCCAATCGAAAACACTGGAGAAAAAATTCTTAGCAAGCTCTAAATCTTTAGCCGGAAACTCAATATAGTTAATATTTTCATTCTCACTCATAGCCATCACTCCTTGTGCGGTAATCATAATTTAAACATATATGACGCCTGAAGATAATATTATTTGTGCTTATATAGTAAATCAGGCGCACCAATTTGGTGATTGAAAATAGTTTGATCGTTAAAATATTTCCAAATATCACAGTATATTTCGGCATTCCCTATTTAAATATTGCGTTAGAAATAAACACTAATTCTAGAAAATTATAATCTAAATAATCTTTAGTTGAGTACTGTGCTTGTATCTTTATTCAAAGGGAAGAGCCATTCTTCATGCATATTCTATTGATTTACATAACTATTTCAAGAAACGAAAGATAGATAGATTGACCATGCCACTACTGACTTAGCAAAATATATTCGTCAGCACACCATGAAACTGCTAGGATTATTAATATATAAAAGGGAAATTACAAACACAATATGACGCAAGCGGCATATTACGTATTATGCCGCTTGCCGTCTAATTAACTGTTATATTTTCATTGAAAACTATCCTATAGGTGCTATAATTAGACCTGTTAACAGCACCTATAGGAATACCAAATGAAAACACGATTCTCCCAAGATATTATTCCTTTATCTGACCTCAAAATAAATCCAGGAAAAGTTGCAAACCAGGCAAAGGATTCTCATCGCCCCATTTTACTTACAAGTAGAGGCCGTGGAATAGCGGTTATGCAAGGCTTAGAGGAATTTGAAAACCACGAAGAAGAACGCGCTTTTGTAAAGGCCATTGCACAGGGCTTATTGGAAGTTAAAGAAGGTAAAGTACAAAGTCTTAATGATGCTAAGAAAAAACTCGGTATCAACATTTGAAAATATTAATATCCAACTCAGCATTTAATGATCTAGAAACAATAAAAGAATACTACCTTGAAGAAGGGGTACCTCAAATAGGAATTGAGTTTGTTGTTGAGCTTATTCACCATATAGAAACTCTACCAGCTAACCCTGAAATTGGTCGTATGGTACCTGAGTTTAACGAAAAGAATATTCGTGAATTAATTCATCCTCCTTTTCGTATTGTTTATTTAAACGAAGAAAAAACTATCCATGTCATTAGAGTTTGGCGAAGTGAACGATTATTAAATTTAACAGATACACCTGCGAATGAAAAAATATAACACATATGAGCCGATCTCTCGTCAATAGGCAATATTAAACATTTCAGTTAAATAAATAACCAAATAAAAATCAATTAACAAAGCCATCTACTTCATCTGTCATATATCACTGTTAAGTAAGT
>Ga0316206_1000181_pt1 | contig 123178 bp, 132 predicted proteins | sample 6monthpyrite_MG_FD_204942 | JGI IMG/M metagenome (GOLD analysis project Ga0316206, IMG submission 204942) | Microbial mat bacterial communities from mineral coupon in-situ incubated in ocean water Damariscotta River, Maine, United States -... | ecosystem: Environmental > Aquatic > Marine >... | reverse complement strand
TAAACCAAAGTTCAATATCGGAGAAAGATGTTTAGCGATAGATTGGCGGCGGGGTTGGATCTAAAGATTGAAGAACGATCCAACAAATTGGGATCGATTGAATTTTCCCCCATTAATTCACACCACCGAGGAGGTAGCGATGCGTTCGTTAGCGATGCATTCATTAAAGATTTTGATTGCTTGCGGCCTATTGTTTGCGGCCAACACTTACGCTGCAGGTCGAGTTGATCTTAATGGAACTTGGCTTGGAACTTGGACCAGTTATAGATCGCCCGAATATAACGGCACCGCGAAAGTAACGCTAACCCAGAAAGGTAACGTCATAACGGGTTCGGGAGTATTTAGCAATACCAAGTGCTCTCCAAAACGGAAGATACGGGGTAAAATAATGCCAGGCAGCGGGATGGTGTACCTTAAAGTCTATCCAATGGCGCACCCTACTAAGAAGCCAATCAGCACAAGTTGGGGGGTTGTATCCCTGAAAAATAACGCCATCAGTTTCGTTTACACCTTCGGTGCAGGTGCGTGCGCTGGAGATAGCGGAACCTGGTTCATTTCTAAAGACCAGCCTTACAAACCTCACAGGTAACGACAAGTACGTCAGTTAAGTATCCCCTCCCCCGGCAAAGCCGGGGGCTCTTCTCAAGAGCCCCCGGACATCTGAACCAGTCAATAAGTAAGTGAAGAAGCGACTACCTTATCGGTTACATAGGGAGGTCATCGCAGCGCCCACCGCAGCATGCATGCGCAGACCCTAACCGCGCTTCGTCGCCGCACCAGAGGACGGTAATAACGCGATCGGAAAGGCAGTTAGCGCACCGTGCGAAGTCGGCGGCGTTGAGCGATCTCCATTCGCACGCGCGTAAGCGCAGCGTCTATGTTGCTGTCTGGCCGAGCGAGTAATTGGTCGGCATTCTGGAACAGTTCGAGGGCCTCCGACAATTTTCCGCTGGTCTCGGCGCATACGGCGAGGTCATACAGCACAGCGACATCCTTGGGGTTTCCGCTATGGTTAATCGACCGCCATATCTGGCAGGCGCGGTCCATGCGTCCCGCTCGTGCGAATGCGACGGCGCTAAGGAATCGTGTCTTTTCCGCTCCGGACAAGGTTGCGGCATCCGTCTTAAGCGCCACGGTCAACACGACATTGGACGGAGCCATATCAGGCACGACTTGGTTCAGCGCCTGCGTACGCGCGGACGCGAGCAGTTCAACGTCGAGAGGTGCCTTGCCGTTGCATGAGTCGCTTTGGGCGCTACCGACATGCTCTTTTGAATACACGACTTGCGCTGTTTCCGTATTGACTAAACGCGTCGTGACAGCGAACCGCGCCTGGCGGCTTACGCACGTTGTCGAAACCGTTGCAAATTTAGTGCAGATCCCAATCTTATCTTGCGCGACGCACCGAGTCGCAACGCCCCGGTGATAAGACGTTGCAATGCCATCCGCCGTGACAATGCCAAACAAAATCGCCTGGACGCCGATTTGCCTACCAAACCGAGCGGCTGTCTCAGGGTTAATTTCACCGCGCAAGCCACGTGCGTACTCGGCCATCAGTTGCCGGGTTCGGTCGCGATCAACAACGGTGAAGTAGCGCTTCCCATTGAATCGATGGTTCACCAAGTCCGCCTCCAATTCGCGGCTCACTTGAAGCCCGTCCGGCCCTTGAAAATCCATGACCGCGATTCGCCGCACCCCGAGATCATCGGGTAAAGCACGTGGCGCGACTTGCGCCGACAGGTGGACGTTGTTCGTTGCGCACGCCATCAGAAGCACGCTCATCGCGATCACCGTAAGGAGCCGCCAATATTTCCGTCCACTGCAAGTCATAGCAGGCCCCCGTTAGCCATGCTGCGAGGCGGAGGATTAGGGCAGCGTGAATGGATGACAACGAACGCTAGGGACGATGCCAAAGTCAGTACAGAGAACGGGGGTTCGGAGGGAGCGCGTGTGCGCCGCCTTATTGGAAACATCGTCGATTTTCCTGATCAATTTTGTGCTAAAGGGCCCGGGGTTCTGGCTACAGTGCACTAAACGTCAAACGTCTGTCAACGGAACGCACGGGGCCATAGGACAAGCATTCCGTAGACCGAGCGTATTGGTTTACCGCCTCTTTCGCCTGGCGGCGCCGCTTGTCCCTCCTCATCAAGCCGTGCAGGCGGTTTTCCCGCGCACCGCTTTCCGATGTTCTTCACGCCAAGGCAGCGCTGATTTCCAGCCCACTGCTGTGGGAACGTTGTACAGCCCATAGCGCCGCTACCGATCAATACGCGGGAAATGGCCTTCGCCGATTCCTCCGTCTTTCCTCTTATGGGACCATTTCCATGACCTGGTCCCGCGGTCATCTTCAGGGTGGTGGGGGTCAGTTCCCGACCCGTCAGCGTGGTCAGCTTCGTCTTGTTTTCATCAGTGGCTTGTCGCTGGGTAGACGTGCGGGTACGGCTGGGCGGTGCGCATTCCTCGATGCATCCGCATCGCAAACCCCAAGAAGTTAAAGCGCGTTGGGGTAGCGTCCGTGATAACGGCATCATGTTAACCCTGTAGTCGCGCACGCTCCCGATAGAGGCCGCCGGCAACCGCCGCAACAAACAGTTCAGAGGGGAATCGAAAGACTAACAAAAGACGGGCGCAGGATAAATACCCGCGCCCGGTGCAGGGGTGAACGGGGAAAAAACCCGTCAGTGCTGGTAGAGGTGATACCCGAGGAATACCATTAACAGCATCAGGTTAACCGTGAAATAATCCAGTCCCAGTAACGCCAGACTCATGTCGCCTCCTTATCTTGTAACATCAACACAACAAGTCCCATGAGGGAAACGACAGCATGCCAGAGTTTTGTGTAGGAAAAATGACGGGGTTACCAGGCGCCGCGCAGCATGGCGATACCGTGGGCGCCCTGTGTCCACGCCACTGGTAGGTCTTCCGCCGCCAAGCCGCCCAAGGCGTATACCGGTAGTGGATACTGACGCAGTAGCTCGGTAAACCGCGCCCATCCCAAGACCGGCGCTCCTGGGTGGGACGACGTCGGCTTAACGGGCGATAACGCCGCGAAATCCAACCCGCATTCCGCCGCACGGGCCAGTTCTTCCGCATTGTGGCACGACGCCCCACAAAGGGAAAAATCAGGGCGCCGCGTTAGTGCCATCAATTGAGCCGCCGTGAATTGCACCCCATCCGCGCCGACGGCGGTAGCCAACACCATGTCACCATTAATCACCACCCTGGCGCCGTAGGGCCGGGCGCGGGCAATCACCGCCCGGGCGAAACATTCAAGCGCTGGCGGCGACAACGCCTTCTCACGCACTTGAATCAGCCGCAGCCCTTTTTCCAACGCCGCCTCGAGCCGCGTCAGGAAAACCGCCGCCCCCATACCACCGGCATGGGTCACGCCATAAACCGCCGGCAGCGCCAAAGCGGCCAAAACCGGGCCATTGGCCGGCAGCAGCGGCGCAACCTCGATCGCCTCCACGCGCTGCCACGCCAATCGCTGGGATTCCTTGCCATGGGGCTCGCCTACCCAGCGAACCACGCGGAAGAAGTTGAGCCGTACCGAGGCGTGCGGATAGTGATACCTGCGCGTGATCCACGGATAGGCCTCGGCGACCTCGATCCCCAGTTCCTCTCGCGTTTCCCGCACCAATGCCTGCCGTGCGGTTTCTCCCGTCTCGACTTTGCCGCCGGGAAATTCCCAATAGCCGGCATACGCCTTACCATGCGGCCGTTCCGCCAGCAGAAAACGGCCGTCCGGATGGCAGATTACCGCCGCCGCCACTTCGACCCAGCGGGGGGATTCAGTCATGTTTGCGACGGCGCTTTCCCGCTGCCTTATCCAATTGCCGCTGCCCTGTCCAGTCGCGGGCAAACTGCCAGGCGGCGCGGCCACTCCGCGACCCGCGCGCCAGTGCCCATTGCAGCGCCGCCCGATGCACCTCGGCAGAATCGACGACGGGCGCCTTAAACGTTTTCAGCCAGACATCGACAATGGCGAGGTACGCCTCTTGGTCGAAGGGATAGAATGACAGCCATAAACCGAAGCGCTCGGACAAGGACACTTTTTCCTCCACGGCCTCGCCGGGGTGTATCTCTTCTCCCACGTAGCGAGTTTCCAGATTATCCGCCATGTAATCCGGCATCAAATGGCGACGATTGGACGTAGCGTAGACCAGCATGTTGTCGCCGATCGCGGCGATGGAGCCGTCGAGCACCGCCTTTAGCGTCGTTGTGCCCGACTCGCCGGCCTCGAAGGAAAGATCGTCGCAAAACACGATGAATCGCTCCGGGCGACCGTGGAGCTGGTCAACGATGTCGGCTAAATCGCCAAGGTGGTGCTTATCCACTTCGATAAGACGCAGCCCCCGAGGGGCGTATTGGTTCAGCACGGCTTTGACCAGCGAGGATTTTCCCGTACCGCGCGCGCCGGTCAACAGGACATTATTCGCCGGCAGTCCCGCCACGAACTGGCGGGTATTGCGGTCGATCTGCGCTTTTTGCTCGTCTATCCCGTAGAGTTCGCCAAGTTGAATGCGGTGGGGATGAGCGACCGGCTGCAAAAACCCCACGTCGTCCCGCCGCCGCCAGCGGAATGCCGGAGAAGCGTCCCAGGCGGGCGCGGCGGGCGAAGCCCGCCAAGCTTCCAGGCGGTCAAGCAGCCCATGCGCCCGATTCAGCAATTGGCCAAGGCTATCCATGGCGTCAGGAGCGGTATTCGGCATTGATGCGGATATAGTCGTGAGAAAAATCGCAGGTCCACACGGTGGCGGCTGCGTCGCCCCGACCGAGCTCGACCCGCACCGTAATTTCGGCTTGCGCCATGATCCGCTGCCCATCCGCTTCGCGGTAACCGGCGGCCCGCCCGCCGTTTTCGGCCACCAGCACGTCGTCGAGATGCAAGCGGAGCCGACCCGCGTCCAAATCAACAATACCGGCATTGCCAATGGCGGCGAGAATCCGCCCCAGATTGGGATCGGAGGCGAAAAACGCTGTTTTCACCAGCGGTGAATGGGCGATAGCATAGGCGACTTGGCGGCACTCGGCCTCGTTGGCGCCGCCTGTTATCCGAAGCGTGATGAATTTAGTCGCCCCTTCGCCATCGCGCACGATTGCTTGGGCGAGCGCTATCGACAGTTCGGTAACGGCATCGCGGAGCGCCGCGAAATCCGCCGACGCGGCATCGTCGATTTCGGCGTTGCCGGCCTCGCCCGTCGCCAGCAGCATGTAGGAATCGTTGGTGGAGGTATCGCCGTCAACCGTGATGCAGTTGAATGAGCGCTGCGCCGCGTCGCCTAGCATCTCGTCTAGCAGCGGCTGGCTGATGGCCGCGTCGGTCGCGATGAAGGCGAGCAAGGTCGCCATGTTGGGATGAATCATCCCGGATCCCTTGGCGATACCGGTCACGGTCACCGTTTTCCCGCCAATGCTGACTTGGCGCGACGCGCCCTTGGCAACGATATCGGTTGTCAAGATCGCTTCCGCCGCCGCCGCCCAACCATCCTCGCGCATCCCGGCGACGCACTGCGGCAACCCGGCAATCAGACGTTCCAAGGGAAGCGGTTCCATAATCACGCCCGTGGAGAACGGCAGCACTTGCTCGGCACGACAATGCAGTAACGCCGCCACCGCAGCGCATGTACCGCGCGCATCGGCCAGTCCGGGCTCGCCAGTGCCGGCATTGGCGTTGCCGGCATTGATAACCAGCGCCCGGATCGGACGGCCTTTTTCCAAATGCGCTTGGGACACGATCACCGGCGCGGCGCAAAAACGGTTACGCGTGAAAACACCCGCCACCCGGCAGTGCGCACTAAGATGAATCACCAATAGATCTTCGCGCGCCGGCTGGCGGATGCCGGTTTCGGCCGTACCCAGCGCGACACCCTTAATCGGCAGTAATGCGCCGGGTGAAGGCGGTAATAAATTAACGGGCATGGCGCTATTTTCCTAAAAACAAAATTGAGGCAGGTGAAAAGGGTTATTCTAAACCAGATTGCGCGACGGCTACAGACGCCGAAGCGACGGCATCGTAGTCTATACTTAACGCAGCGATGACGATGGAATAGCTATTCACCAAGGAGCGAATAAACATGCCAGAAGAAACCACCCCGCCTAAAGAAGAAACCGCCCAACCCCACGAGGAAGCCAGCCCAGCGGAAGAAGAATCGCCACGCTCCAGCGAACCCGCCGCGGCGGCGCGGTCGAAGCCGCACGCATCGCTTTGCACCAACCGCCAAGCCGTGGCTGTCGCCGTGATTGCGGCGCTGATCCTGGCCGGCATCATGTATATTTGGAAGGAATCGGCGGTTAAGAACGTCGAGGAAAATCTCACCGCGCAAAAACAGCAAATGACCCGAGAGCTAATGACGCAAAGAGACGCCGCCCTCCGCCAAGCCACCGAGTCGGGGGTGCGCCGCACCGCATTGTTTCTTCGTCACTTTGCCACGCCTGTGGCATGGGCGGTGCGCGCCGAAATGATGCGGGGCAATCTTGACCAGATCAATCAATATTTGGTTGATCTGGTCAAACTCAAGGGATTCACCCGGGCGGTATTGGCGAAGGCGGATGGCGTGATCGCCGTTTCCAGCGATAAAAAATTCGAGGGCGCGGCGTTCACCACCCTCTACGCCGCAACGCTCGCCGACGCACAACATATTCAACTCGCCGAGGGTAAGAACCAGGAACATCTGCTTGTTATCCCGGTGATGGGACTAACCGGCAGGCTGGGAACGCTGGTGCTTACTTATACGCCAGCGGTATTCACGCAACCGTAGAAAGGCGTTATGCGTCGCGTGCGCCGCTGAGAAGCGGCGTCCGCGTTCTTCAAGATACGGGGAAATCAGCGCGTTAGCGCTTCCCGCCAGGTGTCCTTGCCGCTCAGCTTAACTTGCCGTGGCACTGCTTGTATTTCTTGCCGGAGCCGCAAGGGCACGGGTCGTTACGCCCGACTTTCTCGCCTTGGCGCACGTAGGGCTGATGCGCGTTCTCTTCCTCTTCTGACGCCGTTTCCGCTTCCTCGCCGAATTCGGCATGGAGATATTGCAGATTTTCCAAGCCCGTCGGCTCTTCCATGAAATCCAAGTCTTCCTCGCCGCGCACCTGTACCGTCATGGTCACCTGGACGACCTCGCGTTTGATCGCTTCCAGCATACTCGCAAACAATTCAAACGATTCTTGTTTATACGCCTGCTTCGGATCCTGCTGAGCGTAACCACGCAGATGAATCCCCTGACGCAAATGATCGAGCGCGGCAAGATGTTCGCGCCAGTGGGTATCCAGGCTTTGCAGCATGATGGCGCGCTCGAATTGCCGGATGACCTCCGAACCAGCTTCTTCCTCCTTATGGGCGTATGCCGTGTCGGCAGCGTCGGCAATGCGGCGGCGCAAGTCTTCCTCGTGCAACGTCTTCTCGTTGTTCAACCACTCCTGTACCGGCAATTGCAATTGGTATTCGGCGGAAAGCGTTTTCTCCAGCCCTGCGACATCCCATTCCTCTTCCATGCTTTCCGGTCGAATATGCTGACTGATGGCATCGTGAATCACCCCGCCGCGCATGGCATTAATGGTTTCGGCGATATCTTCCTCTTCCAACAGCTCGTTGCGCTGTTGGTAAATCACCTTGCGTTGATCGTTGGAGACATCGTCGTATTCCAGTAATTGCTTACGAATATCGAAATTACGCGCTTCCACCTTGCGTTGGGCGTTCTCAATCGCGCGCGTCACCCAAGGATGTTCGATGGCTTCGCCTTCCGGCATTTTCAGCCGCTCCATGATGGATGCGACCCGGTCGGAAGCAAAAATCCGCAGCAATGGATCTTCCAGCGACAAGTAAAAGCGGCTGGAGCCGGCGTCGCCTTGGCGTCCGGCGCGGCCGCGTAACTGGTTATCCACCCGCCGTGACTCGTGGCGCTCGGTGCCGATGATATGCAGCCCGCCGCTCGTCAGTACTTGATCGTGCCGCTGACGCCATTCCTCGCGCAACGCATCGATCCGCGCCGCGCGATCCGCCGCGCTCAACGCCTCGTCGTTGCCGATTTTCTCGATTTCCGGCTCGATATTTCCACCCAGCACGATGTCGGTGCCGCGGCCCGCCATATTAGTCGCCAGCGTTACCATCCGCGGCTGTCCCGCCTGGGTGACGACTTCCGCTTCCCGTGCGTGCTGCTTGGCGTTAAGCACTTGGTGGGGAACTTTTTCCTTGGCCAGCAAATCGGATAAATACTCCGACGTTTCGATCGAGGTGGTGCCGACCAGCACGGGTTGCGCGCGATGGTAACAATCCTTGATGTCGTTGATGACCGCCTGGTATTTTTCGTGCATGGTGCGGTAGACCTGATCCATCCGGTCTTGCCGGATCATAGGACGATGCGTGGGAATCACGACTGTTTCCAGTTGGTAGATTTCCTGGAATTCATACGCCTCGGTATCGGCGGTGCCCGTCATGCCGGCAAGCTTATGGTACATCCGAAAGTAATTCTGGAAGGTAATCGACGCCAGCGTTTGATTTTCTTTCTGAATCGTCACACCTTCCTTGGCTTCCACTGCCTGATGCAGGCCTTCGGACCAGCGGCGTCCCGCCATCAGGCGGCCAGTGAATTCGTCGACGATGACGATTTCGTCATTCTGCACCACGTAGTGCTGATCGCGATGATACAAGGCATAGGCGCGCAACGCCGCGTACAGGTGGTGCATCAGGGAGATGTTGGCGGCATCGTAAAGACTGGCTCCCGATTCCAGCAACCCCGCCTTGACCAGCAATTGCTCGCCGTTCTCATGCCCGTCTTCCGTCAGCAATACTTGGTGCGCTTTCTCGTCCACCGAGTAATCGCCCGGCCCATCCTCCGTTTCCTGTTTAGTCAGCAGGGGAGCGAGCGTATTGACGCGATAATAGAGGTCCACGTCGTCTTCCGCCTGGCCGGAAATAATCAACGGCGTGCGCGCCTCGTCGATGAGAATCGAATCCACTTCGTCCACCACGGCGAAATAGAGCGGGCGCTGCACCCGTTCGCTGGGTTGATACACCATATTGTCGCGTAGATAGTCGAAACCGTACTCGTTGTTGGTGCCGTAAGTAATGTCCGCGGCATAGGCTTGTTGCTTTTCCTCATGACTCATTTCCGGCAGGTTGATCCCCACCGTCAAGCCGAGAAACTGATACAGCTTGCCCATCCATTCGGCATCCCGCTGCGCCAGGTAATCGTTTACCGTGACCACGTGGACGCCTTTGCCGGCCAGTGCGTTGAGATAGACCGGCAAGGTACCCACCAAGGTTTTGCCCTCGCCCGTGCGCATTTCCGCGATTTTCCCGTTGTGCAAAACCATGCCGCCAATCAACTGGACGTCGAAATGACGCATATGCAGCACTCGCTTGCCAGCTTCGCGGACGACGGCAAACGCCTCGATCATCATGTCGTTCAGCGACTCACCCTGTTGGGCGCGCTGTTTGAATACATCCGTTTTAGCGCGGAGTGCATCGTCGCTAAGGCGGGCGATGTCGGGCTCAAATGCATTGATGTCATGCACGATTTGTTGGTACTGCTTGACTAGCCGCTCGTTACGGCTGCCGAATATCTTTTTAAGGGCGCGGGTTAGCATAACACTTCACGAACAAAGAAATTTTAATGGGATGATGCGGTGGGCGGGCGCCGCCGGCGCCGGGGCGCCGAGGTGTCAACCCACTGCTTTCAGATAGCTGATCGGGTTCTGGGGAACACCGTGATAGCGGACTTCAAAATGCAAATGCGGGCCGGTGGAGCGCCCCGTATCGCCCGACAGAGCGATTTCCTGGCCGCGCAGGACGATATCGCCCTCCTTGACCAGTAGTTTGGAACAATGCGCATAGCGGGTCACTAAGCCATTGCCGTGATTGATCGCCACCAGATTCCCATACCCGAACGGATTAAACCGGGCATAGGTCACTACGCCGTTCGCCGCCGCCAGCACCGGTGTCCCCACCCGGACCATGAAATCCACGCCTTCGTGAAATTCGCGTTTGCCGTTGATGGGATCGATCCGCCAGCCGAAAGGAGACGAAATATAACCGTGCCTGACCGGATGAAATGAGGGAAACGCGCTTTTGCTGATGCTTTTTTCCTGGAGCATCGCCTCCAGCACCATCAGCCGGTCGGAACGATCCTCCATCCGCCGGGAGAGAACATCGATCTGGTGCTGGAGATCACTCCGGCTCAGATCGACTTCAGGCACATCGGACACCCCACCGCGGGCAGGCGGCTGACCAAACTGGAAGTCTTCCTTATTGATCCCCGCCATCTTGGCCAAGCGGGAGCCCAATGCGTCCAGGCGGGTCATCTGTGCCTGCATCTCGCCCACTCTGATGGCAATCGCATTCAGATTCGTCTGAAGGTAAGCGCGGTTCTTCTTTAGCTGCGCTTCTTGAGATTGGTGAATGATCGACTGAAAATAGGCGCTTTTAATTTCCGGGGCATGATACAGTGAATAGTAGAATAATCCTGCTGCAAGCAGTAGCGGCAACAGCACCCAAATAAGGACGATCAAGGCAAACTGGCGGGGCCGCAACGTGAAAGTTCTCGGTCTGGCCAGCTTGTCGGATACGAAAATGATATTCAAAAAACGATCCCCTGGGATTCCAAAACCATGTCTGCTCAAAAAATCCGTTTTTTCCTAAGCGCCTCGCCCCGCCTCATGCAGTGGTCGAAACAAACCCATCGGTTAAACGATCTGCAACAGTCGCTTCAGCAAGTGTTGCCAAGCCAGCTTCTAGGCGCCTATCGCGCGGGCGCTCTGAAAGAGCGGCAGTTGATTATTTATGCTATTAACGGCGCGGTTGCCGCAAAACTGAAGCAGCAACTACCCACTCTGCTTAAAAAACTGCGTCAGCGCGGTTTCGATACCACCGCCATCCAGGTAAAGGTGCATGTCACCCCCCCTTTCGCAGGCCGTAAGCATATCAAGCATACGGCAATAAGCCAAGCAGCGCGCACCGGGTTGGCCCATCTGGCGTCCGATCTGCCGGACTCGCCGCTTAAATTGGCACTCAGCCGCCTACTTCGGCGCCACCGCTCGGACTCGGCAAGCTAATTTATGCCGCCGCCCTTGGGGTGCGCCAGCCTCGTTTTAGGCCATTTGCGGCTGAAGGCGGGCGATGCCTTCCGGCGCTTCGCCGGCCTGCTCGAAAGCCGCATATTCCCAAGCGCTTGCATCCGCCATCAACGCCCGTAGCAACCGGTTATTCAGTGCATGCCCCGACTTATAACCAGTAAACGCCCCGATCAGCGCATGACCAAGCAAATAGAGGTCGCCGATGGCGTCCAGGACTTTGTGTTTGACAAATTCATCCTCATAGCGCAAACCGTCCGCGTTGAGGATGCGAAACTCGTCCATCACAATCGCATTGTCCAGGCTGCCGCCCAGCGCTAGGCCATTGGCCCGTAGCGTTTCCACCTCGCGCATGAAACCGAAAGTGCGCGCGCGGCTCACTTCCTTGACATAAGAAGTGGTCGCGTAATCCACTGCGGCGGATTGAACCGAGTGTTCAAATGCCGGATGATTGAATGCGATGGTGAAGTCCACGCGAAAACCGTGGTGCGGCTCGAACTGTACCCACTTATCGCCCTCTTCCACGCGTATTTTCTTTTTAACGCGAATAAAGCGCTTCGCCGCTTGTTGCTCGACGATCCCGGCGGACTGGAGAAGAAAAACAAACGGCCCGGCGCTGCCGTCCATGATCGGGACCTCCGGCGCGGTCAGATCGACATAGGCGTTATCGATGCCCAACCCGGCAAACGCCGACATCAGGTGTTCAACGGTGGCGACATGAACGCCATCCGCTTCCAGGGTCGTAGACATCCGGGTATCGGTGACGTGATGAGGGGTCGCCCGTACCTCGGCAGGAACCGCTAAATCGACGCGGCGAAATACGATGCCGCTGTCTGGCGCGGCGGGTCGCAGAGTCAAATCGACTTTTTTTCCCGTGTGCAAGCCGACACCGGTGGCACGGATTATGTTTTTTAGCGTGCGTTGTTTAATCATGAGATTCCAAAACGTTCTAGGACAAAATATCCCTCCGGCACGGAGTTTATCATGGCGACATGACGCGCGCTAGTGCTTGATTTTTCATCCCATCCGGGGAAAATCACTAGTCTGCCTGCTTGCGCAAAAACGCCGGAATATCCAGAAACTCCATCCCGGATTGTTTCATCGCCTCCACTTGGGCATCGCGGCGGCGGCGGATCACGGCGGGCTGCTCCAACCCCTGATAATCGACATCCATCGGCGCATCGTCGGTGCCGCTCTTAACGACGGTAAGCGATTTGGGTTGCTGGCGGCTGACGGGAGCACCCAGACCGGTCGCCACAATCGTTACCCGCAAATCGTCTTCCATGTTCTCCTCGATGACCGTGCCCACAATCACCGTCGCGTCGTCGGCGGTAAAACTGCGAATGGTATTCATGGCGTCATGCACTTCCTTCATCTTGATATCGGCACTGGCCGTAATATTCACTAATACGCCACGCGCGCCGGATAAATTGACATCCTCCAGCAAGGGACTGGAAACCGCCTGCTGCGCCGCCATTTTGGCGCGATCCATTCCCTGCGCGCGAGCAGAGCCCATCATCGCCATGCCCATCTCGGACATGACCGTGCGCACGTCGGCGAAATCGACATTCACCAAGCCGGGGCATTTAATCACTTCGGCAATCCCGGCAACCGCGCCATGCAGCACTTCGTTGGCCGCCCGGAAAGCGTCTAGCATGCTAACGTCCTCACCCAGCACTTGCATCAGTTTGTCATTGGGAATCACGATCAACGAATCCACATGCTGCGCTAACGCCTCGATGCCGCTGTGCGCGAGCTTCATGCGTTTACCTTCGAAGATAAAGGGCTTGGTAACCACCGCCACCGTGAGAACCCCGAGTTCCTTCGCCACTTCCGCCACCACCGGCGCTGCGCCGGTGCCGGTGCCGCCACCCATGCCGGCGGTGATAAACAGCATATCGGAACCATCGATCGTCTCGGCAATGCGGTCACGGTCTTCCAGCGCCGCATCCCGGCCGATTTCCGGGTTGGCGCCGGCGCCCAGCCCCTTTGTCACATCCCGCCCCAATTGCAACAGCGTGGTGGCGCGGCTTTTATCCAGCGCCTGAATATCGGTATTGGCGCAAATAAATTCCACGCCGCCGACCCCTTGCGCGATCATGTGATCAACCGCATTGCCGCCGCAGCCGCCAACGCCGATGACCTTAATCACCGCTTCCTGACTTTCATTCGCCATCACTTCAAACATGATTCCCTCCTTCATTCTTCGCCGTAAAATTAACCTGCTTCGCCCTGCCCGCGCTGACTACCCGTCCCATGCCCCAGCCTCCCATTACTAGAAATTTCCTTGAAACCAGCTTTTCATCTTTTGCAGCAACTGTGTTACCGACCCGGTTTGCAAATTCGCGATGTGGTGACGCTGATGCTGATCCAATCCCGCCAGCAATAACCCAACCGCCGTGGAGTAACGCGGATTACGCACCACTTCCGCCAGTCCGCCGACGTACTGGGGCATGCCCACCCGCACCGGCGTATGGAACACTTCTTCTCCCAGCTCCCCCATACCGGGAAGCGCACTGCTGCCACCAGTGATGACGACTCCCGATGAAATCAGGTCTTCGTAGCCGCTACGGCGCAGTTCCGCTTGCACCAAGGTGTAAAGTTCTTCGACCCGCGGCTCGATGACTTCCGCCAGCGTCTGGCGCGACAGCTTGCGCGACCCCCGCTCTCCGACCCCCGGCACGTCCACCACTTCGTTGGCGTCGGCGAGCTGACGCAAAGCGCAGCCGTAGGTTCGCTTAAGATCTTCCGCATCCTTGGTCGGTGTGCGCAACGCCATCGCAATATCGTTGGTAATCTGGTCGCCGGCGATGGGAATCACTGCGGTATGGCGGATAGCGCCATTGGTGAATACCGCGATATCCGTGGTGCCGCCGCCGATGTCCACCAGGCATACGCCTAGGTCTTTTTCGTCCTCGGACAACACCGCCATGCTGGAAGCCAACGGCTGCAAAATAAGGTCGCGGACGTCCAGTCCGCAACGGCGCACGCATTTGATGATGTTCTGCGCCGCGCTAACCGCGCCGGTGACAATATGCACTTTCACTTCCAACCGCACCCCGCTCATCCCCAACGGTTCGCGCACGTCTTCCTGGCCATCGATGATGAATTCCTGGGTAAGGATGTGCAGGATTTGCTGATCCATCGGAATATTCACCGCCCGCGCCGTTTCAACCACCCGATCCACGTCCGCCTGCGTCACTTCCTTATCCTTAATCGCCACCATGCCGTGAGAATTGATGCTGCGGATATGACTACCGGCAATCCCGGTGTAAACCTCGCGGATTTTGCAGTCGGCCATCAGCTCCGCTTCCTCGAGCACCCGCTGGATCGCGTTCACCGTCGATTCGATGTTGACCACGACGCCTTTCTTCAAGCCACGGGACGGATACTGCCCCATGCCGATAATTTCCAGCCGCCCTTCCGGCAGGATTTCCGCGACGATCGCGGCAATTTTCGAGGTGCCGATATCCAGCCCCACCACCAGGTCTTTTTGATCCCGCGTCTTGCCCATTGAGACATCCTCGTCAAATTCAACTTATCCCGATTTCCGTCCGCCCGGACGGCTTCTTCACCCACCGGCAGCGACGCCGCCAGGAAGGCGGCTCCGCGGCCGTGGAGCCATCCGCACGGCGAAGCCGTTGGAATAGCGCAAATCCACATAGCGCGCCGGCGTCGGCAGCGCCGCCAAGGTGGCGTTGTACACATCGGCCAGCCGCAGCGCCCGCTGATCCACGTGATCCCGGCCCAGTTCGGCAACCAGATCGTTCTTGAAACGCAATTCCCAAGCCCCGCGCGCACTGAGCACGACGGCCGATATCATCAGATGCGTCGGCGCCAGCACCCGCCGGAACCATTGATAGCGCTTGGCGATTGCCTGAGCGCTGCCCGGCGGCCCGTAGAACACCGGCAACGTCTGTTCGGTGGCGCCGTCGAAGTGGTTTCCCTGCGTATCGACGAGTCCCGCCTCCGCCCAACGCGCCAGCGCCACATGCTCCGTCAGCGTCACCTCGAGCCGGTCCGGCCAGCGGCGCCGGATACTGACGCCGCTCACCCAGGGGAGCTTCTCGAAACCGTTCCGCACCCGGTTTAAATCCAAGGTGAAGAAATTGCCGACCAACTCGCGATTGACGATGTACTGCACTTGCTGCCGCGTCACGTGATGCAGCCGTCCGTTCACCTGAATCTCCCGCACCGGGAATAACGGCAAATGGATCAGTACGAACAGTACGGTATATAGCAGCAGAATCGCCGCCAGCGCGTACAATAAATCGGCGAGCCATAGCATGATCTCCGGCTTGTCCCACATGGTTGCTCCGATAATTCATTCCCCACCCGTTGCCGCTAGCGATAAAATCCGCAGCACCAAGTCGTCATAACTCATCCCCGCCTGGCTCGCCGCAATCGGCACTAAGCTGTGGCCCGTCATCCCCGGCACGGTGTTGGCCTCCAAAAAATACGGCGCACCGTCGCCATCCAGCATCAAATCCACCCGTCCCCAACCACGCCCGCCAAGAGCGCGGAACGCCTCCAGCGCCAGTGTCTGCAAGCGGCGTTCTTGCGCCGGCGGCAATCCGCAGGGACAGTCATAGCCGGTATCCTCGGCCAAATATTTAGCGTCGTAATCGTAGAAATCGTGGGGCGTGTCCAGCCGAATGAGTGGTAACGCGGCATCCCCAAGAATGGATGCGGTCAGTTCTTGCCCGTCGATAAACTGCTCCGCCAGCACGATCGCGTCGTATTGGGCGGCAGCGCGATAAGCGGCCTCCAGTGTCTCGACGCCGCTCACTTTGGTGATGCCGATACTGGACCCCTCGGTAGCGGGCTTCACCATCAACGGCAATCCCAACGCATCGGCGACCTGGTGAAAATCCGTCGTCTCATTGAGACGCGCATAGCGCGGAGTGGGAATGCCCAACGCTTGCCACACCAGCTTGGTGCGCCATTTATCCATGGCAAGCGCCGACGCCAGCACCCCGCTGCCGGTATAAGGAATACGCAATAGGTCGAGCGCCCCTTGAATCGTGCCATCCTCGCCATAACGCCCATGCAGCGCGATAAACACGCGCGCAAAACGCTCCGCGACCAATGCGTCCAGCCCGCGCTGGCCCGTATCGAACGGATACGCATCCACCCCTCGCCGGCGCAGCGCCTTCAGTACGCCGTTGCCGCTGTCGAGCGACACCTCCCGCTCAGCAGAGCACCCGCCGAGCAGTACGCCGACCTTACCGAGTCCGCTCATACCCGTTCCCCGATAATTTTGACTTCACAATGCAAAACGACACCGCACCGCTGCGCCACGGTCTCCCTAACTTTTTCAATTAACTGTTCGATATCCGCCGCCGTCGCCGCGCCGGTGTTCACGATGAAATTAGCGTGCCGCGGCGACACCATGGCGCCACCGATCGTCGTTCCCTTCAATCCACTCGCCTCGATCAGGCGCGCCGCGTAATCACCTGGCGGGTTGCGGAACACCGATCCGGCATTGGGCTGGTTAAGCGGCTGACTCGCCGCCCGCTGGGTCAGCATGTCCTTCATCTTGCGCCGGGCGTCATCCCCCGCGCCGTGCTGCAATTTGAACCATGCCGCCACGAACCATTCTTCCCGTCGACTCGCTTTTTCCGGCTTCAGCGTGACATGACGATAACTAATGTTGTAATCCGCCGGTGAGCGCTGGTGCAGCTTGCCAACACGGTCCACGGTCATCACTTGGTTGACGACTTGCCAGGTCTCCGCCCCGAAGCAACCGGCGTTCATGGCCAGCGCACCGCCTACGGTGCCAGGAATGTTGGCGAAAAACTCGACGCCGGTGAGATCGTTGCGCGCCGCAAACCGCGCAACCTTGGCGTCGGCCACCCCAGCCTCGGCGTAGATCGTGCCATGGCCACCCTCCGCACTATCCAGTTGCAGCTTGTCGAGGCCGCGATAGAGAAGAATCGCGGTGCCGGGCAACCCACCATCCCGCACCAGGAGGTTGCTGCCCAATCCCAACACCCAGAGCGGCTCGTTCTCCGGCAGCAGCGACAGGAAGGTCACGAAATCCTCCAGGTCCGCGGGAATATACAACCGCTGCACCAGCCCGCCCACGCGCCAAGTGGTATAACGGGACATCGATTCATACAGTCGGCTTTCGCCGCGGAGAATCGATGACTCACCGCCGCCCGAGGCGTTCACACTGCACATCATGATTGTTGCTCCTTCAGTGTCATGGGAACGCGGCCGATCGACCCCGCCCCCATGGTCAGCACCACATCCCCGTCACGGACGATCGAATGGATCGCCGCCGGCAAATCCTCCACCGCCTCGACGAAAATGGGGTCTATCTTGCCCAGCACCCGTACCGCGCGCGCCAAGCTACGCCCATCCGCCGCCACGACCGGCGGTTCTCCAGCGGCATACACTTCGGTTAGCAACAGCACATCCACGCTGGACAACACCTTAATGAAGTCCTCGAATAACGCCCGGGTGCGTGTGAATCGATGAGGCTGAAAGACCAAGACCAACCGCCGTCCGGGAAAGGCGGCGTGCGCAGCGTCGATAGTCGCCGCCATCTCCGCCGGATGATGGCCATAATCATCCACCAAGGTAAACGCGCCGCCCACCGCCAGGGGAATGTCGCCGTAATGCTGGAAACGGCGTCCGACCCCTTTAAACTCGGCCAACGCCTTGACGATGGCGCTGTCCGGCACGCCCACTTCCGTTCCCACGGCAATCGCTGCCAAGGCGTTCCGCACGTTATGCACGCCCGGAAGATTGAGCGTAACGGTCAGTGGCGAATGCCCGTTTCCCAGCCGCCGCTCCACGGTAAAGTGCATCTGGCCACCACGAGGACAAACCGCGACCGCGCGAATTTGCGCCGCTTCGGACAAGCCATAGGTCATTACCGGCTTGGTCAGCTGTGGCATGATTTCACGCACATGCGGATCGTCCACGCACAACACCGTCATACCGTAAAACGGCAACCGGTGGACAAAATCCACGAACGCCTGTTTGAGCCGCCCGAAATCGTTGCCATAGGTTTCCATGTGGTCGGCGTCGATATTCGTGACCACCGCCAAGACGGGGTTAAGGTAAAGGAAGGAAGCATCCGATTCGTCCGCCTCCGCCACCAAAAATTCGCCGCCGCCTAACCGCGCGTGCGTGCCCGCCGCCTCTAGCCGACCGCCGATGACAAAGGTGGGGTCCATCCCGGCCTCCGCCAGCACGCTGGCAATCAGGCTCGTGGTCGTGGTTTTGCCGTGCGTGCCTGCTACCGCAATCCCTTGGCGCAGCCGCATCAATTCCGCCAACATCACCGCCCGCGGCACGACGGGAATTCCTTTTTCCCGCGCCGCGCCCACTTCCGGGTTGTCCTCCTTAACGGCGGTGGACACGACAACCACGTTGGCGCCGTTCACGTGCGCCGCTACGTGGCCTTTGCTGACCACCGCGCCAAGCTGCCGTAAGCGCTGCGTGGCGGCGCCCGCGGCTAAATCGGAACCGCTCACCTGATAGCCTAAGTTGAGCAGCACTTCCGCGATACCGCTCATGCCAGAACCGCCGATGCCGATAAAATGGACGTGTTTGACCTTGTGCCTCATGGACATTCCTTTTTCCGGCGGCGATCTTCAGCGCCGGCCGCTTCTTGACAAGCGCGCGCCACCAGCCGCGTGGCGTCTGGCTTGCCCAGCGTCCGCGCGGTAACCGCCATTGCCAGCAACTGTTCCCGCGTGACCTTAGCAAGCCACTGCGCGAGCCGCGTTGCACTCAATTCACTTTGTGGCAACAGCAACGCCGCCCCAGCATCACTCAAAAAACGCGCATTCTGGGTTTGGTGGTCATCCACCGCGTAAGGGAACGGCACCAATACGCTAGCGATGCCCGCGGCGGCCAGTTCCGCGACCGTCAACGCCCCTGCGCGGCAAATCACAACGTCGCATGACGCATAGGCGTCCGCCATATCCGTCAGGAATGCTTGCACCTCCACTGTCGCACCAATGGCGTGATACGCCTCGCGCAACATTTCGGCATGCCCCGCTCCCGCCTGATGGCGCACCTGCGGCCGTTGCGCGGCTGGCATCGCCGCCAGCGCCTGTGGCATGACTTGGTTTAATGCCGCCGCCCCGCGGCTACCGCCCACGACCAGCACGCGCAAGGGTCCTTCGCGACCGGCAAAGCGCGCCTCGGGCGTCGGTAAAGCGGCAATTTCCTCGCGCACGGGATTACCGCACCATTCCGTACGCTGCGGGTGCGGCAGCCAGCCTTTAACGCCATGCGGCCCTTTCTCGAAAGCGCTTGGGAATGCCGCTAATATCCGATCCGCCACCACCGCCAACACCCGGTTAGTCAGACCGGCGATGGCATTCTGTTCGTGAACCACCAAGGGACGCGCCAGCAGCACCGCCATCATGCCGCCAGGAAAAGCGGCATAACCGCCCATGCCGAGTACAACGTCGGGACGGTAGCGGAAAATAGCGCGCGCGCTCTGAAACATTGCCAGCAACAACAACAGCGGCAGCAACAGCCAACGCAGCCATCCCTTCCCGCGCATTCCCGCAAAGGTCAGCCACGCGATGTCGTACCCCCGCTTCGGCACGAGGTCCGCCTCCATCCCACTCCGCGTACCTAACCAGATCACCCGCCAATTCTCCGCCCGCAAGTAATCGGCCACCGCTAGCGCGGGGAAAATATGCCCTCCCGTTCCCCCCGCCATCATCAGCAGCGTCCGCGCGCCCTTCACATCGTCCACCCTACCGGCGGCGGACTCCGGCGTTGCCTGCGCCTCAACCACCCGCGCTTCCATCGGAATAAGCGACGTCGGAAGATGGCTCATGCCGCCGCCCCCGCCAACCCTAGGGATGTTGGCACCGGCATGCCCTTGCCACCGCTGGAATAAGCCGCTGCCGGAAGAAAATGATTCATACTGAATACCCTTTCAGCAATTGCCGGTTTTCCCAATCCACGCGCAGCAAAATGCCTAACGCTACGCAATTGGACACGATCCCGCTGCCACCGTAGCTCAACAACGGCAACGTCAGGCCCTTGGTGGGCAACAATCCCATATTGACGCCGATATTGATAACCGCCTGCACCGCTAGCCATACCCCGGTTCCCTGCGCCACCAAGGCGGGAAAATAGCGCGTTTGGGCGGCAGCCTGGCGCCCGATGCGGAAGATGCGCCACGTCAGCCAGGCGAACGCCAGCACCACCACCACTACACCGGCAAGTCCCAATTCCTCGGCAATGACCGCCAGCAGAAAATCGGTATACGCTTCCGGCAGATAAAGCAGCTTTTCGACGCTGCCGCCCAGGCCAACACCGAACCATTCCCCCCGGCCAAAAGCGATCAGGGCATGGCTGAGCTGATAGCCCTTGCCGTAGGGATCGGCCCAAGGATCCATGAATCCCATCACGCGTTGCATGCGGTAGGGCGAACTCCAAATCAGCAGTAGAAAACCGATGACCAGCAGAACGATCAGCAGACCAAATTGCCGCCAGCTCAAACCGCCAAGAAACAAGATCGCCATGGAAATCGCCGCGATCACGACAAACGCGCCGAAGTCCGGTTCCCGTAGCAGCAACCCGCCGATTAACAACATCACCAGGAGCATCGGCAAAAATCCCTTGCGGAAACTATGCATGTACGCCGCCTTGCGCACCGTATAATCCGCGGCGTACAGCACCACGAATAGTTTCATGAGTTCGGATGGCTGCACATTCACGATATGGAGGGAAATCCAGCGGTAACTGCCGTTGACCTCACGGCCAATACCGGGAATCAACACGCCGATTAGCAATACGATACCCCCGAGAAAGAGGTAAGGCGCGCCCCGTTGCCATAAGCGAGTGGGCACCTGGAACGCGGCGAAAGCGCCGGCGAGGCCGATCGCAAGGTAGATGGCGTGGCGGATCAGATAATAGGCGTAATTGTGCCCCGTACTGCGATTCACCGCGGCAATATCGATCGATGCCGAATACACCATCACAAGCCCAAAGCTCAGCATGAGCAGCAATACCCATACTAGCGGGGCGTCGTAATCCGGCAGAGAAGCGCGAGATTTAATGGCGGAATTAAGCATTGACCGCCACCTTTGCCAAACGCCGCACCGCATCCGCAAACACTTCGGCGCGATGGACATAATTGCGGAACATATCGAAGCTTGCGCACGCCGGCGACAGCAGCACCGCATCGCCCGGCCGGGCCGCCTCGAAAGCGGACGTCACCGCGGCCTCCATTGTCGATGCGGCAATCAACGTCACACCGCTGCCCGCCAACGCCGCATGAATACGCGGCGCGTCACGGCCCATCAACACGACCGCCCGCGCCCTCTCTTCCACCACTGGCCGCAGCGGGGAAAAATCCTGGTCTTTGCCATCACCGCCAGCAATCAGCACGGCTTGACCCTCGAGCCCCCGGAGCGCCGCCACCGCCGCGCCGACGTTCGTCCCCTTGGAGTCGTCGTAAAAAACGACACCGCGAATCTCGGCAATTCGCGCCATTCGGTGAGGCAGTCCGCGAAACCCGCGTAGCGCATCGAGCAGCGGTGGCAACGGTAAACCCAGCACCCGGCATAACGCCAGGGCCGCGAGAGCGTTGGCGGTATTGTGACGGCCAGGGACCGATAGTTCGCTCGCGTTCATTAGCGGCTGAGTTCCTGCCATTAGCCACGCACCGGAGTAGCCGACATCGTTCTCGCCCGGAGCGGGGTCAAGGCCAAAGGTCACTATGCGCCGCCACGGCAGCGTCATAGCGGTTGTCAGCCGATCATCGCGGTTCACTATTTGCACGCCGCTACCGGAAAAAATTCGCGCCTTGGCCGCGGCGTACGCCGCCAAACTGGCGTAGCGATCCATATGGTCCGCGCTGACGTTCAGCACCGCCGCCGCCGCGGCATCCAAGCTAGTCGTGGTTTCCAATTGGAAACTGGACAATTCCACCACATAAATATCTGGCCAACCGGTCGTCTCGGCCTCATACAACGCATCTAGCACGGGCAGACCGATATTTCCCGCCATTACGGTTTTCATCCCGGCCTGACGGCACATTGCCCCCACCATGCTCGTCACGGTACTCTTCCCGTTAGAACCGGTGACCGCGACGAGTTTCGGCGCCGCCGGACCCCGTTCCGCTAGCGCTTGAGCGAATAGTTCGACATCCCCCACCACCGGCACACCCTTCGCGCGCGCGGCATCTACCAATGGCGTCCCCAGCGGTACGCCGGGACTCATCACGATGATGTCGGCCCACTCGAAATCCAACGCATTAAACGCACCGGCAACCACATCCACTTCGCGGTAGCCGGCATGCAATTCCGCGAGGCGCGGCGGCGCCTCGCGGCTATCCGCCACGCGCACCCGCGCGCCGCGCCGCGATAGCCAGCGTACCGCCGACAGGCCGGTATCTCCCAGCCCCAGCACTAACACCCGTTTATCTTGCAACACCGGCCGCATGGCTACCTCAGTTTCAGCGTCGATAAACCGAACAGCACCAACATCATGGTGATAATCCAAAAACGCACCACGACTTGGGTTTCCTTCCATCCTTTCAATTCATAGTGATGATGCAGCGGCGCCATACGGAAAATCCGTCGGCCAGTCAGCTTGAACGACGCAACCTGGATCATCACCGATAAGGTTTCCACCACGAATACGCCACCCATAATGAACAGCACGATTTCCTGACGAACAATGACCGCGACCACGCCGAGCGCCGCGCCCAGCGACAGCGCGCCCACGTCCCCCATGAACACTTCGGCGGGGTAGGCGTTGAACCACAAAAAACCAAGACCGGCGCCAACCAGCGCGGAGCAAAACACCGCCAGTTCACCGACGCCGGGAATAAAGGGAATCCCCAAATAGCGGGAAAAATAGAAGTGTCCCGTCACGTAGGCGAAAATCGCCAGCGCACCGGCGACCATGACTGTCGGCATAATCGCCAGGCCGTCCAGACCGTCGGTTAGATTCACCGCATTGCTGGTGCCGACGACGACGAAGTAAGTAAATACGATAAAACCGGTCACCCCAAGTGGCAGCATAACCGTCTTGAAGAAGGGCACCAGCAAATCGATTTGAGTGGGCGAAGTCGCCGTAAACGCCAAATATCCCGCCACCCCCAGGCCAATCAGCGACTGCCAGAAATACTTGGCTTTCGCCGACAACCCTTTGGGGTTGCGGTGTACCACCTTGCGGTAATCATCGACCCAGCCAATGATGCCGAAACCCAGGGTGGTCAGCAGCGCGACCCACACATAACGGTTGTGCAAATCCGCCCACAGCAAGGTGGTAATGGTAACCGCCACCAAAATCAGCGCGCCGCCCATCGTCGGCGTGCCCGCTTTGATTAAATGGGTTTGGGGGCCGTCATCTCGCACCGCTTGACCGATTTTGTACGCGGTGAGCTTGCGTATCATCGCCGGGCCGACGACGAAGGTAATGGCAAGCGCCGTCAGCGTCGCCAACACCGCACGCAACGTGATGTAATTAAAGACATTAAATGTACGAACGTCATGCGCCATCCATTGAAACAGTGCTAACAACATTCGCCTTCTCCCGCGACTGCGAAACTTTTCACGACCCGCTCCATCTTCATAAAGCGCGATCCCTTGACCAGTACCGTCACATCGGGGGCCAGCAGACATTCGACCGCGGCCAGCAAATCCTCGATATACTCGAAACACTGGCCGCCGGCGCCAAATGCCCGCGCCGCGCCATGACTTAATTCTCCCAGCGCCAACAGCCGTTCAATGCCGCTGCGCTTCGCGTGCTCCCCCAGCCGCCGGTGAGCGTCGGCCGCCGCCGCGCCAAGCTCTCCCATATCACCCAACACCAGCACTCTTTTCCCCGGCGCGGCGGCCAGCACCGCGATCGCCGCCTCCACCGAGGCGGGGTTCGCATTATAAGTGTCGTCGATCATGACGGCCCCATGCAGCACCGATCTGCGCTGCAAGCGCCCCGCCACGCCACTGAAACCAGCCAAGCCGCGAGCAATCGTTTCGTTAGCCACGCCGAGTCCATGAGCTACCGCCGCCGCCGCTAGGGCATTGCGCGCATTGTGCATTCCCGGTACGGGCAAATGAATGGCGGCTATCCCCTGAGGCGTGCGCAGCCGCACACGGCTACCGCTAGGATGCAACACAACATCCGCACTGATATCCGCTGGTTGTTCAACGCCAAAGGTGAGCACCCGGCGTTCTCCCGCCATTTCGCGCCATAAATCGGCAAAGAGGTCGTCACGATTGATTACCGCGACACCATCCGCCGTGAGGCCGTTGAAGAGCTCGCCCTTGGCGCGCGCGACCGCCTCCACGCTGCCCAGCCCCGCCAAATGCGCGGCATGCGCATTATTCACCAACGCGATATCGGGGGAAGCCATGCGGCTGAGATAGTCGATTTCACCGGGGTGGTTCATGCCCATTTCAATAACGGCGTAGCGATGGCGCTGCCGCAACTTCAGCAGCATCAGCGGCACGCCGATGTCATTATTCAAGTTGCCCTGCGTCGCCAAAACCGGCGCCCCAGCACCGCCTGCCTCGCGCAAGATCATGGCGAGCATTTCCTTCACCGTGGTCTTACCGTTGCTGCCGGTTATCGCCACCAGCGGGAGCGTAAACTGGTTACGCCAAAAAGCGCCCAAATGCCCTAGCCCGAGCCGGGTATCGTCCACGACCAACAGCGGCAGCCCCGCCCATTGCGGCCAAGATCCCGCGTCCCGCGCCACCAGGGCGGCGATTGCACCGCGCTCGCGCGCGGCGGCGACATAGTAGTGTCCGTCGAAACGCTCGCCCCGGAGTGCGACGAATAGCTCACCCGCCGCTATTGCGCGGCTATCAGTGGAAACTCCGCCAAACACCGCCTCGGCGCCACGCTGCTCGGCGCCGATTCCCGCCGCTGCTTGTCCGAGAGACATCATTCAGCCCACTCCCAGTGAAGCCGCAATGCGTGCCGCGCCACCTCCACGTCGCTAAACGGCAATTTTTCGCCGCCAAGCTCCTGGTACGCTTCATGGCCCTTACCCGCCACCAGGACAATATCGCCGCTATCCGCCTCCGCAATGGTTTCCTCAATGGCGGCGGCACGATCTTCGACAATGCGATAATTCGCCCCCATACCCAGCACAATTTCGTCGATAATCGCCCGCGGCGCCTCGCGCCGTGGATTGTCGCTGGTAACCACGGCGATATCGGCATGATGAGAAACCGCCGCCCCCATTAAGGGCCGCTTACCGCGATCGCGCCCGCCGCCGCAGCCGAACACACAGCGCAGCCGCCCCTGGCCGGCCATGGTTTCGCGTAAACTACGCAGCACTTGCTCTAATGCATCCGGCGTATGGGCATAATCCACCACGACCAATGGCGCGCCCTCGCCGCCGAAACGTTCCAGTCGCCCTGGCAACGGCGCAAGACCAGTCAATAGATCAGCCGCCTGCGTCAGTGGCACGCCGCTGACGACCAAAACGGCTAACACGCCCAGCAAGTTGGCGGCGTTAAACCGCCCGAGCAAGCCGCTGCGAATAACCGCTTTACCCCAAGGCGACACCACGTCGAACGCAAGGCCCGCACCACTGACTTGCAGATCGCGCCCTTCGAGCCGGAAGTGGCACGCGACATCCGATGCACCCAACGCGTAACCGATCACTTGCACCCCATTACCGCCCAACCGAACCGCCAATTGCGCACCGAAAGGGTCATCCAAATTGAGCACCGCGTATTTCAATGCCGGCCAGCGGAACAATACCTCCTTGGCCGCGCCATAGGCCGCCATGTCGCCATGGTAGTCGAGGTGATCCCGAGACAAGTTGGTGAGTAACGCCACATCAAACTGGACGCCGTTTACCCGTCCTTGCGCCAAGCCGTGAGAGGACACTTCCATCGCGACGCCGAAGGCGCCTTCGCGCTGGTCGTCCGCCATCATCTCCTGAATCGCGGCAGCATCCGGCGTGGTATTCGCGGTAACCGACAGATTGCCCAAGAAACCGTTTCCCAGGGTGCCGATGACCGCGGTTTGCTTACCGGCCGCCGATAGCGCCTGCGCGATCCAATGGGACGAGGACGTCTTGCCATTGGTGCCGGTGACGCCAATGACCCATAAATCGGCGGAAGGATCGCCGTAACAGTAGGCGGCAATCGCTCCTAAGCGCGTGCGTAATCCGGGAACGGCTAAATGCGGCACGCGCCACTCGGCTCGCCAGGAAAACCCGTCGGGTTCCCATAGCACACCGCTAGCGCCCTTCGCCAGGGCATCGGCGATATGGTCGCGGCCATCACTGGATTCTCCGGGAATCGCGGCGAATATTTCGCCGTCCGCCAACTGGCGGCTATCCACCCGGATGCGACGATGCGACGCATTCAGCGTTTCTAGTTGCGCCATATCAAAAGCGGGCAATCCCTCGCCCGCCGCCCCCCCTGCGTCGCGCCTTTGTGCTCCGGCCATCATGTGACCTCCTTCACCAGCGGCACCTCGCCAGGACGATATGGCCGCTGATTAGGCGCGTCCGGCGGGATGCCCAAGATACGCAGCGCGCCCGCCATGACCTTACTAAATACCGGCGCAGCGACTTCCCCGCCGTAGTAGTCCCGGCCGCTGGGCTGGTCAATGAGTACCGCTACGATCAATTGCGGACGGCTCGCCGGCGCTAAGCCAATAAAGGAGGCGTCGTATAAATCCTTGGCGTATTTTCCATTCACTACCTTATGGGCGGTGCCGGTTTTACCCCCGACGGTATAGCCGGCAACTTGAGCCAGTGGCCCGGTGCCGCCCGGCTTCACGACCCGTTGCAGCATGCGAAGCACCTCGGCGGTGCTCTTAGCGCTGAATACGCGAACACCCGCGCGAGGCTTATCTTGCTTCAATAATGAAATAGGCATCTCCACTCCGCCGTTGGCGAATACGGTATAGGCCCGGGCCAGTTGCAGCAAACTAACCGAAATACCATTGCCGAACGCCATGGTCGCCTGTTCGATCGGCCGCCATTCCGCATAAGGACGTAACAGCCCGGCGCTCTCGCCAGGAAAACCGGAATGCGGATAAGAACCGAAGCCGAGCGCATGAAACATATGCCAAAGGTATTTCGGCGACAGCATGAGTGCGATTTTAGCCGCGCCGACATTGCTGGATACCTGGATGACCTGGCTCACGGTTAGCGCGCCTTGCTCATGGGCGTCGGCATCGTGAATAGTCGCGTGGCCAATGGTCAGTGTGCCGGGCGCCGTCTGGATCACGGTATCCGGCGTGACTTTGCCGGCGTCCAGCGCCGCCGCGATGGTAAATGGCTTCATCGTGGAACCGGGCTCGTAGGCGTCGGTAATCGCGCGATTGCGCGTCGCGTTCGGATCGAATTGGGCGCGGTTGTTGGGGTTGTAGCTCGGCTGGTTGGCCAAGGCCAGCACTTCACCGGTTTTGGCGTTAAGCACGATGATCGATCCCGCCTTGGCATGGTGACGCGCAACGGCGTTTTTCAACTCCCGATAGGCCAGGTATTGGATATTACGATCAATACTTAGCGTAAGCTGCCGGCCCTCTTGCGGCACCTGAAGACTTTCCACATCCTCCACAATATGCCCCAGCCGGTCTTTAATGACCCGCTTACTGCCCGCTTTTCCCGCCAGCCAATTCTGATAGGCAAGCTCTAACCCTTCCTGCCCCTTGTCATCGATATTAGTGAAACCAATAAGGTGCGCCGCGACTGCCCCTGCGGGGTAGTAGCGTTTATATTCCTGCTGCAAAAATATTCCCGCGATTCCCAATTTCATCACCTGTGCCGCCTGCGCCGGAGGAAGCTGGCGTTTCAAGTAAACAAACCCACGATGGCTGGCATCCAGCCGCCTTCTAATCCCGCCCTGCCGCATACCCAGCAAGACGGATAAACGCCGTAGCTGACCAGGCGTGATTTTCACGTCCTGGGGATCGGCCCAGACCGATTCCACCGGCGTGCTAATCGCTAACGGCGCGCCATTCCGGTCAGCAATAATTCCCCGGTTGGCGGTGATTTTAATCACACGGCTATATCGAGCGTCCCCTTCCTTCTGGAGAAACCCCGTATTCCATCCCTGCAAATAAAGGTCGCGCCCCAGTAACCCGACAAAACACGCCAACAACCCCATCAACACGATACGGGCGCGCCACGCCGACAACTCGCGCGCCGGACTGCCGGGTAAGGCATTCACCGCCGCGCGCCCGCAGGAGGGGGCGTCACCGTAACCAACCTAACCTGGCTCGGGTCCGGCACGAACATATGGAGATAGCCGGTGGCGATTTTTTCGATGCGAGAATGCATCGCCCATGTGCTTTGCTCCAATTGCAGCCGTCCCCATTCCACTTCTATTTGCTTGGCTTGCGCTTGCCGTTGCTGTAACGCCACGTACAATTCGCGCGCTTTGTGCTGGGCGGTCACCACACCCAGCGCACAAGCTATCGTCATCGCCAGCAGCACCAAATTGAGCTTAATCACTCAACACACATTCTTTCCGCTACCCGCATCACCGCACTGCGCGCCCGCGCATTCGCCGACACTTCCGCGGCGGAAGGCCGAACCCGTTTACCGATGAGGCGCATTTTCGGCGGTGCCAGCTCGCTCGCTCGCAGCGGCAATTTGTCCGGCATGTCACTCGACTTGGCCATATCGCGCATAAAATGCTTCACGATCCGGTCTTCCAAGGAATGAAAGCTAATCACCGCCAGCCGTCCGCCACCAGCGAGCAAATCAAGGCATTGCGGCAAGACTAGCGACAATTCCTCAAGCTCCCGATTGAGGAAAATCCGTATAGCCTGGAATGTGCGCGTCGCCGGATCCTGGCCTGGCTCACGCTTCTTGACGGCTTTTGCCACGACCGCGGCAAGCCGCTTTGTCGTTGTGATAGACTGGATGGCCCGAGCCGACACAATCGCCTTTGCAATCTGTTTAGCAAACCGCTCTTCCCCATAGCGTTTTATCACCTCCCCGAGTTGCGCTTCCGTTGCTGTTGCCAACCATTCAGCCGCGGTTTGTCCACGACTGATATCCATCCGCATGTCCAAAGGGCCGTCGCAGCGAAAGCTAAACCCTCGCTCGGCGCAATCCAACTGGGGAGACGACACCCCCAAATCCAGCAATATACCGTCTACCCGGCTAACCCCCGCTTCCGCCAACGCCGCCTTCAGTTCGCCAAAGGCGCGGTGCAGCAATTGGAAGCGGCGATCCGTTATCGCCGCGCCAGCGGCGATGGCGTCCAGGTCGCGGTCCAAGGCGATTAACCGCCCGTTCGCGCCCAATTGCTGCAAAATCAACTGGCTGTGGCCGCCACGGCCGAAAGTGCCATCGACGTACACACCCGCCGGCTGAATATGCAACGCGCCCACTGCTTCATGCAGCAAAACCGCCCGATGCCACGGGCTTTCGTTCACAACGAAAATCCCTCCAATTCAGGCGGCAAACCGCCCTCCTGAAGCTCCAAGGCTTCCTCCATCTGCTGATTCCACGGCGTTTCATCCCACAATTCAAACTTATTGCCTTGCCCCACCAACACCACGCTTTTCCCCAAGTCGGCAAACCGGCGCAACGGGGACGCCAACAAAATCCGTCCCGCGCCGTCCAGCTCGACATCCGTCGCATTACCCACCAACAGCCGTTGCAACTTGCGCGTATTCGGATTGAAACTGGACAAGCCGTTCAGCCGTTGCTCGATAGGCTCCCACTCGGGAAGGGGGTAAATCAGCAAACAACGACTGGGATCCGCGGTCACAATGAGCTGTCCCTGGCAATGCGCTGTCAGCAAATCACGATACTTCGCCGGCATCGCAAGTCTACTTTTGCTGTCCAAATTCAGATGGGTGACACCGCGAAACATGGCTTCCCTTTAAGCCGTTGACCATAGAGCAAATTTCCCACACTGCCCCACTCTTCTCCACTGCACCCCACTATAGGAAAAAAAACACGGGTGGTCAAGGATAATTTGGCAGTTTTACGTTTTAGGACAATAACTTAGGCGAAAAAGTCGCGATTAGCTATTTATGCTTATTAAATAAGCGGATACATAGCATATTGAATGTAACTTATGACAATGGGGAGAAGGGTGATTCCAATACCCTGCGGCAGGAACCGCTTGATATGACAAAGGAATATTTTTTCGGGGAAACACAGCAAAAAAAGAAGCTGGCCGATAAGCCGGGTTCTGTCGTGGGCAGTCATTCCTCTAGGCGTCCAGTTACCTGGGCGCTCTGGCGGCCTACCCGGGAACAACGCGAGCCACGCTATCGTTCCCCTATTTGGCCTTGCTCCGGATGGGGTTTACCGTGCCGCTTGCGTTACCGCAAACGCGGTGCGCTCTTACCGCACCTTTTCACCCTTACCAGCGCGGACTCGCGCCCGCGCTTCGGCGGTTTATTTTCTGTGGCACTTTCCATGACCTCACGGTCTCCGGCCGTTAACCGGCATCCCGCTCTATGGAGCCCGGACTTTCCTCTCCGCGAACACACCGCGCAGCGACTGCCTAGCCAGCTTCATTGACCATTTTACCAGAATCGCGCCAGCAACGTTTCGCTTGGTTGTGATTCCGATAGCGGTCAGTATAATTATCCTGACTCCACCGGATAGGCGATGACTTCCTCAACCCCTCATAAAAAAAGACTGTTCGAGCATTTCTCCCGCGTCGCCAAGGCGATGGCCAGTCCCAGCCGCCTGGAAATTCTAGAGGCCCTTGGCCAAGGAGAACGCGGCGTGGAGCGGCTAGCACAGGCTTGCGGTCTATCGGTCGCCAATACCTCGCACCATTTGCAGATACTGCGCGATGGCGGTTTGGTTCAGTCGCGCAAGGAGGGATTACACGTGATCTACCGCCTGACAGATGACGCCATTCCCGCATTGCTTGCCGGAATCCGTGGCATCGCGGAACGCCATCTCGCCGAGGTCGAACGCATCGTCAGAACGCATTTTGAAAGTCAAGACCCGCTCAGCCCGGTGGGGCGCAAGGAACTGTTACAACGAGTCAGCGCGGGAGAAGCCATGGTGATCGACGTGCGTCCCGATACTGAGTTTCAGGCAGGACATATTCAGGGCGCTATCAATATTCCACTGGACGATCTGCCCAAGCGCTTAAGCGAACTCCCTAAAAATCAAAACATCGTCGCCTACTGCCGCGGCCCTTATTGCATGCTTGCCTTTGAAGCGGTAGCGCAGCTTCGGAAATCCGGTTATCACGCCAGGCGTCTAGAGGACGGTTTCCCTGAATGGAAAGCGGAACATTTTCCGGCCGAGAAAGAAAAATAGCCGGTAACGTGATGCGCGCCATTTTAACAAGCCCCTTGCAACTGCGCTTACCCGCATGCGTTCATCATCCCCAGTTTCATCCGCACATGCTATCTTAACCGTTAATCTCTCCCTGGGCACCGCTCGATACGCATCCTTCCGCGACTGACTAAAGGCAACCATAGATAATTCAGCTTGACTTAATATTCAAGTATTATTATGATTAGTATAAATACAGCCATAATCTCTAGTTAGAATCATGGGATACCCTAGAAATCGCTTCGAGTGTTCCGCGCATTAAACCGGAGAACAGAATGAACTATTTGTTTATCCTAAACGACGCGCCTTATGGCAGCGAGCGCAGCTATAACGGTTTTCGGTTGGTCCGCGCTTTACTGAAGCAGGGAAACTGCGACGTTCGCATTTTCTTGCTGAGCGATGCGGTTTTGTGCGCCAAGGCCGGACAGAAGGTACCGGAGGGATACTACAATATTGAATTTTTTCTCAACAGTGCAATCAAGCGCGGTTCTAAGATTGGGGTCTGCGGCATTTGCATGGATGCGCGAGCGCTCGATCATACGGAACTCGCGTCGGGCGCAGAACGCGCCACCCTGGAAACGCTGGCGGAGTGGACGGCATGGGCCGATAAAGCCCTTGTGTTCTGAGGCTATTTTTTTGGCGAATATTCAAATATTCAATTGAGTTATTAAATCTCCATAATGGATAGAGAGGGAATTACATCATGATGATTTTAGCCATGTTAGCCGGCGTCGCCATGGGTGTTTTGCTGGGTGTACTGGGAAGCGGCGGATCGATCGTTACGGTTCCTGCGTTGATTTATCTACTGGGCATCAACCCCAAGCAGGCAATCGCCATGAGCTTAGGAATCGTGGCGATTATCGCGACCGTTGCCGCCATTAACCATTGGCGTCGCGGCAACGTGGATATCAAGATGGCTATTATTTTCGGGCTGTTCGGCGCGGTGGGCGCTTACGTCGGCGCCCGGCTCGGCGGGATAGCACCGGCCGTTGTCCAGCTCACCTTACTGGCGGTCGTCATGTGCATGGCGGCTTACCGGATGCTCAAGAAACCCAAGCAGTCAGCCCTCAAATCCGCCGGCGCCGACTCGGTACGCCGCGAGACGATCGCGCGTACAGACCCGGGCAATGGCTTTAGCCGCCGGATTTGGCGTATTGCGCCAGTGGGTTTCACGGTGGGAATATTATCGGGGCTAGTGGGCGTAGGGGGCGGCTTTCTGATTGTCCCCGCACTGGTCTTGCTGGCCGGCATTCCCACAAAGCGGGCGATTGGCACATCGCTAGTCATCGTGGCGTTCAACGGCGCCGCCGGATTTGCCAGCTACCATCACCTCGGCGCCGTATCGATCGACTACGCGCTCATGGGTACATTTACCGGTGTGGCTATTCTTGGCAGCTTTCTGGGCGCCATGATTTCCCATCGCGTTTCCGGCGACGCCTTGAAACGCAGTTTTGCGATTTTTTTAATTATCGTGGCCGCTTATATTCTGCTTAAAAACCTCATGTGATACGGAAGCCCGTCGATTGCAACACCCTGAACCTCCACCGCATGCTCGCCTCGAATGTAACCCGGCATGCTATTAAGACGACGCCGGCTTAAGCCGAGGCGAGAGGGAAAAGCAGGAGCCCAATCGATATAACCACCCTTTTCTTGACTCATGCCCGAGAAGCGTTGGTAAACATTTTGTAGGAGAAGCAACAATGGCCTCGCTACAAATCAAAATTATCTCCAAGCAGCCTCCTGGGGGACGCTGCACCCTTTACGCCGCTTACGCAGAGGCAATCGCGCGGTATTTCGATGTCTCCGTTGAGATCGAATATCATGAGAATCTGCCTCGGACAGGTGTGGCCTATCCGACCCTAGTCGTGAATAATGAAGTGCTTTCTCCCACTGACGGGGTCATTCTTTCTCCGGAAGATGTTTGCGCAGGTCTTGCAAGGGCAAAAACAAACCCAACAGCGGCGCGGGTCTTAATGGAAGAATTGGAACGAATTCAATCGCGCCTTATCAAGGAAGGTTGACCATGGAAAAAAATACTGGATTGTCCACCCGTTGCGTGCATAGCGGCGAAATCGCCGATGCACAGGGATCGCCGCATACACCACTGTACAATACAACGACCTTTGCCTTTGCCTCGACCGCCGACCTTTTAGATGTAGTAGAAGGACGCAAGCCGGGCAATCTCTATACCCGCTACGGCCTTAACCCCACCATTCGCAGCCTGGAAGAGAAGCTCGCGGCGATCGAGGGAAGCGAGGCGGCGCTAGCCTTCTCCTCCGGCATGGCCGCCGAGGCGGCATTGTTTCTCGCCTATGGCAAGGAGGGAATCATTTGCATTGGGGACGCCTACGGCGGCACCTTGGAGCTACTTTCCTCTCAGCTGCTATCATTGGGAATCACCACTCATTTTTTGTTAGGCAGCGAAGTCGAGCAGCTGACGACGCTGCTCAAGGAAGGCGTCGGTCTCGTGTTTTTTGAAACGCCGACTAACCCGGCCCTGGAGATATTCAATATCCGCCACCTCAGTGAGGTGGCTCACGCTAACGGCGCGCGAGTGGCCGTGGACAATACCTTTGCTTCACCAGTCAACCAGCGGCCCCTGGCGCTGGGCGCGGATTTTGTCGTGCATAGCGCGACCAAGTATTTAGGGGGCCACAGCGATATTACTGCCGGCGCGTTGCTTGGCGCACACTCCTTGCTAGAACCGGTACGGGGCTGGCGCAAAAACCTGGGACAAACGATTGCGCCGGAAACGGCTTTTCTCCTCGCCAGGAGCGTGCGCACCCTCGCCTTGCGGGTGGAACGCCAGAACGCGACAGCGGCGACGATTGCCCATGCCATGCAGTCTCACCCGCGCGTCGCGCGCGTGCTTTATCCTGGCTTGCCGGATTTCCCAGGTCATGCTATCGCCGCGGAACAGATGACTGGTTTCGGCGGAATGCTAACGATCGAGATTGACGGCACAAGAGAAAACGCCAGCAAAATCGTGGATAAACTCAAGCTATTCGCTATTGCGCCCAGCCTAGGCGGCGTGGAAAGCCTAGTGACCCAGCCGGTCACGACGACCCACTATGGATTATCCGTTGAAGAGCGGCGTCGGCGCGGCATTACCGACGGGATGATCCGTTTGTCCGTTGGTTTGGAGGATGCGGACGATCTGATCGCGGATATCCACCAGGCGCTGGCATGAAACTCCCGGTTTATTTGGATTACAATGCGACGACCCCTGTCGATCCGCAAGTAGCCGGCGCGATTGAACCGTATCTGCGCGAACATTTTGGCAATCCCTCGTCCGACCATGTCTATGGCCGTCGCGCCAAAAAGGCCGTTATCCGAGCGCGCCAAGAAGTGGCGGCACTCATTGGCGCGATTCCTGAAGAAATGATTTTTACCGGTTGCGCCACCGAGGCGAACAATCTCGCTATTCAGGGCATAGCGCGCGCGCTTTGGCCAAGGAAACGGCATTTAATCACTTCCGCGGTGGAGCACCCTTCCGTCATGCAGCCCTTTCTTCGCTTGCGGGACGAAGGGTGGAGCGTCACCATCCTGCCCGTGGATGGCGACGGCCGAGTGGAACCGGCGGCAGTCGCCAAAAATCTCCACGACGACACCGCATTAATTTCCGTCATGCATGCCAACAACGAGACCGGCGCCATCCAACCCATTGCTGAAATCGCGGCGATCGCTCAACTTCACGACATTCTATTGCATACCGACGCGGCACAATCTGTAGGAAAGATAACGGTAAACGTAGACTCCCTCAAGGTCGATTTGCTCACACTGGCCGGCCACAAATTCTATGCGACCAAGGGCGTGGGCGCCTTATATATTCGTCAGGGAACGCCATGTCTGCTGCCAATCACGGTGGGGGCCAGTCACGAATGGGGAATGCGCCCCGGCACGGAAAATGTCCCGGCGCTAGTGGGCATGGGAGCAGCCGCGCGACTTGTCCCCGAACAACTAGCCAGCGAAGCACCGCGCATCGCTATTTTACGGGACCGCTTGTATCAACAGTTGCGGCAAAGTATTCCCGGCCTTGCACTCAACGGCCCCCCGAGCGATCGCTTGCCGAATACACTCAATATATCGTTTCCCGGCGTTAACGGCCGCGACTTGCTGGAGGCCGCTGCCAGCGACATAGCGGCCTCGGTAGGTTCTGCTTGCCATACCGAGAAAGGCGGCGCGGCGGACGGGGTGCTGACGGCAATGGCGCTGCCGGCCGAAAGAATTGCCGGGGCGGTGCGCCTGTCCTTAGGAACGCCGACAACCAACGCCGATATCGATCACGCCGCGCGAGCATTGGCCGCGGCCTGGAAGTCTCTGAGTAAGTAACGGCGATAAGCGGGGTCGGTGGCCGAGGGGTAATCCCGATGGCTAAGCGCTAAGCAACGGATTAAGCGATGCACCCCCGGCCGTCGATTGGCAAAGCAATGTATTCATGCTAGGCTTAATACCATACAATATTAGTAGGATTATGGCCAAGACACTCACCGCACGGGATTTTCATGCAAGATACGCTCGCCCGACTCACCGCCACCGTTCAAAATAACTGCCACATCGCCGATGCCGCCCATGCCCGCGGATACACCTTGTGCATTTATCTCCTCAAAATGCGCGAGTATTATCGCTGGGAGAAAGGCTACGCATTTAGCACCACGCTTCCCAGCGAGGAACTCGGCGACTGGCTACAGCAACGAGAGCAATTATGGGAATCTCTGGAATCCGCAGCTTTTTCGCCATTAGTTATCCACGGTCGGGCATTCGACCCGTTCGACACCGACGCGATTAATCGCGAACTCTTGGAAGAAGGCCTGGTTTATAGTGGCGGTTATGGCCACTTCGGCGCGCCCCATTTCTTCCTCGGCAAGTTATTGCACCACCAGCACTACGATGGCTTTACCACGCTATTATCCACGGACGAATACGCCCGCGACCTCACCGCACCGCCGGCTATGGCCTTGGGCGATACGATTTTCGTCCGGCGCGAATCGATTCGCCGCATGTTATGGGAGAAAATCGAGGAATGGCGCTGGCGCAAACAACAAAACGCCATGGCGCGCGCCATGGCCTATTACGATTTCGACGCCGACGCCAAACACGCATTGGAGCAAATGACCGACCATGAAACACACGCCGTGGCGCTGCACGAGGTCGGCGAATGCCTCGCCGGCAATCAACTGGGCGCGGCGTGGAACGACTTGCTGCTCAGCGTTTCCGGCTCCAAGGCGGAGCGTATGGTGCGCGCGGTACGCGACCACTTGGCGGACGCGCTCTCCACTCTTCCCGCATTGCTGGATGCCGAGGATACGCCGTCGCTGCATTTCTACTTCGCTAATTTGAAAGGCATGCGACATACCTTGTTCCCTTGCCTATACGACGCCTATATGCGCTGGGAGAATGGCGGCGGTCTCCAGGAATTACGCCGCTTGATCGCAGACGGCCAGGAAGTGTGGTCGAAAACGGCGCAACACCTGCTCGACATCCATGCCCACCATGGCAACGCCTGCAAACCTTATATCGAGACCGCGCTGGAACACCCCCCGCTCGGCGAGGAAACGCCGCGACCGGCTTGTCGCCCGGCATAGCCCGCTGACCGCTAACGTTCCCGGCAAACGTCGAAAACCCATGCCCGCCAAGGATCGAACCCCTGACTCCCCCACGAAGCAATCCAGCCGTTTCCTGATTGGCTAACGAGGAGACGGCGCGATTAAACGCCAGCCGACTTCCCCCCCCGCCCGCAAGGGAATGAGGGTATCATCGCCAAAAGGCAATGTATCCGGCACCCGCTGGCTTTCCTTGCATAAACGAATACTATCGGCATTATGCGGCAAACCATAGAAATCGGCACCGTGGAAGCTGGCAAATGCTTCCAGTCGTTCCAACGCGGCGGCCGCCTCAAAAGCCTCGGCATATAACGCAATGGCGGCATGCGCCGTATACATGCCGGCGCAACCGCAAGAAGATTCCTTAGTGCGCCGGCCATGCGGTGCGCTGTCGGTGCCGAGAAAAAATTTCGGGCTGCCGCTAATAGCGGCCGCTACCAACGCTTGGCGATGAGATTCCCGTTTAAGCACCGGTAAACAATAATGATGGGGACGAATGCCTCCCTGGAACATCGCGTTGCGATTCATGAGTAGATGGTGGGCGGTAATCGTAGCGGCTACGTGCGGCGGCGCGGCCAGGACGAAATCCACGCCATCTCGGGTCGTCACGTGCTCCAGCACTAGCCGCAAACCGGGAAAACGGCGGATCAGCGGCGCCAATACTTGATCGATAAAGACTTTCTCGCGATCAAACACATCGATCGCCGGATCGGTGGCCTCGCCATGCACCAGTAGCGGCAGCCCCTGTTTTTCCATCGCTTCCAGCGCGGGAAAACAGCGAGACATTTCGGTAACGCCGGCTGCCGAATTCGTGGTCGCTCCCGCCGGATACAGCTTAACGCCCACGACGCCGCCGCTTGCCTTGGCGCGAGCAATCTCCGCTGGCGTCGTGCTATCGGTAAGATAAAGCGTCATCAGGGGAGAAAACCGCGTATCCGATGGTAACGCGGCGGTAATCCGCGCACGGTAATCCATCGCCATGGCGGTATCCACTACCGGCGGCGTGAGATTCGGCATGATAACCGCGCGGCCAAAACAACTGGCGGTATCACCCACCACCGCCCGCATGGCATCGCCGTCGCGCACGTGTAAATGCCAATCGTCGGGTCGGGTTAAGGTCAATTGCTGGATCATCGAAGAAGGCCGGGCGGCAACATTATTGGCCGTGCCCCTCGGCTCGCTGAAGCCAATAAGCCGACAGTTTGGGATCTGGTTGCACCCCCAGCAGCCCTTCCCGGTAAATATGCGCAAGGCTCTTCATCGCCAGCTTATGGCCCGCCCGCGCGGCTTTATTAAACCAGTAGAGCGCCTTTTGATTATCCCGCGCCACGCCCCAAGCACCCGACTCGTAACGCAATGCTAACTGGTACTGGGCTTCCACGTCGCCCTCGGCGGCCATTTTTTTTAATTCGTCACCTCGTTGATGGAATATCTCGGTGGTGTCCCGGCCGATGCCCACCAAAAAGTTGAGCAATTTAATCGCATCCGACTGTCCTTGCGCCGCCGCCCGTTCCAACCAGTTGTGGCCACGTTCTAAGTCTTTGGGAACGCCATGGCCTAAATGATACATCTTGCCCAATAAATATTGGGCGTCACGATCACCGGCATCGGCGGCCTTGTCTAGCCAGTATTCGGCCTGCCGATAATCCTGCGGCACACCTTTGCCATAGAAATACATAGCGCCTAGCTCGCGTTGCGCCACCGTATTCCCTTGACGCGCCGCTTTTTCACGCCAATAGGCGGCCTGCCGCAAGTCCTGCGGCACGCCCTTGCCGCTGGCATAGTAGTCGCCGAGTTCCTGTTGCGCATAGGCATTCCCTTGGAGAGCCGCTTGACGGAACCAATAAGCAGACTGTTTATCGTTCTGGGAATAGCCGCCGTCGCCTTCCTTATAAATCACGCCGAACAGCACCTGAGCCGCGGCGCTGCCGCGTTCGGCGGAGCGGGCGATCAACGCGGCTTCCTGCGGGGTCGTCGCGAAAGCTGAGGATGCAAATAGAAACACCAGTGGCAAGCAAAGCAAAAAACGTTTCAACATATTGAACAACAGCAACATAAAGTTTGATTGTAACCGAAACCCCCCCGGGCAGAGAATTTCCATGGGCGCGCCGCCTTACGATCCGGTAGCGCCGGGGTCCCCTCCCCACCGCCCACCGTGCCGGAGCGCATACCCCTGGCATGGCATTGCGGAAATTTCCAACACGTCCCGGCAAGGCAACTGCCGGCTCTTGAAGCCCAATGCCCGGCAACCGTGAGGGAAAGCACTATCCCACGTGATCGTATAATGCCGGCAACGCAAACAATCCGGCGCAACCGCCGGTGTTTCTCTGTCTTCCACCTGCCCCTCTTCCGCGCGCAGCGGCACCGAAATCCCGCTAATATATGAGTATATCGCTCATTCTGTTAGAGAAGCCGAATGCCGGACAAGCGCCTGAATATCTGGCGGGGAGACATCACCCGTTTGCCCGTCGATGCAATCGTCAACGCCGCCAATCGCACGTTGCTGGGCGGTGGCGGGGTGGACGGCGCGATTCATCGCGCCGCCGGCCCCGGACTGCTGGCGGAGTGCCGCACGCTGAATGGCTGCGCCACCGGCGAGGCGAAAATCACAGCGGGCTACCGGCTGCCCGCCCGCTGGGTTATTCATACCGTCGGGCCAATCTGGCGCGGAGGCGGCCAGGACGAAGACCAAGACCTTGCCGCCTGCTACCGCGACAGTCTGCAGCTAGCGCAAACGCACGGTGTCCGTAGTATCGCTTTTCCTTCCATCAGTACCGGCGCCTATGGCTTCCCGGTAGAACGGGCGGCGCCAATCGCGGTAACGGAAATTTCGCATTTCTTGGCATCCGATCCCGCCATGGAAAAAGTCATTCTCGTTTGCTTCAACGAAACGGTTTGCCGTCATTACCGGCAATTGCTGGAATAACGCCGCGCTAAAAGGATAAGGCCTCTCCGAGATAATGGCCAATAAACCCTGGCGTCGCCACAATGGGATTGACGGCCTAAAAAAATCCTTGCACGCTTTATCCTTGCTATCTTCCATTCATCCTGGAGAACCGGGATGAATTGCCATGTGCCCGTTGTCTCGTCGCCGTCTGGCGGAATAACGGACAAAACGCTGCCATGAGCTGATATAAAGGCAAGTAGGCAACACCGCCAACGCGTGAAACGCGTCCGGCCAGTCCGACGCATTTATAAGCCATATCCGCCGTGAGAGGAGTCCCAATGGACAAAAGCCAGCACAAGTCGCTCATTCCCCACACGCAGCGCTATTTGATTACCGGCGCACTCACCATTATTCCCATTTGGGTGACTTGGCTGGTCTTCGATTTTGTGCTGACGCGTTTGTCGAACGTAGGGCGGCCTTCGGTCGTCGCCCTCTCCAAGGCACTGCAAAACGATCTCCCAACGCTCGCCCGCTGGTTGCTGGAACCATGGTTCCAATCAGCGCTGGCGGTAATCCTGACCGTGCTCGCACTCTACTTGCTGGGGTTGGCGGCCACGCTGGTCGTCGGTAAACGACTGATCGCCTTATTCGAGTCGATCATGGAGCGCCTACCGCTAGTGCAAACCATTTACGGCGCCACTAAAAAGCTGCTGTCGGCATTGCAAACCAAACCGGAAGGCGTGCAGCGCGTGGTGCTCATCGATTTCCCCTCTTCGAGCATGAAGGCCGTCGGCTTTGTAACCCGCCTAATGCGCGATGAAATCAGCGGAGAAGAACTCGCCGCCGTCTATGTGCCAACAACGCCCAACCCCACCTCCGGCTACATGGAGATTGTCCCGATCAAACATATTATTTCCACGGACTGGAGCATGGACGAAGCCATGACGTTTATTCTGACCGGCGGCACGGTCGCGCCGGATCATATTCACTATTCAGGAGACGCGCCCGATCACCGCGATCCCGGCGCCACGCGCTAACGACGCCATACCGCGCGCCTCGGGCGGGTAGTGGGAGAAAAAATTATGATGCTAACGATGATCGGCGCGCTAATAGGCGGCATCGGCCTGTTTCTGCTAGGCATGCGCCTGATGACGGAGGGGTTGAAATTAGCGGCGGGAGAAACCTTGCGCCAGCTGCTTTCCCGCGGCACCCGAACGCCACTGCACGGCCTACTGTCCGGGATCGTCATTACCTCCTTGGTACAGTCATCAAGCGCCGTAATCGTCGCCACGATCGGATTCGTCAACGCCGGCCTGATGACGCTGATTCAGGCGATCACCGTCATTTATGGCAGCAACATCGGCACCACCATGACCAGTTGGCTCGTCACTTTGGTGGGATTTAATATTAATATCAAGGCGTTTTCCCTGCCGGCCATCGGGATCGGCATGCTGTTACGGCTCATTGGCGGGGAAGGACGCAAAGCCGCCATTGGCGACGCGTTGGCGGGTTTCGGCATTTTCTTCCTTGGCATCGACATCCTCAAAACCACCTTTTCCGCCATCGGCGGCGGCTTTCACTTACCCGAACTGAATAGCCAAGGGATATGGGGGCTGTTTCTATTCGTGGGCATCGGTTTTCTCCTGACGTTACTCATGCAATCATCCAGCGCCGCCCTCGCTATTATTCTCACGGCGGCGGGAGGTCACGTGATTCCGCTCACGGCAGCGGCGGCGCTGGTCATTGGCGCCAATATGGGCACCACATCTACGGCGGTGTTCGCTACGCTGGGCGCCACCCCTAACGCCAAGCGGGTCGCTTCCGCCCATGTCGCGTTCAACCTGATTACCGGGGTCATCGCTGTGCTGCTGCTGCCGTTCATGCTCATGGGCCTGACCGATCTGCGCCGCATACTGGGGATGGATGTCGGGCCGGTGGCGCTGCTGGCGCTATTCCACAGCGCGTTCAATGTCCTGGGCGTCATGTTGATGTGGCCGTTGACGAGCCGCCTGGTTAAGTTTCTGGAGCGGCGCTTCCGTAGCGGGGAAGAGGATGAAGCGCGTCCCCGCTACCTCGATCGCAACATTGTCGGCACGCCATCGCTAGCGATGAACGCCTTGGCGATGGAACTGGCGCGAATCGGCGGTATCGCCCGCCGCATGGCGAAAGGCGCAATCAGCAGTGAAATGATCGCCGGCCCTCAATTGGCAAGGGATGCCAGAATATTGGCGCAACTAGTGGAAGCCACTGGTGATTTCAGCAATCTCATCCAGCGGGGTCATCTATCGCCCGATTTGGACGATAAGCTCCCCAACGCCCTGCGGGTATCCCGCTACTACACGGAGATGGCCGAGCTTGCCGAAGGGATCGCCCACGCGCAAAGCATGGTTCACCCCATTGACGCGCCCGAACTGGAGACGATGATCGCGGATTTTAGACATCAGGTCGTCCATTTTCTCACCCAGGCCGAGCCGACGGCGGAACAGTATACCGACGAGGGCAGTGCCGCCGCGCTCGCTTCTTTGCAGCAAGACTATCAACAATTGAAGTCCCGCTTGCTACGCGCCGGTACGCAAGGCATATTGCCGGTGCGCACCGTCGTGGATCAATTAGATCTCATGAGCAATATTCGCCGTATCGCCGAACAGGCGGAAAAAGGCGGGCTCTACCTCTCGCACCTTATCCACGCCGCCCACCTGGGCACGGGAGATCGGAGGGAACATAACCACGCCGAAGCAACCCCGGAATAAATGACCGGGCGCACGCATCGCCACCCGTCTAACGCGCCGCGACTCATTGAACCATAGTCGACTTGAACATTTCCTTCCCTGTACTAAACTGAGGGTGCAGGCGTAATAAAACCGCCTGCATGTAGACGCCGGAAGGCGTTGTTAGAGTCCTCGTCTCTTGTCGAGGGAAAAGGTAGACGCGCGCAATACCTTAAGTAATGCCTAAACCCCCTGCCAGGGGGAGGCCGGGAAGGGGATGAGTCATGGCCCCTCCCGGCTTGGCGCCATTCCACTCGCCCGTATTTCAGAGAATCGGAAACTTTCCCCCGCAGCCTAACTCCAATAGTTAGTCGTTACGCAATTGGGTAACATATTACGTCGTAATTATTACGTTACGGGAAGGAAATTATGCAAGCGGTTCGATGGGTTCTGGGACGAATCATTCTTTTTTTAAACGCCGTATTCAGCCCGCGAGGCATCGTCCGCCACCAGGAAGCGCAACGAACGGTGGATGCCAAGACGCGCCAATTAATTCTCTATCAGTTTGCGGCTTGTCCTTTTTGCGTCAAGGTGCGGCGTGTGATGAAGCGTCTCAGCCTCCGTATCGAAACCCGCGATGCTAAAAACGATCAGCGTTGCCGCCAGGAGCTATTGGATGGCGGTGGACGCTATCAAGTCCCTTGTCTCAAGATTGTGGAGGAAGATGGGAACGTGCGCTGGCTATACGAATCCGGTGCGATTGCCCGTTATTTGGAACAGCGCTTCGCGACACTGGCGGTTTAACGGCGCCGAGGCCATCCCGCCAGACCGTCATCGTGCCTCGTGCGCCGCTCTTTCCACCAGCAAGGTGTGCAATCGGCGGCTATCGGCGTGCAACACAGTAAACTTGAGGTCATCGAACGTCACTTGCTCCCCCCGCTTGGGCAACCGTCCGAATTTGCTAGTGACCAGCCCGCCCACGGTATCGAAATCCTCATCGCTGAAATGGGTGCCCAGGACTTCGTTGAAGTCGAGGATCTCGGCCAGGGCCTTGACCCGGAATTTACCGCCACGGTCACGAACAATACTATCGCCGGCCTCGTCAAAATCGTATTCATCCTCGATCTCGCCGACAATTTGCTCAAGTACGTCCTCGATGGTGACTAACCCGGATACCCCGCCATACTCGTCGGCGACAATGGCGATATGGTTCCGGTTACAGCGAAACTCCTTGAGCAGTATGTTAAGCCGTTTCGCCTCTGGAATAAAAATGGCCGGCCGTAACATTTCTCTGACGTTAAATTCCTCACCGGCATAATAGCGCAGCAAATCCTTCGCAAGCAGAATACCGATAATATTATCCTTGCTTTCGTCGGTTACCGGAAAGCGGGAGTGGGCGGTTTCGATTACGAATGGGATAAATTTTTCGGGGGGAGACTGGATATCGATGACATCCATTTGCGCACGGGGAATCATAATATCCCGAACATGCATTTCCGACACATGTAATACGCCTTCGATCATGCTAAGCGCATCGCCATCCAGTAGATTGCGTTCGTATGCCGAGTGCAGCAGCTCGATCAACTGCTCACGATCTTCCGGTTCACGCAACAGCAGCGCGCTTAATCGTTCCAGCCAGCCGGGTTTACTCGATTCTTCCATAGCCTCTTAAACACAACGAACAAAGATTAGCGGTCAACGACGTTAACCGCTGATCCTTGTTCATAAGGATCAGCATAGCCCAATTTCATGATAATTTTTTTTTCCAGCGCCTCCATGCGCTGGGCGCCATGCGTACTTTCGTGATCATAGCCTTGCAAATGCAACATTCCATGGACAACCAAGTGGGCGTAATGCGCTTCCTCCGCCTTCTCCTGCTCGGCCGCTTCGCGGCGCACCACCGGGGCGCATAGCACCAGATCACCCATCAAAAGGCCGCTATCCCAAGATGCATCATAGCCGAAGGAAAGCACGTTGGTCGCATAATCCTTATCACGGTACCGGCCATTCAACGCGCGCCCTTCCGCTTCATCCACCAACCGAATAGTGATTTCCGCACGCGAAACCGCGGCATTCGGCTGGAGCGCGGCGGTTGCCCAGCGCCGCAATCGCGGTCGCTCTGGCGTTCCCTGCGGCTTAATCGGATACTGCACCGCCAAGCTTAGCCGCGGCGTAGCCAAATTTGGCGGGCTATCCCCGGCTTGTTTCATAGGATTCGTAAGCGTTAATAATGCGTTGCACGAGTGGGTGGCGCACCACATCCTCCGCCTGGAAGACGGTAAAAGCAACGCCACGCACCTGGGCCAAAACGTCCCGGACCTCCACCAAACCGCTGCGTTGACCGCGCACCAGGTCAATCTGGGTCACATCGCCGGTAATGACCGCCTTGGAGCCGAAACCGATGCGCGTCAAAAACATTTTCATCTGTTCCGGCGTGGTGTTTTGCGCTTCATCCAGGATAACGAACGAATGGTTCAGCGTCCGGCCGCGCATAAAAGCCAATGGCGCCACTTCAATCGTGCCGCGCTCAAATAATTTAGTCACCCGATCGAACCCCATCAGGTCATAAAGGGCGTCATAAAGCGGCCGCAGAAACGGATCCACTTTCTGCACCAGGTCACCGGGCAAGAAACCCAACCGTTCCCCGGCTTCCACCGCCGGACGCACCAGCACCAGCCGCTCCACTGCGTCGCGCGCCAACGCGTCCACCGCGCACGCCACCGCCAGAAATGTCTTTCCCGTACCGGCAGGGCCGATACCGAAACTCAGATCATGCTCTTGGATTTGTTTGATATATTGATTCTGCCGCAGTGTACGGCCGTGCAAATCGGCCTTGCGGGTCATCAACGTCACCACTTCCGCTTCCGCTGGAGGCCCGCCTTCCTGCTTAGCCACTTCCACCAGGCCCAGTTGAATATCCTCGGTACTCAGCATGCTGGCGGCCCGGCGGTAAAATAGATGCAGCGCGTCGGCGGCCTGCCGCGCCCGGCGGGCCGTTCCCTGAATACGGAAATGCGCGCCCCGCCGCGCAATGCCCACATCAAAAACCGCTTCGATCTGACGCAGGTTTTCGTCAAGCACGCCGCATAAATTAGCGAGGCGCGGATTATCCACCGGGGTAAAAGAAACGTCGACGGGTTTGGGTTTCAATGGGGTCGCACCTGCGCCATCCTAGCTTGCGGTGACAATCTCGCCGCGCAACGAGTGAGGCAGCGCCGCAGTAATAACAACCTCGGCGAAATGGCCAATGCGTCGCGGCTGGCCAATGAAATTCACGACCCGGTTATTGTCGGTGCGGCCCGCTAACTCACCGCTGTTTTTCTTGGATACGCCATCCACCAACACCCGCTGAACAGAACCGACCATCCGCTGGCTAATGGCCTGCGCCTGCCGATTCAATATTTCTTGCAGCCGGGCAAGCCGCATTTGCTTGACTTCCTTAGGGACATCGTCCATCCGCTCTGCCGCTGGAGTGCCTGGCCGCGGGCTGTAAATAAAACTAAAGCTCGTATCGAAACCCACTGCCTCCACCAACTGCAACGTCGCCTCGAAATCCGCATCGGTTTCACCGGGGAAACCGACGATAAAGTCGGAAGCGAGGGACATCTCTGGCCTGACGCTACGCAACCGGCGGACGATGGATTTGTACTCCATCACGGTATAACCCCGCTTCATTGCCGCCAACACTGGGTCGGAACCCGTTTGCACCGGCAAATGCAGATGGTTGACCAGCGCCGGAATTTCTCCGTAGACGTCAATTAATCGCTGGCTGAACTCGACGGGGTGGGAGGTCGTGAAACGCAACCGGTCAATACCGGGAATTTCCGCTAGATAATGAAGCAGCAACGCCAGATCGGCGGAATCGCCATCGGCCATCTCCCCTTGGTAGGCATTGACGTTCTGGCCCAGCAGCGTAATTTCCCTGACGCCCTGTTCCGCCAGCCCCACCACCTCCGCCACCACGTCGTCGAAGGGGCGAGAGACCTCCACGCCGCGCGTATAGGGAACAATACAGTAGGTGCAGTATTTACTACACCCTTCCATCACGGAGACAAACGCCGCCACGCCCTCCACCCGGGATTCAGGAAGATAGTCAAATTTCTCGATGGCTGGGAAAGAAACATCCACCTGCGGTTGCCCGCTCTCGCGGCGCCGGGCGATGAGTTGCGGTAGCCGATGCAAGGTTTGCGGCCCGAACACCACATCGACATAACCGGCCCGGTCGATGATCGCTTCGCCTTCCTGACTCGCGACGCATCCGCCAACGCCGATAATGACACCGGGGTTGCGCGCCTTCAGATACTTGAAGCGGCCCAATTGATGAAAAACCTTCTCTTGGGCTTTTTCCCGCACCGAACACGTGTTGAGCAGAATCACATCGGCTTCTTCAGGATCGCCAGTGCTTTCCATTCCCTCGGAAAACGCCAGCACATCCGCCATCTTGGCCGAGTCATACACGTTCATTTGGCAACCGAAGGTTTTAATGAAGACTTTCCGGGTCACGACAACGTCACTCGCCAGCGCGGCGCAACGCGGCCTGCTCTTTGGGAGTCAGCAGCCACAGTTGAATCAACTCACCGTTCATATCCAGCTTGTATAGCACCTTAACGTTGTCTGGCAGTCTATTCGGCAAAATAGTGCGGTTATTCCGGTCGTAAATCCGCGCGCCCGGCGCGAGCCGGTAGGTTTCGCCATTGATGCTCACCAACGGATAACGATGGCCCGTCACCTCGCCCGTCTTTCCTTGCCGCGGTAAAATTCTGCCCGCCACCGCGCTGACCGAAGCCAGCAACATCGCCAGGATAAGAATTTTATATCGCATACGGCATACTAACGCAAGGCAGAGAGCAGACCAACTCGATTTTCCCGTTTCGCGGCAATTCACTAAACCGAGTGGTGCGGGCGCTTGATCTGGAATGGTGGCGAATCAGGGATTTGAACCCCGGACCAATGGATTATGATTCCACTGCTCTAACCACTGAGCTAATTCGCCACGGCCTGTGAACTGCGAATTCTGTCTTTTTCTTTTGCGGATGTCAATAGGTGCGCATGCTCAGCAAGCCGGGGACGGTCGCTATTACACGTTAAAGCGGAAATGCACCACGTCGCCGTCTTGCACGATGTATTCCTTGCCTTCCACGCGCATCTTGCCGGCTTCCTTCGCGCCATGCTCGCCACGGCACGCGACAAAATCATCATAAGCGATCACTTCCGCCCGGATAAAACCGCGCTCAAAATCCGTGTGAATCACTCCCGCCGCCTGCGGCGCGCTATCTCCCCGATGAATCGTCCACGCCCGCACTTCTTTAACGCCGGCGGTAAAGTAGGTTTGCAGCCCCAACAACTGATAAGCAGCGCGGATCAACCGGTTGAGCCCTGCCTCTTCCATCCCCATGTCCGCCAGAAAATCCATCTTATCCTCCTCGTCAAGGTCGGCAATCTCCCCTTCCAAGGCGGCGCAAATCGTGACGACTGGAGCGCCTTCCCGAGCAGCGTGGGCAGTCACCTGATCCAGGAAAGGATTGTCGCGAAAACCACTTTCATCCACATTAGCGACATACAAGGTGGGCTTGGCGGTCAGTAAACAAAGTGGTTTGAGCCATACCGCCTCTTCTGGTTCCAGCACCAGGGTGCGCATTGGCTGCGCCGTATCCAGATGCGCCTGCGCCTTTTCCAGCACCACCACACCATGCGCCGCCTCTTTATCTCCCGAGCGCGCCGTCTTGAGATAGCGCTGCAATGCCTTCTCCACCGTCGCGAGATCGGCCAGTGCTAATTCGGTATTAATCACCTCGATGTCGGAAAGCGGATCGACCGCGCCCGCCACATGCACCACGTCATCGTTAGCGAAGCAGCGCACCACGTGGGTGATGGCGTCGGTTTCGCGGATATTGGCGAGGAATTGGTTACCCAGGCCTTCACCTTTCGAGGCACCTGCCACTAAACCGGCAATATCGACGAATTCGACTACCGCCGGCTGTATCTTTTGGGGCTGAACGATTTCCGTCAGCGCCGCCAGCCGCGAATCTGGCACCTCGACGATGCCGGTATTCGGCTCAATCGTGCAAAAAGGGTAATTTTCCGCCGCAATCCCCGCGCGGGTAATCGCGTTAAACAAGGTGGACTTGCCCACGTTCGGCAAGCCAACGATTCCACATTTCAAACTCATCGTCTCTCCACGGGCGGCGCGGCTTTCCGTCGCCCTTCCTGAGTATGTAATTTCAACATGGCGGCGGAAAAATCGCCCCACAGCAATAACGGCAGCACATCGAGACCTCGAATCATGGCCGCCTCGATCAATTCCGCCTCTTCCCGGCGCGGCGCTTTTAATACGTAGTCCACGACCGCGCCGCGCTGGCCAGGGTGACCGATCCCTAGCCGCAACCGCCAAAAATCCGGTGTATGGAGGTGCGCCACGATATCCTTGAGGCCATTGTGGCCGCCATGGCCGCCGCCTTTCTTTAGCCGGACAACGCCAGGCGGCAGATCCAATTCGTCATGCACGACCAAAATTTGCCGGGGCGGTATTTTAAGAAACCCGGCCAGCATGCCAACCGCCCGGCCGCTGGCGTTCATATAGGTCTGTGGCTGCAACAGCCAGATGTCGCGACCATCGATCACGGCCCGCCCGGCCAAACCGTGGAATTTTCCCTCTGCTTTGAGTAACGCGCCTTGACGCGCCGCCAGTTGGCCGAGCCACCAAAATCCCGCATTATGCCGTGTGGCGCTGTATTCCTGACCGGGATTCCCCAGCCCCACAATCAATCGGATCGCGTCACCCGCGTCATGCATGCCGACGCTCCTTCCCCGCCAAAAACAACACAGCCCGCCGCGTGAAAAACAGGCGGCGGGCTGTGTCACGCACTACGGCTGGGCGGAATTATTCTCCGCCTTCGGCTGCCGCCTCCCCCTCGCCCTCGGCCGCCGCTACGCCGCCTCGCGGTGCGGCGATCGACACGGCCGCCTTGTCATTACCATGGAGCAAGTCAACCAGCTCGACTCCCGCCGGCAATGCCAACCCGGACAAATGGATGGAATGGCCCGCTTCAAGGCTTCCTAGATCCACCGCGATAAATTCCGGCAAATCCTTCGGCAAACAACTCACATCCACCTCCGTCAGCACATGGGTCACGGTTCCATGGGACAATTTCACGCCTGGAGCCGTCTCTGCGTTAATGAAGTGTAACGGCACTTTCATATGGACTTTCCCTTGCTGGCTAACGCGCTGGAAATCCACGTGCATTACCGCCTGCTTATAGGGATGCATCTGCGTGTCACGCAGCAGCACCTGTTCCTTGCTACCATCGAAGTTAAGCAATAGGATCGAGGCGTGAAACGCCTCTTGTTTCAACCGATGGTAAAGCTCATTATGATCCAGATCAATCATCTGGGCGGCCTTGTCGCCACCGTAGACGACGCCCGGCACCCGGCCGGCGTGACGCAGGCGGCGGCTCGCACCCGTACCCTGCATCTCGCGCTTTTGCGCATTGATTTCGATATGCATTGACTTTCTCCTTAGGACAGAATGAGCCGTCCGCGACCAAACGGCCCGTTGCAAAAGGGCGGCGGAAATAACCCGCCACCCAAAATCTATTCGATAAACAAAGAACTGACCGAATCTTCATCACTAATCCGCCGCACTGTTTCGGCCAGCAGTTCGGCGACGCTCAACTGACGGACATGGCCGTTCCGCCTTGCTTCGTCCCGCAGCGGGATGGTGTCCGTCACTACTAGCTCGTCGAGCGCGGAGTTCTCGATACGCTGGAGCGCCGGGCCTGACAAGACAGCGTGGGTGCAATAAGCCCGCACCGTTTTCGCCCCCTCCTCCTTCAGCGCGCCCGCCGCCTCGCACAAGGTGTTCGCGGTATCGACCAAATCATCGACTAACACGCAGTTACGCCCCGCCACATCGCCGATAATATGCATCACCTTGGCTACGTTCGGTTTCGGCCGGCGCTTATCGATAATGGCCAACTCCGTGTCCAAGCGCTTCGCTAACGCCCGAGCGCGAACCACACCGCCAACATCGGGAGAAACCACCACCAAATCCGAGAAATTGTGCCGCCAAATATCCCCCAGCAAGATCGGGGCGGAATAAATATTGTCCACCGGGATATCGAAAAATCCCTGAATCTGGTCGGAGTGCAAGTCCATCGTCAGCATGCGGCTAACACCTGCCGCTTCCAGCATATTGGCGACTACCCGCGCAGTAATCGGCACCCGCGCCGAGCGCGGCCGACGATCCTGCCGGGCATAGCCGAAATAGGGGATAGCGGCGGTAATCCGGCCGGCGGAAGAACGTTTCAGCGCATCCACCATCACCAACACTTCCATCAAGGTGTCGTTGGTGGGCGCACAGGTGGATTGCAATACGAATACGTCCTTGCCGCGCACATGATCCAGAATCTCGACCATCACCTCGCCATCGCTGAAACGGCCGACGGTGGCGCGCCCAAGGCGAATGTTGAGATGATGGGCGACGTCTTCGGCAAGCTTAGGGTTCGCATTGCCGGTAAATATCATCAAATCGCGGTAGGACATGCCGTTTTCCGTGAAGTAAAATGCAAAAAGCGTGTAGCGGAATACACGCTTTAGTTATTTGGCTGGGGTGGCTGGATTCGAACCAACGAATGCCGGAATCAAAATCCGGTGCCTTACCACTTGGCGACACCCCAGTGAAATTTAAACCAAATCCCGTAGCGGATGTTTATCCATTCCGCAAGCAACGAAACCTTCCATCTCCGCTGGCCTTTGCGCAAATATGGCCCGCGCCTGCGCTTCGGTATCAAATCCGGCGAACACGCATGCGCCGGAACCCGTCATTCTTGCATCGCCGAACTGCTTCATCCACCCCAAATGCTGGGCGACTTGCGGAAAGCGCCGACACACCACCGGTTCCAGGTCATTATGACCATAGCCCGCGAAAAGGCTGCTCATTTTGCTCGGAATCGTGTTCCTTGTCAATTCCCGGTCGGCAAAAATTTCCGCCGTCGACACCATGACCGGCGGCACTAGCACCACGTACCACGCCGGCGGCAACGCCAGCGGCTGAAGAATCTCCCCCACGCCTTCCGCGAAGGCGCTATTGCCGAAGAGGAAGACAGGGACGTCGGCGCCCAGTTTCAGTCCCAAGCGCTGTAATGCCGGACGGTCTAATCCTGTGCGCCACAGATGGTTAAGCGCCAACAGGGTCGTCGCGGCGTCGGAACTGCCGCCACCCAGTCCGCCGCCCATGGGTAACCGCTTGTCCAAGGTAATGTCCACGCCCAGGCGGCAACCGCTTTCTTGCTGCAGCAAACGCGCCGCGCGCACGCATAAATCCTGTGTTTCCGGCACGCCCGGCACCGCAGGCGTCCGCGTAATCTTGCCGTCGGGGCGCACCGTAAACTCAAGAAAGTCGCCATAGTCAATAAAGCGAAAGATGCTTTGCAACAAATGGTAGCCGTCAGGGCGCCGCCCGACGAGATGCAGAAACAAGTTAAGTTTAGCGGGAGCGAGAAAGCGCATGGCCTCACTGCGCCTTTTGCCCGATGCGCCACCGGTCGATCACCAATTTAACGCGCAGCTTACCTTGTTGCAACGTGACTTCCCCCGGCAAACGAAAGCCGTCTACCGCGCGATAGTCATCCCATTCGATCCGCCAGCCGTCCTGCACTAAGCGGCCAGCCGTTACGATCCCGCCACCGCCCGGCGCCGGAAATCCCAAAATCCAATAGGGCAATCCACCCAGCGGCAAGCGCCACCCCAGCACTTTCTCGGTGAGTTGCGCGGGATCCCGCGCAACGTAACGCTGATCGGCGGTCGTCAGCGTCACCCCGGTAGGGTCTCGCGTCAGCCGCGCCACCCCTTGACCCAACGGGGTAAACAGGAGAATCACATCGCGGCTGGGGCGATGACGCCAGTGCAAGCCGCCGAAAAATCCAGCGCCATCCTGAATGACACTAATACGGCCGGTTATTTGGAAGACCTTGACCGTGACGGGCTTAGCGCCCACGACCGGCGGCGCCGGCGGCATGAGCGCACAGCCCGCCAGCGCGAACAGGGCAGCGGCCACCGCCACCTTTCCGCTGGCCCGGACGAAACGCCCGGCGCGAATACGAAGAGAAATAGGAAGCGCGCGCTTAAGGGTTGAACTTCTTGATCGCATTCAGCAGCGCGTTATTTTTTGGATGGGTTTTCAGGGCGTCGCGCCAGACTTGCGCCGCGTGTCGATGCGCCCCCTTCATCCACAGAACCTCTCCCAAATGCGCTGCGATTTCCGGGTCGGGCCGAACGGCAAGCGCCCGCTTCAGGAAAACGATTGCTTTATCGTAATCTCCCTTGCGGTAATACAGCCAGCCCATGCTGTCGAGGATAAAGGGATCACGGGGAGACAAGGCCCGCGCCTTATCCAGCAAACGCTGCGCTTCATCGAGATGCTCGTTACGGTCGGCCAGAGTATAGCCTAAGGCGTTATACGCTTGCGCAAAGTTGGGCTTCAGCTGGATCAGTTTGCGCAAATCCCGCTCCAGCACGTCCGGCCGGTTAATTTTTTCCGCCGCTAACGCATGATCGTACAATAGACCGGGATTGTCGGGCAGCTTCTGAAGCAATCGGTCCAGCGTATGGTAAGCCGCTTGATATTTGCCTGCCTCACGAAGCAACTGCGATTCCGCCGTGGTCAACCGCACCCGCTGGTGCGTTGTCGATACGCGCACGCCTTGGAGGTGGGCGATCGCTTCCGGCGCCCGGCCTTGCTTCGCCAGCACGCCGGCGTAAAGTATCTGGGCGTTCAGATAGTGTTCACCGGGCGTCACCTTGAGGTACCAGCGCGCCGCCTCGTCATTGCGTTGCCGCATTTCGTTCAGCTGTCCCAGATTAAAATAAATGGTGTTGGGATCGGGATAGCCTTGTTTCACCGCTTTCTCGAAATAACCTTGCGCCGCGTCCAAATCATTGAGCTTCATCGACAGCAAACCGAGGGTCAAGCTCACTTCCGGATTATCGGGATAATCGGACTGAAGCCGCGCGAACTGGCGACGCGCGGCGTCGAATTGCGCTCCGCCCGCGAGAAAGCGGGCGTAGGCGAGACGAACTTCCTTGGCCTCGGGATAATCGCGCAGATACGACCGGTAGAATGTGCCCGCCTGCGCCTTGTCTCCGGCCCGTTGCAACAACCCTCCCTGAAACAGCGCGGCAATACGCCAATTAGGGCGCAGTTCGAGCGCCTGACGAATTTCCGCCAACGCCGGCTTGAAACGGCCGGCCTGGTAGGCAGCCTGAGCGACCGCGAAATGCGCCTCGGGCAAATGCCGGTAAGGCGCGGTGACCTGCCGCACCAGCGTTACCACCGCCGCCCGGTTCCGCTGCGTCCGAAACAAGCTATTCAGGTGCAATAATGCCCGCGCTACATGATCGCCTTCATTGGCTAGAAATTTTTCCAGGTAGGGACGCGCTTCCTCCAAGCGGTCAGTCTCGACGAGCAGCGCGACCCTGATTTTCAATGCCCGCGCCGACGCGGGGTCGAGCGTCAACCACAATTTATCCGCTTTCAGCGCCCGCTGCTTGTCGCGGCCGCGTAACGCCATTGCCGTCGCCCGCTCCGCGAAACGGGGGTCACGAGTCCTCTGGGCCAAATCCAGCATGCCGGTCGTGGCCAATTGGTAACGACCGCGTTGCGCGGCGACTTCGGCAACGAGATATTCGTACAAAATTTGTTCGTTCAGGCGCAGATGCGGCAGCGGCGGTTCCTTTTCCTTCTGGACGGCGGGGTGCGTCTCGACGGAAACAGCAGGCTGTACGCCTTTTTTCGCCGGAAGCTGCGCGCAAGCGGACAACAGAGAAACGCCCAGCAGCGGAAGGAAAAATTTTAAGTTCATGGCCGTAAGTTTTAGTTAAGTAAACGCTGCTATTCTAGAGGTGTTTTCAGAATGTTTCACTAAGAATAGCGCTCACCCGGACGTCATATTAGAATATGCAATGGGCTTTCGACGTCAACCAGGTGCGCGGCGCGTTCTATTTTCGTGATCTTGAGGCCATGTCCGATCTCACATTGCAAGCGCAAGCCCTCACGCGGCATTACGGCCGCCATGCCGCAGTGTGTGCGGCCAATTTTGAACTACGGCAAGGCGAGGTGCTAGGTTTTCTCGGCCCCAACGGCGCCGGAAAAACCACCACCATGCAGATGCTCACCGGCAATTTAGCGCCTTCCGAAGGCGCCATCCATGTTTGCGGAGTGGATTTGCTGGAACGCCCGAAACAGGCGAAGTCCCTACTGGGTTATCTGCCGGAAACACCGCCGCTGTACCGAGAATTCACCGTGGATGAGTATCTCGTCTTCGCGGCGACGCTGCGCCGCGTCGCGCGCGCCGAACGGCCGGCGCGCGTCAACCGGGCAAAGCAACGCTGCGGTCTGAAAGACGCTGGCGGCAAGCTGATTGGCACCCTCTCGAAAGGTTACCAGCAGCGTGTCGGCATCGCTCAAGCCATCGTTCATAATCCGCAAGTCGTGATCCTCGATGAACCGACCGCCGGCCTCGACCCCATCCAAATCCGCGAAATCCGCGGACTGATCCGCGAATTAGGCGGCGAACACAGCGTGATTCTATCTACTCATATCCTACCGGAAGTGGAAGCCATCTGCGACCGGGTGCAAATCATGCATCAAGGGAAGCTGGTCTATAGCGACACCATTGCCAACCTCAACCGGCTGCGGCAACATCATCGGCTGCTGGTCGGCCTGCGCCGCCCCCCGGCGCCGGCAGAATTGCTGACGATACCCGGTATTACGCAAGCAACGCCCAGCGGCGCGGATTTCATCATGATCTCTTTCGACCCCGCGAACCATCCGGTCGACACGCTGGTCAAAACCGCGGTGGAAAAATCCTGGGGACTATTTCACTTATCACCGCCTACCACGAGTCTGGAAGAGATATTCGTACAGCTCACCCAAAACGAACGCGATGATTAAGCACCACATTAAAGACCGTTTGCCGACATGATTTTGACCCTCGCCGCCAAGGAGCTGAAAACACTGTTCGTCTCGCCTCGCGGATGGCTGATCCTCGCCGTTATGCAAGGCATTATGGCCTACTTGTTCCTCAATTTGACGGAAGCCTTCCTCGAAATTCAACCGCAATTGATTCAATCGTCCCACCCGGTCGGCGTCACGCAGTTTATCGTGGCGTCGCTGTTCAACAATACCGCGATCGTGCTGCTGATGGTCACGCCGCTACTCACCATGGGACTCGTCGCCGGCGAGCGGCGGCAGCACACGCTAGCGCTGCTGCTCTCTTCGCCGGTATCCATGACGGAAATCGTCCTCGGTAAATTTCTCGGTCTCATGGTGTTTTTCTCCCTCATCATTGGCCTGCTGGTATTCATGGCACTGGCGCTACGCGCCGGCAGTGCGCTCGATACCGGGTTGCTCGTCAGCAACGTGGTGGGGTTGTGGCTGCTGGCGGCGTGTTTCGTCGCGTTGGGACTCTACCTCTCCAGCCTGACCGCCTCGCCGACACTCTCCGCCATGAGCAGCCTTGGCGCATTTCTCGGGCTGTGGCTGATTAATCTCGCGGTATCCGACCCCCATAGCCTGCTGCATTATCTCTCTCCGCTGCAACATTTCGACGGCTTCAACCACGGCTTGGTCACAACCCAAAACATGATCTATTTCCTATTATTCATCGGCGTGTTTCTGGCGTTCACCGTTCGCCGCCTAGATGCGGACAGGCTACGGGGTTGACGATGCGCGCCAGCCGGAAATTACGTTTACTCGCCCGTTTCCACAATACCGTTTTTGTCCTTCTCGTCTTGGCGCTGGCGGGAATGATTGGCTACCTGTCCCAACGCTATTCACGGCAGTGGGATGTCACCCAAAATGCGGACAATTCGCTGAGCCACGCCAGTCTTGGCGTACTCAAACAAATCCGTGCCCCCGTCACCATCACCGCTTACGCGACACCCAGCGCGCCGCGCATCGGCAACCTTCATCAGGCAATCCGTAAAATTTTCGCGCCCTATCTGCGGGCCAATGCCAACGTTACCCTCCACTTCGTCGATCCCACCCGTCAGCCGCAACGAACCCGCGCCGCCGGCATCAAAATCAACGGCGAAGTCGTTATTCGTTACGACGGACGGCGCGAGTATCTCACGACGCTCAACGAAAGCCAGATTACCAACGCTCTCATGCGCTTGGCGCGCGGCCAGGCGCCGCTGATCTTCTACCTGAGCGGCCATGGGGAAAGGAAATTGGATGGCGTCGCCAATTTTGACTTAGGAAACTTTGGCAACCGCCTGAAAACCCAGGGATTTAAAATTAGCGCTCTTAACCTCAGTATCGCACCGGCGGTGCCGGCCAATACCCGGCTGCTGGTCATCGCTGCGCCCCAGGTGAATTTATTGCCGGGAGAAGTGAAAAAAATCCACGCCTATATCCAGAACGGAGGCAATCTCCTGTGGTTGGTGGATCCCGGCCCGTTGCACGGACTTCAGCCATTGGCCGAGCAACTGGGGCTGATCCTCACCGCCGGCGCCGTGTACGATCCCGCCGCTGGCCGCTTGAGCTTGTCACCGGACATGGCGTTAGGCATCAGTAATGGCGCACACCCGATTACGCGGCATTTTAATCTCATCACGGTTTTTCCCGATGCCCGGCGGGTATCCGCGAACGACGCACACCACTGGCGCGCCACGCCCTTGATCGAAACAGCGCAAGGCAGCTGCGTCACCACGTCCCCGATCAACAACAATTTTCAGTGCGATCCAGGACGAGACGCCGCCGGCCCCATTGCCATTGCCGTCGCTCTGACCCGGCAAACCGAAGATCGCACGCAACGGGTCGTCGTCGTTGGCGACGGCGCATTTCTATCCAACACGTTCTTGGGCAATGGCGGCAACCTGGACTTAGGGCTGCATATCGTTAACTGGCTCAGCCACGACGATCGTTTTATCGCCATCCAACCGCACGCCCTGAAGGATGCCCGTTTAGACTTGACCCCCCTCGCCGGCCGTTTAATCGGCCTTGGCTACTTGGTGATCCTGCCGCTTCTATTCCTGGCCGGCGGTATCGCCGTCTGGCGCCGGCGGCGGAGGCGATAATGAAGGCGCGGCTGCTCCTTAATGTGGTGTTAGCGGTTCTAGCGACCGTTCTCGGTGTGTCGCTCTGGCTTAAACCGGCGCCGCGCCCCACGGTTTACGCCCTATCGTCCCTCGACTCGGCGGCGGTCACGCAGGTGCGGCTGCAACGCCCGCATCAGCCCTCCCTCGTCCTTGATAAAGTCAACGGCGCCTGGCGGGTGATGTCTCCCTTCAAGGCGCGGGCCGACGCCCTGAAAATCGCGCACTTACTCGGTTTATTATCGGCCACCGCCGACCAGCGCCTGCCCGCCACCAATTTGGGCCGCTTCGGTTTAACAACGCCGACGGCGCGTCTCACCGTCAATCATCAAACCTTTCGCTTCGGCGTCACTAACCCGCTGACGCAACAGCTTTACGTCGCGACCGGCGATTACGTTTATTTAATCGCGCCACAGTATGCCGCCGATGTCTATAGCAAACTATTTGATTTCTCCGCCAAAAATTTATTCGGCGCTGGTGAGGAACCGATTGGTTTCGCTTTGCCCGGCCTGACGCTGACGCGCGGCAAGAACGGCCGCTGGCGCGTCATGCCCCACCGGCCCCACCTGACCCCCGACCAACTGAACGCCTGGGCGGAGGATTGGACGCAGGCCAGCGCATTACTCAGCCAACCCTATGTCGCGGGAAAACGTTTAGAACATATTACGGTCCACCTAGCCAGCGGCAAAACCATCACGCTGGCGATTCTGCAACGCCAGCCGGAATTTATTCTGCTGCGCCAGGACGAAAATATGCAGTATGATTTCCCGGCCGCTAGCGGCAAGCGACTGCTTAACCCTTAATCATCATGCCTGAATTACCAGAAGTTGAAACAACCCGCCGCGGCCTGGAACCATCCCTGGTCGGCCGGACAGTCCAGCACGTCGTGATCCGCCATGCCAGACTGCGCCACCCGATTCCCCCGACACTGACAGAGATTCTGCCCGGCCATGACATCCGCGGCATAACGCGGCGCGCCAAATATCTGCTGATTCAGTGCGGCGAAGGGTGGCTGATTCTCCATCTCGGCATGTCCGGCAGTCTCCGGCTAGCGCCCGCCGATTCTCCGGTAGATCGCCATGACCACTTCGAACTGGTGCTCGACAACGGTCAGGCGATGCGCCTGCGCGACCCGCGGCGCTTTGGCGCGGTGCTGTGGACAGAAGACGATCCGGCGGCGCATCCCTTGCTACGCGCGCTGGGCGTGGAACCGTTAAGCGAAGCGTTTACCGGCGAGTACTTACACGCGATCGTCCAACGGCGCACCGCCGCCATTAAGCCATTATTAATGAACAGCCATCTTGTCGCGGGCATCGGCAACATTTACGCGAACGAGGCGCTCTTCCGCGCGGGCGTTCACCCTGAAACGCCAGGGCGCCGCCTCGGCCACCAACGTTGCGGGAAAATCACCACGGCGGTAAAAGAAACCCTACGCTTGGCCATCGCCGCCGGTGGCAGCAGCCTGCGGGATTTTGTCAACGCCGCCGGACAACCTGGCTACTTCCAGCAGCAATACAGCGTATATGGCCGCGGCCAGGAGCCTTGCCGCGTCTGCGCCGCCCCCGTGCGTCACGTCCGTCAAGGACAACGCGCCACCTTTTACTGCCCGCGTTGCCAACAATAAAAAGCGGCCGGCGGCCGCTTTTTCCCCGATCCTAGCGGCGATTCGGCCGCTTGGACGCGTCTTATTTTTGTCCGACTAGTTCAAGATAACGCGCATTCAACTCTTCCTTAGTCTCGGTATGATCGGGATCGATAAGAATGCAATCCACCGGACAGACTTCCACGCATTGGGGCGTATCGTAATGGCCGACGCATTCCGTGCATTTGCCGGGATCGATCGTATAAATTTCGTCCCCTTGTGAAATCGCGCCGTTTGGGCATTCCGGCTCGCAAACGTCACAATTGATGCATTCGTCGGTAATTAACATTGCCATGGCTGTATCCTCATGCGTTTTTTAAAGAAAAAATTCTATTCGCCAGCTTCGATCCGATCAAGGGATGAACGAAGCGGCTCACATCGCCGCCCAGCAAGGCGATCTCGCGCACCATGCTGGAAGAAACGAACATATGCTCTTCCCCGGGCGTCAAAAACACGGTTTCTACCTTAGGGTAGATCGCCCGATTCATTCCCGCCAGTTGGAATTCGTATTCAAAATCAGACACTGCCCGCAGCCCCCGGAGCACGACGTTCGCGCCCTGCTCTTCGGCAAACCGCATCAACAAGCCGGTAAACCCCATCACCTGCACGTGGGGGAGCTCCGCCAATACGGCGCCAGCCATCTCTACGCGGTCGGCTAGGGAAAAATAAGGATTTTTCCCCTTACTTTCGGCAATCGCCACGATGACGCTGTCGAACAAGCGCGCCGCGCGCCGCACCAAATCTTCATGCCCGCGGGTAATCGGATCAAAGGTGCCCGGATAGACCGCCTTAATCGCCATCGGCCCGCTTCAGCAAATGATAATGGACGCCGCCGGCTTTCCCGCTGCGCCATAATACCCAGGCGGCGTTAGCCGCCACCGGCCGCTCGCTTTCAATGTAAACCACGCCGTCCATCGCCAGCCGGGTGCCGATAAGAGGCAGTATCTGGTCCAATACATTCCGCTGGAAAGGGGGATCAAGAAAAATCACATCAAACTTTCGCTGGCATTGGGCTAAATATTTTAACGCATCCGCCGCCGCCAGTTCCACATTAGACGCGCCCAACCGTCCCCGATTTTCTTCCAGCCCATGAAAAACACGCGGGTTATGCTCCACCATCACTACTTCGCGCGCGCCACGGGACGCCGCTTCGAAGCCCAGCGCACCGCTGCCGGCGAAAAGATCGAGACAGCGCTTCTCCGTCAACGTCTGCCCCAGCCAATTGAACAACGTCTCGCGCACCCGGTCGGGCGTGGGGCGTAACCCAGGCGCTTCGCCGAAACGCAGCCAGCGGCGTCGCCAAACGCCGCCGATAATCCGCACTTGACTCATGGTCTGCCGGTACGCCGCGGTACGCTCATGGAGACACCGCAGCAGCCGGCGCGCCCGACCGCGCCCCCACGACAACCGTCACCAGCGTTCGCGGATGGACATGGCGAATAAACGCGTTGCGGATCGCCGCCGCATTCACTTTCCCCACTTGGCGCGTAAAGTCATCCAAATAATTAAGCGGCAACCGATAGTAGCCGATCAGGGACAGGTATTCCAGCAGCTTGCGGTTGGTATCGATGCGCAAGGGAAACCCCAATCGCAGGTGGCGCTTCGCCCGCGCGACTTCGGCGGGCGTTGGGCCCTGCGCGACAAAATCGGCCACGGTTTGGCGCACCAGCGTTAAGGCCTGACTGGTTTGCGCTTTCTGTGTTTGCAATCCGATTACGAAGGGACCCGGCCGCTGCAACGGTTCGAAATAGCTCGATACGCTATAAGCCAATCCGCGTTTTTCACGGATTTCACGCATCAGCCGCGAAGCGAACCCGCCGCCGCCCAAGAGATAATTTCCCACCAACAAGGGAAAATAATCGGGGTCGCCACGGCGAATACCCAGCGCGCCAACGAGAATATGACTTTGCTTGGCGGGATTGGCGATGAATCGCGACCGCGGGCCGGCGGGCGTCGCCGGCGGCGGTAATCGCAAGCGTTCCGCCGCCGGCGCGGGTAATGCGGCGGTTAGCCGTCGCGCTACCGCTTCTGCCTGCTGCCGGCTCATATCACCAACCAGCGCCACAACCGCTCGATCCACCCGGTAATGGCGCCGGTAAAATGTCTGCACATCCATCCGCGTAAGCCGCGCGACGGTATCCGTGGTTCCCCGGCGCGGCAAGCCGTATCCCTGGTTGCCATAGAGCGCGGCGAAAAACGCCCGGCGCGCCAGGTATGCCGGTTGAGTGGATACTTCCTCGATCGCGGCAATAACCCGTTGTTTTTCACGCGCGACCACGGCAGCGGGGAAATCTGGCCGCTGCAGTATATCCGCCAGCACGCCGAGCGCTTGTCCGCGCACCCGCGCTCCGCTCAGGGTGCGCAACGCCAGTCCGGCGCGGTCACGATCGAAGCGCCCGTTGAGCACGGCGCCCACATCGGCTAGGCGATCGGCGATTTTCGCTTCGCTAACGCCCCCCGCGCCCAGGGGCAACAAGCGCCGCGTCAGATACGCCAGCCCGGCCTGGCGGGGAACATCCCAGGCGCTGCCGGCAGGAAACGTAACACTGATATCCAACATCGGCAAATCATGATTTTCGATAAAATAGACGTGCGCGCCGCGCGGCGTTTTCCAATGTTGAATCGGCAACGCGGCAGCCGCAATCCCGGTGAAAACCGAGAGACAAGCGCCCAGCAACCAATCGCGTTTACTTTGCATGGATGCTCTCCCACCGCGGTAATGGCTGGCGTTGTTTCAGCGGTTGCGGGTCGAGCGTGGCGACCGTTAGATTGTCATCGCGAAAATATTTCCGCGCGACATCGCGGACTTGCCGGGCGGTCACCGCCTGTAGTTTATCGAGATAGCGGCCCAAATCGCGGTAAGACAGTCCCACGCTCTCCATCCGGCCGATCCGCATCGCTTGGTAAAATAGCGAATCGCGCTGATAAACCCGGCTGGCGATCACCTGGGCTTTCACCCGGTTCAGCTCCGCGGGGGTAACGCCGTCACGCTGAATGTTTTCCACTTCCGCACGCAACGCCGCCTCCAGGCTAGCCAACGTATTCCCTTTCGCGGGCGTTCCTTCCAGCAGAAACATGCCGGGGCCGCGCGAAATCGGGTCATATCCCGCGCCAACCTCGGTCGCGACGCGCTGCTCGCGCACCAACCGCTGGTTGAGGCGGGCGGCGGGATTGCCATCCAGCACGCCAGCCAGGATTTCCAGCGCATAAGGCGCCCAGTCTTTTTCCACCCGGCGCAAGACCGGCACATGGTACCCCATGATTAGGTAAGGCAACTTAGCCGACGCTTTGACATTCACGCGCTTGACACCCCGCTGGGGCGGCTCGCTCATCGTCTTGCGCGGCGGCAAAAGACGGGCGGGAATCGGCCCGAAGTCGCGCTTGGCCAGACGAAACACCGCGTCCGGCGTCACATCGCCCACTACCACCAGGGTCGCGTTATTGGGCGCGTACCACTGACGGTACCAGCGGCGCGCGTCCGCCACCGTCATATTTTGCAAATCTTCCATCCAGCCGATAACCGGGTGGTGATAAGGAAAGACGGTGTACGCGGCAGCCATGAGTTGTTCGTAGACCAGTGACTGCGGTTTATCGTCGGTACGCCACCGCCGCTCTTCCCGCACCACCTTGATCTCCTTGGAGAAGGCCTGGGACGATAAAGCCAAATTGTGCATCCGGTCGGCTTCCAAACGAAGCGCCAGCGGCAGTTGAGACTTCTCCAACTGTTCAAAGTAGACCGTGTAATCGCGCGCGGTGAATGCATTATCCCGCCCGCCAGCGGCGGCGATGCGCTTGGAAAACCCGCCGGCCGGCACGGCGCGAGTCCCTTTAAACATCATATGCTCCAGTACATGGGCCACGCCGGTGGCGCCGGTCACCTCGTCCATACTGCCGGCGCGATACCAAATCTGCGAAACGACCACCGGCGCCCGGCGATCTTCCTTGACGATGACCCTGAGGCCGTTATCGAGACGGTAGGCGCGCGTCTCCGCCTGTACCGGCCCGCACACCGCCAGGAACGCGACGGCAAGCAGCCAGGGCGACAGTGTCCGCGTGTGTTTAAACGCATGTTTCATCGTGCTAGTTTTCCTTATTCCATACCCCGGCGCGCGGGCCATGGCGTCGCCGGCCGATGGCTGGCGGACAACACGCAATGGGGATAAAATCAGGGTTGCCTTTAAGAATTTCCCAGGATGTCTTCCAAAGGCGTTCTTCTCCCAGCCTGCCCACATCGAATCTTATGCTAAATTTTTTCAAATCCGACAAACCCGCTGCCGAAACTCAGGAAAAAACCCCGGACTGGCGGGCGCGATTAAGGCAGGGGCTGGCGCGCACTCGCGAGCAACTCAACCGCCCAATTACCGATCTGTTTCGCAATCACGCCCATATCGATGATGCGCTTTATGAAGAGCTGGAAACGATCCTGCTCACCGCTGACGCGGGCGTCGACGCCACCCAATTCCTACTGGATGCGCTACGCCGCCGGGTCAAGCGCGATAACTTAAGCGACGCCGGGCAATTGCGGGACGCGCTGCGGCAAGCGCTGACGGAGCTCATCGCGCCGCTCGCGCAGCCGTTGTCGATAGCGTCTCACCGGCCATTTATCATTATGCTAGCGGGAGTCAACGGCGCCGGCAAGACCACGACCATCGGCAAGTTGGCCGCTTACTATCAATCCCAGGGCAAGTCGGTATTGCTGGCCGCCGGCGACACGTTCCGCGCCGCCGCTGGCGAGCAATTGGCGGCTTGGGGAGAGCGCAACCAAGTGACCGTCATTGGCCAAGGCGGCGGCGATGCCGCCGCGGTCATTTTCGACGCAATTCAATCCGCCACGGCGCGCGGCATCGACATCGTGTTGGCCGATACCGCCGGCCGCCTGCCCACGCAATTGCATTTGATGGAAGAACTCAAAAAAATCAAGCGGGTCATTGCCAAAGCGGAACCCTCCGCACCTCACGAAACGCTCTTGGTTCTCGACGCGAATACCGGCCAGAATGGGCTGGCGCAAGTCAAGGCGTTTGACGACGCGCTAAATGTCTCCGGGCTCGCGGTGACCAAACTGGACGGCACCGCCAAAGGCGGGGTGCTCGCCGCCATCGCCCGTGCCCGCCCCATCCCGGTTAGGTTTATCGGCGTTGGCGAGCAACTGGAAGATTTGCAACCATTTTCCGCCCACGAATTTATTGACGCCTTATTCGATTAATCCACCTTTGCAAGGCGCCTCATGATTCGCTTCGATCAGGTATGCAAACGTTACCCCGGCGGCCAGGAAGCGCTGCGAGGGGTGAGTTTCGCTATCCCGCGTGGTGAAATGACCGTCGTTACCGGCCATACCGGCGCAGGGAAAACCACGCTATTGAAGCTGATCGCCGCAATCGATTTGCCCAGCAGCGGCCAAATCATCGTCAATGGCCAGAATATCGGTAAACTGCGCCATTCCGCCATTCCCTACCTGCGACGCAAGCTGGGACTCATTTTCCAGGATCATCGCTTACTTTACGACCGCAGCGTGTTCGAGAATGTGCTGCTGCCTTTGCAAATCAGCGAATTCCCACGCCGGGAAAGCCAGCGGCGGGCACGCGCCGCGCTAGATAAAGTCGGGCTGTTGCATAAGGAAAAAACGGGCCCCATCGCGCTCTCGGGCGGCGAACAACAACGGCTATGCATCGCCCGCGCCATCGTCAACCGCCCGGCCATTATTCTCGCAGACGAGCCGACCGGCAATCTGGACACCGACTACGCTAACGACATCGTCGATCTATTTAAGTCGTTTAACCAAGTGGGCGCCACCCTGGTCATTGCCACGCACGACGAACACTTCATTCAGCGATGCGGCGCCCGCACGCTGGTATTGGCGCACGGCGCGTTACACGCATGAGGTGGCTCTCGTCTCACTGGCACACCATGGCGCTGGTGCTCAGAAAAATAGGGCGCACGCCCTTTTCCTCTTTACTGACTATTTTGGTGATTGGCGTCACCCTCTCCCTGCCCGCCGGCCTGTATACCCTGATCCATAACGTTCAGGGCTGGGCCGGCGGTTTCCATGGCGGCCCTAAACTCACTTTATTTATCGCCCGCGACGCCGGACACGCCGCCGCACAAACGGTCGCCAAGCGGCTCGCCACCACGGCCGGCATTCGTCATTACGATTACATCCCTCGCGACCAGGCGCTCGCCGCCTTGATGAAAAGCACCGGCTGGCAAGACCTAACCGCTGGCCTGACGCAAAATCCCCTACCCGACGTTTTCATTATCCAACCGACGGATACCACCCCGGCGACGCTGGAAAACATGCGCACCGCGATGCAGCGCTGGCCAGGCGTCGCACTAGTCCAGATCGACGCCGCATGGGCCAAACGACTGCACGCGCTGCTAAAACTCAGCCAGCGGGTGGTGCTGATGCTAACGATATTGCTGGGGCTGGCGCTACTCGCGATCACCGGCAACACGATCCGCTTGCAAATTCTGACGCAGCGCGATGAAATCGAGGTTAGCCGGCTCATCGGCGCCACCCGCGGCTTTATCCGCCGCCCCTTTCTCTATCTTGGCGCCTTTCAGGGATTGGCCGGCGGCCTCTTCAGCTGGGGGATCGTCAGTCTCGGCGTAAACATCCTCAATCACAGCATCGCCCCGTTAGCGGCGCTTTACGCCACGGCCATTTTCCTGCATTTTCCTACCCTCGGCGCCGCGCTCGTCCTGTTGCTCGCCGCGACGGGCCTGGGCTGGGTTGGCGCGTGGGTGGCGGTAAATCGTTTTTTCCATTCGCTTGAAGACTAGCGCGTCGATAAACACTCCCTTTCCCGGCGGGAAGGAACTTATCGTGCAATTAGCACTCGTAAACGCAGAGTGCTAGAATGATGGGAGGAGGAATCGTAACTATGTCAGCAGCCCTAATGACCGTACCCATGCCGTCAACGGCAGCCAGCTTGGATCAATATATCCAAACGGTACAGTCGTTCCCCTTGCTCAGCCAGGAAGAGGAACACCGCTTCGCCACACACTGGAAACAAAGCGGCGACCTCGACGCCGCCAAGAGCCTTGTTCTTTCCCACTTACGGGTAGTCGTGACCATTTCGCGCAACTATCTTGGCTATGGACTACCCCAGGCCGACCTCATCCAAGAAGGCAATATTGGCTTGATGAAGGCGGTACGCCGCTTCGACCCGGAGCGGGGAGTCCGCCTGGTTTCCTTCGCGATCCATTGGATTCGCGCCGAAATCCATGAATATATCCTGAAAAATTGGCGGATGGTGAAGGTCGCCACCACCAAGGCGCAGCGCAAACTATTTTTCAATCTGCGCAGCATGAAGAAGGGAACCCATAGCCTGAAGCCGGAGGAAATCCGCGATGTCGCCCAGCAGCTCGGCGTACGCGAGGATGAGGTCATCGAAATGGAAACCCGTCTCGGCGGCCGCGACATTCCGTTGGAAAACAACGCAGACGACGATGAGGATGGCTTCGCCCCGATCGACTATCTGACCGATACCGCCGCGGAACCTTCTACCTGTCTGGAACACAATGAAAACGAGCGCACCCGCAGCCGTGGGCTGGAACGCGCGTTAGCCACGCTGGACGCACGCAGCCAGCGAATCATCCAATCCCGCTGGCTGAACGAGAATGGCGCCACCACGCTGCACGAGTTGGCCAGCGAGTATGGTGTTTCCGCGGAGCGCATCCGGCAAATCGAACAAAAAGCACTGCAAAAAATGAAGGCGCTGATGCAGCCTGGGAATGCCGCCGCTTAGCAAGCGACCTTCCAAGCGCGCAAAAAAATGGCGCTGCATTCATGCAGCGCCGTTTTTTCATGGGTAGCGCGATCAACTAAACAAAACGACCGATAAAAAGCTTAACCACGCCATGACGATCAAGGTAGTGACAATAATCATCGGAATACTATCGCGGTGCAACATATCATCCCTCCTTCGGATTTCTACAATTCCCAGCGGCCGACGGGACCGTAAACAACCGACCACCCGCTAACGCATCCGGCGAATTGTAGGCTAATCCTCTCCCCGCTTCAACTTGCGGCGGGGAATCATGGGATCGTCGTCATCCATCAACATACGCTGCGCCGGCCCCTCCATGTCCTCGAACTGGCCGCTTTTCACCGCCCAGAAGAATCCCAGACCCAGCGCGATCACAACGAATACCGCCAACCCCAGCAAATAGCCTAGCACCATGATCGGCATGGCGTCGCTCCTTCAATCGTCATCCAGATTTCCCTCTCGCAGCCGCAGTGCGTTGGTCACCACCACCAACGAGCTAACCGACATACCTAGCGCCGCCAGCCAGGGGGGCACCATGCCCAGGGCGGCGAAAGGCACGACAATCATATTATAGGCGACCGCCCACATGAAATTCTGATGCATAATGCGGATACTGGCGCGACCAGTCTCCAGCGCCTGCCACACTTCGTCCAATCGTTGCGTCAGCAACACGATATCGCTGCTCGCCCGCGCTACCTCGGTGCCGCCGCCCATGGCGATGGAGAGTTGACTGCCCGCCAGCACCGGCGCGTCGTTAATGCCGTCGCCCACCATGGCGACCACGTCTCCCTGGCGTTGAATTTTCTTCAGCGCCGCCAGCTTGTCCTCCGGGCGCATGCCCCAGTAATAATCTTCTACCCCTAGCCGATGAGCGATATGGGAGACGGCACCCTTGGAGTCGCCGCTCAAAATCGTCACCGCCAGCCCATGCTCCCGTAAGGCGCGCACCGCCGCTACCGCCTCCGGACGCAGGGCGTCCGACAACGAGAATTTCGCCAGAACGCGCTGCTCGTCGCACAACCATACGTCGGTTACGCCGTCGTCATCCGCCGTAGCGCCGCTGTCGCGGATTAACGGCGAATGCGCGCGATTGCCCAACGCATAGCGAATGCCGCCGATGACGCCGTTTACCCCTTTCCCCGGGGTATTCTGCGACTGCTCCACCGTCAATAACCGATCCTGATCCACCACCGCCAAAAAACTTGCCGCCAGCGGATGTTCGGACGCTTGCTCCAGGCTGGCGGCAATGGCCAAACAACGATCGGCATCCACCTCGGCGAGAGACTCCGTTTTTTGTAAGCACGGTTTACCGTAAGTCAAGGTGCCGGTTTTGTCGAACACGACACGGTTAACATGGGATGAGGTTTCCAGCGCATGACCGCGGGTCAGCAACACGCCCCGGCGCAATAAGCGCGAACTGGCGGCGGCGAAGGCGGCGGGCGCCGCCAGCGATAAGGCGCAAGGGCACGTCGCCACCAGCACCGCCAGGCTCGCTTCGAAAATGCGCTGGGGATCCACCCACCACCATGCCAAGGCGGTGAGCACCGTAAGCGCGAGCAGGCCATAGGTGAAGTAGCCCGCGAGCCGGTCGGCCATTTGTGCGATTTTGGGTTTCTCCGACTGGGCGCGATCCAGCATCCGCACAATTCCCGCCAACACGGTATTTTCTCCCACGCCGGTCACGCGAACGCGCAACGGTCCTTCCAGGTTAATACTTCCAGCGATCACGGTGTCGCCCAGGCCTTTGGCTACGGCGCGGCTTTCCCCCGTCAACAGCGACTCGTCGGCCGTGCTCTCGCCCGCAATGATCGCACCGTCGGCGGCCATGGACTCTCCGGGTTTGACGAGCAGCGTATTGCCGTTTTCCAGTTCCACGACGGGCACCGTTTCCTGCACATCGTCTTTGATCCGCACCGCCATGGCGGGCGCAAGCTTGAGTAAATTCTCTACCGCCTCGGTCGATTTTTCCCGGGCGTTTCTTTCCAAGAAGCGGGTTGCCAATAAAAACAGGCAGAACATGGTCACGGCGTCGAAATACACTTCGCCCCGGCCTCCTAGCGTACTCCAGGTACTGCCGATGAAAGCGCTGCCGATGGCCAACGTCACCGGCACATCCATGTTCATCCGGCGCGACAAGATGGCCCGAAACGCACTTTTGTAGAAAGGAACGGCGGCGTAGCCGACGACCGGTAGCGTGAACAACAAGCTGACATAGCGCAACAATTTCACGATATGCGGTTCAATGCCGCTATCCGCACCAGCGTATAGCGCGACCGCCAGCATCATGACCTGGACGGTGCACAGGGCGGCGACCGCCAAGTGGCGCAAATCCTGTTGCCGCTCCCGCTTGCGAACGGCTTGCTGCTGTCGCGCGCTATACGGGTGCGCAGTATAACCGAGCAATTGGATTTCCTGCAGGATACGGCTGAGGGATAGTTCGCGCGCATCCCAGGAGACCCGGGCGCGGCGAGTGGAATAGTTAACGTGAGCGTCCTTAACGCCGGTCAGCTGCTGCAAATGACGCTCGTTGAGCCAAATGCACGCGGCGCACGTAATCCCCTCCAAAATCAGCGTCGCTTCGCGCAGATGTTCCGCCGGCGTGATGACGAAACTTTTCTGGATTTCCGGGCGGTCGTACAACGCCAACTTTTGCAGCGCCTGATGCACCCGTTCGCGCCCGCTCTCCGGCATTTCGGTACGATACTGGTAATAGGCCTGCAAACCATTATCGATGATCGCCTGGGCGACGGCCTGGCAGCCGCGGCAGCACATCGGCTGCACGACGCCCCCAATATCCACCCGAAAATCGCTATCCGGCGGAACCGGCAGGCCGCAATGGAAGCAATGCGCGTCCACAGCCGGCGTCATCCGACATAAACGAAAACGCGGTTGCTATGCTCATAGACTTCCTGGCCGTAGCGCAACGTCAAATCGTATTCCCAGGAACCGGTTTCCTCGAAGGTAATCGACGCCCCATAGACCCCTGGAGAGAGCTCGCGCAACGCGATCTTGCGGGTTTTCGGAACAAAACCGCCATAGCGCAACACCAGGCTGGCGGTAATCCCATCCACAGGCTGGCCAGTTTTAATCGCCGTCACTTCAACCGCCACCGGAACCAGGCGGTTTTGCGTGGCGCTGCTCAGGCCATGAATCCGTACTTTCCAGCCCAGCTTATGGATCAGCTCATAGCGGCTGCGCAGGTGTTGAGGAATCGCTTTCGCCGCGTACTCTCCATGCGCCACGACGCCGGAAAATTCAGTATGCACCACATGATGGGACGCATCCGGTAAAAACCACGCCGCCATCTGCACCGGAATACCGCGGCGAGCAACGACCAGGAAGATGGCTTGGGACATGATGAGAATGACAAAGAAAGTCACAATAGCGACCGGCCAGGGTTCGGTTTTCTGCGTTTTCCTCTTGACAAGCCGACTACCGACCAAACCGCTGGCATAGCCCACCGCCAAGTAAAACACGATATGCATCGCCACCATATCGCCGCCTGGCCAATGTTTGCTGGCATAGATGGCGTAAGCAACCGTCGGTATCAGCAAGCTGATCACCATGCGCCAATAAGCGGGCGCCTTGAGCATACGCAGGCCGAAATAGAGAAAGACGACGAGGAAGCCGCCGCCGAATATAGTCTCGCTATAATTCATAACTAGCCTTCCAGCTTAGCGTAAAAACGAGCGCGGGCGTGTACCGTTTCCTTGGCGGCCCCTTCGGGCGTGATGATGAAATCGAAATATTTCGTATGCAGCGCCTGCTCGGGCGGCAGCTTGACATTGATCATAATCATTACCGTTTTTCCCGCCCGTACTGTAATCTCATTCGATTCGCTGAAAACCAATGCGTTCGCCGGCACCCCTTGCGCCGAAAAGCGATAGATTTGCCTATGATCGGTTTTATTCGTCAGCCGGATCTGGTAGCGGTTACGGATTTCACCCGTGGTTAATTGCACGTACAGCGGTTGACGCACTTGCCGAACGCTATACGCGAAAGACGTGCGCGTCGCCAGTTGATAAACCAGCAATGCCGTCATTAATATGATGAAACCGCCGTAACCCAAGGTACGCAACCGCAACCAATACAAATGGGGCTTGCCCAACTGCCCGCTTTCCATGTTGATTTCCGAATCGTAGCGAATCAAGCCGCGCGGGAATTCCATGGAACCCATAATATGATTGCAGGCGTCAACGCAAAGGCCGCAGGAGATGCACTGATATTGCAAGCCGTCACGAATGTCGATCCCGGCGGGACAAACCTGCACGCAGAAACCGCAATCGATGCAATCCCCATGTCCCTTGGCTTGGCGCTCCTCGCGAGTACGCAATCCCGTCCGGGCGGCGGCGCGGCCGTTAGCGCCCTCGCCACGCTCGGTTTCATAGGTAACGATGAGGGTTTCCGGTTCGTACATCACTCCCTGAAAGCGGGCATAGGGACACATATACATACAGACCTGCTCCCGCATCCAGCCCGCCGCCGCATAAGTCGTCAGCGTCAAGGTCAACACGGTCACGTAGGCGACACTCGGCAGCGACCCCGAGAAAAACCCCAGAAACAGGGGAGGCGCATAGCTAAAATAAAGAATAAAGGACAACCCAGTCCAAAAAGCCAGCACTAACCAAAGCAGGTGGGTTAATCCGTATTTCCAGATTTTTTCGGCGTTCCAGGACTGCTTATTCAGGCGAATCCGCGCTGGCCGCTCTCCTTGCACCAATCGCTCGATGAAAATATACGCATCCGTCCACAGGGTTTGAAAACAGAAATAACCGCAGAAAGCACGTCCCACCAAGCCGGTAACGAAAAATAAGGTGACCGCGGCAATAAATAATAACAGGGAAAGGGCGATGATATCCTGAGGATAAATCACCAGGTTGAAAATCAAGAAACGCCGCCCCACCAAATCGAACAACACGGCCTGGTGCGCCGCGTCGCTCCGCTGCCAAGGCAGCCAGGGCAGGAGAAAGTACACGGCATAGGCGACAACCAGCACGATTGTCTTGAAACGGCGGAATTTCCCGCTCACCGATCGCGGAAAAATCGGAATTCTTTTCTGGTAAAGCGATTCCTGCGCTTGCTGATTCTCCATGCTATTCCCCACTACCGTCCTTCATTTGCTTCACCTGTCACAAAGCTCCAGCACGCCAATTCTCCAGCGCGGCCTAAATGCGCTTGCCGCTGGAATAAAAAAGACCCCGGACAACCGCCCCGGGGTCTTTAAGTTTATGATTTCAATTGATTACTTGCCGCCGCCCAAGGTATCATGGACATAGGCCGTTAACACCTTGATTTGCTCGCCGGATAAACGTCCCTTCCATGCCGGCATTACTCCTTTGTGAATACTGTTGGGGTCGTTAATGCCGGTGAGAATAACTTGTTTGACCGCCTCCACCTTCGCCACCTCGGCTTTGGCGCCAGGGACGTTAGCCCATAGCCAAATTTTGTCGGTGAGATTGGCCGAGCCAATCGCTTGATTGCCCTTGGCGTTAGCGCCGTGGCAACTAAAACAACCGGCGGCGCCGTGGAACAGTGCATTACCCCGAGCAACCAGCGTCGCATCATGCGGCTCCCCGGAGAGGCTGAGCACATAGTTGGCGAGCGTGGTGGCTTGTTTGTCGGTCATGTTGGGATCGAGCCCTTTCGCCGGCATGACGCCCACGCGCCCATTGGCAATGCTTTGCTGAATCGCCTTATACGACCCTCCGTGCAGCCAATCGTCGTCGGTTAGGTTCGGCGCGAAACCGATCTTCCCTTGACCGCCGGCCTGGTGGCACGCCGCGCAATTATCCGCGAACAGCGTCCTGCCCGAGGATGCGATAAAGTCGCTCAATTCAGGATTGGCCTTGATTTTCTTAAACGGCGTCGCCGCGATTTTATCGAAATAAGGTTTCTGCTTCGCCGCATACTGATTCATGTTCGCTATCAACACGGCGCGGGGGTTCCAATGAACAGTTTTTTTCTCGCCCTTGTTGTTGACGTAAGTGACGGTATCGAAACCCGTCAAAAAATGTCCGGCAACCGGCCATGAAGGATAAATAAACCAATAAATAACGGCAAACGCCACCGTTGCGTAGAATCCCCAAACCCACCACCTTGGCAGCGGATTGTTATACTCTTGCAAGTCTCCGTCCCAGACGTGCCCCGTTGTTTCCACCTCGTTTTCTTGGTTCATTGTTCGATTTCCTCTATATCCTGATCGTCCATCAACGGAATATTTTTGTAGGATTCAAGCCGTTCTCCTCTTTCCCTGTCGCTGAAGAGGTAAAACAGAATCAGGCAAAAAACGACGAAGAAGATGACGAGCGATATCGGCGCCGTTTTCTCGTAATCGGCCAACCATTCCATCCATCCCATGAATAGTCTCCTTAACGATATTGCACGAATTGGTCGTTATCGTACTTATTGAAATCGACCATGGTGCCGAGCACCTGAAGATAGGCGACCAACGCATCCATCTCGGTGATGTTATTGGGATTCCCGTCATAGTCTCCCGGCACGCCATTGAAACCGTGCTTCACTTGCCGAATAATATTTTTCTGAGCGTCGGAGATTTTCAGCATTTCCGCCACTTTTGCACCGAATTTTTTAACATTCCGCTCGTATTCCGCTTTCGTTGCGGAATAGGGTACGCCGACATCGCGCAGCGCCCGCATTTTATCCTTAATATCGGAGTAATCCAGCGGCGTCGTCAGCAACCAGGGAAACCCCGGCATAACCGACTCCGGCACCATGGAGCGCGGCGCGATTAAGTGCTGGACTTGCCATTCGTTGGAGTACTTCTTGCCGACGCGCGCCAGATCAGGGCCGGTGCGCTTGGAACCCCACTGAAAAGGGTGGTCGTACTGCGACTCGGCCGCGAGAGAATAATGACCATAGCGCAGCTCCTCGTCCCGGAATGGACGGATCATTTGCGAGTGGCAAAGGTAGCAGCCATTCTTGACATAAATATCCCGCCCCAACTGTTCAAGCGGTGTATAGGGCCTAACGCCCTTAACGGGCTCCACGGTTCCCTTGATGAAAAACAGCGGAATAATTTCCACCATTCCGCCGATACTGATGGCCAGCATCATCAGCACGATCATCAGGCCCACGTTTCTTTCAATTGTGTCATGTGTGAACTTAAACATGATTCCCCTCAATCAGGTTCTGGCGCCGGGAAGCTCTTTTGTCTCCACTTCCCGTCAAGCCAAGTATTTCTCAACGATGCCTACCGCACCCTCCGAATTACGCCGCGCTGCCCTGAGCGCTGACAACACGCATGTCGCCGACGGCGGCCTTGCCTCGCGAGATGGTCATGAAGCAGTTGTAAGCCATAATCATCATGCCAACCATGAAAACCCCCCCGCCAATGGCGCGCATGACATAGAAGGGATGCGCGGCCGCGACGGACTCGACGAAGGAATATTGCAAATTGCCGAAATCGTCATAGGCGCGCCACATCAGCCCTTGCATGATGCCGGAAATCCACATTGCCACGATATAAAGCAAAATACCGATGGTCGCCAGCCAGAAATGGACAGTGACCAATTTTTTGCTATACAACCGAGTGTCCCACAAGCGCGGAATCATGTGATACAGAGAACCGAAGGTAATCATCGACACCCATCCCAGCGTGCCGGAATGCACGTGGCCGATGGTCCAGTCCGTGTAATGGGACAAGGCATTCACGTCTTTCAACGCCATCATCGGACCTTCGAACGTAGCCATGCCATAGAAGGACAACGCCACGATCATGAAACGCATGATGGGGTCGGTACGCAGCTTGTCCCACGCCCCGGACAACGTCATGATGCCGTTAATCATGCCGCCCCAGGAAGGAAGCAGCAACATAATGGAGAATGTGGCGGCCAGGGTCGTTACCCAGTCAGGTAACGCCGTCCACTCCAGGTGATGAGGGCCGGCCCACATATAGAGGAAACCGAGCGCCCAGAAATGGACGATGGATAGGCGGTAAGAATAAACCGGGCGACCAGCTTGCTTAGGAACGAAATAATACATCATCCCCAAGAACCCGACGGTCAGGAAAAACCCCACTGCATTGTGCCCGTACCACCATTGCACCATGGCGTCCTGCACGCCGGAAAACAAACTATAGGACTTCATGCTGAACAAGCTCACCGGCACGGCCAGGTTATTAAACACATGGATCAGCGCTATCGCCAGAATAAACATCAGATAAAACCAATTCGCCACATAAATATGGGGCTGCTTGCGTTTCATGATCGTGCCAACGAACACCACCAGGTAAGCGACCCATACCACGAGAATCATCAGGTCGATCGGCCACTCCATTTCGGCGTATTCACGCCCTTGGGTATAGCCGAGTACATAGCTAATCGCCGCCAGCACGATAATGGCCTGCCAACCCCAAAAGGTGAAAGACGCCAACGCGTCGGAAAATAGCCGGGCGCGATTGGTGCGCTGCACGACATAGTAGGAGGTGGCGAAGAGCGCGCTGCCGCCGAAACCAAAAATGACGCCGCTGGTATGCACCGGGCGTAAACGGCCAAATTCGATATAGGGAATATTCCAGTTGAGAATTGGCCAAGCCAGCTCGGATGCAATATAGACTCCGGCCAGCATGCCAATCACCCCCCACACTAGGGTCATGATCGCAAATTTCCGAACAACATCGTAATTATATTGCTCGGCAGTTGCAGCGCCCACCTCTGCCATGGTTCCCTCCTCAGATTTTGCTTAAATCTCGCATTTTCGCTATCCGGCGCGCTGCAAATTCAGCAAGACACCAGACCGCCTCCCCCGGCAAACGAATACACACCTCGCCGTCTGTACCAAAAGGCACACCGCCGTGCTTTATAACACGGCGGTCTACTTTAATCCGATTTCAGAAAACAAACCCTGATATACGTCAACTGCGCTGCACTTTCCCCCGCCAACACGCGCTTTCAGCCGGCTTGACGCGTCCTGGCCGCACATTCCGCCACCCCGCCGAGCTGCGCCAGCCGCTCAGGTGCCCTGAGGCGGATGTAACGGCGGCGCAATGCAATCAGCCCTTCCTCCTCGAAGCGGGACAGCACGCGGCACACAGTTTCCTCCGCGATGCCCAAATAATTGCCGATATCCCCCCGGGACATGCTGAGGTTGAATTCGCAAGGCGAAAGATGACGCCGCTCAAGACGCCGCGACAACCCGATCAGATAAGTGGCTAACCGCTCCTCGGCGTTTTTCTTGCCCAACAGCAAAATCAATTCCTGATTTTGTAACAGTTCACGGCTCATGATGCGCAGGATTTGATATTGAATGGATAAATTGCCGCGCACCAGCGCCTCTAGCTGGTCGAATGGGATTTCGCACACCGACGTGGTTTCCAGCGCACGGGCCTCGCAATGATAACTTTTGGCGTCAATCGCGTTCAAGCCAAGCAACTCGCCAGCGATATGGAAGCCGGTCACTTGCACCCGGCCGTCGTCCATCCAGATATACGTTTTGACCGAACCGCTGCGGATCGCGTAGATAGAATGAAACGGGCGCCCTAAGCGGAAAAGATAATCGCCGCGCTTGAATACGCGGCGGTTTTTCGTGATTTGATCCAGGATGGAAGCGTCCGCCTCGCCACCGTCGGGTGGCAGGCATAGCTGGTAAACACCACAATCCTTGCACGCAATTGGGGTGTCACCACGGCATGCCGAATCGCCTAGTTCCGTCAATAACCTCATCGCAGACCGCATCCCTTCTCCCCGCCACGCTGCCGGAACTTCCTCAACGTCCCGGCGAGGTAAAGTATTTCATGCTAGTTCGGCCCTCGCCATTTTGCAAATAGCGCTAGCGCTTGGCGCTAGAAAACAGCCGCACTAGGGATGCTCTCCGCCGATCACCACACCCGGCAAATCCGCTAAGCGATACTTACCCGTTTGCACCGCACGGGCAAGCTTCTCCACCGTTTGGGAACTGAGCAGATCAATGATTTTCTGTTTAATCGGCTTCCAGCGGCGGTGCATCGGACAGGCGGTCTCATCGCTACACTCCTTCAACCCCAACAGACACTCCTCGGCAAACCCCGGCCCTTCCGTTAACAACAGAACTTGCATGAGATTAGCCTTTCCCGCGGTATCCGACAGACGAAAACCGCCCAGCCGCCCGCGATAGGAATACAGCAAATTCCCCTTGCACAAATGTTGCAGCACTTTCGCCAAATAGGCGGCAGGCACGTTCAGTTGCTGCGCGATATTACGGTTCAGCACCACGACGTCGCGTGGCTGCATCGCAACATAAATCATCGCCTGTATTGCATATTGACTTGTACGGGAAAGAATCATAATGAAATGGCATTTATTAGAGATACGGATATTCAAATTGTACCTCAATGTCCTGATTAAACAAGCAGGAAGTCGCGAAACAATCCATAACACTTTATACAATCAACCGAATATCAATGAATTTTCCAAGGCCGGCGGCGGAAGGTTCTGGCTGATACGGCAACATCCCCAGAAAGGGCGCGCCAAGACGATCCACGAGATAGCGCAAATTTTCATCAATAGCCGCCATCGGCGGTTCGGGGCAGTTGGCAATCCATCCCGCCAGGATTAAGCCACACGAAACAATCGCCTCGGCGGTCAACAACGCATGATTCAAGCAACCCAGGCGCAACCCCACGACCAGAATCACCGGTAACCGCAATACCTCGGCAAGCGCGGAAACATCGTGGGCGTCACTGAGAGGCGCCCGAAAGCCGCCCACGCCCTCGATAATCACCGTATCCGCCAGCCTCCGCAACCGCGCATACGCCGCCTGAATACGCGCTAGCTCGATAACGCACCCCGTGGCCGCAGCTGCGATATGGGGGGAAACCGGAGGCAAGAAGCGGTAAGGGTTACGCCATTCGGCGGGCGCATCAATCGTTGACGCCCGCCGTAATTGCTCGGCATCCTCGCACACCATCCCGCCGGCTATTGCATCGCAGCCGGAAGCGACCGGCTTCATGCCCACCACGGTCTTGCCGATTGCGGCAAGCGCCTCCAACAAGGCGCACGCCGCCCAGGTCTTCCCCACGCCCGTGTCCGTGCCGGTCACGAAATAACCGCCGCGCGTCATCGCCCGCGCCACCGGATCGCTTGGCCGCCCCCGGGTAAGGCGGAGGGTGTGATTTCCTCCCCCTTCCACGCATGGCCATAAATGACTTCATACGTCGCCGGCAATTTACCATGGCAACGAAATCGTTCGTAGGCTTGCCGCAGTCTTTTCCACGCGGTCTTTCCCATCAAGCCGGGACGCCGGCCCACAGCGGCATTGTGCGCACCGATCATTTTAAGGTCGCGCATCAACCCCATTAAGTCCTCATAGGTCAAGGTGAGATACTCCATATCCATAATGGGCGCGCCAAATCCGTTACGTAACAGGGCGTCGCCAATATCGTGCATATCCGTAAAACGGCTGACATGAGAATAGTCGTCCACGCCGGCAAAAGCCTGCCGCAATTCCTTCAGCGTATCGGGTCCGAACGTGCTGAATATGAATAACCCGTTGGATGCTAGCACGCCATGAATACCCTTCAACATCGCATCCAAATCATTACACCACTGAATCACTAGATTCGACCACACCATGTCGACACTGCCGCGCCGCAACGGCAAGTGTTCCAGATCACCGCACAAGTAATGATCCCGGGCCGCGCCGAGGGACGACAACAGCCCCTTCCAATTGGGCCGCCGCCGGCGCGCCAAGCGCACCATGGCGCACGCCAAGTCCATTGACAGCAGGCGCGCGCGCGGATAGCGGGCCATCAGTTGACCGCCGCCATAGCCAGTGCCGCACCCACCGTCGAGAATCACCCCGGGCTGATGCTTGATGTAATCCAGATGCGCGATCATCCGGTCGCAAATTTCCTGCTGAAGCACCGCCGCCTGATCGTACAGCGGAGCGGCGCGCTCGAAGGAACGGCGCACACGTTGTTTATCGAGGTTATCCGACTGAATCATGGCAAAAGTCCACCAACTCCCGCGAAAATAATGCGCTCTGAGAAAGAAATGGGGCATGAGAAGCGCCATCGATTTCCACTAGCTTGCCAGCAGGCAGGTGCTGTGCCAACCAAACCGCTGCCGGCAAGGGCGCCAGGGTATCATTACCGCCATGCACGACCAAGGTTGGCTGCCGAATCGATGGAATGCAGGCGCGTAAATCGCTATATTGGAGCGCCGATAGCCCAGCCGCCAACACCGTTGCCGCCGGCTTACCGCGACGGAATAATTCCCGGCGCAACTGCCGCATCACCGCCCGGGCCGCGCGATCGCCCTGTGCCTGCAGGGAAAGGAAGCGCACCAGCGCCCCCTCGTCATCCTCGCGCAAATCGGCGGCGAACGCCTCCAGCACCGTAGAAGAGACACCCCAACGCCATTCCACATCGCAGACGAAGCACGGATTCACCGCGACCAGGATCAGCCGTTTGATTTGGCGGGGCGCCGCTAACGCCCATTCCAGGGCGATTTGCCCCCCCAGCGACCAGCCACACACCTGAATCGCCGGCGGCAACGCCGCGGCCAATTGCGCGGCGACGCGCCCCGGCGTCCACGAACCTTGGACGGCGCTATAACCGTAGCCGGGTAAATCTACCACGTGCAGCCGGAAAACCTGGGCCAGCGCATCGCGCACCCCGCCCCAAATTCCACCGTGCATTCCCCAGCCGTGCAACAATACCAAGTCTTCCCCCGCACCGAGGGTTTCAATATAAAGGCTCACTGCAATGCCCGCAGCGCATCCACCAGGCAATCCACATCCGCCGGCCGATGGGCGGCGGACAAGGTAATCCGCAACCGGGCTTGGCCTCGTGGCACCGTGGGCGGACGAATGGCCGGAATCCACAGCCCTTTCTCCCGTAACCCGCCCGCAAGCGCCAACGCCGTCTCATTACTCCCCGCCCACAGGAGTTGAATCGGTGTTACCGATGGCAATAACCGCCATCGCGTCTGTTGAACACCGGCGCGCAGGCGTTCAATCAGTTCCCGCAAGCGCTCGCGGCGCCAGCCTTCCTCTTGGAGGATATGCAGACTGACGGTTACCGCGCCGGCCAGCGACGGCGGCAACGCGGTTGTATAAATGTAGCTGCGGGCGGATTGCGCCAGATACTCCACTACCCTGGCGTCGCCAGCGACAAATGCGCCGAATACGCCAACCGCCTTACCCAGCGTTGCCATATAAATAAGGCGCGGCGAATCCACGCCAAAGTGGGATAACGTCCCACGCCCCTCTTCGCCCAGCACGCCGATTCCATGGGCGTCGTCAAGCAGCAGCCAAGCATCGTAGCGCTCGCACAACGCCAGCAGTTCGGGAATGAACGCGATGTCGCCATCCATGCTGAATACCGCGTCCGACACCACGAGCTTACGCCGCGCACGGGACGACGCCAGCAACCGCGCCAGCGAATCCAAGTCGAGATGGGGATAGCGCAACAGGCGAGCCCGAGATAGCAACGCCGCCTCATTCAGCGAGGCATGATTGAGTTTATCGGCGAATACTGCATCGCCGCGTCCCAATAACGCGGTGATCACACCCTGATTGGCCATATAGCCGGAGGAGAACAGCAATGCCCGCGGTTTGCCGACAAAACCGGCCAAGGCTTCTTCCGCCTGGTGGTGGGTGATGAAGTGCCCGCTGACCAGATGGGACGCCCCAGCGCCAACACCCAGGGACGCCACCCCCTGGCGCACCGCCTCGACAAGACGCGGATGGGCGGCCAGACCCAGGTAATCGTTACTGCAAAAGCCCAGGTACGCACGACCGCCGATCTGGATTCGCGCGCCCTGGGCTGTCTCCAGCACATGGCGACGACGCAGTAGCCCTTGGCGATTCCGCTGATCGAGTTCCTTGGCAAGACAAGAAAACGGCATGCGCGCTTAGCGAGTGCTTTCCGCCGCCATCGCGTGAATACCCAGCGCCTCGAACAAACCGCGATCCCTGTCGGTATCAACATTGTCCGTAGTCAACAACCGCTCGCCGTAAAAAATCGAATTGGCGCCCGCCAGAAAACACAGCGCTTGCACCGCGTCGGACATATGACCGCGCCCCGCCGATAGCCGCACCAGGCTGGCGGGCAACGCCAGCCGCGCCACCGCAACGGTGCGCACGAATTCGATATCGCCCAAAGGTGCGGTGCCGTGAAGCGGCGTACCCTCTATCTGCACCAGCAGGTTAATGGGCACCGACTCCGGCGGCGGCGTCAAATTCGCTAGCTCGGCAATCAGCGCCGCGCGTTGGGCGCGGGTTTCTCCCATGCCAACAATGCCGCCACTGCACACTTTGACGCCTGCTTTACGCACTTTCGACAACGTATTCAGCCGGTCGTCATGGGCATGGGTGGTCACGACCTCACCATAAAAATCGGGGGCGGTATCCAGATTATGATTGTAGTAGTCTAGGCCCGCCTGCGCCAGCTGCTCCGCCTGACCGTCTTGCAGCAGCCCGAGCGTGACGCAAGTTTCCAGTCCCAACGCCTTCACCGCCCGCACCATATCCAGCACCGGCGCTAAATCCTTTTGCTTCGGCCCGCGCCAGGCGGCGCCCATGCAAAAGCGGGTAGCGCCGCTTTCCTTGGCTCTTTGCGCCGCCGCGACCACTTCATCGACGGCAAGCAAGGGCGCCCGCTCCACAGCGGCGTCGTGATGCGCCGATTGGGCGCAATAGCCGCAATCCTCGGAACAGCCGCCGGTCTTGATCGAGAGTAAGGTGCTTACTTGCACGGTATTGGGATTGAAATGCTGACGGTGGACGGTCTGCGCCTGAAATAACAAATCGTTGAACGGCAGATTCAATAACGCCGCGACATCTTCCGCCGTCCACTGCCGTCCACTCTCCCGCAGCGCCATCGCCGCTTGCATACTAGTCATGTTGCCCCGCCTCCACTACTAAATCCCGCCATTCTTCCCGGGCGCTCCTGACGTAATCCCAGAGACCCCAAGGAATCAATACCAAGGCGCATAGCGCCCAGACCCATAACCACATATTCAGCCGTCCGCCAGCCCAGCCTTGCAATACGTCGGAAAAAATCAGCACGATCGGCAGCGCGCCGGTCACACCGTAAAAGCGATAACCGGCAATGCGGTTATAATGCCGCACCCGTAAATCGGGATGATGGCCCACGGCGGCATAGGCGACAATCGAACCGCCAAACCAAAGAACCATCAGCACCGGGAATATAATGGCGACCATGCTGGCCATGTTGAAAATTTGAGAGGCGAAACGGCACTGTCTAGCACTGATCTGCACCTGTGCCTTATCCGCGAAACCTGTTACCTCACTCAATATTTTCCACTCTGCCGCTTAGCCCGGAACTCGGTTAAAATTGGCGGAAATCTTCACGGATTCCGCCCCTCTTGTCAAATTTTATTCGGTCAATTTTAAACAGCTGCGCAAAATTTACACAGATTCCGCAAAACTGCCTGCTATGCACGGCATCCAGCGGTGCCGACGCGCTATGCCTCGCCTGCCGCACCGCGCTTCCCATCCGCCATTTACCCGTATGCCCGATATGCGCCGGCGACAGCCCAACCGGCGCGATATGCGGCGCCTGCTTGCGTCACCCCCCGGCATTCGAGCAGACCTTGGCGGGATTCGACTACACGTTCCCCATCGATGCGTTGCTACACGCCTTTAAATATGGTGGGGCACTGCATATAGCCGCCGCGCTGACCCAGCCCTTAACGCACTGCGCACGACAAACAACGTTGCCGGACATCATCGTTCCCATGCCGCTCCATCCAGCACGGCTACGGGAGCGTGGTTTTAACCAAGCCGTCGAGATCGGAAAAATCATTGCGCGCCAGCTAAATATCCCATTGCGCGCCAACGCATGCACCCGCACCCGCGACACCGTGCCGCAAGCATCCCTCCCGCGGCGCGCGCGCAGAAAAAACCTGCGTGGCGCGTTTGCCTGCGCTACCCCCCTGAAGGGAATGCGCGTCGCGCTGGTGGACGATGTCATGACGACTGGCGCCACGCTGCATGAACTTGCCGCTGTTGTGCGCCACGCTGGCGCTACCACAGTCAGCGCCTGGGTCATCGCCCGCACGCCCGCTAGCGGGCATTCCGCGTAACACGAGCAGCGCCATGGGAAAACGCGGCAAAATCGGCGGCACCTCATTGGGAACGACCGATGGCTCTCGCCCGCGCACGCCTGGCGACAGACCAGAAAACACCACGCCCCATCACGACACCACCAGACAAAACGACAGGAATAATCGGCAATCCATGCGCGCTATAATCGGCACCCGCCTGCGCGCCGCCGCCCCGCAAGCACGTCTGAGGCCCCAGACAAAACAATACGGCTCCCTGGACTGAAAATATGTTCGCGTTAGTGTTATTCGAACCGGAAATTCCACCCAACACCGGCAACATCATCCGCCTATGCGCCAATGCCGGCGTTCAACTGCACCTGGTCGAGCCCCTTGGGTTTTCCCTCGATGATCGGCAACTACGCCGCGCCGGCCTGGATTACCACGAGTACACCACGCTCCGCGTACACACGACCTGGGCGAACTGCTTAGCCGCCCTTGGCGACCGCCGCTTATTCGCGGCGACAACCCATGGCGGCGTTCGCTACACCGACGTCGTGTACCAAGAAAACGATGGGCTGGTTTTCGGCCCGGAAACGCGCGGTTTACCGCCAATAGTACTGACCAGCATTCCCGCAAGCCGGCATGTTCGCCTACCGATGCTACCTCACAGCCGCAGCCTCAATTTATCTAATGCGGCGGCGGTGATGATATACGAAGCGTGGCGGCAAACTGGATTCTGCGGCGGCGGATAAGCATCCCGCGCCTGGACGTTTGCCTAGTCGGTGCTATAGTGTAAATATCTTACTGAAACAGTAGGAATTAAGCGCGGCGACGAGGGTAGCAATGACGCTCCACGCCACCGAGACGAGACGAGACGAGACGAGACGCCAGTTCGACCACCCGGCCAGGAGATTATCGATGTTCGACATTAACCAATTTATCATGAGCGAGAATGCCCCCCAATTAGACCCGGAAGGCCATTTCCTGGATATTGCCCATTGGTCGGAAACGATCGCCGAACAAAGCGCCCGCCGGGAAGGGATCGAACTGACCGAGCGTCATTGGGAGATCGTCTATTTTCTTCGGGAACACTATACGCGCCACGGCGCGGCGTCCAGCGCGCGCGTATTGCTGAAAGCATTGGAAGATCAATTCTGTGGCGGAACGGGGAAAAGGCGACTATATAAGCTGTTCCCCGGCGGTCCGGTAACCCAGGGAAGCAAAATTGCCGGGCTGCCGCTACCGCCGCACCACAGCGATCCGTCATTTGGCAGCGTAACGTAAGGGTGCCTCTCAGTTAGCGTATTCCGCCTTGAGGGCGCGGTTCAACAGCGCCTCCACGGCGGCGGCGGCGGGTGTGTGATCGTACAATACACGACAAACCGCCTGGGTAATCGGCATATCGACGTCCAGCACCCGCGCCAAGGCGAGAACTTCACGCGCGCTATACACTCCTTCGGCAACGTGGCCGAGCTCCGTTAAAATCGTATCCAGCGGCTTGTTCTTGGCCAGCTGTAACCCGACGAGACGATTGCGGGACAAGTCGCCGGTACAGGTCAGGATCAAATCGCCCGCGCCGGTCAACCCCATAAAAGTTTCCGGCTGGCCGCCCAGCGCCACCCCAAGGCGAGCGATTTCTGCCAAGCCACGCGTAATGAGCGCCGCGCGCGCATTATAGCCAAAGCCGAGACCATCGGAAATGCCGGCAGCAATCGCCATGACATTTTTCACCGCGCCGCCGACCTCCACCCCGGCCATATCCTGGCTGGTATAAATCCGTAGCCGGTGACCATGCAACGCCACCGCGGCAGCCGAGGCGAAATTCGCGTCTTGGGACGCCAGCGTCAGGGCGGTCGGCAAACCCGCCGCAACCTCTTGGGCAAAACTGGGGCCGGACAAGACGCCGCAGGGAAGACCTTCCGGCAAGGCCTCCCGCGCCACTTGATGCGGCAGCTTGGCGCTGCCCCGCTCAAACCCCTTGCACGCCCAGATCACCGGCATCCGCTTACCGCTAGCCGTAATCGCGCACAATGTTTCCCGCAGCCCGGCCGTCGGCACCACGACCAGCGCCAATTCGGCATGCGCCAACGCCGTGGGCAGGCTCGGCGCTAATGCGAGTCCATCGGGAAAGGAGAATTGGGGGAAATAGCGTGTGTTACAGCGCGCGGCGCCCATCTGCGCCATTTGCGCGGCATTGCGCGTCCACAGCGTCACGGGATGGCGTCTGGCGAGAGTGATCGCCAACGCCGTTCCCCACGCCCCCGCGCCAACGACCGTAATATTCACGTTCCCCAAACTTGGGAAATGTTCACGTACCCTTCCTGTCCATCGGGGTGGCGCACTTTCAACCAACCGGGAGGAATCGCCCCGGGCGGCGATGGGCCCGCCGGAGACCCGATCCCACCGCCGCCCAGTAACTGCAAGGCGACATTCTGCGCCGCCTGGAATACGATGGGTGCGTTATTGCGCGGGGCCTGCCGGATATCGGCCAACGGAACGGTCACCAACACCGTGCGCTGGACGCCCAGATTCTTCTTTTCAATCCAAGCAAGGTCGCCGTGCCAGTCGCGCACCTTCACCCACTTTTCCAAGCTGACGATGACCTCCACGGGATAATAGCGGGTCACCAAATACAACCGGCGCGCGAAATGCGAAGGCGCGTCGTACTCCATGGCGACATTAACGGCGACGGAACGATACTGCAGCGCGTACGCCGCCACCGGCGTTAACGCGCCCAGCAACAGCAACGCGCCGCCCGCGGCGGCTACGGCGAGTCGCCGCGAAATGCTTTTAATGGGTAGCGGTAGCACTCTCTTGCTGATCGGCTTGCTGCTGCTCATACAACGTCTCGAAATTCACTGGGTTGAGCAACACCGGCGGGAAGCCAGCGCGGGTCACCACGTCGGAAACGACCTCGCGAGCGTAGGGAAAAAGAATATTGGGACAAGTAATCCCCATTACCGGCGCAACCTGGTCTTCAGGAATATGCCGCAACTGAAAAATACCCGCTTGCACCGCCTCGACCAAGAAAATCGTTTTTTCATTCAGCTTGGCGGTCACCGTGACGGTCAGCAGGGACTCGAAAAGCCCTTCATCCACCGGCATGCCTTCGGTATGCAACTGCACATCCAATTGTGGCGCTTCGCGCTCCAGAAACACTTGCGGTGAGTTAGGAATTTCTAGGGACAGGTCTTTCAAGTAAATTTTCTCGATCGAAAAAACCGGCTGATCTTGCGGCTGTTCTTCACTCATGCTTTCTCCGTTTACTCATCAATAATTAACATTACGGCGCAACACGCTCCAGCCAGCGATACAAGTTCTCCGCGTCCATCGCCCCGGCAGTCCGCGCGATCTCCTTGCCGTGATGAAAGGCCACGAGCGTTGGGATGCTGCGGATCGCGTATTGCTGCGCCAGCGCCTGTGCTTCCTCGGTATTCACCTTGGCGAAGCGATAACGCGTCAACCACCGGGCTGCTGCTTGGACGAAGACCGGCGCCATCATTTTGCACGGCCCGCACCACGACGCCCAGAAGTCCACAATGACCGGCAAGTCGTTTTTATTAATAAACCGACTGAAACGCGCGTGATCCAGCGTAACCGGCGCGCCATCCAAGATTGGCGCGCCGCATTTTCCGCATGTCGGATTCTGCGACAAGCGCGCATCCGGCACCCGATTAATCGCCTGGCAGCGAGAACAAACCACGTTCATGGCTTCATGCGCCGGTAGTCGATCGACACGGTAGCGCTTACTCTGCCAACCGCGGCGCCAGACCCCCCTCCTGGTCAAGCTCGGCAAGGTCGTCATAGCCGCCGACATGATAGTCGCCGATAAAAATCTGCGGTACCGTACGCCGGCTCGTGCGGGCCATCATTTCTTCTAGTCGCGCGGTGTCCAAGTCCACCCGGATTTTTTCGATATCGGCCACCCCGCGGCTAACCAACAGCCGCTCCGCCATCGTGCAATAAGGACATACCGCAGTACAATACATGCTGACTTTTGCCATAATTACTTCTTCTCCATCGGCATATTCGCCTGTCGCCAAGCGCTGATTCCGCCGCCTAAATTATACACTTGCTCAAACCCGTTTTTCCGCAAGGTCTTGCATGCCGAGGCGGAGCGCGCCCCGCTGCGACAGACAACGACCAGCGGACGCTGTTTGAATTTTTCCAGCTCGCCGAGGCGAGAACCAATCTGTCCCAGCGGAATATGTTTCGCGCCAGGCAGTCGTCCTTCCGCCAATTCGCGCTCTTCCCGCACATCCACCACAACCGCGTCGTGGTGATTAATCAGTTGCGTCGTTTCCAGTACACCGACTTCTTTAATGCCGTAAATTTTCCGGCTAAGGGTCGGCCAGACCAGCATAAAAAAAGCCGCGACCGCGATCGCGACAAGATAAAGATTATGCTGTAAAAACGCCACATTCCACTCCATCGCCACTCGTCATTCCTCATAGCCGCCGCTGGCCCTCACCCACAGGGCCCGGCGGCGATCGTCTACATTAACAGGAGCCGCAGCTTTCCTTGACCCCGATTTTTTTAAGAATAATCTCCAACGGGCAGAGCTGGGTAAAGCCGCTTTGGAGCAAATTCAGGCCGACAAAGGCAGTGAACCATAGCCAATTCACATTATGAAACAATGGGCTACCTTTCACACCCAGCGCCAGGGACAGCAGGACAAAAAACCCCGCGAATATCCGAACCACACGATTAACCGTCATCATTACCTCTCAACGCTATGCACTAAAACCATTACCCGTCCAAATAGTGCGGCGAGAAATCGTTCCCGCCGACCCGCCGGAATCCGCCACACAACCGCGCCGGCCATCATTTAGCGAAACCGCAAAACACATCGCGCATCATGCTAATGAGTTGCAAGGTGCGGGCGTCGCCAACACGATAATACACCCGGTTGGCATCCTTGCGCGTGCGCAGCACGCCCTTATCGCGCAAGATAGATAAATGCTGTGAAATATTGCTTTGCGTCGTTCCCACACTCTCGACGATCTCTTGCACACTGATCTCGCGGTCGCCCAATACACACAATATCTTGAGCCGTAGCGGGTGAGACATCGCCTTCATCGCGCGTGACGCTTGCTCGATATGTTCGTCTTTGTCGATCAGCGCAATTTTCCCCTCTGTCATTCTAGCCACCATCGCAATCTAATATTTTTACTAAGTTTAATGCCTTACTTATTAAAAAGTAATAAAATAATGCCACAGGAACCTTGGAACAATTCACAACAAAACGGAACGCATGCAAACAACCCCGGTACTCCTCATCATTCTCGATGGTTTCGGCTACCGTCCCGACGGTGAAGACAACGCCATCGCCAAAGCACGAACCCCGCACTGGGACACGCTTTGGGAAACTTACCCCCGCATGACCATCCGTACTTCCGAAGCCTCTGTCGGCCTGCCGGCCGGGCAAATGGGTAACTCGGAGGTCGGCCATCTTAATATTGGGGCGGGACGGGTCGTTTATCAAGACCTATCGCGCATTAATCATGCGATCAACAATGCGCACTTCTTTACCAACCCCGCACTGCAGCGCACGGTGGACGCGACGAAAGCCACCGGTTCGGCGCTGCATATCTTTGGCTTGTTATCCGATGGCGGCGTCCACAGCTTGGATAGCCACATCGACATGATGTTGGAGATGGCCGCGCGAGCAAAGCTAAAACACGTGTATCTACATGCGTTTCTCGACGGCCGGGATACGCCGCCGAAAAGCGCGGAAACCTATATTCTCCACGCCGAGGAAAAAATGCGGATGCTGGGCGTCGGCCGGATCGCAACGATTTGCGGCCGTTACTACGCAATGGACCGGGACAAGCGCTGGGAACGCGTTAAGAACGCCTATGATGCGTTAACCACGGGCAAGGCGCCATTTACCGCCGCGACCGCCGTAGCGGGGCTACACCAAGCCTATGCCCGCGACGAAACCGACGAGTTCGTCAAACCCACCTTGGTCGCGCCTCCAGGAGAATCCCCCGTCCGCATCCAGGATGGCGACGCGGTGGTGTTTATGAATTTCCGCGCTGACCGCGCCCGCGAGATTACCCGTGCCTTCATCGAGGAAACGTTCACCGGCTTCGACCGCGACGCCCATCCCCGGCTGGCGGCGTTCTGCACGCTCACTAGCTATAGCGACGATTTCAAGGTCGACGTCGCCTTCCCGCCGGAACGCATCAAAAATTGCCTGGGCGAGTACATTTCCAATCTGGGGCTGCATCAACTGAGAATCGCGGAAACCGAGAAATACGCCCACGTGACATTTTTCTTCAATGGCGGGGAGGAAACCCCCTTTCCAGGAGAAGACCGCACGCTGGTTTCATCGCCGCGCGTCGCCACCTATGACCTCAAACCGGAAATGAGCGCCTACGAAGTGACGGATAAGTTAGTTGAGGCCATTCGCAGTAAGAAATACGACATGATTATTTGCAATTACGCCAATGGAGACATGGTTGGCCATACCGGCATCATGCCGGCGGCCGTCCAGGCGGTGGAGGTATTGGACGAATGCGTCGGGCGAGCCGTCAAGGCCATGCAGGAGAATGGCGGTGAAATTCTCATCACGGCCGACCATGGCAACGCGGAAAAAATGTTCGACGAGCAAACGCAGCATCCGCATACCGCCCATACACTCTACGAAGTGCCATTTCTCTACGTCGGCAGGCCCGCCCGGATGGCGGCGACCGGCGCCCTGGAGGATGTGGCGCCCACCTTACTCAGGATGATGGGATTGGAACAGCCGCCGGAAATGACGGGCAAACCCCTGATCGAATTCGAGCAAGGATGACCCAACGGCACCTGTGCCTTGTTTGGTTGATTCTACTATGGGTTTGCGGATTCACGCCGCCAGCGCATGCCGCCAGCAAAGCGGAGCTGGCGAACGTCCGCCAGCGCATGAAAACGCTCCAGAAGGAAATCGACAACACCAAGGTCTCGCGCCGGCAAGCTCTGGACTCGCTCAAGCAAAGCGAGCAAGCCATCAGCAGTATCAACCGCACGCTCTACGGTCTATCGCACCAGCAACGGCAAATCAACACGACGCTGCGGAAGCTGCAAACCCACACCCGCACGATCGAGAACAACATGACCGCCCAGCAACAAAGGCTGGCGCAATTATTGTATCAGATGTATTTGCACGGCGGCCGACACGACCCGTTAAGAATTCTACTCGACCGCGAAGACCCCGAGACGATCGCCCGCCGGCTTCGTTACTACCGCGATCTTTCCCAAGCCCGCGCCGATCTCATCGATCGACTACGGCGCAACCTTCGCAAGGTACGAACGCTTCAACAGCAAACGCAAGATCAAAGGGCGCGATTAACGGATAATCTGCAAGCCCAGAAACAGCAAAAATACGCGCTGCGCCATAATAAGCGCGCACGTAAACGCGTATTGGCGCGACTGTCCAAGAAAATCGAATCGCAGCAGGAAGAGATGACGCGTTTGCGGCGGGACGAAAGACACCTCACCCGGCTTCTGGAACGCCTAGCCCGGCGCGCGCGCCATCGGATCCAACGCGTCCCGCGCCGTGGCAGCGTGCCGCGCGAGCCCGATTACAGCGCAAGCACTTTTCAACGCTTCAAGGGTAGGCTAAAGTTCCCCGTCCGCGGAAAAATCACCGGCCGTTACGGCGCCCGCCGCAAAGATACCGGCGTGCCGTGGAAAGGACTGTTTATCAAGGCCCCGGAAGGCGCACCGGTTAAGGCCGTGGCCCGTGGGCGGGTGGTGTTCGCCGACTGGCTCCGGGGCTTCGGCAACCTGCTGATTATTAATCATGGCGGTGGTTTCATGAGCCTCTACGGAGACAACGAAACCCTCTACAAACGCGTGGGGGATAAGGTTCGCGCCGGGGAAACAATCGCCGCCGTGGGGAATACGGGCGGCAATCCCGAATCCGGTTTATACTTTGAGCTTCGCTATTTAAGCAAGCCCGTTAATCCGACCCGATGGCTAAAGGGCGGTTAACTTTTACTTTACATGTGCACGGAGAAAAACATGCGCGGCAAACTTAAACCTCTGGGCCTGATCGTCTTGGGCGCTCTGCTCGGGATCATGATCAGCCTCAACTACCCTGCTATCGCCGACAAAGCGAACCAGGACAATGCGTCCGCTCCGTTACCGCTTAACGAACTGCAAACCTTCACCGAAGTGTACGGCAAGATTAAGAGCGATTACGTCGAGCCGATTAGCGACAAAAAACTCATCACGTCGGCCATTAACGGGATGCTATCGGGGCTGGACCCGCACTCCGCCTATCTCGACGCCGCGGCCTACAAGGATCTGCGGATCGGTACGCAGGGAGAATTCGGCGGGCTGGGCATTGAAGTGACCATGGAAAACGGTTTTATCAAGGTCGTCGCGCCCATCGAGGACACCCCCGCTTACCACGCCGGCCTTAAAAGCGGAGATCTCATCATCAAACTGGGGGATACGCCGGTAAAGGGCATGACGCTGAGTAACGCCGTCAAACGCATGCGGGGCAAGCCCCATACCAAAATCACGCTGACCATTCTGCGCAAGGGCGAACCCAAGCCGCTCGTCGTCACCCTGACTCGCTCGGTCATCAAGATCAAAAGCATCAAATATCAACTGTTGGAACCCGGCTATGGCTACGTCCGCATTATCCAGTTCCAGGAACGCACCGGCAAAAATCTGGCGCGGGCGATTGCGTCGCTATACAAGAAAAACAAGAAGCCGCTCAAAGGACTCATCGTCGATCTGCGCAATGACCCCGGCGGTCTGTTGAATGCCGCCGTCGGCGTAGCCGCGGCTTTCCTACCGGCTAATTCGCTGGTGGTGTACACCGATGGCCGGGTGGCAGACGCGAAAATGCGGCTGACCGCCAACAAGGAATTCTATCTGACTGGCCCTCGCCAACGGGACTACATCAAGCATCTGCCGAAGTCGGTTAAAACCGTACCCATGATCGTGCTAGTCAACAGCGGCACCGCCTCGGCGTCTGAAATTGTCTCCGGCGCGCTGCAAGACCACCATCGCGCCATCATCATGGGCACTCGAACCTTCGGCAAGGGTTCGGTGCAAACGGTGCTGCCGCTCGGTAATAACACCGCCATCAAACTGACCACGGCGCTGTACTACACGCCGAGCGGGCGCTCGATCCAAGCAAAGGGCATTACTCCGGATATCATTGTGGATGAAGCCAAGATCAGCGGCATTGCCCAAGGCGCAGAAATCCACGAGGCCGACTTGGAGCATCACCTCCTGAATAACGGTAAAAACCGCCGCCAGCGGGGAAACCGCCCGATTAAGCTGCCGGTACCGCAAAAACTAACGCCCGGCGAGAAAATCCCGATGAAGGGGATCATTTCTCCCGCGGATTATCAGCTCAACCAGGCGCTCAATCTGCTCAAGGGATTGCAGATTTTGAAAGAAGAACAATAAATCCGATGTGCGGGACGGGAGCCGTCAGGCTGCCGTCCTTGCTTTTCGGCATCGCGAGGGCTGCCGCATCGCCTGCCCCTGCTTTTTACAAACCCCCTCAACCAGGATAAGCTACCGATTAAATCACGGAGCGGCGCCGGGAAAGCAGAACGGGCGGCGCAACACGAGCGGGCGATAGCGGGAGAAACCCTATGGAGCCGGACGATTCCCTGAAAAAGCGCGAAATCAGCTTTTGCGCCCTGCCGCCCAATCAAGTGATATTGGCATTGGATTTTTTGACGGGCGTGGAACGCTTGGATGCGTTCCCCTCCGCCAACAAATGCTGTATCTGGGTACACTACCGTCTTCAAGACTATACCCTGGAAATACTAGAAGACTTATTGACCGTGCAGCGTTTCCGCTTGGACAATTCACTGCTGCAAAAACTCAAACGCGCGCTTATCTACTATACCGAGAGCGTGCAGCGGCAAAACATGGCGGCTCCGGAAGGGGGCAGTCCCTCCCGTAAAATCTTCGCCCATGCCTATGAAGCCCACCCTCATGGCGACCATGACGAAACACCGGAAGAATGGCGTCACTACCGCTGATTCCACCGCAATCCACCGATGAATGACCAGCAATTACTGCGCTATAGCCGCCATATTCTGTTGCCGCAAATCGGGATAGCGGGACAGGAAAAACTGCTGGCCGCCCATGCGCTCATTATTGGCGCCGGCGGTTTAGGGTCGCCGGTAGCGCTGTATCTCGCCACCGCGGGCGTGGGGAAAATGACGCTGTGCGACGATGACGCCGTAGACCTCACCAACCTCCAACGCCAAATCGTCCACCGGGTAGACAACATCGGCGACAACAAGGCGCAATCGGCGCGGCAAACGTTGGCGGCCGTCAATCCGGAAATATCCGTCACGGCCATTCCTCGTCGCGCCGAAGGCGAGGAACTCGTCCAATGGTGCCGCGCAGCGGACATTGTGGTGGACGCCAGCGATAACTTCGCCACCCGTCACGCCATCAACCGCGCTTGCGTCGCTGCCCGCAAGCCGCTAGTGTCCGGGGCGGCCATCCGTTTCGACGGCCAAGTCACGGTTTTCGACCTGCGAAACACGGCGAGTCCTTGCTACCATTGCTTATTCCCAGAGAATAGCGAAGAGGAGGAGCGCTGCGCCACCATGGGCGTATTCGCGCCACTGGTCGGCGTGATCGGCGCAATCCAGGCAACCGAGGCGTTGAAGCTGCTGGCGGGAATCGGTCAATCATTAGCAGGCCGCTTATTGTTGTTCGACGGCCTGGGCATGGAGTGGCGCACCATCCGCTTAAAAAAAGACCCCCGCTGCCCGGTGTGCGCCTAAACCAGTAGGGGCCACTGCTGCGGCCAAAACGCCACCGGATCTCGTTTGAACCCGCTCTTGGCGAACTGATGCCAACGGCCAAGAACGAAACACATCATTACATTTGCCTGCGCGGCGGCGTCGGTGCCGCGAGTGTCTTCATTCTGGCTCGCCGCGAAACGCAACGCTTGCTTCAAGGTCGCCTCGATCCGGTCCAGCAACTGATTGATCCGCTCTTGCAAGCGGTCATCCTCGTTAACCAGCGCATCGCCGGTCAGCACCCGAACCATCCCCGGATTCTTGCTAGCGAAGCCGAGCAACAAGGAAAGCATCGATTCTAATTGCTGGATCCCTTGGTTTTCCTCGGTGGAAATTTTATTAATGCGGCTGAATAGCGTCTGCTCAATAAATTCGATCAATCCGTCAAACATTTGCGCCTTGCTGGCGAAATGGCGGTATAGCGCCGCCTCGGAAACCTCCAGCCGGGCGGCCAATGCCGCCGTGGTAATTCTCTCTCCCTTGGGATTTTGCAGCATTTCCGCCAAGGTTTGCAGAATTTGCAGTTTCCGTTCACCGGATTTGGCCGCCATGATTGCGCTCCTTATTTGAGTTTGTGTAATACGCGAGGTAATCCCAACACCGAGGAGACGGTCACATCCACCCCCGCCGGCCGCTTCCCGGCCGGGCCGACCCATACCGTTTTCATCCCCAACCGCCGGGCGGTGCGCAAATTACCCAAAGAGTCCTCCACCATCACGCACCGCCGTGGCACAAGACGATACTTGCGAAATAACCGATAAAACCCATGGGGATAGGGCTTGGGCCAATAGCGGGCATGCTCGATGGAAAACACGCCGTCAAATAAATCGGCGACGCCAAGAATCCGCAGCACCGCGTGGATATAGGCGGACGGCGCATTGGAGAAGATCACCTTTCTCCCCGGCAAGCGTCCGAGCGCCGCTCGCAGCCCCCGTGCCGCCACGACCATTCCCGCCAATTCCGTCAACGGATGGGTATGCCGCAAAAAATGTCCGGGATCGGCGCCGTGGTGGCGCACCACCCCCCGCAACGTCGCACCATAGCGACGCCAGTATTGTTCGCGCAGCGCATTCGCGGCGGCCTCGTCCACGCCGGCATGCGTCATCACATACGCCGTCATTGCCTGATTGATGCGGGGGAAAATATGCAAAAGCGCATCGTGCAGAGTATTGTCCAGATCAAACACCCATGCCCTAGCGGATGACAATGTGCGTCGCCCCTTCACTCGCTTAATGAATGCGTCCCGCGCCAACCGCCGGTTTACGGTCGGCAAGGAAACCCGGGCCTTCCTTGACGCCGTCTTCGACGCGCATCTTAGCGGTCGCGTTGTCCGTGTCCCGCGCCCGCTTTCTCGCATGCGGACAGCGTTGTCGACCCAGTCGTTCCGTCGCTCCAATGCCGGCAGTTCTCGGCAACTGGCCAGTTGCCGCAGCCGATCACGCATTGGCGCGAATTAACGTGCCGACGCCCTCGTCCGTAAAGATTTCCAACAACAACGCATGTTCGACGCGGCCATCGATAATATGGCTGGATTTCACCCCGCTCTTCACGGCCTCCAAGGCTGTGGAAATCTTGGGAATCATGCCGCCGCTGATAATGCCGTCAGCGATGAGCCGGTCGACCTCGGCGGCTTTCAATCCGGTCAACAGCCGGCCGTCCTTATCCAGAACACCGGGGGTATTGGTCAACAACATCAGTTTTTCCGCGCGCAGCGTTTCCGCCAGTTTCCCCGCCACCAGGTCGGCGTTAATATTGTAGGCCTCGCCGTTTTCTCCCACGCCGATCGGCGCGATCACCGGAATAAAATCACGGGTGTCCAGCAACGCCACCAGCTCAGGGTCAACCCCCGCAACTTCGCCGACCTGGCCGATGTCGATAAATGCATCGGCCTTTTCCGCGTGTTTCACCTTCAATTTGCGCGCGCGGATAAAATCGCCATCCTTACCCGTCAGACCCACGGCCTTACCGCCATGCTGATTAATCAAATTAACGATGTCCTTATTCACCAACCCGCCGAGCACCATCTCGACGATATCCATGGTTTCCCGGTCGGTCACCCGCATACCCTGAATAAATTCGCCCTGCTTGCCGACCCGCTGCAATAGGTCGTTAATCTGCGGCCCGCCACCGTGAACGATAACCGGATTGAGTCCCACTAATTTCAACAACACCACATCCTTGGCGAATCCCTGTTTGAGATTCTCGTCGGTCATGGCGTTGCCGCCATACTTGATGACGACAGTCTTATCGTGGAAACGGCGAATATAGGGTAGCGCTTCGGAAAGAATCTGCGCTTTCTCCGCGGCGTTGGGGGAAGAATGGGACATCATCATCCGGCTTTCGGCTGTGAAATTACGAACAGCCGCCATTTTACCCGAAGCGGGCGCAAACCAAAAAGGCGGCGTGACGCCGCCTTTCAGGCTAGTCGGCTGGCGTTATTGAATATCCAGCTTTTTCGCCGCGGAAGCCACTTTCTTCGGTAAGATCAGGGCCAGGACGCCATTGCTGTAAGTGGCCTGCGCCGCGCCTTCGTCGATTTCATGGCCGAGAGCGAAGCGACGGGACAACTTGCCGACATGACGCTCGTTGCACAATATTTTTTCCCCGTCCTTGCCTGGTGTTTTCTGTACCTCGGCGCTAATCGCGACCTGATTGCTCTCGATGGTGACATGAATATCTTCCTTGCGCACACCGGCCAGTTCGGCCTCGACCACATAGCTTTGGTCGTTTTCCCGCACATCCATTCTAACCGAAGGTTGCTGCGGCTGACTTTCCATGCGGACCGGCCGGAAGAATCCCTTGAACATATCGTCAAAGGGGTCGAGGGACACGTCAAACGGATCAAAACGTCCAATATTCGCCATTATTTACTCCTTCAATAAAAAAATGCGCCATCAACGATAGGGAGGTGCGTGTTTAACCGAATCATTTCAAAAAACAAAAACGCATCAACCGTTCACTTCTGTGCTTGAATATAGGTACGTCTCTTTCTATGTCAACTTCCAATGACCGACGACGCACTCCCCACGGGCGCAGCAGTCGCCGCCGTACACCCGGAACAGTGGCTTGAGCAACACGGCAACGCCCTCTACCGTTACGCGCTCGTCCATCTGCGCGATGCGCACCACGCCGAGGAAGCGGTACAGGAAACCTTGCTGGCTGCGCTGGAATCGCGCCATCGGTATAGCGGAAAATCCACCGAGCGCACCTGGCTGATCGGCATCCTCAAGCACAAACTGATCGATCATGGACGGCGGCAATGGCGGGAAACCCCGCTAGACGAGGAAAACTACGCGCCAGACGATCCGACAGACGACGTAGCGGACGACCCACGTTTATTCGACGAATCCGGCCATTGGACGCTGGCGTTGCGCCATTGGGGCAATCCGGCGCACGTGCTGGAGCAACGGCAATTTTGGCAAGCGCTCGACAAATGCCTAGCCGCGATGCCGCCAAAATTAGCGAGAATATTCATGTTACGGGAAGTCTCCGGCGTCGAGAGCGAAAAAATTTGTCAGGAGTTGGGGATCACCGCGACTAATGTGTGGACGATGCTGTACCGGTCTCGCATGAACCTGCGGCATTGTCTGGAACGCACTTGGTTCACTTAGACGAAAGGAACGCGAAATATGTTGTCGTGCAAGGACATCAGCCACCTGGTCTCGGAATCGGAGGATCGCGCGCTGACTCGCTGGGAAAACCTCGGGGTCGCGCTCCATCTGCTGATTTGCCGTAACTGCCGTCGATTTTCACGGCAAATGAATGTGCTGCGGCAAGCGCTGCGCCACTTCGACACGGGGATGGAAAAATTGCAGGATGACACCGACGCACTTTCCGCCGAAGCGAAAGATCGTATCCAGCAAGCGTTGCAATGCCGCCGGCGAGATCACCCAGGCTAGTTCCTTCAATATCGTCACTCAACGCATCCCCGTCATATTGGGAATTTTGAGGACGTTGAACCCCACTAAGGAGACAGCACGATGAATACAACCAAAACCGCGTTCGCACTGGCTATCGGCACGGCCTTCACCGCTTCCCTCGCCCTCACCGAAGTCGCCCGCGCCGCTGACAACCCCTTCTCCATGCAAAACTTGTCCCAAGGTTATCTGCTTGCCGACGCCGTCGGAAAAGTCAAGGACGGCAAGTGTGGCGAAGGGAAATGCGGCGATAAGAAAAAAGCCACCAAGGTTAAGGATGGCAAATGCGGTGAAGGCAAGTGTGGCGATAAAAAGACCCCGCGCGCCTAAGCGAGCCACGCCTTCATGGATTCCATCCTCCAAGGCGCGGGGTTGGGCCTGCGTAGGGAGCTGATCGCACCCTTGCGGGCCCGCCCATCCACCGCCATCGACTTTTTCGAGATCGCCCCGGAAAACTGGATCGGCGTCGGCGGCGCGCCGGGCAAGGATTTACGCTTCTTCACCGAGCGCTACCCTGTCGTCGCCCACGGGCTTTCCCTATCCCTCGGCGGCCCCTCTCCGCTGGACGAAAACTTTCTGCGGCAAACCAAGCGCTTTCTGGATCAACACCAGATCGCACTCTACACCGAACACCTGAGCTATTGCAGCGACGACGGCCATCTATACAATCTGCTGCCCATCCCGTTCACCGGCGAGGCGGTAAAATACGTCGCCGCCCGCATCCGCCGGACGCAGGAAATCCTGGAGCGGCCCATCGCGGTGGAAAACGCATCCTATTACGCCGCCTCGCCCATCGCCGACCTGAGTGAAATCGCGTTCATCCGGGCGGTGTTGGAAGAAGCCGACTGCCTGCTGCATTTAGATGTCAATAACATTTACGTCAATAGCGCCAATTTCGGCTTCGACCCCGCCGCATTCCTCCACGCCCTGCCTGGCGAACGCATTGCCTATATTCATACCGCCGGACACTATCGGGAAGCGGACGGCCTAATTATCGATACCCATGGCGCCGATGTGATTGACCCCGTGTGGACATTGCTGGACCAGGCCTTTCAGGCATTCGGCGTTCACCCCACCCTGCTCGAACGCGACTTCAACCTGCCGCCGTTGGAGACCCTGCTTCAGGAAGTCGCGCAGATTACCCGGCGGCAGCACCGATGGAAGGAGCTCCGCCATGCCGGAATCCACTGAATTGCCGCTGTTTCAGCAGTATCAGTACGCGTTTAGCCGCCATATCCGCGATCCCCGCCAACATCCCAGGCCGCGCGGCGTGGCGCCGCGGCGCATGAACATTTACAACGCGCTGTTATACGACAATGTAGAAAGCTTTCTTCTGACCTGCTTTCCGGTGCTGCGCAAGGTGCTGGGAAAACGCTTGTGGCGTACACTCGTGCGCGCCTTCTTCGCCGAGCATCGATGCCATACGCCATTATTCCGCCGGATCCCGGAGGAATTCCTCGCCTACTTGCACAGCGGCCGCACCCCCTACCCGGACGAACCGCCCTTTCTCATCGAACTGGCCCATTACGAATGGATCGAGCTCGCGCTGTCGGTCGCCGACACCCCTGTCGCGTGGGAAACCATAGACCCCGCGGCGAATCTGCTGACGGGACAGCCCGCGCTTAACCCCGTATTGGCATTACTCAACTATACTTATCCCGTACACCGCATCGGCCCGCGCTATAAACCCGCCGACGCGAACCAGGACGCCACATCCATCCTGGTGTTTCGCAACCTGGAAGACGAAGTGCGCTTCATCGAAATGAACCGGGTTTCCGCCCGCCTCGTCGCCTTATTGCAAACGGCGCGGCGCACCGGCCGCGAAGCGCTGGCGCAAATCGGCGCCGAATTACGCCACCCGCATCCAGCCCAGGTCATTGACGGCGGTAGGGAAATTTTGGAAAATCTGCGCCAACAGCAAGCGATTCTAGGCGGCTGGCACGGCTAACCCAAGAAGGAAAACGACGGCATGCCCCGACTCCGCCTTTCCTGGTTCAAATCCATCCGCTTCCAAATCGGCGCCGCGCTCTTCCTCCTATTCGCCGTCCAGGCCGGTAGCGCAAGCTATACCCTGTATGAGGTCGGCCTGCGCAAGCACGATTATGAAATCCTCAACCTGGCGGGCCAAATGCGCACGATCGCCCAGACAATGATCGGCCAATCGCGGAATTATCTCGCCCACGCCGCCTCGGATAACGCCACGTATCGCCGCGATATCACGCTGTATTACCAAAATATCCGGCAGCATATCGACCGCTATAATCTGATTATCACCTCATTCCGCCAGCGGCGGCTGCCGCCAGAACTCACGGGAGAGGCCGAGCCGTTATACTGTAACTGGAACCGCCAATCCATTTCGCAACTGGACACCGCCTCCGCCGACTGGCTGCAATTCCAGCATGCGCTGGAACAAGCCGCCGCCAACCCGCAAGCGCCCCAGATTACCGCGGCCGCCGAATTCATCACCCGCCATGGCGATAGCCTGGCCGCCTCCGCCGACAGCCTGACCCAATCCTTTCAACGGATGATGGAAGGCAAGCTCGCCACCATCCGCCTAGTCAACGGGCTGGCGCTAGGGCTATCGGCACTGCTGTTGGCGGCGATTATCGCCATATTGGCCCGCAATATCCTACGGCCGCTGAAAACCACCGTCGCGGGATTCTCCCGCGTCGCCAAGGGCGATCTCGGCTATCAGATTCCCGCCGTCGCGGATAACGAAATCGGCCGTATGACCGCTGCCTTCAACACCCTCTCCGAGCGACTGCAAGCCCTGTTCCGCCTCACCGACCGCATCAACCAAGGGGCGACCTTGCACGACGCCCTCCGCTTCGTCTACCAGGAATTCCGCGTCTTTATTCCGGTGGATTGGGTGGGTGTCCTCATCCTCACGCCGGAAACCCGAATGGTGGCGCTAGAGCGGCTCCACAGCGGTAAACCGACGGCCCTCACGGAAAACGACTGCTTCCCGCTGGAACACGGCTTGCCCGCCACATTCAACCACGCCGGCCAGCCATTCGCCATTGACGATCTCGCGGCCTACAATGCGGCCCTGCCGCCCACCGCCCTGCTTCCCCGGCTGGCAAACGACGGCATGCAATCGGCGCTGTACTTGCCGCTGAGCGGCGCGCAAAACGCCGTGCTGTTATTCGCCTCCACGGAAGCGGCGGCCTACACGCCGGAACACCTAGAATTCCTCACCAACCTCGCGGGTCAGCTGTCCCATATTCTGGAAAAAACCGTCGTCATGGAGGGACTCGTCATCGCCGCGGTGGAAGGGCTGGCGAAACTGGCGGAAAGCCGCGACCCGGAAACCGGCAACCACCTCAAGCGAATGAGTTTGTACGCCGCCATCATCAGCGAAGCATTAGGCCAGACGGAACCCGCGCAGGGACACATCACGCCCGCCTATGTGCGCGACATCCTCCACTTCGCGCCGATGCACGACATCGGCAAAGTCGGCATCCGCGACGACATCCTGCTCAAGCCGGGCAAGCTCACCACGGCGGAATGGGAAGAAATGACGCGCCATCCGGTTATCGGCGGCCAAGTGCTACGCCGCTGCGAGACGCAAATGAACAACCTGGGCCACAGTCTGTTTCAGGTCGCCATCGAAATCGCCGAAGGCCATCATGAAAAATTCGATGGCAGCGGCTATCCCAACGGGTTAACGGGCGAAGCGATCCCCCTGGCGGCCCGCATCGTCGCGGTAGCCGACGTGTTCGACGCCCTGACCTCCAAACGCCCCTACAAGGAAGCCTGGCCGGTGGAAAAAGCGCTCGCGCTACTGGACAATGAAGCGGGACGCCACTTCGACCCGCAAATTGTCGCGGCATTCAGGCAAGCGTTGCCGCGCATTCTGGACGTGTACGCACAATTAAAACACGTGTGACGCAAACGGCGGCTTCCCTTCCCTTCACCACCCCAGAAAGGAGCTCCCATGCCGCACAATATCCTTGCCCTCATGGCCATGACGCGCCGCTTGTTGAATGGCGCCGGCACGTTTCTCGCGCCCCTCGGCCTGCGCCTGCTGCTCGCCTGGGAATTCTGGGAAGCCGGGGTATCGAAATTCCACGGCGCCAATTGGTTTTCCAATATTCAGGGGGATTTTCCTTTTCCGTTCAATCTCGTGCCGCCCGCCATTAGTTGGCACCTGGCCATGTGGACGGAGCTGGCCGGGGCCGTTGCCTTGGTGATCGGCCTTGGCACGCGTTTCTTCAGCGCGGCGCTCATTATCCTTACCGTGGTAGCGTGGATCAGCGTCCATGCCGGCCATGGCTACAACGTTTGCGACAATGGGTTCAAACTGCCGCTCATCTATCTCATCATGTTTCTACCGTTACTGCTCAGCGGCCCCGGCAAAGCCAGCATTGACCACTGGCTGTGGCGTCGGCTGGAACCGCGCCTCTGACAGGAAAAACACCACCGGCGGGCGTCGCCATGGCGCATCTGTTATCATTGCGCATGCTCGATATCCGCCGCCTGACCTATCTGACCGCCGGCAAGCCCTTGTTACAGGATGCTTGCCTACAAGTGTTCGCCCGCCAACGCGTCGGGCTCGTGGGCAAGAACGGCGCCGGAAAATCCACCCTATTTCAGCTCATTCGCGGCGACCTCAAGCCGGACGGTGGCGAAGTCACGTTACAACCGGGTAAAACCCTGACGTCCGTCGAACAAGAAATCATCTCTTCCACGCAACCCGCGCTGGCGTTCGTCCTCGACGGCGACAGCGAGCGCCGCCGTTTGGAACACGTGTTAGCACAGGAAACACACGATACCCCGTGGTTCGACGCCCAGCACCAGTTCGAGGCCATCGACGGTTACGCCGCCCCGGCGCGGGCGGCGCAAATGCTCAAAGGACTGGGATTCGCGCAAGGCGCGCTGGAACGTCCCGTCGCCAGCTTTTCCGGTGGCTGGCGCATGCGCCTGAATCTCGCCCGCGCGCTGATGCGCCGCGCCGACCTGCTACTGCTCGACGAGCCCACCAACCACCTGGACTTAGAAGCCATCCTCTGGCTGGAGCAATACCTGGCGCGCTATCCCGGCAGCCTTATTATGGTCTCCCATGACCGTGAATTCCTCAACGCCTGCGTGACCCGTATTGCTCACCTCCACGATGGCGTCATCGACGACTACACCGGCGACTACGACGCGTTCGAGCGCGCCCGCGCCGAACGCGCCGCCCAACAAGACCAGGCGCACCGCCGCCAGCAAGCGAAAGTCGCCCACCTGGAAGACTTCGTGCGCCGCTTTCGCGCCAAGGCCACCAAGGCCAAACAAGCCCAAAGCCGGCTCAAGGCGTTAGAACGGCTAGAACGCATCGCCCCCGCTCACGTGGCGAATGGCCACTTTGCGCTGGAAATCGATGCCCCGGCGCGCGGCCCGGACGTGCTGCTGCGGGCGGAAAAGCTATGCTTTTCCTATGGCGGCCACCCGCTGTTCAACAACGTCACGTTCGCCTTGCGCGCCGGCGCGCGCCTCGCCTTGCTGGGACCGAATGGCGCGGGCAAATCCACCTTCGTTAAATTACTGGCGGGCGCGTTAACGCCAACCGCCGGCGATCTGACGTTCGCGCCCGAACTGCGCATCGGCTATTTCGCCCAGCACCAACTGGAGCAGCTGGACGCGGCAGCCACCCCGCAAGTGCATCTGGCGCGCCTTGCCCCGAAAACGCCGCCCCAAGCGCTACGCGACTTTCTCGGCCGCTTCGGCCTTGCCGGCGCGGATGAAAACCGCCCGGTCGCCACTTTTTCCGGCGGCGAGAAAAGCCGCCTCGCCCTGGCGCTGCTCGCCTGGAAAAAACCACATCTGCTGCTGCTCGACGAACCGACCAACCACCTGGACTTGGACATGCGCGACGCGCTCACCGTCGCCCTGGAAGAATACACCGGCGGCGTCGTGCTGGTTTCCCACGATCGCAGCCTGATCCGCGCCACCGCCGACGAATTGTGGCTGGTCGCGGACGGCGCGGCCCAACCCTTCGATGGCGACCTGGAAGACTACCGTCGCTGGATCGAGACCCGCCGCCCGGAGGAAACCGCCAAACCCCCGGCGACGGGAAAACCCCGGCGCGCGCCGGCCGCCAAGAAAAAAGCGCTGCGGTCCCAGCAAGCCAAACTGGAAACCGAACTGAAACAATTGCAACGCAACCTCGACACCGTCACCCGGCAATTAACCGACCCGGCGCTATACACCGACGTCTCCGGCGTTTCCCGCACCACCGGCCTCGATCGCCAACGCGCCGAGCTGACGGTGCAGTTAACTGCGATGGAAGAACGCTGGCTGGAACTGGAACTTGCCATGGAGAACGCCCTCTAGGCTTAGCGACACGACGAGAAACATGACTGATATCTGGCCGGGCCTTCCTTGAAGGATGCGGTGCAAACCCTTCACGCCCCGGCCGGTTGCGGGCGTGGTGCTAATCACTTAATCAGGAGATCGATAATGAATACCGACAAACTCACATGGGACGAGGAAGCGCTGAAGAAACTGGAAAAGGTTCCTGCCTTCATCCGCAAAATGGTCAAGGGGAAAATCGAGAAAGCGGCGCTAGAAACAGGGGAAAGCCTCATTACCGTGGAATTCGTCGAGAAAATGCGGGGCCAGGCGATGGGCTAGCCTTCCGCCCTGGCGCGGCTATCTTCGCGCACGAGGCCGCGCCGCGATTGCCACCCAGCGGGACGAACGACCATCGGCTCCGTCCACCGGTGCGCGGAGCACGCGCGCCGCGCCATCGCGATGGCTAGACAGCCCCGGCTTGACGCGAATCCTTATACGCCCGCTTGGCCTCATACATCCGGACGTCCGCCAATTCCAACAGTTTACCGGCCTCTTCGTAATTGTCCGGCCCTGTCTGGGCGATGCCGGTGCTTAGCGTGACGGATTCCAAATGTTTAGCGACCTCCTCATCCAAGCGCTGGCAAAATTGCTGCCGTGCGTCTTGCTCGCGGCAATTCGACAACAAGACGCAAAATTCATCCCCGCCGTAACGGTAGCAAGTATCCTCGCTGCGACGAATCGTTAAGAGAATCCCGCCGATTTTACGCAGCACTTCGTCGCCATACTGATGCCCGTTGCGGTCATTAATTTCCTTGAAATCGTTAACGTCGAAGTAGACCAGGGAGAGTGCTTCGCCGCGCCGCTGCGCGACGTGGATCGCGTGCATCACATCCTCCATGAGAAACCGGCGATTCAACAGACCCGTCAGCGGGTCGGTACGCGCCATCTCTTCCAACTGTTGCGTCCGTTCTTGAACCATGACTTCCAGGCTCTCGGCGTATACTTCCGATTTATTCCGCGCGGACTCGATTTCGGCGACCATGCTCCGAATGTACGTTTCAAAAACCACGGTGATATCGAAGAACAAAACTTTATTCAGCGCCAGCAAGGCCGCTTGCCGATCTTTACCTTCCGTGAGTCCATCGCTGATGGTACGCACCAGCAAATCCCACAGCGTATGGACCGCGGAAAGATACAGTTTCGGCTCGACCCCGATCCGCTTATGCACCAGCCCGATGCGAAGACGGTTATTCACATACTCCAGACCGTAGAACCCGCAGAATAAATCAAGGATGTATTTGCGTTGCGCGGATCGCAAGCGGCGCAAGGTATCGGCATCGCCGATCAGCAGCGCGATATCGGGAACGCTGGTTTGTATCTCGTAAAATTCATCGACGATCACGTCAATTTGATCGTCGATGAACGGCTTGAGCGCCAGCAATGCGGCAGCGTCATGCGGTGAAAAGGAAAGCAGTTTTTTGCGGTGATCGATGTCGAAGTCCGTGATCCGCATTTGCTCCAATAGGGATTTATCCGTAACCCGCATGCAATGCCTCTCGCAAAAACAGTGAATCGGTTAAACTCAGCAGCTATCGGATGCGGCCGGGCAAATCGATCCCGCCGCACGCTACGCCAACCCGCCTTTAGCGCGCAACGCCTCGCGCCGCCAGCACCGACGATGCGCTATCCACGCTCTTGCTACGTATTTCACCGGCCAGGCTCAAGAAAACGGCGGAAAACGCCACCCTGTCCGAAACGGGCCGATCCGCGATGGCCATCGAACTTAGTCAGTCGGCCATTGCGCTATCTCGATCCTGCTAATCTGAATAACCGGCACGATATCAGTATAGTGAATAACGTCACCTTGCCGTTCTTCCGCGTGCGGCAGAAACGCCGCCAAGAAATCTTCGAAAGACGCAAAATAATAATGACACATCGCCACATACGCCGAGTCGATGTCCAGGCTCTCGATGCGCACGCCGCGCTCGACGGAAACCCCGTTAAATCCCTTCGCACTCGACAGTCTGTCGATCGACATCGGCAGATGCGTCTTCAGATAATAGTCGAAATCGAATCGACAACCGGCGTTATTCGGGTAAATGCTGGATATATTCACCATATTCCGCCCCCATCTCCAATCCGGCAAAAAGATCAGAAATCGCGCAACCACGCACAATGTAGCGGCTACGCCGATGTTAAAGCCGCCGGAAATGCAGTACGCCGCATCGGGCCGGGGCTTGCCGTCCACGATACCGGTCTTCATGGATTCTGAACAGACCCCATGAGGTTTCCTTCTCCGTATTCAGCCGGGTCGCCAAGCACTTGACCCAATCGGGCGCGAAGAAACCGAGGCCGGACGGATTGCCGACGATCCCAGCCATCGGCGCGCCGTCATCACGCGATGTGCGCGGAACCCGATCTCCGTGCGATACGCGCCAAGGGGCGACGGAAGCGGAATCCGCATTGTGCGCCGGGAGAATGGACCCGTTCCCGGCCAGCCTTGGTTTAAGCCGACGATGCAGGCCTATAAACCATGCGAACCAAGAGGCATTACCGAAGGTGTGGCAATTATTGATCTCGGCGGCGCTAGGCGCGCTTGACGCCAGCCACCAATTCACGCGGCGTCAACCGATGGACGAAAGACCCGGCGGAATGGCGGTGTCCCCACCGTTAGCAACGGCCGGGCCGAATAGGCGCTCGACGAGAATATTAGGCAATCCCGCGCATGCCCCGGCGAGGAAACCACGGCGCGCCATCGCCGGGAAAAGCCAACACGAGGCCTTATTACCTTGCCGATATATGGGAAAACGGGAAAATGCGGCGTAGCGTGCGCTCCTCCGTGAAAGGATTCCCGGCAGAGCGGCTAACGCGCCATTCATTGGCGTACCGGAAACATAGGCCGCGTCCGCGGGCCGTTCCGGCTCCAGCTCAAGACAGCCGCCATGTTTCCATCGCGGCGGCGGCGCGCAGCGCCAGCAATGGCCGCGCATCGGCCATCGCCCGCGCGGCGCTGATCCCCGGCCCGGTCAGCGCGTAACAGTCGTCGAATAGTTCCCGTAACCGCGGCAGCACGGCGGCATCGATCGCACCCGACAACAGGATCGCCGGCACGCCCGCTTGGCGGGCCCGCCGGCCCGCTACATAAGGCGCCTTGCCGCCCAAAGTTTGAATATCGCTGCGGCCTTCGCCGGTGATGACGCCGTCCGCGCCGCGCAAGGCGGCGTCGAATCCGGTAAGAGCGCAGATCGCCTCGCCCCCCGACCGGTATGCCGCCCCCAGCAGCAAAAACCCATAGCCTAGCCCGCCGGCGGCGCCCGCGCCCGGCTGCATGGATAACGCCCGGCCCGCCCAGTGGTCGCCCAGTTCCCCGAACCGCCGCAGGCGTGCATCGTAATGCGCCACCGCTGCCGCCACCACGCCTTTCTGCGCGCCGAAAACGGCGGTGGCGCCGCCGGCGCCCGTCAACGGATGGGTCACATCGCTCAATAGGGTAAATGTACAATCGGAGAGACGCGCGTCCAGCCCGTGAAAATCAATCGCCGCCAAGCGGCTCAGCGCCCCCAGCCGGGGAACCAGCGGTTGACCAGCGGCGTCGTGCAATGTCGCGCCCAGCGCGGCCAGCAAGCCGGCGCCGCCATCATTGGTGGCGCTGCCGCCCAATCCGATCAGGAAACGCCGCACACCATGGTCGAGGGCATGGCGCACCAACGCGCCGACTCCCTCGGTCGTGCGCGCTTCCACCGCGACTTCCGCCATTCCCGGCACGGTGAGGCCGATCACCTGGGCCACTTCGATGAGCGCCGTTTGTTCTCCCGCCGCGTCCAGCACACCGTAGGCCGCCGTAACCGGCCGGCCGTGGGCGGCGGTCACGATGGCGCTGCGGCGCTGTCCGCCGGTGGCGGCGAGCACGGCATCCAGCGTCCCTTCGCCGCCGTCGGCAAGAGGATAGAGACGCAGCACCGCGTCCGGCAATACCCGCCGCGCGCCCTCGGCCATGGCGTGGGCGGCTTGGGAAGCGGTCAGGCACCCTTTGAACGCACCGGGCGCCAGCAAAATCACGGCCATGAGCGGAACACGCGATGGCGGCGTGCGCCACAACGGCAACCGTTCATCGATCAGACCACCGGCGCGGCGGGAATTCGCGCCGCCAATACAATACAACGGATGAGGTCAGGTAGGGCAAGAACGGGCGGCAGGCCACCGGCGCGCCGGTGGTGTCTGATCGTACCCGCGAATCTTCCGCCACGCCCCGTTGCGCGCCCGCACCGCCGGCCATGGCTTCCGGAAAGCGGTGGATCCCCATCACCGCCTACAGAACGTAACGCGCCAGATCCTCGCTCTGGGCAAGATCGCCTAAGCGGCTATCGACGTAAGCAGCGTCGATCACCAGGGTTTTCCCCCCGCTCTTGCCAGCATCGAACGAGACGTCCTCTAATAATTTTTCCATCACCGTGTAAAGGCGGCGCGCACCGATATTCTCGGTTTTGTCGTTCACTTGGTGGGCGATTTCCGCCAACCGCCGGATACCATCCGGCTGGAAATCCAGCGCCACCCCCTCGGTTGCCAGCAGCGCATCGTATTGGCGTGTCAGGCACGCATCGGTGCTGGTGAGTATTTTCTCGAAATCGGCGACGCCCAGGGAATCCAGCTCCACCCGGATGGGTAGCCGCCCTTGCAGCTCGGGAATTAAATCGGACGGCTTGGCGAGGTGAAACGCGCCGCTGGCGATAAACAAAATATGATCGGTCTTGACCATGCCATATTTGGTGGAGACCGTGGCGCCTTCGATCAGCGGCAACAGATCGCGCTGCACCCCTTGGCGGGAAATATCGGGGCCCGAGCTTTCCGACCGGGTGGCGATCTTGTCGATTTCATCGAGGAATACAATGCCATTCTGCTCGACATTTTGCAGCGCACGGATTTTGAGTTCCTCCTCGTTAACCAGCTTCATCGCTTCTTCCTCGGTCAGCAACTTCATCGCCTCGCGAATTTTCAGCTTACGCTGAATGCGGCGAGCATTGCCGACATTCTGGAACATGTTCTGGATTTGAGAGGTCAGTTCCTCCATTCCCGGCGGTGCGATAATCTCCATGTGGGCGGGCATCGCGGCGACATCGACTTCAATTTCTTTGTCGTCCAGCTGCCCTTCGCGCAACATTTTGCGAAATTTCTGGCGGGTGCCGCTTTCCTCGATCGCCGCCTTGTCCTCCGCGCCAAAGCCGAGCCGGCTGTCCCGCGCCGGCGGCAGCAACTCGTCCAGCACCCGTTCTTCCGCCGCTTCCCATGCTTGGCGTTGCACCTTGCGGGTTTCCTGCTCGCGGGTCTGCTTGATCGCGGTTTCCGCCAGGTCGCGGACAATGGAATCCACATCACGCCCCACATAACCGACTTCGGTGAACTTCGTGGCCTCGACCTTGATAAACGGCGCGTTAGCCAGCTTCGCCAGCCGCCGCGCGATCTCGGTCTTGCCGACGCCGGTGGGGCCGATCATGAGAATGTTCTTCGGCGTGATTTCATGACGCAGCGGCGCCGCCACCTGCTGGCGCCGCCAGCGGTTGCGCAACGCAACGGCGACCGCGCGCTTGGCGTCATTCTGGCCGATAATATGCTTGTCCAGTTCGTGGACGATTTCCTGGGGAGTCATGGGGATCATGATGGGCCTCTGTCGCAATCGAGGAAAAGTAACGTGTCCTGGCGCGCGCTTACGCCAACACCTCGATGACATGATTCTGGTTAGTGTAAATACACAGGTCGGCGGCCACGGTCAGCGCCTTGCCGACAATTTCCCGGGCCGATAGCTCGCTATGCTCCAGCAGCGCGCGCGCCGCCGCCTGTGCATAAGGGCCGCCGCTGCCGATGGCGATCAGGCCGTGTTCCGGCTCCAGCACGTCGCCGTTGCCGGTAATAATGAGCGACGCCTCGGTATCGGCCACCGCCAGCATGGCTTCCAGCCGCCGCAGAATACGGTCCGTGCGCCAGTCCTTAGCCAGTTCCACCGCGGAGCGCAACAAATGGCCCTGGTGCTTCTCCAGCTTGGCCTCGAAGCGCTCGAACAAGGTAAACGCATCCGCCGTGCCGCCGGCGAATCCAGCGAGAATGTTGTCGTGATATAACCGGCGCACCTTGCGGGCGGTGGCCTTGACCACGATGTTGCCCAACGTCACCTGGCCGTCGCCGCCTAGCGCTACTTGGCCGTTGCGCCGGACGGAAAGAATGGTGGTACCGCGAAATTGCTCCATGCCGCTTATCCTTACGCCGGGTGGGCCCGGCAAACCGTTCAAATCGTCCATGATCGCGCCGGAGCCTCTCCTCCGCCGCTAAGGAACATCCTGGTAGATATGGGCGGATCACCGGATTTTAAAGAGCGGCGGGGCAAATGCGTTCCCGCCGGGAAGCCGAACCGGCGGCGCCAAGCGCCGCGCCCGTGAAGATCGCGCCGAAAATAAAAGAAGACGCACCGTGTACCAAGCTCCTGGCGATTTCCGGGCGTACGGCCGATACGAACGACCACGACGCGGGAGAAACGGCATACGGCGCTTCCGGCTGGCGGCCGCAGCGCTGTTTTCCGACACCACCAAAATCGCGCGGTTGGCGAACAACGCCGGATTGGTCATGCGTGATAAGGGGCAAGCGCGGCAAACCCGTATGCAGTTACCTGCAATACCGGACAATGCCGCGGAATTTACAGCGACAAGGCCCTAACGGCCGCCTGAATACACCAGTGCAAAGCTTGTGGCGGTCGCGGCACATGAACCCAGCCTTCCGCAACGTATATTCGGTGGTGGTGGATAGACAGCGGATAGCCTATTCGCTGCAAACCATGAGTGCGCAGTTTCAGGCGTTGAATCCGGAATTCAGTCATTACAAGCCAGGATTTTGATTTTCACCAGACCGATCAGAACTGGTCGAATAGCCGCTGGAATGCTACGCTGAGCGCATTGCGGATGAGCGCGAGTCAGGCCGACCAAATGCAGACGGAGGGGGAATTGATGCAGACATTGGAAACGCAATCGCGCACCGCGCCGGGACAATTGGCGGCGGTTCAGGCGGGCAACGCTATGGGATTAGCGGCGGTGAGCCAATTGCGACAATTGCAAAGGCGCAATTGCAAGCACAGCAAGTGACGGTGCTAAGCGGGAACGCGCGCAAGAGTGCGGATGACGCCGCTTTCCGCCAGTTGATGACGGATCCCTGTCCTTATACGTTCGTGCAAATACAAAAGATGCACTGGGACGAGGGACAGATGGAAAAGTGTATGGAAAAAGGGCCGGGCAAGGTGCGCCGATAGCGGGGCGCGGGGAATTTATTGGGGGAAATGATGGCGGGGAAATGCGTGGCTCTTTTATTGTGGCGCCTGGAGAAAACCGCCCTGCGGCGTCAGCCGCAAAAACATCCGCGCCGGTATCGGCGTTAACCGGCAAAGCGCCGCAACGTCGCGGCCACGCGGTCGACATAACCGCCGCCGAATAGCCGCGCGTGCACCAGCAAGGGGTAGAGGTTGTAAATATCCTTCTTGGCTTCCCAAAAAGCGGAGGTTATCTCCCGCCGCTCGCGGTACGTCTGGAAAAAGGCGTCGCCGAAGGTATGGAATAACGTAATAAACGCCAGTTCGATTTCAGGGTCGGCAAAATAAACCGCCGGATCGATCAGGCCGGTGATTTTTCCGTCGGCCGCCAGTACATTGCCGCCCCACACGTCGCCGTGGATCAATCCCGGCCGCGCCGGTTCGTCGAGCCAACGGGACAGCCGGCCGGCTAACGTTTCCAGCGATTGCACCAACGCCGCTGGCAACCGGCCGGCGTCGAAAGCTTGACGCGCCATGGCCAGCAGCCGCCGGTCAGCGAAAAACTCCAGCCAACTGGCGGTGTAGGCGTTGGGTTGGGGCAAGCCGCCAATCACGGTATCGAATTCAAAACCGTAGGCGGCGTGGGAAACGTTGTGGAGTTCGCCAAGCAACGCGGCGGCATGGTGTTCCGCCGCGCCGCCGAGGGATGCCGACCCCGGCAACCGGGTCATCAACAAAAACGCATTGTCATGGCCTAGCGGCCGGGGCGTCGGCAGCCGAGTATGCCGCGCCAAATAATCGAGCATCCGCCCTTCCACCGCCAATGCGCCGGAAGCGGCGCGATCCACCTTGACGACATAGCATCCATCGCCGGCGCGCAGGCCGTAGACTTCCCCGACGCAACCGCCGGACAATGGCTGGAGGTCTCGCGGCGGTGCGCCGAGAATGGCGGCAATCTTCGCGCCGATAGCGGGTGAAATCATGGAAATCCCCTAGATCCATGGTCAAGAGCGATCATCTGGGCCGCGTTTCTCGCCACGCATTATCCCCGTGAAACAGGGGCCGTTCAGGTATAATTTCGGTTTTGATCGCAAAGGATGGCTGTAATGCAAGCGCATTATCCCCCCGCCGACATCGAGCCGCAAATTCAGGAACGCTGGGAACGGCAAGGCGTCTTCCAGGCCATCGAGGATAGCCGCCGGCCAAAGTACTATTGCCTGTCCATGTTCCCCTATCCGTCGGGCAAACTGCACATGGGGCATGTACGCAATTACACCATCGGCGACGTGCTGGCCCGCTACCACCGGATGAAGGGGTATAACGTCTTGCAACCCATGGGGTGGGACGCCTTCGGCCTACCCGCGGAAAATGCCGCGATTCAGAACCGCGTCGCGCCCGCCGCCTGGACTTACGCGAATATCGACGACATGCGCGACCAGTTGAAGCGGCTAGGGCTCGCCATCGACTGGAGCCGGGAACTCGCCACCTGCCAGCCGCAATACTATCGTTGGGAACAATGGCTGTTTACCCGGCTGTTCGAGAAAGGGCTCATTTACAAAAGAACCGCGCCGGTTAATTGGGATCCGGTGGATCAGACGGTGCTTGCCAACGAGCAAGTGATCGACGGTCGTGGCTGGCGCTCCGGCGCGCCAGTGGAAAAACGTGAAATCCCCATGTATTTCATGAAGATTACCGCCTATGCCGAGGAGCTGCTCGCCGACTTGGATCAGCTGCCCGACTGGCCGGAACAAGTCAAAACCATGCAGCGCAACTGGATCGGCAAGAGTGTAGGCGCCGAGGTGCGCTTCGCCATCGCCGGCGGCGAAGACGCGCTCAACGTATTCACCACGCGTCCCGACACCCTCATGGGCGTCACCTATGTCGCGGTGGCCGCCGAGCACCTGCTGGCAACGGCGGCGGCCCGGGATAATCCCGCCCTGGCCGCTTTCATCGCGCAATGCCAGCAAGGCGGCGTGGCGGAGGCCGAGCTCGCCGCCCAGGAAAAAAAAGGCATGCCCACCGGCCGCGCCGCCATCCATCCCCTGACCGGCGAAACCATTCCGGTATGGGTCGCCAACTACGTGTTGATGGGCTACGGTGAGGGCGCGGTCATGGCGGTGCCGGCCCACGACGAACGAGATTTCGACTTCGCCCGCCGCTACGATTTACCGATCAAGGCGGTCATCAAACCGGTGGGCGGCGAACCAGCCTTACCGCTGACGCAAGCCTTCGTCGAGCGCGGGGAATTGTTCGACTCCGGCGAATTCTCCGGTCTTCCCTCCAGCGCCGCCGCCGAAAAAATAACCGCGGCGCTGGAAAGCCGCAACCGGGGCGGACGGAAAGTGCATTACCGCCTGCGCGATTGGGGCATTTCCCGCCAGCGCTATTGGGGCTGTCCTATTCCCATTATCCATTGCGCCGCCTGCGGCGACGTGCCCGTACCGGCGCGGGACTTGCCGGTGGTGCTGCCGGAGGACGTCACCCTCGACATCGGTTCGCCACTCAAGAAAATGCCGGAGTGGCGCCAAACCGCCTGTCCCCGGTGCGGCGGCGACGCGGCGCGAGAAACCGACACCATGGATACGTTTGTCGAGTCATCCTGGTATTTCGCCCGCTACGCGAGCCACGATTGCCAGGACGCCATGGTGGATGCGCGCGCGCATTATTGGCTGCCGGTGGATCAGTATATCGGCGGCATCGAGCACGCGATTCTGCACTTGTTGTATGCGCGTTTCTTTAACAAGCTGATGCGGGACGCGGGGTTGCTACACACCGATGAACCGTTCACCCGCCTGCTGACCCAAGGCATGGTGCTGAAGGATGGCGCCAAAATGTCTAAATCCAAGGGTAATACCGTCGATCCCCAGGCACTGATCGATCAATACGGCGCGGATACCGCCCGCCTGTTCATGATGTTCGCCGCGCCGCCCGAGCAGTCCCTGGAATGGTCGAATACCGGCGTGGAAGGTGCGTCCCGCTTCCTCAAGCGGTTATGGAAAGTGGTATTCGACCATGTGGCGCAAGGCCTCGTCCCCGCTTACCGGGAAGGCGCGCTGACCGCGGAACAAAAAATACTGCGCCGCCAATTGCATCACACGCTGCACAAAATCAGCGATGATTACGGCCGGCGCCAGACGTTCAATACCGCCATTGCGGCGGTCATGGAGTTAATGAATCATCTCGCCAAATTCCACGACGACACCCCCACGGGCCGTGGCGTAACACAAGAAGTCCTGGAAACAACCGTGCTGATGCTCTCGCCGATTACGCCCCACATCTGCCAGGCGCTATGGGACGAGCTACGCCCCGGCGCGAATCTGCTCGACACCGCTTGGCCCGCTATCGACACCGCCGCCCTGGTACAAGACGAAATCACGCTGGTCGTCCAAGTGAACGGCAAATTGCGTGGATCCATCACGGTGGCCAAGGATATCGACCGCACCGCCGCCGAGCAGCGGGCGCTGGCCCTCGCGGCGGTACAAAAGCACATTGCGGACAAACCGGTGAAAAAAATCATCGTGGTGCCGGGCCGGCTCGTTAACATCGTGGTGTAAATCCAACTGGCCGCCCGGCAGGCGGCGCAACCCACAGGAGAAACCAACGTGCGTATTATTCTTGTCAGCCTCTTTGTTTTACTGCTTTCCGCTTGCGGTTTTCATCTTCGCGGCTTCGGCGTGAGCGGCGCGGCCTTGCCGTTCAAAACCCTCTACGTAAATGCGCCCGCCTATCCGGCGCTTGCCGTGGAAGTAACGCGCGCCGTCGAGTCCAGCGGCAAAACCCGGGTAGTGGCCCGCCCCCAGGATGCGCAAGCCATCCTGCAAATCCTCGGCGCCACCCGGGAAAAACGCATTCTCTCCTTGAGCGGCAGTGGCCGGGTGAGCGAATTCATGCTGATTTATCGCCTCTCCTTTACGTTGAAAGATCGGAATGGACGCGTTTTATTGGCACCGCAGCAAATTACGCAGACCCAGGATTTCTCCTTTAGCGATACCGAGATCCTGTCGAAAGAAGCGGAGGAATCGCAGCTCTACGCCAATATGCAGCGTGACGCCGTACAGCAATTGCTGCGCCGCTTAAGCTTTGCCAAGGCAAAGCGCGCGCCGGACAGCGCCCAGGGCGGCGGCGCGACACCGAGAACGGCCGGGCAAAAATAACCCGCCCGATGAAAGTTTCCGCCGACCACTTGCGTCCGCAGTTAGCGCGTGAACTGGCGCCACTGTATACCGTCTACGGTGACGAGCTGCTGCTGGCGCTGGAGGCCGCCGACGCGATTCGCGCCCAGGCACTGCAAGCGGGATTTAGCGAGCGGGAACTGTTCACGGTCGATAGCAGTTTCAACTGGCGCACCTTGAAAATAAGCGGAGACAGTCCCTCGTTGTTCGCGGCGCAACGATTGCTGGAAATCCGGATTCCCTCCGGCAAGCCGGGCATCGAGGGCAGCCGGGCGCTGGAGGCCTATTGTGCCGCCCTGCCGCCGGATACACTGACGCTGGTGATGTTGCCCAAGCTCGACCGCCAAGCGCAAAAATCCAAATGGTTCCAGGCGCTGGACAAAGCCGGCGTCAGCGTCGCGGCCACACCGGTGGAACGGGGCCGCTTGCCGCGCTGGATCGAACAACGGCTCGCCAGCCAACGGCAAAGCGCCGCGCCGCACACCTTGCGATTTCTCGCAGACCGGGTAGAAGGCAATCTGCTGGCGGCGCATCAGGAAATTCAGAAACTGGGATTGCTTTATCCGCCGGGAGAATTGTCGTTCGAGCAAGTCAAGGACGCCGTCCTGGATGTTTCCCGCTACGACGTCTTTAAACTGGCCGACGCGATCCTGCAGGGCGAGGCGGCGCGGGTCGTCAAAATTCTGGAGGGACTGAAAAGCGAAGGCGCCGATCCGATTCTCGTACTATGGGTGCTGTCCCGGGAAATCCGCGGCCTGGCGAATATCCACTTCACCCTCGCCAGCGGAATGCCATTGGCGCAAGCGCTACGCGCCGAAGGCGTGTGGGAATCGCGTCACACCCTCACGCGGCAAGCGCTCCAACGATTGTCTCCCGCCGCGCTGGCCGCCGCGCTGCGCCACGCCGCGGAAATCGACCGAACGGTTAAAGGGCTGGCCCGGGGCGATGTGTGGGACATGCTATTACACCTGGCGCTGGCGCTGGCCCAGGGCAATGTGGATAAAACGGCATGGGCGGTGTGACGCCCGCCATCCCGCGTCCCTTGCCTGATGAACGCAAAAGAGCCGACAGCGGCGTGCGCGCAAGACGGCGACGCGACCGCCTCACGCGCCGTAGGAATACGCAATGTAAAGCACGCCGCGGGTATAATAAAATAATCGCTTGTCAAAGCACACAGGAATGGAAATGGACATTAAGCAATATACGCAAAACATCGGTCGTCAGGCGCGGGAGGCCTCCCGGCTCATCGCGCGCGCCGATTCCAGCACGAAAAACCACGCGTTGATCGCGATGGCCCGGGCCATCCAGCGAGACGGCGAAAAACTGCTGGCAGCCAACGCCGAGGACATGGAACAGGCGCGGGCCAAGGGATTGGATGCGGCACTTCTCGACCGCCTGGTGCTAACGGAAAAAACCGTGGCGGCCATGGCGGAGGGCGTGTTACAAATCGCCGCGCTGCCCGATCCGGTGGGGGAAATCAGCGGCCTCCACTATCGTCCCTCCGGCATCCAAGTCGGCAAAATGCGCGTCCCGCTAGGCGTCATCGGCATCATTTACGAAGCCCGTCCCAACGTCACCGCGGACGCCGCCGCCTTGTGCCTGAAAGCCGGAAACGCCGCCATCCTACGCGGCGGGTCGGAAGCCGTTCGCTCCAGTCAGGCGATTGCGGCCTGTGTGCGTGAGGGACTGGACACTGCGGGCTTGCCCGAAACCGTGGTGCAAGTGATCGAAACCACCGACCGCGCCGTAGTCGGCGCGCTAATTACCCTCACGGAGTCTATCGATATCATCATTCCTCGCGGCGGCAAGGGGCTGATCGAACGAATCACCCAAGAGGCGCGAATTCCCGTCATTAAACACCTGCACGGCGTCTGCCATGTGTATCTTGACGACAAAGCCGATCCGGAAAAAGCGGTGCGCATCGCCGACAACGCCAAAACCCAGCGCTATGGCACCTGTAACACCATGGAAACCTTACTGGTGGCGGAAGACATCGCCCAATTGCTCTTGCCCCCGCTGGCAAAAATCTATACGGACAAGGGAGTGGCGCTGCGCGGCGACGAGGTGGCGTGCAACATCATCAAGAAAATGACGCCGGCCGCCGAGGAAGACTGGCACACCGAGTATTTAGCGCCGATCTTGAGCGTGCGGGTGGTCAAGGACATCGATGAAGCGATCGAGCACATTAATACCTATGGCTCGCAACATACCGACGCCATCGTTACCGAGGACTACGGCCGGATTCGGCGTTTCTTGCGCGACGTAGACTCCAGTTCGGTGATTGTTAATGCCTCCACCCGCTTCGCGGATGGTTTTGAATACGGCTTGGGTGCGGAAATCGGCATTTCCACCGACAAAATCCACGTGCGCGGCCCAGTGGGGCTGGAAGGGTTAACCAGCCAGAAGTACATTGTGCTGGGCGATGGGAATATCCGCGCGTAAGCACACTACGCGCGCCATTGTCCATTGCAGCAACCCTTCGCCGCCAACGGCCACGCACTAGACTTCGCCTAAGGCGTTCTCGACACGCGTATTTTATTCACCAGGGCGGTCGTCGAACGCTGGTGGAGGAATGGAATGGAATGCACGGCACCCCCCCACCCGATCACCTCCGGCGCGCCCACGATATCCGCCACCGTCCAGTCTCCGCCTTTGACTAAAACGTCCGGCTTGCATCCAAGGATCAAGTTACGCGGGGTCTCGTCGTCGAACCAAGTGACCAACGACACGGACGCCAACGCCGCCAGTACTGCCATGCGATCCGCCAACCGATTGATGGGCCGGTCATCCCCTTTCTCCAAACGCCTTACCGACGCATCGCTGTTCACCCCCACCACCAAGCTGGCGCCCAAGGCTCGCGCTTGGGCCAGATACGTCACGTGGCCGCGATGAAGAATATCGAAACAGCCATTGGTAAAAACCCAGGGGTGAGGCAATGCGGCCAACCGCTGCGGCAACTCCGCGGGTTCGCAAATTTTCGCTTCGTAGGCGGGTAGCGGGTACAATCTCGGGCCGCCTTACTTGGCAGTCGCCGTGCCCATATACTGGAACACCTTAACGACCTTCTTCACACCGCTCGTGGTACGCGCGATTTCCACCGCATCAGTGGCCTCCCGATGCGTCACCAGTCCCATTAGATAGACGACACCGTCCTCGGTCACCACCTTGACATAAACCGGCGGGAACTTGCCGGCGTCAACGAAACGTGCCATGACTTTGGAGGTAATGTAGGTATCGTTGCTCCGCGACGCGAATGAGGTCGGCGCCGTCACCGCAATTTCATTGACGACCCCCCTGACATTGGGAATCGTGCGAACGACTTGCACCGCCTGCCGCTTCAACGCGGCGGTCGGCGCCTCCCCTGTCAACAACACGACGTGATTGTAACTCGTGGTATTTACATGCACCCGGTTCTGAAGATGTTCGTTTAGCCGGTTGGACGCCTTGAATTCGATTTCCTGGTCTTCAATGAAGGTGCCAGTGGAACGGCGATCGCTCGCGATCACCGCACCGCCGACGGCACCGGCGGCGACAACCGGAAAGCACCCCTGCAACGCGGGCAACGCCAGGACAAGTAATAATAAGGCGAGTATTCGCATCTATTCGGCTCCTAGTAACAAACAATCGATCCCATCGCATAGGCAATGAATAGCCAATAAATGAATTTCCTGAATGCGGGCGGTACTGTCGCCGGGAGCACAAATATCGATATCGCCGCCCTGCAATAGTTCCGCCATCCGGCCGCCACCTTTCCCGGTCAACGCCACCACATCCATTTCCCGCTCGTGGGCCGCGTCGATCGCCCGCACCAAATTGCGCGAATGACCGCTACTGGAAATGGCCAGCAACACATCCCCCGGCTGGCCAAGCGCCAGCACCTGCTTGGCGAATACTTGTTCATAATCGTAATCGTTGGCGATTGAGGTCAACGTCGATGAATCGGTCGTCAATGCCATCGCCGCCAAGCCAGGGCGCTCTCGCTCGAAACGATTCAGCAACTCAGAAGAAAAATGTTGCGCGTCCGCCGCCGACCCCCCATTGCCGCAGCTTAGAATTTTCCCGTCCGCCATGAGGCATTTCACCATCCGCTCGATCGCCGCCGCCAGCGGTTCCGCAATCTGGTCAATGGCCTGGAGTTTCAAATGCGCGCTTTCGGTAAAGTGTTGGCCGATTCTTGCCATTAATTCCATAAATCCGTCTCTCATCTTCTATGTGCCGAAAGCGTTTTTAATCCACTCAATGCGCTGGCACGCCTCCCCTTCCAGCAACACGGCGTCAAACCGGCACAACGGTAGGCGCGTTTGATCACGCAAATAATGTTGCGCGGTCTTCAACAGACGCTGCTGCTTGCGCCACGTAATGCTTTCGGCGGGGCCGCCGAATAGCCCATGGCGCCGCAACCGCACCTCGATAAACACCAGCGCCGCGCCATCACGCATGATTAAGTCAATTTCACCAAAACGGCAACGATAATTGGCTTCAACCAGCGCCAAGCCTTGGCGCCGCAAAAATTGCGCCGCCTGCTTTTCCGCTGCGGCGCCCGCGCTATTCATGGCCCCGCCGTACTGTCCACTTTCACCCGACCCTGATCGACAACCGCGGGAAGAAGCCGACGAGCAAAACGGTGTTTCCCCACCAAGCGTATCTTGCCCGTCACACCGTCCAAGTTAATTTCTCCCGGCGGCGTGCCGTGCATCATCAGGTTAATTAAACGAAAAGCGTCGATTCCCAAGGCGTAAAGCCGCTGGCTTTCCAGGGAAGCCGCTTCTTCTGGGCGCGGGTAAGCCATCACCGCCGCATTATCCGGTTGCAGCAACCATGGCATATCAAGAAAATGCACCCCGGAGAGATCGATATTCTTCAAAGTACGGCGGCTGCCATAAACCATCGAAGTCGCGTAAAGGGGCAACGCGTTCCCGATATAAGGGCGCACCAGCCTAGCGCGCCGCGCGCCAGCCGCGATAAAAGCCATATCCGCCGGATAATCCTTTAAGCGATCGCGTAATGTGGACAAATCCGCTAAATTAGTGGAAAAATCCACTTGCCCGGCCACCGTGCCGCCGAGACGATTCCATTCGTCAAGAAACGCCCGTTGGATTCTTTTCGCCAACGGTGTATTCGCGGTCAACAGGATGACCGAACGCCGGCCCTCGGCGAAAGCACGCTGTGCCATTTGGCGGGCTTCGTCTTCCACCGACAAGCTAAACAGATAAAAACGCGGGGGAAGCGCCGCATGATCCTCGCGATTCGGAACATTCAGCGCCAGCGTCGGCTCCGTAGCAATACCACTCTGCGCCAGCGCAGTCACCGCATTCCGTGTCAGGGGGCCAATGACTGCTTGATTTCCGTCTTGTACCGCCTGGCGATACGCCGACAAAATATCGGCGATTTGATCGCTGGTGGGGTAAACTTTTATTGTTAGCTTCGGCACGCCGCTTTGCAAATTGCTCGCCGCCAATATCCCACGCCGCACCGCATCCGCCGCCGGGCCGAAGTTAGCCGATTTAAGCGGCAGCAGTAACGCCACCTGAGCCGACTGAGGAATTCCCCTCGGCGCGAGACCGGCGCCCATATCGCTTTCCAGAGGAAACGCCTGGGCCACTGGCGCTTGTTCCGTTTCCCGCCGCGGCTCAGCAGACTTGGCGGCCGCCTTGGCCGATTCGGTCACCGCACCGCGCTCGGGCATCACCGCGCAGCCGGTTAACATGGAAACGATCAGCACCAGCAAAAATAGGAGCAGCCGTTGCATAATCAGAAGACCCCTTCGATTAAGAAGGGGATATTATATGTGGTTGCCACACCGATTGGGAACCTGAAGGATATTACCTTGCGTGCCGTGGACATCCTTCGATCGGTAGACCTTATCGCCGCCGAGGATACCCGCCATTCGGCGCACCTACTAAAACACTACGCCATCACCACCAAATGCCTCGCGTATCACGAACACAATGAACAAAGCGCCGCGACTAAATTACTTCAGCGCTTGGAAGAAGGCGAATCCATCGCGCTAATCAGCGATGCAGGCACGCCGGGAATCAGCGATCCCGGCACGATCCTCGTCAGCAAGGCGCGCGCGGCCGGCTACCGGGTCGAGCCCATTCCCGGACCCAATGCGGCGATCGCCGCCCTATCCGCGGCAGGCGCCGCCATCCCGCACTTTTTATTTTACGGGTTCCTTCCACCCAAGGGGGAAGCGCGTCGGCGGGCGTTGGGCACACTGAGCACTCTCCCTTATTGGCTCGTATTTTATGAATCCCCTCACCGGATCAAGCCGTGCTTGGCAGACCTAGCGACGGTGCTTGGCGGCCAGCGGCCAATCGCCATCGCGCGTGAACTGACTAAAACATTCGAGGATTTCCACACCACCTCTTTAGACGAGGCCATCATCTGGATCGAGGCCGATAGTCACCGGCAGAAAGGGGAATTCGTCTTGCTGGTGGCTGGCAAGGAAGAAACGCCGGACACCGGAGAAAGCGAGAGCACCCGGAGGTTACTCGGCATCTTATGCCAAGAACTCCCCACGAAGCAGGCGGCGCGGTTAGCCGCGGAAATCACGGGTGAAAAGAAGAACGCCTTATACCAGATTGCCCTGCAATTAAAATCAACGGGCCCCTGTTAACATTCATGCTCACTAGTGTCCGGTTAAGAACGTGGCAAATCCAAAAAAAGCCCATACATACGGTTGGTTACACGCGAATCGTGGTGTCCCCGATTTGAACGGCGAGCCCCTAATGTATAACCCTTCCGGTTTCGACGTACCCGGAGGGGCAGATGAACATCGGCAAGACCCTGTTCGCGCAGGTCATGGACTTCCTACCATGGAAAACCTTTCATCGGATCGTGGCCCGGTACCGTGGCAATCACCGCGTGCGCACGCTGACCTGTGTCGAGCAGTTTCGCTGCATGGCCTTTGCCCAGCTTACCTACCGGGAAAGTCTCCGCGACATCGAGGCCTGTCTCTCGGCGCAAGCAGCCAAGCTCTACCACATGGGCTTTCGCCAACCGGTGAGCCGTTCCACGCTGGCCGATGCCAACGAACGGCGCGATTGGCGCATCTACGCCAACTTTGCCCAGCGACTGATTACCCAGGCGAGAAAACTCTATGCAGCCGACGCGTTTGGCGTGGATCTGTCGAACACGGTCTACGCGCTCGATGCCACCACCATCGACTTGTGCCTGTCGATGTTTCCCTGGGCACCGTTTCGCGCCACCAAGGCAGCCATCAAGCTGCACACGCTGCTCGATCTGCGCGGGGCGATTCCGAGTTTTATTCACATCTCCGATGGCAAGCTCCACGATGTCAACGTCCTCGATTTGCTGATCCCCGAAGCGGGGGCCTTCTATGTCATGGATCGTGGCTATCTCGACTTCGAGCGGCTGTATGCGCTCACACAGACGGGCGCCTTCTTCGTCACTCGGGCGAAATCGAACATGGATGCCCGGCGCCTTTACTCGGCGCCTACCGACCGCAACACCGGCTTGATCTGCGATCAGACGATTGCGCTCAACGGTTACTATTCCAGCCAGCATTATCCTCAGCACCTGCGCCGCATCCGTTTCAAGGACCCCGAAACAGCGAAGACCCTGGTGTTCCTGACAAATCACTTCCAGCTCCCGTCGCGCCCCCGCCTTTTCACCGCCAAACCGACAAAAAATCATGGGCCAAAGAATTGACCGACCAGCAGGACACGCCCTAACATGAGCCACCAGTACAACACGCGGAAACCAGCGGAGAGAGGCCCCT
>Ga0316206_1000180_pt1 | contig 123311 bp, 111 predicted proteins | sample 6monthpyrite_MG_FD_204942 | JGI IMG/M metagenome (GOLD analysis project Ga0316206, IMG submission 204942) | Microbial mat bacterial communities from mineral coupon in-situ incubated in ocean water Damariscotta River, Maine, United States -... | ecosystem: Environmental > Aquatic > Marine >... | reverse complement strand
TTTAGCTTCAAACGCCGCTTTTGGCCAGGCTGCCATAACCATCTGTGGGGTTAACAGGCCCGCTGCTGCCGCAACGCCTGCCAGTCCTGCACTCAGGCTGCCCTTTAATAGGGTTCTTCGTTTCATTTGGAAATACTCCTCAAACCTAATGCTTTTATTAAAGTGTATGGATGAATTCAACAATCAAGTCGATATCCTTTTCTGACAGAATTTTATGTCTGCCGAAAGGAGGCATGGCTGTATTCGGGTTTGCTTTAGTTGCATCCCAAATTTGCGCACGTAATTTCGCCTTGTCCGGGAAACGTGCCTTCATGGCTACCAGTGGTGGTCCCATGTTACCTGCCATTTTACCGCCAGAGATTGCATGACAAGCCAGACAATTTCCTTTTTTCTTATGGAATGCCAGTTTCTTGCCTTTCTGCACTGGGGTCATCGCCTTATCGTCTGCAGCGAAAGCTGAATTGATAGGTGCCAGTGAGAGGCTTCCCATCAGCGCAGCAATTGCTGTTGCTGTGGAAATGAACTTCGCGGTTTTCCGCATAATTTCCTCCTCGATCTTATAATTTATAAGTGGTGTAAAAGTTGAAAAAATAACAACGTGCACCTGTTAGGGTGATAGGTAATAAATTACCTTTTCTGTTTATTTCACTGCCTAACATAGGTGCAGCTTATCGATTAGCATACTGATCTGTTTGTAGATAGCAAGAAAAAATTATGATTTATTAAATGTTAGGAATTGCTAATATTAGCTAATGCTGACGACAAAAAAAATATTACTTTTCAAGCAAGGCCATTTGTTTATATTGCTTTAATTTAGCATCTATCTTTGATGAGAGATAATAATCAACATTTTTAAGTTTTGCAGCAGTGTCCAGGTGGCTTATTGCGCTGCGCGTATTTCCATTGAGGAATTCATGTTCAGCCAGGTAAAGGTATGCTTCAGCTGTTTTGCCTGTTTTGCTCGATGCATCAGATAAAAGGTTTAGTATTAGACTGTCTGCATAGCGATTCTGTGCATAAACCTGCAAGGTTTTATAGGCTGTGTCATATTGTTCGGTTGCCAGCAAGAAGCGTGCATAGTGAATTGTGATGGCATAACTATAAGGATAAAGACGCATCATCTGCTTGAAAACGTTATTTGCAGCTTTATCGAGTTTTAGTGCATGTAATATTTCGGCCTCTGTTATGCTAAAGTAAATATTTTCCGGGTTTTTCTTGACTAGTTTATTGATATGTTTTTGTGCTTCTTTGGCGAGACCTGCCTTCAAGTTAGCAATAGCCAAAGTGTAGTGATAAATGGTTTTGTTCTTTTTATCCGTGTTTTTGTATTCCTTTATGAATTCATGAATGTTCTGCATTTTTTTGACAATCAGTCTGGTTTTGACTAGATCGTAACGTGTATCCTGTTTAACAACTCGTTTGCTTATATTACGCGCACGGTTTGTGGAATCGGCAATACGGTTGACCGTTACTGGATGAGTGCTGAGAAATTCAGGTAGCTCATTACCGTAGAGCTGACTTGCTTTTTGCATTCTACCAAAAAATACGGGCATACCCTCTGGGTCAAAACCGGCGTCAGCAAGTGTTTTGATCCCTATATAATCCGCCTCTTTTTCGTGAGCTCGGGTAAAGTTGATTTGTAACTGTGCATTGGCAGCGACAGTCGTTGCAATGGCAGCCTCAGTTAATTGTTCAACATTTTGTCCGATTAGAATGGCAGCCAGTAATGCAACAGCAGTTGTAATGCGGTGTTTTTTTGTTGCTTCGTAGGTTCGAATAAGATGTTTCTGGGTAATGTGGGCAATTTCGTGAGCCACAACGGCGGCCAGTTCACTTTCGGATTGTGATGTTAGAATTAAGCCGGCATGTATTCCGATAAATCCACCTGGTGCTGCAAAGGCATTTATGCTGGAGTCCTTCACGACAAAAAAAGTATAGGGTTGTGATGATTCATCACTATTGGCAACAAGCTTATAACCTAGTGAATGTATGTATGACTGTATGATGGGATCTTTTTCAATTAAATCATTTTGCCGCAGCCAGCGCATCAGACTTTCACCCAGCTTGCGCTCCTCATCGGGGCTAACTTCACCGGAAGCAGAGTCACCAATGTCTGGCAATCGAATGGTTTCTGCATTTACTATAGGAGACAGGGACAGACTTACTAACAGCAAAATGAGATGAATAAAACGTGACAAAAATATCTCCAGTAATTATGAAATTTTAAGTATTATTGTAATAGACATATATTTAGAGTTTTAATTCAAAGCAATTGAAATTCGACGTCATGGTGTTGTTTCATTATGCTAGTTGTTCTCTGACTTTAGCAGCTACCTCTCTCCTTAATATTTGATCATGCACCAAACTGACGCCTGAGAAGGTATTAACTATTTAATTCAATATGTTAGCATGAATCAGGTCGATTTACTAAGAACCATTAATAATAGAATTGTCAAAATATTAAAGTATTTATAGTGCAATTTTCAGTATGGAATTTCTATGAATTAATTAAAAAGACAATATTTAACTTGATATAGCCATCTCATATATTATAATATGCTAATATACAAAGTAAGCCAAGGAGCAATATTGTGTTTGGTGTCAATGAAATAGATAGTATTACATTAAAGTCTTGGCAAGAAGCAGGTAAATCTTTTCGCTTGATAGATGTTCGATCACATGCCGAATTTACCCAGGGCATGATACAGGACGGAGAGCCAATGCCGTTAAACCTGATCCCGTTAAAAACAAATGAGCTAAATGCAGAACAGGACATTATTTTATACTGTCGTTCAGGTGCACGCTCTGCTCAGGCGTGTGCGTACTTAATGCAAAATGGCTTCGAGCGGGTTTATAATTTGCGCGGCGGGATTATGGATTGGGTACGTGGTGGATATCAGGTAGTTGCACCTGCATTTTAAATTATCACTATAAAACAAATGCTTAGTCCGATATTGTATATTGTTTGGCGTTTAATATTACAGAGTAATTGTGGTTGTAATTAAATGCCTAATATTGCAGAATCAGCTGTTAACTTTATCTGTCTGGTAGTGTGAATACTTGCCTTTCTGCTATAGTTGGCATATAAGTGTAATCTTTAATACTAATACTGAACTGGCCGGGAAAGATATATTTAACCGACCGTAATTTTCTGAATAACAATGAGGTAAAAAAATGGCAAATTTTGATACAGAATTGGACGCTTCCGGTCTGAACTGTCCGCTCCCTATTTTACGTGCGAAGAAATCGCTGGCGAGTATGCAGTCTGGTCAGGTCTTACACATCATTGCAACTGACCCAGGTTCTGTTAAGGACTTTGAAGCATTTGCCAAGCAGACAGGGAATGAGCTGATGGAATCCAAGGAAGAAGGTGGGAAATTTTATTTCCTGATCAAGAAGTCATAAGTTAGTAATAATTTATGTTCCTTTTTACTTTGATTTTGTAAGAGAGGTTTTTCGATGGCTGAAGCAAAGAAACTTGCGATCATAGCAACAAAGGGCACGCTTGATTGGGCGTACCCTCCATTTATTCTGGCTTCAACAGCGGCAGCATTAGGTTATGAAGTGCAGATATTCTTCACTTTCTACGGCTTGCAGTTATTGAAGAAAAAACTCGGACTAAAGGTATCTCCATTGGGTAACCCTGGAATGCCAATGCCGATGGGTATGGATAAGTGGTTCCCGGTTATTGGAACAGCGATTCCTGGTATGGAATCGATGATGACAATGATGATGAAGAACAAGATGAAATCCAAGGGTGTTGCAAGTGTTGACGAGTTGCGAGATCTTTGTGCCGAAGCAGAAGTCAAGATGGTTGCCTGTCAGATGACAGTTGATTTGTTTGATATGGATACATCAGAATTTATCGATGGTATCGAATATGGCGGTGCAGCAACGTTTTTTGAATTTGCTGGCGAATCTGACATTACGCTCTATATCTAGATCCTACCTGGATTTATTAAAAGGCCCGATCAATTTTGATCGGGCCTTTTTTTTTTTGCCCAAGGATGGGCTTATGACGTGAAGCCCACGAAGGGCGAGAGCGTCGTCTCACAGTACTTATCCCAACTTAAGTGTGACGATACGTAAAACGCACTTTGGACGTGAAGCCCACGAAGGGCGAGAACGGCGTCTCACAGTACTTGTCCCAACTTAAGTGTGACGATACGTAAAACGCACTTTGGCCGTGAAGCCCACGAAGGGCGAGAGCGTCGTCTCACAGTACTTATCGAAATTAAATTGACCTGTGCTATCAGGCCGCAATGACTGCGGATACTCGCAGTGTTTATGTGTATATATTCATATTGCCCAGAATCAGCCCAACTCCCCGCCAAGTTAAATCTCAAATTGTGGCATTTTTCATACAACACACTATAGTTATGGTTAATTGAAGTAATCATTATCGAACTAAAAAGAAAAATGATGAGTGTTCGAAAAGTAGACTATTTGCTTATCTAATTGTTTTATCTGACAAATAAAGTTGCTCTGATTTGGGCAAGGCAATGCCGCTATAGCTTATTCCATGGAAGAATATAAATATATTGACATATTGCAACATGCCTGCAAATATTAACACATACCGATTTGGTTTGTTGTCAATTAACAACTTTATGGCTGCATTTTGCAGTTTCAACGAGGAGTCATCTCAAGATGAAAAAAATGCTTAAAAAATCGCTAGTCCTGGCCGTCAGTGCTGGAATAGCAACGTTATCATTACAAACTCAAGCTACCGTTGGCTATTTCTCTCATGGTTACGGAATTAAAGCAAAGGGTATGGGTGGTGCGGGTGTAGCACTTCCACAAGATTCATTGGCAGCGGCAACAAATCCGGCCGGCATGGTACTGGTTGGTAATCGATGGGATGTTGGTGCAGAGGTATTTGTCCCAGATCGCGAGGCGTCTACAGCTTGGGGTACGCAGCTTTCAACTAACACTATTACCGCTTATGACGGCAATGGGGATGGTTTTGGTGAGTCCTGGTTTCTGATTCCAGAAATTGGTTATAACAAAATGGTTAATAAGAATTTATCATGGGGTGTGTCTGTTTTTGGTAATGGCGGCATGAACACCACATGGAATGCTCCGATCTTTTCGGTAGGGACTAATCCAACTCAAAATACAGGCATTGACTTGTCACAGTTATTTATTTCTCCAACGCTGTCATTTAAGCTTGATGATAAAAATTCTGTAGGCGTTTCAGTTAATGTGGTCTATCAATCTATCAAGATAGAGGGTGTATCTGACTTTGGTGGTATATCTTCTGACCCTACTAAGTTATCAGATCAAGGGTATGATGGTTCATACGGTGTTGGTTTCCGCGTTGGCTGGATCGGTCAATTGACTGATACGGTGTCAGCAGGTTTTACTTATCAACCTAAGACGAATATGAAACCATTTGAAGACTATGCAGGATTATTTGCTGAAGGTGGTGATTTTGATATACCGGCAAATTATGCTTTGGGTGTAAGCTGGAAAGCGACACCTAAACTAACTCTCGCATTTGATGTAGAGCAGATCAAATATAGTGGCGTTAAGTCTATCGCAAATGTGAATAATGCATTTACTACAGGTGGTCAACTAGGTACTTCTACTGGCCCCGGTTTTGGTTGGGATGATATGACTGTTTATAAACTGGGCGGAAACTTCCAGGTTAATAAAGACCTTGTAGTGCGTGCAGGTTGGACGCATGGTAGTCAGCCAATTCCTGCGACTGAAACCTTGTTTAACGTGTTAGCTCCTGCGGTGGTTGAAGATCATTTGACTGTTGGTTTTACTTACACGATGAATGATGGTGAGTTGTCAGGGTACTATATGCATGCCTTTGAAGAAACGGTGAATGGTTCAGGTGTTGCTACTTTTCCTGGCGCTCAAAATGCAGGTGGAGCCAATATCGGCATGAGTCAGAATGCCTTCGGTATTGCCTATGGTAAGAAATTCTAGGAAATATTTTTATTTTCTTTGATATAAAAAGGCCATGTTTTTACATGGCCTTTTTTTTAGATAATTATGTAGGAGACTTTAAATGAAGAAAATATTATCGTTATTATTCCTGTTGATGATGATTGTTGCCCAGCAACTTGTCGCTGAGGTTAAACTAATGCCGCATGTGCTCGCCTCTCAACAGGCGGGTCAATATAAGAGTGTAATTAGTGACACACGTACGGCATTGAAGAAGGCGGGTTTTGAAGTTGTTGGCGAATACATGCCGTATAAAGATACGACTATTTTCGTTATAACCAATGATGCATTGAAAAAAAATGCGGCCGCCTCAAAACATGGCGGTTATGGTTCAATGCAACGGGTAGCTGTTTCAAAAGTTAACAATGAAATACAAGTTGTTTATACCAATCCAGTTTATATGGCGAATGTCTATCGTATGAAGGGAGATTTGTCAGCGGTCAAACAACAATTGGAGACGGCTTTAGGTAAGGTAAGAGATTTTGGCGCCAAGGGCATTTCAGCTGAAGATTTACGTGAATATCATTATAAAATGTTTATGCCCTATTTCGACGAGCCATATGAGTTGGCGACGATGGCTAGTCATGAAGCAGCAATTGCTGCAGTTGAAAAAGGTCTGAAAGCCGGTTGGGGTGGTACGTCAAAGGTGTATCGTATCGATATCCCGGGTAAGCAGGAAGTCATCTTTGGTGTTGGTTTAACTCGTGAGTGTAGTGGTGATGAATTCATCATGAACAAGATTGATTTTGCAGAGACTAAATCAGCAACTCATTTGCCATATGAATTAATGGTATCCGGTAAAGAGGTATTGGCCTTGCATGCGAAATTCAGAATTGCACAGAGTTTTCCCGATTTAAGTATGATGGGAAACAATAGTTTCTTCTCGATCATGTGTGCACCTGGTGAAATAGAAGACGCTTTAAAAGCAGTTGTAGAGGGAGAGAAGAAGAAACAGGAAGAAGAGTAAATTTTTATAATAGAACCCCCGTATTCCAGTTGTGAAATACGGGGGGTTTTCTAGATTTTGAATTGACCAACCAGATTATTAAGCCGTGTTGTCATCTCAGTGATTTCCGAGCTTGATGCTGTTGTTTCATTTGCAGTGTTGGCTGTTAGATTACTAATACTGTTAATGGTTTCAACATTGCGATTTATTTCTTCTGCGGTACAGCTCTGCTGCTCAGAGGCGCTGGCTATTTGAGTGCTCATATCAGAAATGGCAGTTACTTTTTCAATGATCATATTTAATGATTCGCCTACAGCCTCTGCCTGTTTTACGCTGACGGTTGCAGCTTCTTTGCCTCGTGACATAGCCGAAACAGCATCTTGTGTTGAGTTTTGAACCATGTCGATCATTTCCCGGATTTCCAGGGTGGACTCGTGTGTACGAGATGCCAGTGTGCGGACTTCGTCTGCGACTACTGCAAAGCCGCGTCCTTGTTCACCTGCGCGTGCGGCTTCGATGGCTGCATTTAATGCCAGCAGATTGGTTTGTTCTGCTATGCCATTGATAACATCCAATACTGTGCTGATGCGTTCACTGCCTTCTGCAAGTCGAGTAATGACTTCTGCTGCACTTTCAACTTCACTGGACAGGTTGCCAATACCGTTAACCGCTGTTTGCACTACCTCATGACCATGATCTGCTTCCTGGCGACCATTTTCTGCAGCCTTTGCAGCTTCAGTCGCACTGCGTGAAACCTCATGAACGGTTGCACTCATTTCATTCATTGCAGTTGCAACCTGTGTCGTATTCTGGCTCAGGTCGAATGAGCTTTGAGACATTTCTGAACTTTGCTGATGTAGAGTTGATGCTTGTGTCTCGAGGTTTCTTACCTCGTCGACAACAATGCTGATCATGTTTCTTAACGATTCAATAAACGCATTGATATGTAGATGAAGCGTATTAATTTCATCCTTGTTATTGACCGGCAAGCTAACAGTCAGATCACCTTCACCTTCTGCCAAGCCTTTGATCATGTTCTGGGTATATCGTAATGGTTTAACAATGTGGAAGTGGAACAGTAAAAAGACAATGGTTGATACGATGAGAATGATAGCGACAATATCAACTATCATGATAGTGATAAAACGATCCATTGATCCTTTAGACGCATCCTGTGCTGACTGTATGGCTGAATCTATTCTTTTCTGTGCGCTGATAATGCCATTTTCAATGGATTTATTTGACATGCCTAGTAATACATAACCTATATTTTCACCTTCGCTAACAATAGGGTATGTATATTCAGAAATTTTATTGGCAGTTTCCGGTTTCTTGAATGCAGTAAACGGCGTTTTATCTGGTTTCAGGTAGGCACTATATGAAACATCAGGGTCTTTGGATGCTTCTGCCTGAAATTGTGTCAGCGATGTAAAATCATATGAAATGATAAAGTCGACTGCTGTTTTTGACATGAATCTACCAATGCTGTCCGACTTGGACTTGAGTGCATTATTCAAGGCAGATTGAGCATGCCCCTGTTCAGCCTGAAATGCCTGTTTTGCGATGCCTAACTGTTGCTCAGATGAATTTTTTGCCTCGGAAATCATAAATAAAGCACCCGCAGACATTGATATCAAAATGGCAGCAACAATAGGCGGGATAAATTTAGCCGACAGATTGAATTTGCTAGTAATTGTATTTAAAAGATTAAACATGTAACGGGCACCTTGGTAGTAATGTTTTTAATTTTGCCGTCCCTGGCTACTTGTTTTATAGTTCCTTAAATCCTAATGATCTTCACCAATCGCGAATTTTGTAATCTCTTTTACCTTGTCAAAATCAGCATCCGAGACAATCTGGTAGTTGGTTACCTTGGCAGATTTAAGTACCTTGTCGCCACCTGGAGTGCCTTTTAACGATGTCATGATTGTCTGAATCTTTTTGGATTTATCTGCGCTCATGTCACCTTTCACAGCCCAGGGTAAATGAACAAATTTTTCACTTTCAGCAAGGATGGTCATTTGTGAAGTATCAATCTTCTTTTTCACACCCTTGATTTTTAAAATAACGTTGCCTGATCCTGCTGCACCCGCGGCTTTATTGAATACGCCTATGACAGCACTGGGAGGGTTTTTGGCAAATTTCACTGTATAGTCTTTACCGGCTTCGAGGCCTGCTTTTTTTAGTATTGCGGTTGGCGCTATATAACTACCCATGGCCTTTTTGCCACCGCCGAATAAAATAGTTTTACCTTTCAGGTCGGCTACTGATTTGATGCCGCTATCTTTACGTACAGATAGTGATCCAGCTATTTGTTTATTACCAAATTCTTCATTCGCCAGAATCACTTTGTAACCCAATTTTTTACTGAGCAGGTAGTGATATTGATTATAATGAACAAGGTCATATTGTTTGTTTTTAACACCTTTCCAGAATTCCTTGAAGTTTTTGGCTATGACTAACTTAACCTTTTCTCCAAGTTGTTTTTCCAGTTCTTTTGCTAATGGGGTGAATGCCTTATGGGTAACAGCGATCGGTCTTCTCGGGAATACACCCATCACGATATCCGCGATTGCAGGTAAAGTGGTGGCGGTGAGAAGGATACCGAGTGTGATTTTATTTATTGATTTCATGCAATTTCCTTTTATTTTTAGCTATACATGTTTAGGTTGCTCTTAACACTTTGCGGCATTTATAGGGGAAACTTTACCCAAATGATCAGATAAATATTAAATTAGACAGGAATTATATGGATTATATCGTTTTTGATCGTTAGGTTATTGATTTATATGTGAAAAAATATTTACTAAGTGATTGCATATCAATTATGAGGAGTGATTAAGGTTTTGTTACCAGGTGCCGTTATCTTGGAAACATTATTAACTTAATTATGGTATGCAGTTATGTCACGGAAAGTATTAACAAAAATGATTGGCAATGCAGGTATTGTACGGCGGATATTCCTGTCGTTTTTAGGGGTGGGTCTGGTGATTGGGGTGGCTTTTCCATTTCTAGCACAATCACTCTTTGTTATTCAGCCATCTCAGGAGATGGCTTTTACGCTGGCTTGTATTGCGGCGGGTTTCTTTGTCACTGTGGCAAATATCTCTATCGTTAATGTATTGTTATTAAGGAAATTATCGCCACTAGTGAAAATGTCAAAGGCGTTGGCTCAGGGGAATATAGCTTATCGTTGTGAGATTAACAGTCATGACGTGATAGGTGCTATCGCCAATGATATGAATGAAATGGCAGAAAGCATGCAGTCAACATTCAAGGAAATAAATGCAGCTACCCAGCAGGTAGATGAGTCTTCGGCCCGTTTAAAGCAAGTAAGCGATGAGACAGATTTTTGTTTGCAAAGTCAGCAATCGGAAACCGAGCAGGTTGCGACAGCAATGAATCAGATGACGGCAACGTTTCAGGAAGTGACACGTAATGCAGAACAGGCGGCCGAGGCATCCAAACTTGCACGTGGACAAGCGCAAAATGGTGCGTTGGTCGCAACCGAGGCAATTGGTGGTCTGGACACATTGGTAGGCGGCATTCAGGATGCAGCTAATGTTGTAGATAGTCTCAGGACTGATTCTGATAATATTGGTACAGTGCTAGATGTGATTCGTGGGATCGCAGAACAGACAAACCTGCTGGCCCTGAATGCCGCTATAGAAGCCGCTCGCGCAGGTGAGCAAGGGCGCGGTTTTGCGGTGGTTGCTGATGAGGTCAGAACGTTGGCCAGCCGTACACAGCAGTCTACTCAAGAGATCCAGACAATGATTGAAGCCTTGCAGAATAATACGGTTTCAGCGGTTGATGTGATGAACCAGGTTAAACAACAGGCAGAAAGCAGTAGCGAGCAGGTTGAGAATGGTGCTGAATCACTGGCAGAGATTTCGGGTGCGGTAGCAACACTGGATTCCATGAATACGCAGATTGCCAGTGCGGCCGAAGAGCAATGTTCTGTAGCTGAAGACATAAACAAAAGCGTGCATTCCATCAGTGAATCGACTGAGCAGGCAGCGGCAGGTACACAACAAACAGCATCGTCCAGTGAGCAGCTGAATGGTCTGGTAACACGGTTGCGGTCAGCCGTTGGAACCTTTCAGGTATGATTAAGGCCAAGGATGGCCTTATGCCGTGAAGCCCACGAAGGGCGAGAGCGGCGTCTCACAGTAATTATCGCAATCTAGACGTGCCACGGCCTGAAATGCCCGTAATGTCGCGAAGCCCACGAAGGGCGAGAGCGACGTCTCACAGTATTTATCACAATCAAAGCGTGTCACCGCCTGAAGCGTCCGTAATGTCGTGAAGCCCTCGAAGGGCGAGAGCGGTGTCTCATAGTATTTATCACAATCAAAACGTGTCACAGCCTGAAATGCCCATAATGTCGCGAAGCTCACGGATACGTAAAAGCACCTATGGAATACCTTGCTTGATGAAACCAGACTGATATGACAGTATTATCCTAATCATCGCTAAAAATAAGGGGAAGGTATGCCAAAGCGACAAACGATCATGTTGTGTCTATGTGGTTTCCTGCTTCATGTATCTACCCTGGCTCAAGCCGATATTCCATTTGAAATAGCCAAGTCTATAAAAGTAGATCAAACTCGGCTATTTACCGGGGTGATAGAGGCTGTCAACCAGTCAACAATTTCCGCTCAAACAAATGGTCAGATCACAGCTATTTATTTTGATGTGGATGACTATGTCAAAAAAGGTGATGTAATCTTAAGTTTGAATGACAAACAGCAAAAATCGCGGCTTAACAAGGCGCAGTCGAGCATGAATGAAGCGTTGACAAATTTTCAGCAGGCTGAAAAAGAATTTATAAGAGCCAAAGATATTTATGCAAAAAAATTAATAGCGAAATCAGCATTTGAAAAAGCGCAGTCAACCTATAAGGCGGCAGAGTCAAGGTTAAGTGCGGCACGTTCAAGCGTGGTTGAGTCCACTGAGCTGTGGCAGTATACGTCTATTCGTGCACCTTATAGTGGTATTGTTGTTAAACGTTTTGTAGAGAAAGGCGAAGTGGTTCGGCCTGGTCAGTCGTTGATGACCGGTTTATCACTTGAGCATTTACGTGTCACGGTGGACATTCCCCAAGACCTGATAGCGCTTTTGCGGAATAAGTCGGATATGTTTGTTTTGCTTTCCGGTCAGCCACCACGTCATATTGAAAGTAAGAATATAACGATATTTCCCTATGCTGATGCGCGCTCACATACCTTCCGTGCGCGGTTGCAATTACCTGTTGGAATTGATGTATTGTATCCCGGAATGACGGTAAAGATCGGAATGGTAGTGGGACAGCGTCAGCAGATGACAGTACCAATCAGCGCAGTTGTGATTCGTAGTGAAGTGAGTGGACTTTATATTCAACGCGATGATGGCACAGTATTGTTCAGACAGATTCGCCTTGGTGGCAAGATGCAAGATAGGATGCAGGTTTTATCGGGTCTGCGCGAAGGTGAAAAGGTGTTATTAGATACACTTGCAGCGGTAGATCTATTAAAGTCGCAAAGGGCTAAGTGAGACAGATATGTCTGAACAACTTGGACTATCAGGTACTATAGCAAAAAAATTTCTGGGTTCGGAAATTACGCCATTATTAGCTTTGGTCGGTTTTCTTTTGGGTGTTTTTGCGGTGATGGTCACTCCGCGAGAAGAGGAGCCTCAGATTAATGTTACTTTTGCCAATGTGTTTATTGCCTTTCCGGGAGCCAGTGCAGAGGAAGTAGAACAGCTTGTTAGTACGCCTGCAGAACAGGTGCTGACTGAAATAGAGGGTATCAAACACGTCTATTCTGTTTCACGTCCTGGACTGTCAGTGCTAACGGTACAATACAAGGTTGGCGAAGATCGTACCGATGCTATTGTTCGTTTATACAATACAATATATTCCAACCAGGACTGGCTACCTGCCAATCTTGGTGTTGCTCAGCCAATCATAAAACCGAAAGGTATCGATGATGTACCTATCGTGAGCCTTACCTTATGGGCAGATGATCCACAGTATGCAGTATCTGATTTGCAGCAAGTGGCACATGCACTTGAGGCCGAGCTTAAAAAAGTAAAGGGTACGCGCGATATATATACCCTGGGTGGTGTTGATCGTGTTTTACATGTGCTGGTTGATCCGCAACGGGCGGCTGCATATGGATTATCAATTAATTCGCTTAAGGCAAGTTTATTGGCTGCAAATCAGTCAGGGGATGCCGGGTTCCTGGTAAACCAGAATCAGGAGATTCCTGTGCAGGCAGGTCACTTCCTTGTCTCTGCAGATGAAGTTAGTTCACTGGTTGTCGGTTTATTCGATGGCAAGCCGGTTTATTTGTCTGATGTGGCCGAAGTGAGTTTATCTACTGATCAACCAGATGGTTATGTCTGGTTTGGAACTGGACCATCTACTTTACCGACAAATGCTCATTCTAAAGGTGAGTTCCCGGCGGTTACGATAGCGATAGCAAAAAAGTCAGGTACTAATGCCGTGCAGATTGCGCGCCAGGTGATCGAGCGTGTTGATGATCTAAAAGGTATCTATATCCCTGATGGTGTCAATGTCACAGTGACACGAAATTATGGTGAAACAGCGAATGAAAAAGCACAAACGTTGATTGGTAAGCTGGTGTTCGCAACAACGTTTGTGGTTTTACTGGTTTTGTTTGCACTGGGTTGGCGTGAGGCTATTATCGTTGGTGTCGCAGTTGTCATTACCCTGGCGATGACTTTATTTGCCTCATGGGCCTGGGGTTTTACCTTGAATCGTGTTTCACTTTTCGCATTAATATTTTCGATCGGAATATTGGTTGATGATGCGATTGTGGTCGTTGAGAATATTCACCGTCATATGCAAAAGGGGCAGAATAATCTGTTCGATGCTATACCACTTGCTGTTGATGAAGTGGGTGGTCCGACCATACTGGCCACATTTGCAGTGATCGCCGCTTTATTGCCAATGGCATTTGTAACCGGGTTGATGGGGCCATATATGAGCCCTATACCGATTAACGCCAGTATTGGTATGCTGATTTCACTCCTGATTGCATTTATCGTTACCCCTTGGTTGACTTATAAGGTGCTGGCTAAGGTTGAACACACCGAGCACCATGAATCAAAAGTGCAGTTATGGCTCGATCAGTTTTTCGCCAGGGTGATGACACCATTTTTGCAAGGACAGCAAGGGCGTCAGAAACGCTGGTTGATGCTTGCGGCTATTTTATTATTGATTCTGGGTTCGGTTGGACTGGCATTTAACAAGAATGTCGTACTAAAAATGTTGCCATTTGATAATAAATCCGAATTTCAGGTCATGGTGGATATGCCGGAAGGAACGGCAGTCGAATTGACAGCTGCTGTATTGAAAGAGTTAGGTCAATATCTTTCAACTGTGACAGAAGTGGTTGATTATCAGGTTTATGTTGGTTCTTCGTCACCAATCAATTTCAATGGTTTGGTCAGGCAATATTATTTGCGCAAAGGTGCCTTTGTTGGTGATATACAAGTAAAATTGGTTCATAAATCCGAGAGAGATCGAAGTAGTCATGAAATAGCCCAGGCTGTGCGCCAGCCATTACAGCTTATTGGCAAAAAATTGGGTGCGAATGTCAAAGTAGTGGAAGTTCCTCCTGGGCCGCCGGTGATGTCACCGTTGGTTGCCGAGATTTATGGTCTGGATTACCCGGGTCAGATAAAAATCGCCAAAAAATTACGTCATGTATTTGAAAAAACTTCTGATATTGTGGATATTGATGATAGCGTCGAAGCCGATGCGGATAAGTTGATTGTTAGGTTGGATCGACAAAAAGCATCCATGTTGGGTGTAAGTCAGCAGGATGTGAGAGAGCTCCTGACGACAGCTTTGCATGGTGAGGACGTGACCTACTTACATGGTAGTAATGTGAAGTATCCGTTGCCTGTACGAGTAGAGTTACCTGTTTCCAGAAAAGTTTCATCGCAAAACATACTGGGTCTAATGGTGTCTGCTCGCAATGGTGATATGGTTCCCTTGTCAGAAATCGTCACAATAGAAAACACAAAGCGAGATGTCAGTATTTACCACAAGGACCTGATGCCGATTGTTTTTGTGACAGCGGATATGGCAGGAAAGTTGGATAGTCCCCTGTATGGCATGTTTGATATTTATGCTCAATTACAAGATGAAAAAATCATACAGGATAAACCGTTGCAGCAATACCTGCTGAGTCCGCCGGTAAATCCATATCGTTATGCCATCAAATGGGATGGAGAGTGGCAAATCACCTATGAAACTTTTCGTGATATGGGTATTGCTTATTCAATTGGTTTGTTGATGATTTATTTATTGGTGGTAGCTCAATTCGGCTCGTACCGAGTACCCTTGATTATCATGTCCCCGATACCCTTGACTATTATCGGTGTGCTGCCAGGGCATGCGATAATGGGGGTGCAGTTTACTGCGACGTCGATGATCGGCATGATTGCACTTGCGGGTATTATCGTGCGTAACTCCATATTGCTGGTTGATTTTATCAATGAGGAGCTCAGGAAGGGCGTCGATTTCCAGCAGGCCGTTATTCAGTCGGGTGCAGTGCGTGCCAAGCCGATTGTGTTGACTGGTCTGGCTGCGATGCTTGGTGCCCTGTTTATACTAGATGACCCGATCTTCGGTGGTTTGGCGATTTCCCTGATATTTGGCATTCTGGTATCAACTATCCTTACATTGATCGTTATTCCGGTTATGTATTATGCGATGATGCGTAACTCAATGAATATCATACTAAAATAAATAATTTCTACTGAGTCAGTATCCCAGATGACAAGTTTTACTGACCTAACCTGGCCCAGTATGAATAAATTTCAATCTATTTTGGGGGTATAATTTTATTTTATGATAATTTTTGTTAATATACCCGCCTTCCTGAATAGACGAAGAGATGCTTCATGGCAGACCGTAGATTACAAGTTTTTCATACCGTTGCACGGCTTTTAAGCTTTACCAAGGCAGCTGAAACACTGCATATGACACAACCTGCTGTGACCTTCCAGGTGCGCCAGTTAGAGGAGCACTTCAATACACGTCTGTTTGATCGTACACATAATCGAATTAACTTAACCGAGGCTGGCAAGCAAGTTTTCAATTTTGCAGACAAGATTTTTGAACTGTATGCAGAAATGAATAATGCGGTGCGTGAAGTTACCGGTGAAGTGAGTGGCGCCCTGGTCATTGGTGCGAGTACGACGATTGCCGAATATATGTTACCGGCCTTGCTGGGTGATTTTAAAGTCAAGTACCCTGATGTTACTGTGCACCTTAAGGTTTCCAATACGGACGGCATTGTACACATGGTAGAGAATAATGATATTGACCTGGGTGTTGTCGAAGCGCCTGTAAGCAACAAAAATCTTGTTGTTGAAATTTGTCGTTATGATGAACTGGTCGGTATTGTGGCGCCGCAACATGAGTTGGCCAAGGATGATTTGTTGCCATTGGCCAAGTTGGTTAAGTATCCGTTTATCTGTCGTGAAGAAGGGTCTGGTACACGTGAAGTGATGGCGGAACATATGCAGTCACATGATGTTAATGTTTCAGAGATAAATGTTTGTATGGAATTAGGCAGTCCTGAGGCAGTTAAGGGTGCTGTTGAGGCGGGCATGGGTATGTCTGTCACTTCCAGTGCAACTATCAGTAAAGAACTGCAGTTAGGAACCCTGGTGGCGATAAAGCTGGATCCACAGTTGAAGCGTCCATTTTCCTTCGTACATCAGAAGCAGAAATTCAGGCACCGTGCAATGGATGAGTTACTTGAATTTGCACGTCAATACTGCAAAGATCACAAAAATGATGAAGACTAATTCTGGATGTCAGCTTTAAAAGAGGCCAATCTATGTCATAATTTCCTTTATGGCAGACAAACAAGAAAAACAATTAGTTAAATATTTCACTGGTCTGGATGATGGACGCAAGCAGGCCTTGTTGGAATATGCAGAATTTCTGCATCAACGCAGTGAGAAAATCACACAACCGCTCGCAGAACCACAAATTAGTCCTCGTCCTGAAGAAGAAACAGTCGTTGCTGCCATAAAGCGTTTATCCGCTTCTTATGCGATGTTGGACAGACAGCATATGTTGCATGAAATATCAGGTCTAATGGCACAACATATGTTACAAGGACGCTCGTCGAAAGATGTGATTGATGATATTGAGAATATATTTCTTTCCCAATATCAGTCATTAGTAAGTAAAAAGGCGGAATAAAAATGCAATTGATCAAGGATTGGTTTCAGCGTTACTTATCTAACCCGCAAGTGGTTATCTTGCTTAGTTTTCTGCTTATCGGCTTTGTTGTAATCTTGTTTGCAGGCGATATTCTTGCGCCTGTTTTGGGCAGCATAGTGATTGCTTATTTATTGCAAAGCATCGTCAGAAAATTACAGCATTTGGGATTGCACCGACTTGTTTCAGTGATTGTGGCTTTTGTCCTGTTTATTTCTGTCTTGCTGTTGTTGCTTTTCTATATCGTTCCGGAGTTATCAAAACAAATTACCCAGCTTGTGCCAGAGTTACCGAGGATGATAGAACAAGGGCTGGCACATTTGCAGACATGGTTGCAACGCGTTCACTTTATTTCCGAAGTGCAGATAGCTGAAATTAAGGATAATGTTAAAAGTGAAATTTCGAATTACGGTCAGTCACTCCTGGTGAATATATCCGGTTATATTCCGGATATTATTAGCTTGATTGTCTATCTGGTATTGATGCCCTTATTGGTATTTTTCTTTTTAAAGGATAAGGATATGTTAATCGCCTGGATGCGTGGCTTTATGCCGCGGGACATGGCGCTGAGCGATAAAGTATGGAACGATGTTGATTTGCAGATTGGTAACTATGTGCGTGGAAAGATGCTTGAAGTCATGGTTATCTGGATAGCCTGCTATATTGCTTTTGCATTACTGGGATTGAATTATGCATTTTTGCTGGCGGCTGCAGTTGGTTTTTCGGTTATTATTCCTTATATCGGTGCAGTTGTAGTTACTATTCCGGTCGCGCTGGTGGCATTTGTACAATGGGGATGGGGAGTTGATTTTGCTTATTTATTAACGGCCTATTTTATAATTCAGGCTGTAGATGGTAGTGTTATTGTGCCGTTATTATTTTCTGAAGTTGTGAACTTGCATCCTATCGCTATTATAGTCGCCGTTTTATTATTTGGCGGTTTATGGGGTTTTTGGGGTGTGTTTTTCGCGATTCCGTTGGCTACCGTTGTGCAAGCAATTATCAAGTCTTGGCCAAAGGAGTCAGATAAAGAGATTATGGCCAGCACCTAAAATACATTTTTAAATTGTACGCGCCGTTTGATTGCCTCTGAATGTCGTCGCCAGATAACGAATCGGAAAATATTATTTATCAGGTAACATTTTCCCCGGATTGAGTATGTCGCTCGGGTCAAATTGTGATTTGATTCGCCTCATTAGATCCAGAGTTACTGGGTCAATTTCACGACTAACAAATTCTCGTTTTACTAATCCTATACCATGTTCACCCGAGATGGTTCCATTTAGTGACAGTACCAGATCGAATACCTGACTCAAGCAAGGTTCGGCATTTTCGGCCTGTTGTTTGTTGGCAGGATCAATCAACAGGTTTGTATGAATATTTCCATTGCCAGCATGGCCGAAATTAACGATGGGGATATGAAATTGTCTGGATATTTTTTCCAGACCCTCTAATAAGGCAGGTATATTTGATACCGGAACCACCACATCCTCATTGATTTTTTTCGGTGCAATAGTTCGTAGCGCCGGTGAAAGGGCCTTACGTGTCCGCCAAAGGGACTGTCTTTCCTGTTCGGTGCTGGCAGCTTTGATCGATATTATTCCAGCATTACTTGCGGCCGTTTCAATGGCGCTGATGGAGTGTATCAGTGTTTGTTTGTTGCCATCGACTTCGACCATGAGCATGGCGCCCGCTGATGGTAAGTTGATATCAGAGTAGTGACGTATCATTTCTATCGCCGTTTTATCTATAAACTCCAGTGATCTTGGAATGACAGGCTGAGACATGATATTGGCGATGGCGTCTGCAGCATATTGAATGTCGGTGTACAGAATCTGCAACGTAGCGATACTTTCTGGTGAAGGTGTTAATTTTAGGATCGCTTCGCATATGATCGCCAAGGTGCCTTCTGAACCAATTAACAAACGCGTGAGATCGTAACCGACAACACCTTTGGTTGTGTGAACGCCAGTATTAATTTTCTCGCCCTTGCCAGTGATGGCGGTCAGGCCTAAGGTATTTTCGCGTGGGGTACCATATTTGACAGCGATGGGTCCGGCCGAATTGTATGCAAGGTTACCACCCAGTGTGCAAAATTCTGCGCTGGTCGGGTCTGGAGGCCAGAAAAAGCCATGTTCTGCGGCAGCTTTCTGTATTTCCATGTTGGTAACACCCGGTTGTGCGATGAGGTAACGATTATTGGTATTGACCTCGAGAATTTTATTCATGCGTTCGAATGAGAGTACCAGGCCACCATTCGCGGGTACCGTGGCGCCCGTCGTGCCCGTTCCACGTCCACGTGCAATGATGGGTATTTTATATTGATTGCAGAGTTGGACAATGGATTGTATTTGTTCGCAATTGGTCGCATAGACTACCAGGTCGGGCTGCGCATGCTGTTTGCTGTTGTCGCTTCCGTATGGCCAGCAATCGGCAACTTCGGTCAGAACGTTCTCGGCACCGGCAGACTTTTTAATACTGGTTATGAATTTATCAGGTATTTTCATGTGGGAAAGTCTAAGTGAAATCGACTAATGCTGCCAGTTAGAATTTAATGAGATAGATTGGTGTAAGAAAAAGAGGGGTGCTGTCTGGGCTGAGTGAGTAAATATAAAAAATATTTACTCACTCATTATGTTATTAAGCCTGGTTAGTTTATGTATTCAAATATTTTAACTACGCGCTGAACACCTTTAATATTTCTGACTACATTGACTACATCTTCAGCTTCTGTTTTTTTAACCAGGCCCATCAGATAAACCGTGCCGTTTTCGGTGACAACTTTTACCCTGGTTGGGTCAAAATCCTTGTGGTTATCGACCTTGAACAGATTGGTTTTTACCTTGGTGGTGACCCATGTATCAGAGCTACGGATACCCATGGAGCTGGGTGCTGCTATATTAAGTTCATTGTGTACTTTTCTGACTTTTTCCATTGTGCGAACTATTTCTTCAGCTTGCTGGCTCATTTCTGATGTCGGTGTTTGCCCGCTTAATAAAACGATACCATTGTAGCTTGTGATGCTGATATGTGTCTGATCCGTAAATTCAGGTATTTTGGACATGGCATCATATGCTTTAAGCTCGATGTTCTGGTCTTCAACAAATGACCCAAGTGTTCGCCGGTCATGGGCGGCATTGACTGCCGTGCCTCCGACAAGGAGCGCAGGTGCACAACCACTTAATATGGCGGTAATCAGTGCGATGCACAGTGATTTAAATAGTGTTGTCATGTTTGAGACTCCTAAAAAACTTTTCCTGATCCATGGTATCACTTAGGTTATGGATAATTGTTAATTGTACCTCTTATATAAGCAAAGTGCTGTTAGAAGGTACTCGGTTTTCTAAATTATTTTGTTGTATACTCTGGATCATTTTTTTCATTATCTGCAAGTCTCTGATAATGCTATGTATTAAATCCATTCTTTTTGTAAAGTTGTTAATTTATTAAGCTATTTCATGATATATCGATAATAGGTCACATAGAGTGCGGATTCAATGTTGCCTTGATTGTATGATTATATTTTGCAAATAAAGGCATTTGTAATCCAGTTGATGTTTTTAAAGTCTATGCGCCCGCTGATGGATATGACATCGAATCGGCATGCACTGTTATGTTTGTTTGTAACAGAAAGATAATGGTTTGCGGCTAAAATGAGTTTGTGTTGCTTTCGATTGTCAACAGTGTCTGCGCCTGTTCCAAAGTGGTTGTTTTTTCGGTATCGAACTTCTACAAATACAAGCTGGTCATTATCCTGCATAATCAGGTCAATTTCGCCTTGTTTGCAGCGGTAATTTGCCAGTTCAAGTTGTAATCCATTTTTCTGGAGGTATTGGCAAGCAAGGTTTTCAGCTTGTTTACCTAGTGTGATGTTATCTGCTGCAATCTGATCCATTTGCAATATTCCTGTTTTATTCTCAGGGGGTTGTTAATATTTCTGTATCCTGACTGAGGTCGGGAGACTGTATGTCTTCCAGTAGTGAGACACGTCCCCGTGTAAATTTTCCCCATTTTAAAATGCGTTTAATCTGGTTTTGTTCGTTTAAACGCAGGCGACCAGATACGCCGCTAAAGTATTCATTTGGGTTCTGGCGTAACCATTTTATTTGACCAAGCAGGCGATAGGCATCCATACCCAAGGCATATAGTCTGGCATAGTTTTCCATGGATTGAGGCCATAGTTGATGGAATTGTTTACGTAATGGATCAGCGTTAGCATCTGGAGAGAGTATCCAGCCAGAGTCACACAGTACGACCCCGTTGATGTCGCGATTATCTTTAACGTTTTCCTTCCCATTATAGGCATGGGATGTTGTGTAAACAGGTATGTCTGCAGCGTGGTGAAAGCGCAGTTGGGGTGCGATTTGTCGAGCCTGTTTAGGGAAGGCAGCCATGAAAATAAAATCCACATCCTGTCGTCTTCTGGGTTCGAATTTTATCTCAGTGGGTAAGGCATGTTTCAGGCGGTTATATCGGCTCTGGCTTTCATCCAGGTTGAGCATGCGTTTGATTGGGGCAGAAAGATCATGGCTGCTGAAGTTATAACGTGCTTCCTCTAAAACCACGCCGCCAACTTCCTGGAAGCGTTTACTAAAGGCATTTGATAGTCGGTCACCCCAGCTGCCTTTTGGTGCAATCACGATTGCTCTGACTAAACCCTCCAGGCTTGCTCGCTCGGCAATCTGTCGGGCTTCATCCTCCGGGTTCAAACCAAACTGGAAAAAATTATCGACAACAGATGGCTGGATATCTGTCTGATTGAGAGTAAGGATGGGTGTCTTGATTTCGGTCAGATTAGCTAGACTGGCTACATGCTGTTTGTTGAGAGGTCCGATAACAAATTCTGCTCCATCAGCTACTGCTTGTTGGTAAACTTGTTCGATAGTCCGGGTTTGGTCACTGGAGTCATAAATCTTGATTTCTGTCCTGGGTAAATCTGTCTTGTTCTGATAATAAGCTGCAAGAAACCCATTGCGAATAGCTGTGGCTGGTTTTGTCAGGTTGCCACTCATAGGTAATATGAGTGCAAGTTTTTCTGGCCGTTTTATGGCTTGAAAATGGGCAAGTAATTTTTCCATGATCCAAAGTTCTGCCGGGTGGTTTGGGTAGTTGGTTTTCCATTTGGCGATATCAATCTCAAATGTGGCTGGGTCTAGGATTGAGCTGATACTGATTCTGGCCAGTTCCATCCAGCCTCCCAGAATATCCGGTGCCGCGTAAATATTAAGTTGTGCCAGCATGGCAGGAGTAAGTTGTCGTAAGCTACTCCATATTTGTTCATGGTTATATCTGGATTTATCCGGGTCAGTTAAGAAAGATTGCAGGAAAATCCGCTCACGTGCGCTCTCCAGAGTATTTCCTGCAAGCAGGTATGCATGGGCCCGAAGTTCATGGGTTGTTGCTTGTATGTGCGCAGGTAGTGACGGGTCAGGTATTAGTCGAGTGAGTGCTTGTTCAGGATTTCCTTCAAACAGATCGACCCGGCTTCTAACCTGGTTAACTCTTGTGGACAGAATAAGATTGTTATTATCGATGATAATCCTAGCGAGAAGTTGCTTGGCTGCATCGATGCGACTGGCCTTGATTAATAATTTGCTAGCTTGAAGGTACAATGTTGCCTGTTCAGAGGCAGGTTTGTTTTGGCTTATTTGAATCAGCATGTCTGCGGCCTTGCCAAATTGCCCATCCTGAATGAGTTGTTGAATGATTTCTGTTTGTGTCATCTCTTCGTCAGGGCGAATTTCGTCATCACGTACACTTTCACAGCCCGTAGTAATTATGGCTATCGCAATGAGGCAAGTTCCTAAAAGTTGTTTGATGGTTGTTCGTGGTGTCATGGCGTACTTTGATTATCCTGGTTTTTCATGCAGTATAGAGGTCTGGGCTGATTATTTCCGGTTATGGCTCATGTTTTTTAATTTTAAAAGGTGGTTCAGTGAAAAATCATACTGGCATATTGTACGTGGTTGCCACGCCAATTGGTAATCTGGCGGATATTAGCCAGCGCGCGATACAGGTACTGGGTGAAGTTGATTTTATAGCAGCTGAGGACACTCGTCATAGCCGTCATTTACTTAATTATCTCGCTATCAATAAACCGATGATCTCAATGCATGAGCACAATGAACGCCAGCAGGTTGAACCTGTGCTGGGCCGGTTGTTGGGCGGTGAATCTATGGCTTTGATTTCCGATGCGGGTACGCCCTTGATCAGTGATCCCGGGTATCATTTGGTCAGGTTAGCCAGAGAAAAGAATATTCAGGTAACACCCATACCCGGGGCATGTGCTTTGGTGGCAGCTTTGTCAGTAAGTGGATTGCCAACGGATCATTTTCGTTTTGAAGGATTTTTGCCGCACAAGCGATCAGCCAGACAAAATCAGTTAAAAAGTCTGATGGAGGAAACGGTGACCTTGGTTTTTTATGAGTCGAGCCATCGCATTATTGATTCTGTTGAAGATATGAAGGGTATCCTCGGTGAACAGCGCCAGGCTATTCTGGCAAGAGAAATAACTAAAACATTTGAAACCGTTCTCGGATCGACGTTGGGTGAAATTGCCTTGCAGCTGGCAGAGGATAGTAATCAGTGCAAAGGGGAATTTGTGCTGGTGATAAAAGGTATGGAAAAACAATCAACTAATATCGACATGAAATCGGCTGATGTTTTATTGCGATTATTACTGGATGAGGTGTCAGTCAAGCAGGCCAGTCGTATTGTTGCGAGTTACCTCGAGCTGTCCAAGAATGAGATTTATAAACGAGCGCTTGAAATAAAAGGTAACGGTACAGGGTAAAGGGTGTCAGTTTATTTGGAGCTGCGCTAATGGTGGCCAGGTGATTGCACTTAAAACTATTCCCGCGCTTAATAATGACATTGTTTTAAAGGTATTTTCTGAATGTTACGTATTAAAATGGCTACTTTGTTATACTAGCGCAGGAAGTCGGCCAGGCAGTCGCTGTTTATTTAGCTTTGGTTGAGTAAATGGAGGAAAGTCCGGGCTCCACAGGGCAAGACGCCAGGTAACGCCTGGGGGGCGTGAGTCTACGGAAAGTGCAACAGAAAACATACCGCCGATGGCCTTCGGGCACAGGTAAGGTTGAAATGGTGTGGTAAGAGCGCACCGCGCTCATGGCAACATGAGTGGCATGGTAAACCCCGTCTGGAGCAAGACCAAATAGGAGAGTGTTGATCTTTGATCAGAAGATGTGGCCCACATTGCTCTCGGGTAGGTCGCACGAGGTATGCAGCGATGCATACCCCAGATGAATGACTGTCCACGACAGAACCCGGCTTATCGGCCGACTTCCTACTTTTTACATGGATTATTACGCAAAACCATTAAAATTCATATAGTTATACTGCATTAGTTAATAATTTACTCTAATATCCTCCTTCAACCTCATGAATTATAAACCTATTAATTTCCGCAAATTCAGCGGCGATATGGTTTTGTTATTTTTTACCTAAGTGATTGTATCTAAAAATAATCTTTTATAGTCTCTGCTCTGGTTTTCCTTGACAAATAGCCATTTTCACACCAATATTGGATAAATATGGATATTAGTGGATAAAAGTGGATAAAAGTAGAATAAATTGCCGGAGCATGATTCTTGTATAGAGGAGTCAACATCATTAGTTTGGATGCGAAAGGTCGCTTTGCGATGCCTACACGGTATCGAGAGCAGCTGGCGTTGTCCTGTTCCAGTAAGTTGGTTGCAACAGTTGATCGTGACCATTGCTTGTTGATCTACCCATTCCCTGAATGGGAAGACATTGAGCGCAAATTAGTGAAATTACCCAGTTTTAATAAACAAGCACGTAGTTTGCAGCGGTTGTTGATCGGGCATGCGACTGAGTTAGATATGGATGCTAATGGAAGAATGTTGCTGACGCCTCCTCTGAGAAAGTTTGCCGGACTGGAGAAACGAGCAGTTTTGATTGGTCAGGGTAATAAATTTGAGCTTTGGGATGAGCAGCTTTGGAATGAGAAGTGTGATCAATGGTTTGAAGAAGGTGATCTGGATTCTGACGGTTTGCCGCCAGAGCTTGAATCATTGTCCTTGTAAACGTAGATGAAAAATTTAAATGAGCACCGACCGGTTTTAATGGATGAGGTGCTGGAAGCACTGAATATTCAGGCTTCGGGTGTGTATTTTGATGGAACCTTCGGCCGTGGCGGTCATGCTGGAGAGATTCTAAAGCGCCTCGGGCCATCTGGAAAATTGCTGGCTATGGATAAAGATCCTGAAGCCATTCGATGTGCAAATGAAAGATTTGCAGACGATAAAAGATTTACAATTATGCAGGGCAGTTTTGCGATGATGGCTGATGTAATTAAAGGTGCTGGATTGACGGGGCAGATCAACGGCGTATTGCTTGATCTGGGCGTGTCTTCACCTCAGCTTGATAATGCAGAACGCGGCTTTAGTTTTATGAAGCAAGGTCCTTTAGATATGCGTATGGATACGACGCGTGGCTTGTCTGCAGCAGAGTGGCTCGCAGAAGCAGAAGAAGATGAAATATCGGTGGCTATCAGGGATTATGGTGAAGAACGCTTCCATTATCGTATTGCAAAAGCAATTGTAGAGCAGCGTCAGACATCAGCATTGCTAACAACGCTGGACCTGGCCAATTTGATTGAGCGTGTCATTCCTAAAAAAGGACGTGAAAAAGGTAAACATCCTGCAACACGTACTTTCCAGGCTATCCGTATTTTTCTAAATCGTGAACTTGAAGACTTGCAGTCGGGTCTGCAGCAGGCAGTTGATATGCTTGCTCTACATGGCCGTCTTGCTGTTATCAGTTTTCATTCACTCGAAGACAGAATAGTGAAACGGTTTTTACGTAAAAAAGTTAAGGGTCATCGTTTGCCTGATGATCTTCCTGTGCAATATGAAGATACCGGATCAGAATTAAAGTTGATTGGCAAGGCAATGCGCCCTGGCAAGACAGAAATTGAGGATAATATCAGATCGCGCAGTGCGACCTTACGTGTAGCAGAAAAAATAACGCCATGAATATCCAGATAATCACATTGATATTGTTCTTGCTGGTAATGGGTTCTGCTGTGGGTGTGATTTTTAGCAAGCATGAAAGCAGGAAGTTGTTTGTGCAACTTCAGGTGTTGCAAAAAGAGAAAGATCAAATGAACGTTGAATGGGGTCGCATGCAATTAGAGCAAAGTACTCATGCGACGCATGGAAGGATCGAAAGTTTAGCGATAAAAAAACTGGGTATGCGACTTCCGGCAGCTGACAAGGTGGTAATTATCCGTCCATGAGTGGAGAGCTGAACAATTTAACTTACAATAAACGTAGACTGGTTCTGTTGTTGTTGTTTATTGTCGTTGTTGCTTTGTTAATGTGGCGCGTCGTTTATTTGCAGGTGTTTAACAAAGAATTTCTGCAAGATCAGGGTACGGCACGTTATTTGAGGACAGTAAGTATACCTGCTCATCGAGGCGTTATTATGGATCGTCATGGCGATGCGCTCGCTATTAGTACCCCGGTTCAATCGGTCTGGGTAAATCCGAAAAAACTGGTGGGCCAGGGTCAGGCACTGAAAAAGTTGGCAAAACTATTAAGTCTGGATCTGGAGTCGCTGGAGCAAATGATAGCGTCACGTATGAATCGTGAGTTTGTTTATCTTAAGCGTCATGTGAATCCTGATTTGGCGAAAAAAGTTTTAGCACTTGAGCTTGAGGGTGTTTTCTCGCAAAGAGAATACCGTCGTTATTATCCTGCTGGTGAAGTGGTATCGCATGTTATTGGATTTACCAATATCGATGATAAGGGTCAGGAAGGTATTGAGCTTGCGTATGAAGACTGGTTGAAGGGTACGTCGGGAAAAAAACGCGTGATTAAAGATCGATTGGGTCGAGTAATTGAAGATGTGGAAAATATTCAGTCTTCAAATGCAGGCAAGGATTTGCATTTAAGCATAGATAGAAGAATTCAATATCTTGCATATCGGGAATTAAAAACAGCTATTAAGTTAAATAAGGCGCGTTCAGGCTCAGCTGTCATGATAGATGTGAAGTCAGGAGAGGTTCTTGCTGTCGTCAATCAGCCATCGTATAACCCGAATAATCGAGTAAAAGTACGTGGCTCACAATATCGTAACCGCGCAGTGACTGATGTTTTTGAACCTGGCTCTACTATAAAACCTTTTACGATTGCCACGGCATTAGAAAGCAAGAAATATTACCCGTCTACGCGTATTAATACATCACCAGGGACTATGAAAGTTGGTCGGAACACCATTCGTGATCATAAAAATTATGGTGATATAGATGTGACGCGTGTCATTACTAAATCAAGTAATGTTGGTGCCACTAAGATCGCGTTATCACTGAAGGCTGAGAAATTCTGGTCTATGTTTAGTCGTCTGGGTTTTGGCCGGGTCACTGCCAGTGGGTTTCCGGGCGAATCTGCTGGATTAATGAGCCATTATTCACGCTGGCATGAAATTGAGCGTGCAACACTTGCATTTGGGTATGGTTTGTCTGTGACGCCTTTGCAGTTGGCGCATGCATACAGCATTCTTGCGGCGGATGGTGATTCACGCCCGGTATCATTTATTAAAACTGATCATGTGGTGCAGGGCGAACGGGTATTGCCTGCAAAAGTTGCCAGGCAAGTACGTAAAATGATGAAGACGGTTGTGAGTAAGGAAGGAACCGGGTTAGCAGCCAGTGTGTATGGTTATCAGGTTGCGGGTAAAACTGGCACCATTCATAAATCAACGGCAGGTGGTTATGCCAATGATCGATATATAGCTGTATTCGCCGGTATGGCTCCAGCCTCAAATCCACGTCTTGTATTAGTTGTGATGATTAATGATCCATCTGGCGAAAAATATTATGGTGGTCAGGTGGCGGCACCCGTTTTTTCAAAAGTCATGTCAGGTGCATTACGTCTGATGGATATTACTCCTGATGATTTGCCTGTTATGCAAACACAATTGCAGTCGGGGGAAGGACGATCATGATGTTAGGACGTAGTCATCATGAACCATCCCGGTTAAGTTACTTGCTTCAAGGGTATGCTGATGTTGATCAAATGTCCGATTGTAATATTCAGGCTTTATCTCTGGATAGCCGTACTGTAAAGCAAGGTGACTTGTTTTTTGCCTGTGCAGGAACGCAGGGGCATGGTCTGGATTATATTGACCAGGTTTGCAACAGTGGTGCTGCTGCGATTGCGTGGGAGCCGACAGAAAAATATAACGTCAGCCCGGGTATAAATAAAAATATCCCTATTATCGAAATTGAAAATCTTACTGATCGGCTTGGTTATATTGCGGATCGTTTTTATGGTCATCCATCAAAAGATTTATGTGTGATTGGTATCACGGGCACAGATGGAAAAACATCATGCAGTCATTTTCTGGCATCTGCTCTGGATAAACAGAATATTAAGGCAGGCGTTATTGGTACGATTGGTTATGGCGTATTTGGGCAGCTACAGGAAGCTAGTCATACTACGCCTGATGCAATACGCGTCCATGAGTTATTGCATGATATGCGTGAGCAGGGTGTTCATTATGTGGTGATGGAGGTGTCTTCGCACGGGCTGGATCAAGGGCGTGTTAATGGTGTTGTATTTGAGGTTGCAGTATTAACGAACGTTAGTCGTGATCACCTGGATTATCATGGAGATCAGGCATCTTATGCAGAGGCAAAAGAGAAATTGTTTCGTATGCCAGGTTTATCTTGTGTTGTTCTAAATAATGACGATGAGTTTGGTGTGAAGTGGCTTGATTCATTGTCTGATAGTCAGTCAGTAATAACGTACGGGTTGAATGGCGATACGAGTAAGGCGTTGCAACAATCGGTTGTGATTTCAAATGTAAAACTGATGCAGGGTGGCCTGGAGTGGCATGTTGACAGTGCCTGGGGTGATGCAGATTTTGCAAATCAGCTGTATGGACGTTTCAATGTTTATAATCTTGCGGCCGTGTTATCAGTGTTGGGATATCTTGGTTTGCCCTGGGATAAAATTTGCGACTACATGCAGCAGATGCAAACCGTGCCTGGTCGCATGGAAATATGTCACGTGCAGGCAGGACATGATGTGCCTCAGGTTATAGTAGATTTTGCGCATACGCCCGATGCACTGGAGCAGGTATTAAGTTCACTTGGTGAACATGGCTTTGGGCGAATCTGGTGTGTATTTGGTTGTGGCGGTGATCGCGATAAAGGTAAGCGGCCATTAATGGGGCGAGTCGCTGAAAAATTGTCGGATCAGGTGATTTTAACGGATGATAACCCAAGGACTGAATCTGGCGAGCAAATTATTAATGAAATATTGTTCGGCATGCAAAATCCTGATGTGGTGCATATAGAGAGTGATCGTAAGAAGGCGATTCATTTTGCATTGACCTCTGCAAATCAGAATGATGTTGTGCTAATAGCAGGTAAGGGACATGAGTCATATCAGCTAATTCAAGATAAAAAAATACCTTTCAATGATCGCGAGGTTGTTATGACCTGGTTACGAAAGGAGGTGCACTAATGCGCATGAGTTTGTCTGAAGTTGAAAGTCAGATGGATGCTAGACGGTTAGGTGACGACGTCAGCTTCTCCAGTATTAGTATTGACACGCGCTCGATTTCCGAAGGTGATTTATTTGTTGCATTGCAGGGTGAGAATTTTGATGGGCATGACTATTTAGAGCAAGCGCAGGAGTCTGGTGCTGTCGCGGCAATGGTTAGTCGGCAATTGAAAATAATGTTGCCCATGTTACAGGTGCCGGATACACGGCTTGGCCTGGGAGAATTGGCTGCGTTATGGCGTGGGCGTTTTTCAATTCCCTGTATTGCCGTGACAGGCAGTAATGGAAAAACAACGGTTAAGGAAATGCTCAGTGCAATACTGATGAAAAAAGGTGATGTGCTTGCAACTATCGGTAATTTAAATAATGAGATTGGTGTTCCTCTAACGTTGTTGCGGTTACAGGATCATCACCGTTCAGCTGTCATAGAGATGGGTGCGAACCATGCAGGTGAGATTCAATATTTAAGTAATCTGGTCAGGCCGGATGTTGCCATCATTACAAATGCGGGTCCGGCGCACCTTGAAGGTTTTGGAAGTATTGAAGGTGTAGCGAATGCTAAAGGCGAAATATTTACTGGCCTGAATATGAATGGTACGGCAATTATAAATCAAGACGATGAATATGCACTTTTATGGCAAAGTCAAATTGGTAGTCGTAGGAGTATCAGTTTTGGAATTAAGCAAGAAGCCGATGTTATGGCGGAGTGGCAGCAGCAAGATAATCATCTTCTGATGAAAATAAGCACACCAATTGGTCGGTGCGAAGTAAGGCTTAATTTGCTTGGTCAGCATAATGTGATGAACGCGTTGGCGGCGACAGCAGCAGCCATTGCTATTGGTGCTGATATTTCGATGATTATTTGTGGGCTTGAGAGTATGGAGCCGGTTGCAGGCCGTTTGGAATTCCAAGCAGGCTTGCCAGGTATGCGTGTATTAAATGATACCTACAATGCAAACCCTGCTTCATTTGAGGCTGCATTGAATGTGATGGCAGAGATGCCGGGTAAAAAATGGGTTGCTCTGGGTGATATGGGTGAACTGGGTGATGGTGCGATTGATATTCATCGTCGTTGTGGTGAGTTGGCACGTGAAAAGGGTATCGATAAATTGTATGTCACTGGCGAGCTTGCTCGTTTTGCAGTTGAAGCATTTGGTCAGTCGGCTGTATGGTGTGAAGATACATCTCAGATGTTTGAATGTATTAAAAGGGATTGGAATTCTGAAGGTGTGTTATTGATAAAAGGTTCGCGTCTCATGCATATGGAAGAGCTTGTGAATGCATTGCAATCCAAAGGTGAGGCGATATGATTATTTATCTGGCCGATTATCTTGAGCAATTTCATAGTGGGTTTAACGTATTTCAGTATATTACTCTGCGTGCAGTTTTGGCGGTTATTACTGCACTGCTTATCTCGTTCATTATCGGGCCATTCATGATAAGGAAGTTGAATCGCTACCGCATCGGACAGGTTATCAGGGATGATGGTCCGGACACGCATTTAAAGAAGGCAGGCACGCCAACAATGGGTGGGGCATTGATTCTGGTTTCGGTCGCTATCACAACGCTCTTATGGGGAAGGCTGGATAATCATTATGTTTGGGTGGTTTTGATAACCACCTTGTTATTCGGTGTTGTTGGATGGGTGGATGATTATCGCAAACTGGTATTACAGGACCCCAAAGGGCTGGCTTCGCGATATAAATATTTCTGGCAGTCAGTTATCGGGCTGTCGGTTGCGATTTATCTCTATGTGATCGCTACTCCGGCAGAAACACAATTGGTTGTTCCGTTTTTCAAGGATATCTATCCACAAATGGGATGGTTGTTTATTCCGTTTGTTTATTTTGTCATCGTTGGCAGTAGTAATGCCGTTAACCTAACGGATGGGCTAGATGGCCTTGCAGTGATGCCAACTGTGCTCGTGTGTGGAGCGTTGGGATTGTTCGCTTATCTTACCGGTCATGTGGGTTTTGCAAAATATTTGTCCATTCCTTATTTGGCCGGCGTTGGTGAAGTGACTATTTTCTGTGGCGCTCTGGTTGGTGCGGGCCTGGGTTTTCTGTGGTTTAACGCATACCCTGCCATGGTGTTTATGGGTGATGTCGGTGCACTTGCTCTAGGCGCTGCTTTAGGTGTGGTGGCAGTGGTGGTACGTCAGGAATTGGTGTTACTGATTATGGGTGGTGTTTTTGCGATGGAAACAGTGTCGGTAATTTTGCAGGTTGCATCGTATAAATTAACAGGTAAGCGTATTTTTAAGATGGCGCCATTGCATCATCATTTTGAATTAAAAGGATGGCCTGAACCCAGAGTTATTGTTCGATTCTGGATTATTACGGTAATTCTGGTAATGGTTGGATTATCAACCTTGAAGATACGTTAAGACTATGTTGTCAGGAAGTGAGGCAGTTGCAATTATGACAGTAGATAAGCAAAGGGTCTTGATTGTCGGTCTGGGTAAGACCGGGCTGTCCTGTGCCCATTATTTATCTGCGAAAGGCGTTGAGGTTGCTGTTGTTGATAGTCGTGAATATCCACCTGGATTGATCGAATTGCAGCAGGCATTGCCAGATGTCGCGGTGTTTACAGGTGGATTTGATCAGCAGGTCTTTGATAGCGCAGACGAGCTAATTGTTAGCCCAGGAATTTCTCTTAAACATCCAGCGATATTAGCAGCGGCGGCTAAGGGGAAAAAAATATTGGGTGATGTTGAACTGTTTGCGCAACAAGCTAAAGCGCCAGTGATTGTTATTACCGGTTCAAATGGAAAGAGTACGGTGACCAGTCTTGTTGGTGTGATGGCAAGGGAAGCAGATAAGGATGTGCGAGTAGGCGGTAATATTGGCAAGCCGGTACTGGAGTTGCTTGAAGAAACAGAACCTGACATGTATGTATTGGAATTATCCAGTTTTCAGCTTGAATATACTCATTCACTGAATGCGATCGTATCTACTGTATTGAATATTTCTGAGGATCATATGGATCGTTATGATGATCTGCAAGATTACATGACGGCAAAGGCGCGTGTTTTTCGTGGCAATGGCGCAATGGTTTTGAATCGTGATGATGTGAATGTCATGGCAATGGCTGAGCCGAATAGAACAACCAGGATTTTTAGTTTACAAGATCCGACCGAAGGTGAATACGGTATACGTGACATTGATGGGCAATGCTGGTTATGCCGTGGTGAAGAGGCATTAATTGGGGCAAAGGAATTGAAAGTTCCTGGTTTGCATAATATTGCTAATGCATTAGCTGCGTTATCAATTGGTGAAGTTGCAGGATTCCCGATGTCAGCAATGTTAAGGGCATTAAAAGGTTTTCAGGGACTCGCGCACAGGACTCAGTTTGTAAAAGAGATTGATGATGTACGTTGGTTTAATGACTCCAAAGGTACAAATGTCGGCGCGACGCTGGCTGCGTTGAAAGGCATGCCTGGAAAGGTTGTGTTAATTGCAGGTGGAGAAGGAAAGGGAGCTGATTTCAGCGTATTGAAAAAGATTGTCGGCGAAAAGGCAAGAGCAGTAGTGTTAATAGGTAAAGACGCTGGCTTGATTGAAAAAGCATTGGGTGATGTTACAAGAATTGTGCATGCTGAGGATATGGAGGCCGCTGTTGCTAAGGCGCGCGAGCAGGCAAAACCGGGTGATGTTGTTTTGTTATCGCCAGCCTGTGCGAGTTTCGATATGTTTGAAAATTATGAGCAACGTGGCAATGTATTTTCAGATTTGGTAAGGAGGCAGGTATGAGTCATACACAAGCTGTTTCCGAAGTCATGCATCACGATCTGTTGAAAAATAAAAACTGGGATATGGTGTTGTTGTTTGTCACGTTGGCTTTACTGAGTATAGGTCTGGTTATGGTTATGTCTGCCTCCATACCTATTGCTGAGAAACGTTTAGGTCAATCTTTTTTCTATTTTTCACGTCAGGCAGTATTCGTTGTAGTAGGTATTTTTGCGGCCATGATTGTATCGCGTATACCGGTAAAACATTGGCAGCAAGCTGGCCCTGCCTTGTTGTTACTGGGTTTAACTTTGTTGGTTTTGGTTGTAGTGCCTGGTGTGGGAAAACAGGTGAACGGAAGTATGCGCTGGTTGCCACTTGGTTTTATTAATCTTCAGGTTTCTGAGATGGTAAAACTCATGATGTTTATTTACCTTGCAGGTTATCTTGTGCGACGAGGCGAGGAAATCAGATCAACAGCCAGGGGGTTTTTGAAACCTATGTTGGTATTGTCATTCGCTGTTGTGTTGTTGTTAATGGAACCTGATTTTGGTGCTGCTGCTGTGATGTTGGCGACAGCCTTGGGTATGATGTACATGGCTGGTGTCGGATTACTAAAATTTCTTGCGTTGATCACAAGTACAGTCGGTGCTATGGCGCTACTTGCGATGGTCTCACCGTACCGTGTTCAGCGTATCCTTAGTTTCATGAATCCTTGGGAAGATCCATATAACAGTGGTTTTCAGCTAACTCAATCATTAATCGCATTTGGGCGCGGTGAATGGTTTGGTGTGGGTCTTGGTGGAAGCATTCAGAAATTATTCTATTTACCTGAAACGCACACAGATTTTCTATATGCAATTCTGGCTGAGGAGTTAGGTCTCGTTGGCGCGATACTGGTGATTGTTTTGTTTGCTGTTCTGGTATGGCGCGCGTTTCTGATAGGAGCTCATGCTACCAGGGTAGAACAATATTTTTCAGCTTACCTGGCCTATGGCATTGGTATCTGGATTGGATTGCAAGCCTTCATAAATATTGGTGTAAACATGGGTGTCTTACCAACTAAAGGGCTGACGTTACCGTTAATGAGTTACGGTGGTAGCAGCATTGTGGTGACACTGGTCTCGATTGGCTTGTTGATGCGTATTGGTTATGAGGCAGCCAATCATGACAGTGATCAGTCGTGGTCCAAAAGAAAAGGGAAGAAGCAATGACCTTGCTTGACAGTGCGATAAAAAATCCGACGGTCCTTATTATGGCTGGAGGCACTGGTGGTCATGTATTTCCGGCGCTTGCAGTTGCGAGAGAGTTTTTATCGCGTAACATTTCTGTCGTTTGGCTTGGTACGCGTCAAGGTATCGAAGCGCAGCTTGTTCCTGATGCGGGTATCCCGATTGAATGGGTAAGTGTTTCAGGTTTACGCGGCAAGCGATTAACACGCCTGATCAAAGCGCCTTTTATGCTGGCGATAGCAGCGTGGCAATGTTTTCGAATTATAAAACGTGTTCAACCGCGAATTGTTCTGGGTATGGGCGGATTTGTAACCGGTCCAGGTGGAGTGGTAGCAAGGCTAATGGGTAAACCTTTATGCATACATGAGCAAAATGCAATTGCAGGTATGACTAATCGCTATTTATCTCATATTGCCAACAAAATAATGCAGGCTTTTCCAAATAGTTTTGAGCGTAGCCTGAATGTATTAACGACGGGCAATCCAGTTAGAGAATCGATTGTTGAGTTACCTGATCCTGAAGCGAGAATGCAAGGTCGCTCGGGTACTTTACGATTGTTGGTATTGGGCGGTAGTTTGGGTGCACATGCTTTAAATGAAATATTGCCACAGGCGTTGGTTCAATTCTCGGTAGAAGATAGGCCGATTGTAAAGCATCAGACTGGTGAGCGGAATTATGAACAGGCAATTGAGTTTTATAAGCAGGCTGGCTTAGAACAAGATGTTGAGGTCTTGCCATTTATTGATGATATGGCTGATGTTTATGCCTGGGCAGACTTTGTTATATGTCGCGCAGGCGCTCTCACTATTTCCGAACTTAGTGCGGCCGGAATAGGTGCCTTGCTGGTTCCCTATCCATATGCAGTTGATGATCATCAGACCATGAATGCACATTTTTTGGTTGATTCAGGTGCTGGTTATTTGATTCAACAGAGAGATTTGAGTGCAGATCGTGTTTATACACTATTAAAAGATTTGGGTGCTAATAAAGATAAGCTTGTGGTTATGGCGAAATCAGCACGACAATTAGCCAGGGCCAATGCGGCAAGGTTAGTTGTGGATCAGTGTTGCGCATCAGGAGGTCTGGCATGACTAGTCATGTTAAACCAAAAATAATGTGTGACATGCAAGATCCAATGGGGCGCATGCAGCGGATACATTTTATTGGGATCGGCGGTGCAGGTATGAGTGGTATAGCCGAGGTATTGATTAACCTTGGTTATAAAGTATCGGGTTCAGATATCGCAGAAAATACTGTAACAAAACGTTTGCGTGATATGGGTGCAGAAATTTTAATTGGTCATAGCGGTGATAACGTCACATCTGCAGATGTTTTGGTTGTTTCAACTGCTATCAGTTCAGACAATGCCGAAGTTGTGCGTGCAAATGAGATGCGTATTCCGGTTATTCCCAGAGCAGAAATGTTGGCAGAACTGATGCGTTTTCGATATGGCATTGCTATCGCGGGAACACATGGTAAGACAACGACAACGAGTCTTGTTGCAAGTGTTTTGGCAGAGGGAGGGTTAGATCCTACTTTTGTAATCGGCGGTAAGCTTAATAGTGCAGGATCACATGCACGCCTGGGTGAAAGTCGTTACCTGGTTGCTGAAGCAGATGAAAGTGATGCTTCTTTTCTGTATTTGCAGCCGATGATAGCCGTGATTACCAATATCGATGCGGATCATCTTGGAACCTATGAAGGTGATTTCGAGCGATTGCATGCAACATTTCTTGAGTTTCTACACCATCTTCCTTTTTATGGGCAAGCCATTGTCTGTATTGATGATGATGACGTTCGACGGTTACTTCCTGATCTTACCCGACCAACGATTACATATGGCCTGAGTGAAGATGCAGATTTTCGAGCAGTTAATATTGATCAACAAGGTCATCAAACACATTTTGATGTTCAATTTGCAGGTGATGATGCTGATTTCAGGGTGACACTGAATATGCCGGGTAAACATAATGTGCTGAATGCTTTGGCAGCCGTAGCTGTGGCGCATGACCTGAGGGTGAGCAAGGAAAAAATTCAGTCTGCGTTATTAAAGTTTGAAGGTATCGGGAGACGTTTTCAGAGTTATGGTGAGATATCGATAAAGCAGGGTAGCGTATTGTTAGTTGATGATTATGGTCACCATCCGAGTGAAGTATTTGCAACAATTAACGCTATTCGTGAGGGTTGGCCGCATCGTCGTCTGGTTATCGTGTTTCAGCCGCATCGTTATACACGCACCCGTGATTTATTTGAGGACTTTGTTCATGTGTTGTCGGGTACTGATGTGCTTTTATTGCTGGAAGTATATGCAGCAGGTGAAGAACCGTTGGTCGGAGCAGATGGTCGTGCGTTGACAGCGGCAATCCGTGCGCGAGGTCAGATTGAACCGGTTTTTGTTGAGCAGATTGATGAGTTGCTAGAGGTGATTCCCGGGTTGTTATGTGATGGGGATGTATTGCTGACATTGGGTGCGGGAAATGTCGGAACCATTGCACCGAAATTATTAAAAAAGCTGGGGGTAAGTAATGCATAAGGCAGAAGTCAGGCAATTAAGATTTGGTTGTGGAGCTTCATTACAGAGTGCATTCATAGCGCAAAGACGTCATTGGCGCGAAGGTGTGACAGCAGCTGAAAAAACAGAATTGTTAACAGTACCCGTTAAGCGCAACAGGCATGGGAACTCGAAGGGGTGATGGTCCAAGCAGTGAAACAGCAAGTGTCAGGTGAATTGCTATATAACGAGCCATTAGCACGGTATACGACATGGCGTGTGGGTGGCCCGGCTGATCGTTTGTATAAACCTGCGGGTCTTGACGATCTTGTTTCATTTATGCGCGACCTTGACGAAAATGAGCCGGTGTTCTGGTTAGGGTTAGGAAGCAATATTCTGGTTCGAGATGGTGGAATTCGTGGCACAGTGATCGCAACACAAGGATCATTGAATGAATTAAGTGTTATGCAAAATGGGAATGTACGCGCGGAGGCGGGTGTTACCTGTGCCAAAGTAGCACGATTTTGTAGTAGTCATGATTTATCTGATGCAGAATTCCTGGCTGGCATCCCGGGTACCATGGGTGGTGCCTTGGCGATGAACGCGGGTGCATTTGGTGGTGAGACCTGGGACTTAGTCTCAGCCGTTGAAACCATTGATCATAGTGGAATGATTCACGTCAGAAATGCGAACGAGTTTGAGGTGGGATATAGAACGGTTACGGGGCTGGAGAGTGAAAGATTTGTAGCGGCGCATCTGAGTCTGGAAAAAGATAAAGCTAAGCAGGATATCAAGAAAAACATAAAAGATTTGCTTGAGGAGCGAAATAAAAAACAACCCATTGGTTTACCAAGCTGTGGCTCTGTTTTTCGTAATCCTGAAAATGACTATGCGGCACGGCTTATCGAACAAGCAGGAATGAAGGGTGTATGTGAAGGTGGTGCGTGTGTATCAGATAAACATGCCAATTTTATTATCAATGCGGGTAATGCAACAGCATTTGAAATTGAAAGGTTAATAGAAAAGGTGGCGGCAAATATATTTGAAAAATATGGCGTCCAATTGCAAAGAGAAGTTCGCATTGTTGGTGAATTCAATAGAGCTGGGGACAATAAATAACAATGAAGCGCTCTGCAACAAAAAATAGCTCCTGTTCAGTTAGCAAGCCATCAGAGTTTGGTTGTGTTGCTGTGTTGATGGGAGGTCTATCTGCAGAAAGGGAAATATCCTTGAAGAGCGGTGATGCAGTATACGAAGCATTAAAGAAAAAGGGTGTTAATGCGGTTCGAATTGATGTTGATGAAAATGTTTTAAATACGCTTGAAGGAAATAAGTTTGATCGCGCTTTTATTATTTTACATGGGCGCGGTGGAGAAGACGGTGTAATGCAAGCTGTTCTGGAGATGCTGGATCTGCCCTATACCGGCAGTGGCGTGCTGGGGTCAGCATTAAGCATGGATAAATTACGTACTAAGCAATTATGGAATGGTGCAGGGTTACAAACGCCAGAATATGTAGAGTTAAATGCAAGCAGTGATTTTCAGTCGGTGTCTATACAACTGGGGTTTCCGATAATAGTAAAACCATCGCGCGAAGGTTCCAGTATAGGTATGACAAAGGTGAATAATTTGTCAGAGTTAAAACCTGCATGGGAAAAAGCGGCAGAATATGATGATGGTGTTATTGCAGAAAAATGGGTGCAGGGGGAGGAATACACGGTAGCGATTTTGCAGAAGCAGGCATTGCCAATGATTCGTTTGCAAACGCCCAATGCCTTTTATGACTATGAGGCGAAGTATGAATCTGACACGACAACTTATCATTGTCCCTGTGGATTGAGTGCAGAACAGGAAAAGGAATTACAGGCAATGGCATTACGTGCATTTCATGTTTTGGGTGCAAGGGGTTGGGGGCGTATAGATTTCATGCTGGATGAGTCAGGTGAGCCCTGGTTAATAGAAGCTAATACGATACCCGGGATGACTGACCATAGTCTGGTGCCGATGGCAGCTAAAGCTGCTGGCATTGGTTTTGAAGAATTGGTCTGGAAGATCATGGAGACCAGCTGTGGTTAGACAAACGAAAAAAAACAGGTTGCAAGAAGAGCTTCGTGAACGGCGAAAGAAAGTTGTACGACTGTCAGTTATGTTGTTGGTGGTTGTTGTTGCTGGTGTCGTATTGAGTCTGGTGTATTTGGAGGTCTCAAAATCACAATACCTGCCTATACGGTTTGTGAAAGTAGAGGGTGAATTTAGATATCTTAAGTCAGAGAGGCTGGAGCAGTTACTGAACCAGGAATTGAACAAGGGTTTTTTTAATATTGATATAGACACAATTCATGCAGCAGTACAACAAGTGCCATGGGTTGATAGCGTGACTGTGCGCAGAAAGTGGCCTGATACATTGATGCTGAATGTTGTAGAACAAAAGCCTTTGGCAAGATGGAGTAAAGGTGGATACGTTAACCAGCGAGGCGAATGGTTTCTGGCAAGTCAGGAAGGTGATCAAGGGGCCTGGCCTGTATTGGAAGGCCCGAAAGGATCGGAGTATTTGTTATCAAAAGAATATTTGTTTGTTAGTAATCAATTAATGAAATTTAAATTGGGCGTCAAACGCTTAACAGTAAATCATCGTCGATCATGGCAATTGAGTCTGGATAATGGTTTAAACCTGCAATTGGGAAGAATGCAAGTGCAAGCAAGGCTGCAGCGATTTTTAGATGTTTACAAGATGGTCATTGCGGAACAATTACAAAAAATAGAGAGTGTGGATATGCGTTATACCAACGGTTTTGCTGTGCGATGGAAATCCGAACCAGATTCACCAGTGAAAAAAAAGGGGGCACATAACAATGCCTAAAAAATCTGAGCGCAATTTGATTGTTGGTTTGGATATTGGAACATCCAAGGTTGTTGCCATAGTTGGTGAAGTAAACAACGAGAATGAGATAGACATTATCGGGCTTGGTTCGCATCCTTCCAGGGGATTGAAAAAAGGTGTGGTTGTCAATATTGAATCTACTGTTCAGTCTATACAGCGAGCTGTAGAGGAAGCTGAACTCATGGCGGGGTGTCAGATCCATTCGGTTTATGCGGGCATTGCCGGAAGTCATATCCGTAGTTTGAATTCGCATGGCATTGTGGCGATTAGAGATAAGGAAGTAACTCACGCTGATGTTGATCGTGTTATTGATGCTGCACGTGCTGTTGCGATTCCGGCAGACCAAAGAATACTGCACATTATTCCTCAGGAGTTTTTGATCGATAACCAGGAAGGGATTCAAGAGCCAGTTGGTATGTCAGGTGTTCGCCTGGAGGCTAAGGTGCATATGATTACCGGGGCAGTTAGTGCGGCACAAAATATCGTTAAATGCGTGCGCCGATGTGGCCTGGAAGTTGACGATATTATTCTTGAACAAATGGCATCCAGTTATTCGGTGTTAACTGATGATGAAAAAGAATTAGGTATATGTATGGTTGATATTGGTGGAGGCACAACTGATATCGCGGTGTTTACTGAAGGGTCAATTCGACATACTGCAGTTATTCCCATTGCAGGTGATCAGGTTACTAATGATATTGCAGTAGCGTTACGCACACCAACGCAGTATGCAGAAGAAATCAAAATTAAATATGCCTGTGCATTGCGGCAACTAGCCAGTCCGGACGAAACAATTGAAGTACCAAGTGTGGGTGATCGTCCACCTCGCCGTCTGGCAAGACAAACCTTGGCAGAAGTAGTTGAACCTCGTTATGAAGAGTTAATGACATTGGTTCAGGCAGAGTTACGACGTAGTGGTTTTGAAGATTTGATTGCAGCCGGAATTGTATTAACCGGAGGTAGCTCGAAAATGGAAGGTTTAATCGAACTGGCAGAGGAGATTTTTCATATTCCGGTTCGGTTGGGTAATCCGCAATATGTTATGGGACTGGTAGATGTTGTACGTAATCCCATTTATGCAACAGGTGTTGGTTTATTGTTGTTTGGTCAAAAGAATAGTGAGCAACGATTATCGGAAATGCCTGCAGGAACTGGAGTTAAAGGAATCTGGGCCAGAATGAAGAGCTGGTTTCAGGGTAATTTTTAATTGGACGAAACAATTTATTGTTTTTATTTTTTATTGAAAACGGTCTTGATTGACTGAGGAGGGGTAGGACATGTTTGAACTAATGGACTCATTTAGTGAAAACGCGGTAATAAAGGTTGTTGGTGTCGGTGGTGGTGGTGGTAATGCCATACAGCATATGGTGAAGGCAGGTATAGATGGCGTTGATTTTATATGTCTGAATACTGATTCACAGGCATTGACGAATACTCAAGCAAAAACCACTTTGCAGATAGGTGGCAATATTACGAAGGGTCTTGGCGCTGGAGCAAACCCGGAGATTGGTCGCCAAGCTGCTATCGAGGATCGTGAACGCATCATGGAAGTGATACAAGGTTCTGATATGTTGTTTATTACCGCCGGTATGGGAGGTGGTACAGGAACAGGCGCGGCGCCGATTGTTGCACAGATCGCAAAAGAGCTGGGCATTCTGACGGTTGCGGTTGTAACCAAACCGTTCAGTTTTGAAGGTAACAAGCGAATGGTCTCTGCAGATGACGGCATAAAAGAGCTGACTAAACATGTGGACTCACTGATTACGATTCCAAATGAAAAATTGCTTGAAGTGCTTGGCGATTCAATCAGTTTGCTGGATGCCTTTAAATCGGCAAACGACGTACTAATGGGTGCTGTTCAAGGGATAGCTGAATTGATTACCCGCTCGGGCTTGATCAATGTTGACTTTGCAGATGTACGTACAGTGATGTCAGAAATGGGTATGGCAATGATGGGTAGTGGTTCTGCTTCTGGTGAAGACAGGGCACGTGTAGCAGCAGAAGCTGCTATTGCCAGTCCGTTACTTGAAGATGTTGATTTGACCGGTGCGCGCGGAATTCTGGTTAATGTTACCGCAGGGCTGGATATGAAGATCGGTGAATTCAAGGACGTCGGTATGGCGATCAGAGAATTTGCCTCAGATGAGGCCAATGTTGTTGTCGGAACGGTTATCGATCCTGCGTTGAGCGATGAATTGCGTGTTACGGTTGTCGCAACAGGTATCGGTAGCAGAGCGATACTGGCAGGTGAGGCTCCGGTTAAAGTGATACATCGCAATAATAGTGGTGAAGTTGATTATGGTGTTCTCGATCGACCAACAGTTATCCGTAACAGGGTTTCCGGGAGTGATACGGTTGCACCCAACCCGGATTCAGATATGGAGTATCTCGATATACCTGCTTTTTTGCGAAAACAGGCAGACTAATGTCGTAAGTTATTGATAAGTATACCATCGAGGGACTACCCCTCCTGTCCCTGGTGGCATGCTTATCATCGTTAATTATTATCTATCGGTAGTGGGGTGGTCGAAGTTGAAGGGATTATTAAAACTTTGAACGGCCTCACTTTTCACAAATATACTGTTATGTTAATATCCGGCCCTTATCGACCTTAATATGGTCGATGTTAGAGGTGAATGAGAGCAATGATTAAACAAAGAACATTAAAAAATGTCATACGAGCAACGGGTGTTGGTTTACACACAGGCAAAAAAGTCTATTTGACTTTGCGACCTGCTGAAGCCAATACCGGTATTATTTTCAGGCGCGTAGATTTTGACACACCAGTTGAGATCAAGGCCAGTCCTGAGAATGTTGGTGACACACGTCTGTCGACCAGCCTTGTGAAGGGTGACGTCCGGATTTCTACAGTTGAGCATTTGTTATCTGCAATGGCTGGTTTGGGTATTGATAATGCCTATGTGGATGTTAGTGCTCCTGAAGTACCTATTATGGATGGCAGTGCCGGTCCGTTTGTATTTTTGATCCAGTCTGCTGGAATTGTCGAGCAGAATGCAGCGAAACGGTTTATTCGTATCAAGCGGACCATTAAAGTGCAGGAAGATGACAAATGGGCACAGTTTGACCCGTTTGAAGGCTTTAAGGTCGGTTTTGCAATTGAATTTGATCATCCTGTTTTCAAGACCAGAGAGCAAAATGCCGAAGTAGATTTTTCAACGACTTCTTTTGTAAAAGAAGTCAGTCGTGCACGTACCTTTGGGTTTATGCGTGACATTGAAGCATTACGTGAGCGAGAACTTGCATTAGGCGGAAGTCTTGATAATGCTATTGTAGTAGATGATTACCGCGTATTGAATGAAGACGGCTTGCGTTATGAAGATGAATTTGTAAAACACAAAATACTTGATGCAATCGGTGACTTGTATTTATTAGGACACAGTTTGATTGGCGCCTTCCGGGGATACAAGTCAGGACATGCTTTGAATAACCGTTTGTTGTGTGCATTGATGGCCGATGAGCAAGCCTGGGAAGAAGTCACGTTCGAGGATGTTGAGCAAGCTCCAATATTGTACATGCAGCCAATTCAGGCTACATGAATACGAAAGAAGTTATTTAAAAAGGCGCATTTATAATGCGCCTTTTTAATGCACGAATGAAAATGAATGGTGTTAATTTTAGCTATTGCTATGTTTATTTTTACTCAAGCGCGATAATGCATCTTTAAGATCAGACGGTTCCATCTCATCTGCCATGGATTGAATATGTGATCGTGTTTCGCTAGATAGAGCGATGCGTTGTGATTGTTGAGGTGGATTTTCAATAGTGAGGGGTTTGGGGCAGATTTTAATGTTAATTAAATTTATCTTGCGGTGGTAATGGTCCTGTAAAGCTTGTTCTAATGAGGGTAGGGTAAATCGGAGCTTGGTATGCACCGCAGGGGAATCAACCATTAAGGTTAACTCCATTTTGCGAATATTTAATGGAAAACAATGGTTTTTTAGTTCTTCTGGCAGGAATTGTTGTAATATTTTCTCGATTTTTGCCAACTCCGTCAAATTATTTTTAACGGATACAGGAACTAATTTATTGTTTTTCAGTAGGTTAGATAACTTTTTAAATTTAAGTTTAAACATCTTTCGCCGATACGTTGTATATATTATGATTATAGGTCCACTGAGTACTAATTAAGTACAGGAAAAAATATAAAATGAACATAATCCTGTTTGGGAAATGTCACACAAAACCATTTAGCGTTAAATTAAGTCAACCAGGCTGTTATATCAGTATTTTGGCATTTTTTCTCGTATTTTCGAGTGTTATTTTTGCAGCCGGGTTCTGGTTCGCCCAGGCTGATCAGTCAGGTATGATCGATTCAAAGATTGTTCAGACGTGGCAAAAAACGGTTGAAGGCCAGCAATTGGCATTGCAGGAAACCCGCGAGGATGCACGAGCTCATCTTGATGCATTATCTCAGCGTTTAGGTCAGTTGCAAGCGAATGTATATAGAATCAATGCACTGGGACGTCGATTGACTAAAATGGCCAAGTTGGATAAGGGTGAATTTAATTTTGATCAAATACCGGCTGTTGGTGGACCAACAAATGAGCTGGAGACAACATCGGGTAAGTTACCAGATGTTATCACCTCGTTGGATGAGCTAGGGGTGCAGTTGGAAGATCGTGAGCAACAGTTAAGTGTCCTGGAGTCAATGTTATTGCATGGTGAGTTGCAAGAAAAGGCATTGCCAACAGGCCGTCCAATCAAGAAAGGCTGGATGTCATCCTTCTATGGTATGCGTAATGACCCCTTTACGGGCAAACGAGACTTTCACAAAGGTATTGATTTTGCTGGGAAACGTGGCTCAGATGTTATTACGGTAGCAGCTGGTGTTGTGACCTGGTCTGGTGATCGTTATGGATATGGCAACATGGTGGAAATTGATCATGGCAATGGTTATGCATCACGTTACGGACATAATTCAAAAAACATCGTCAAGCTCGGTGATAAAGTCAAAAAAGGCCAGGTAATTGCAAAGATGGGTAGTAGTGGTCGCTCCACTGGCCCACATGTTCATTTTGAGGTTCTCAGAAATAATCGGGTTGTAGACCCGCTTAAACATTTACATGCTGCAAAATAATAAAGGCGTTTACATTTACGTCGAAATGCCCCATTAGGGGCATTTTTATTGGTCAGGTATTAATCATTTCAATCCTAGTATATTGTTATATAATCCGGAAAATGAACTTTAGTCTGCGAAAATGTTCCAGATAAGTTATTATTGTGCATTCATTTTTAACATAAAATAAGAATCATCAGATCATGGTAACAAACGTATTTAGAAAGATTTTTGGTAGTCGAAATGACCGGTTTTTAAAACAGATCCAAAAGACAGTCAAAAAGATTAATCAGTTGGAAGAGTCTGTTAGCAGTCTGGCCGATGCTGATTTACAGGCTAAGACCGATGAATTCAAGCGACGTTTTGCCCAGGGTGAAACGCTGGATGATTTGTTGCCGGAAGCCTATGCCGTGTGCCGGGAAGCAGGCAAACGCGTGCTCAATATGCGCCATTTTGATGAGCAATTGATCGGCGGTATTGTTTTGCATCAAGGTAAAATTGCCGAGATGAGGACAGGTGAAGGTAAAACACTGGTTGCAACCTTGCCCTGTTATCTCAATGCCATCAGCGGCAAAGGCGTACATCTGGTCACAGTGAATGATTACCTAGCTCAACGTGATGCTGGCTGGATGGGTAAACTTTATGGTTTTCTTGGTCTGACAACCGGGGTCATTATCAGTGATATGGCACATCCCGACAGGCAAGCTGCATATGCCGCTGACATTACTTATGGAACTAATAATGAATTTGGTTTTGATTATCTACGCGATAATATGGCCTTTAGCACAGAAGAAAAGGTTCAACGCGAACTGAATTTTGCAGTAGTTGATGAAGTTGATTCAATTCTGATAGATGAGGCGAGAACGCCTTTAATTATTTCTGGACCAACAGAAGAAAATCCGGAAATCTACGTCAAGATTAATAAACTGATACCAGCGTTAGAAAAGCAGGAAGAAGAGGATGGACCAGGAGATTATAGTGTCGATGAAAAGGGTAAGCAGATATATCTGACAGAGTCCGGTCATCAGCATGTCGAAGATCTCATGGAGCAGGCAGGTTTATTACAGGAAAATGAAAGCCTGTACGATGCTTCTAATATTATGCTTATGCATCATGTGAATGCGGCTATACGCGCACATGTTTTATTTGAAAAAGATGTTGATTACATTATCAACAATGGTGAGGTAGTCATTGTTGATGAATTTACAGGGCGTACATTGTCCGGACGACGATGGTCTGATGGCTTGCATCAGGCAGTAGAAGCGAAGGAAAACGTTAAAGTACAAAGTGAAAACCAGACTTTGGCCTCGATTACCTTCCAGAATTATTTCCGTTTATATACTACATTGTCCGGCATGACAGGTACTGCAGACACAGAGGCGTTTGAATTCCAGTCGATTTATGGTCTGGAAGTCATTGTGATTCCTACGCATCGACCTATGGTCAGGATTGATAATGCTGATCAGGTCTACCTTACACCTGAGGATAAATATGAAGCCATCATTCTAGATATTCAGGATTGTATTTCACGTGGTCAACCGGCTCTTGTAGGTACTACTTCGATCGAGGTGTCTGAACACCTTTCTGACATGTTGAAGAAAGCTAACGTCAAACATGAAGTTTTGAATGCAAAACAGCATGAGCGTGAAGCTGAAATTGTTGCACAAGCTGGCAGGTCAGGTGCTATTACGATTGCAACTAATATGGCTGGTCGAGGAACGGATATTGTTCTGGGTGGTAACCTGGAGGTTGAGCTGGAGCAGGCAGGGGATATTAGTGAAGCTGCCAGAGCAAAAATTATTGATGATTGGCAACAACGTCATGACAAGGTGTTGGAGCAAGGCGGATTGCATATTATAGGTACGGAACGCCATGAATCTCGTCGAATAGACAATCAACTTCGTGGCCGGTCTGGTCGTCAGGGTGATGCCGGTTCATCTCGTTTTTATCTGTCATTGCAAGATAACCTCATGCGTATTTTCGCATCGGAGCGTGTAGCTGGTTTAATGACAAAGCTCGGTATGGAAAAAGGTGAGTCTATTGAGCATCCATGGGTAAGTAAAGCCATCGCTAATGCGCAGAGAAAGGTTGAAACCTATAACTTTGATATGCGAAAAAATCTACTTGAGTTTGATGATGTTGCTAATGATCAACGCAAGGTTATCTATGATCAGCGTAGTGAATTGATGGATACGGATGACATATCTGAAACCATCAAGGCGATCCGGGTTGATGTGGTTAATGGTGTGATTGATGGTTATATTCAACCAGGTAGTCTGGATGAGCAGTGGAATATACCGGGTCTATGCGAGGCACTGGAGCATGAGTTTGATGTCAAACTCAATATCCAGAGTTGGCTGGATGCAGATGATTCGCTACATGAAGAAACGCTCAGAGAAAAGATACTCGATGAACTGGAAAAAGAATACGCTATTAAAGAAGACCAGACCGGCGCGGAAGTATTAAGGCATTTTGAAAAAGCGATTATGTTGCAGGTGTTGGATGCAATGTGGAAAGAACACCTGGCTGCAATGGATTATCTGCGTCAAGGCATTCATTTACGTGGTTATGCACAAAAAAATCCTAAGCAGGAATACAAACGTGAGTCGTTCGAGATGTTTACTGATCTGCTGGAGCGTATTAAATACGATGTCGTTACTATTCTGTCAAAAGTAAAAGTACGTGATGAAGAAGATGTGGAAGCGGTAGAGGAGCAACGTCGTAGTCATTCTCAAATGGAATATCAACATGCGGCAGCCCCATCGGCCACTGCTGGTGATCAAGATGAGGAGTCAATGGAGCAGGAGCAACCATTTGTACGCGATACTGAGAAAGTAGGTCGCAATTCTCCTTGCCCATGCGGCTCGGGTAAGAAATACAAGCAGTGCCACGGTAAATTAAGCTAAACTGATTTCTGGCTATTTTATGGGTCATTTATGCTCATGAAATAGCCACCTTCGGTAGTCAGGCAGACACTATTTTGCATTTTTCCTCTCCTTCGCGTATTTTTCTAACATATTTCATTTCTATATAGGCAAAAAGTATGGCTGTAGGTCTTAAGGGTTTGTCTTATCTATCACCTGTAGCAGGTGTGCGCCTGGCGGTTGCTGAGGCAGGCATTTGTTATAAAGATAGAGACGATGTTGTTTTAATTGAGGCTTGTGAAGGTTCAAGTTGTGCCGGTGTTTTCACAAAAAATGCATTTTGCGCAGCACCCGTACGCGTTTCTAAGCAGCACATGAGTGAGGCAGCTACTCGGGTTTTTCTGATTAATTCTGGTAATGCAAATGCAGGTACCGGTGATAATGGATTGCAGGCTGCATTCACTTGTTGTGAATATGTGTCCGCAACGATAGGTTGTGATGCAAGTCAGGTGCTGCCTTTTTCTACAGGCGTGATTGGTGAGCCTTTGCCGGTCGACCGCATTAAGTCAGTTATACCTGCACTGGTTGAGCAGCTGGATGAAGATAACTGGAACGCAGCAGCGCAAGCTATTATGACGACAGACACCATTGCCAAGGGTGTTTCACTACAGTTGAGTATCGAAGGCAAACAGGTAAATATTACTGGTATATCAAAAGGTTCTGGCATGATACGCCCGGACATGGCGACCATGTTGGCATTTATAGCGACCGATGCAGATATTGATCAGCAAGATCTGCAAAGTTGTTTGATACAGTCAGTTAATAAATCATTCAATCGTATTACTGTTGATGGTGATACCTCAACTAATGATGCGTGCATGCTCTTGTCCAGCGGAAAATCCGGTGTGCGAATTGAATCTGGTAGTAAGGGCATGCAGTTATTTAATAGTGCACTAACAGATATTTGTATGCAGTTGGCACAATCGATCATCAGGGATGGGGAAGGGATAACAAAATTTATTACTATCGAAGTTAATCAAGGAAAAGATGAGCAGGAATGTCTGGACGTTGCCTATACCGTCGCACATTCTCCTTTGGTTAAAACAGCATTCTTCGCCAGTGATCCTAATTGGGGAAGAATTCTTGCCGCTGTCGGACGCGCAGGGCTAGAGAACATGGTGCTGGAGGATATTTCTATTTACCTGGATGATGTGTGTATTGTTGAGCAGGGAGGCCGTGCTGTCAGTTATACAGAAGAGCAAGGACAGGCTGTTATGAATCAGGATGAAATCAGTATTCGTATCGACCTAGGCAGAGGTAATGTTAGTGAGTCGGTGTGGACAACAGACCTCTCATATGACTATGTCAAAATCAATGCTGAATACCGGTCATGATATTACATGGCAGTGTCTGAACTGAAAACTATTCATGTGGCGGTCGCAGTAGTAAAAAATGATTCCGGACAGGTGTTATTGGCATTGCGCCCGGATCATGTGCATCAGGGTGGGTTATGGGAATTTCCGGGCGGTAAACTTGAACCTGGTGAAACACTTAAACAGGCGCTCTCCCGTGAGTTATTTGAAGAAATCGGTATAGAGCTCATTAATGCGGAACCGTTGATCAGAGTGAAGCATAATTATACGGACAGATGCGTTCTGCTAGATGTCTGGTCGGTGTTTGAATATAAAAACAAACCTTATGGAAGAGAAGGTCAGAAAGTTGAATGGGCGAGTATAGATGAGTTGTCAGTCGGTAATATGCCTGCTGCTAATTTACCTATTATTAATGCGATTCGATTGCCTGAATGTTGTTTGATTACACCTGATCTCCATGAGAATTGCGATATTTTCATGCAGAGTCTGAAGCAGGCTTTGACGTCAGGTATAAAACTTGTTCAATTTAGAACAACCAATTTATCAGAGCCTGAATATATTGAGTTAGCAAAAAAGGTTGTATCTTTATCGCATGATTTTGGTGCAAAAGCATTGATCAACCAGTCAAGTCATGTGTTTGAACAATGTCAGGCGGATGGCTTACATTTAAATAGCAAAAGATTAATGGAAATGAGAAAAAGGCCAGTTGATAAAGCTGTGTTGTTATCTGCTTCTTGTCATAATGCTGTCGAGATTGAGAGAGCAAATGAAATAGGTGTGGATTTTATATTGCTATCACCCGTATTGCCAACGCAAAGTCATCCTGGTGGCGAAACATTAGGTTGGGAATCATTCAAGAGAATGACAGAGTTGGCTGACATGCCTGTCTATGCGCTGGGAGGTATGGAGTTTGATCACCTAGCCCAAGCAAAATATTGTGGGGCCCAGGGTATTGCAGCCATTCGAGCTTTATGGGGCGACTCAAATCATGAGTGAAGATTGAAAAAATGAAAAATGTGATTCAACGTTTTGTTAATAAACGTAGTATTTTTATTCTGTTTGTTATGCTGCTGCTGGCAGCATTGTTTCATTTTCAGAAAAGTGGACTATTCGAAAAGCAGTCTCATGTTTATGAGCAGAAAGTGTTGGCGGTTAAATCAGACTGCGATATTATTAAAAATAAGTGTCCCGCTTATGGTGAAGATATCAGCGTATTTCTTAAATTGGGTGATCATCCAAGTGCCTTAAAGGCTTTTCCTGTTCAAGTGTTAATTGAAGGTTCTACTAATCAATCATATCAAAATGTCTTTGTCAGTTTTACGATGAAAGGTATGTCGATGGGTAAACATCAAAAAAAATTGAAATGGAATAAGAATTCATCTCGCTGGCAAGGAATGGTTATATTGCCAATATGCGCAACTGGCCGACGGGACTGGCATGTCAGTGTCGAAGTTGTGGGTAATGATGTGATCTATGATGCAAGTTATAACTTTGTGTTGCAAAAATAAAATCTTAACCATCTTCATCGTCAGGATAAAAGTCTTCACCTGGTATACGGTGACTTTCATTGGCCCATTCACCAAGGTCGATTAGTTTGCAGCGTTCGCTGCAAAAAGGTTTCCATTTCTGCGTGTCATCCCAGGGAATTGTTTTTTTGCACGTGGGGCAAGGCACGATGATTGGTTTTTTCTGTTTAGTCATTATCTGGTTGTCTTATTTATATCATGCAACATGATAATTCGAAATTTACATCATGTTTGACTTGTTTGGGACGCATTTCAAAACTTTCTTGTTGTAAAAAGCGAACGGTGAAACGGTGTTTTCCGCCACTTATTTCGGGGTAGAAGGTAGAGTCAATCGGGATGCCGATACGTAGTAACTGGACGGGTATATTTGAGTCCAGGCTGCGTTGAAAAAAACCTTCTTCAGCCAGTTCCATTTTTGGTATGGCGCTATCTCTTATTAATCGTAGTAGCAGATCGATAGCTTGCCGAAGGTTGTCGAAGCCTGACATCCATTCGTTTAAATCGGCGAGTCTGTCTTCAATGGGTTGTTGCAACCAGAAATGATATCCTGGCATATCCATTTCGCATGTGCCGCCAGGGACGGTAATACGTTGTTTGATAGAGTTAATGAATTCATTTTGCTTGAGTTGGTGACCAAATGGATTATTGTCTGAAAATATTTTTCCGCTCAATGAGTCAAGGTCCAAGAGGACATGATCAAGGCGCTGATGGTCAACTTGCGGATTCTCGAATAATGCCATGAGATTTTTTGTATGACGCTCCAGTTCTTTCAGGATTTCATTTTTTAAATCGCTACGGCCGACCAGGTTGTGGATTTCGATAATGGTTTCCAGAGTTGCGCGACTACTCCAGGTTGATGTGCCGCGCATGGCATCATCTGCCTGTTTAAACAGGTGTTCCAGGCGTAGAAATGAGCGCATTCGTTCACTTAAAGGTTGTTCGTAAATCGTTTTCCTCACACCATTCTCTTTTGATTTCTTTCGGCTTGTCGGCATCTGATTCTAATTGACACTATTGTGGCTTACTGTGAGCCTTGGCGCAAATTATGATAACTGGCTGAGTTGTATATATTTATTATGTAGTTCTGTAATTTGTTGGCGTAAGTACGAAATGTCATCGTTTTCATTATGCAGTATGTCATCGGCAGCTGCCAAACGTGTTGTTCTGGAAGCTTGTGCCGCTAAAATACCCTGGAGTTGTTCGCTGGATAATCCGGATCTTTTTAAAGCACGTTCTCGCTGTTTTTCGACAGGACAGTCGACAACCAGTATCCTGTCTACAAGCGTTTGTTGTCGTGTTTCAAGTAATAATGGTATGACCATAATACAATAATCTGTGTTTAACTTCTGACGTTGAGTTTGCATATTTTTACGAATAACCGGGTGTAGAATGTCTTCAAGTTGTTGGCGTTTTACTGGGTTCTTGAAAACCAGTTCGCGGAGTGCGGTCCTGTTGAGCAAGCCATCGTCCTGTTTTATATCCGGTCCAAATTGTTCAAAGATCGATTCGAGTACTGGTTGCCCAGGTTCTGTAGTTTGATGTCCGATCTCGTCAGCATCTATGATAGGAACACCTAGTTCATGAAAGAGATTGGCAGCTGTTGATTTTCCACTGCCTATTCCACCTGTTAATCCTATTGTAATCATGACTATATTGATGGAGTTATAGCTGCAGACCGCTGACGCCCATATAAAACTGCATGAGTTGTTCGCCCCAGACAAGACTGATCCAGCCTGCTGTCGCCAGATATGGGCCGAATGGAATGGGTAACTGGCGATCACGACCCATAATCAGGATCAGGCTAATACCAACAATTGCACCAACGAGTGATGATAATAAAACAATCATTAGTAAAGAGTGCCAGCCAAGCCAGGCACCCAGAAGTGCTAGCAATTTAAAGTCACCGAATCCCATGCCTTCCTTGCCGGTAAAGAAATGATGTATCTGGTAGATAGTCCATAAGGATAAGTAGCCGACTATTGCGCCAATGACGCTACTCTCCAGCGTGGTAAATGTGCCATTAATATTAATCAGAATACCCAGCCATAAAATGGGTAAGGTAATAATGTCTGGTAAAAGTTTCGTATCAAAGTCGATTACAGACAATGTGATTAAGACCCAGGTTAAAACAATCGCAGCCAGCGCTTCAAAGCCATAGCCAAAATGCCAGGCAATGTAACCGCTTAACAGGCCAGTAATGAGTTCGATCACAGGGTATCGAGCTGATATTGGACTTTTACACGAAGCGCAACGCCCTCTGAGAAATAGATAACTGATAACCGGAATATTCTCCCAGGCGCGTATTTTATGCTTGCAGTGAGGACAGCTGGAATCCGGTTTGATCAGGTTGTATGTTTCGTTTTCTTTGGAACTGTCGTCCTGCTCGAGAAATTCTTCACATTGATGTTTCCATTCCCTTTGAAGCATAACCGGCAGACGAATTATCACAACATTAAGGAAACTACCGACTACCAGGCCAAATATGCAAGCAATAATGCTAAAAGCAACAGGGTAGGTGTTAAGAATATCCAATATGTGCATAGTATTGTACTACAGGAGTGAGGTGCCCTTACAGGCACCCCATTTAGAAGATGAGTTTAAACAACAGCGCCCAATTTGAAGATAGGCAGATACATGGCAATAACCAGTCCACCAACGAGCACACCCAGAACAGCCATAATCAATGGTTCCAGCAAGCTACTTAATGAGTCAACGGCATTATCGACCTCGTCTTCATAAAAGTCAGCCACCTTGGCCAACATGTCATCCAAGGCACCGGACTCTTCACCGATGGCAACCATCTGTACAACCATGGAGGGGAATAGATTGGCGTCGCGCATGGCCAGGTTGAGTTGACGCCCTGTTGAAACCTCGTCACGTATGCGTAAGATGGCATCTGAGTAGACAATATTACCGGTGGCACCTGCAACCGATTCCATGGCCTCAACCAGTGGTACACCTGCTGCAAACATGGTAGAGAGGGTACGTGAAAAACGTGCTATCGCGGCCTTGTTCAGTATTGCGCCAACAATGGGCATTTTTAATGCTACTTTATCGAGAAAATGACCGAATTTAACCGATCGGCGTTTTGCCTGGATAAAGCCGTATATGACAGCCATGACTCCGGCCAGGACGAGGAACCAGTAATCCTGCATGAACCTCGATAGATTGATGACCATTTGTGTGAAGGCAGGTAATGTTGCGCCAAATCCACTAAATAACTCTTCAAATTGAGGTACTACGAAGATCAGCAAAATCGCTGTCACAATAGCGGCAACGACTACAACGGCTGTTGGGTAAAACAGGGCTTTTTTGATCTTGGCCTTGATGGCTTCGGTTTTTTCTTTGTAGGTGGCAACTTTATGCAGTAGCTCTTCCAAAATACCTGCATGCTCACCTGCTCGGACGAGATTGCAGAATAACTCATCAAAATATAGGGGATGTTTGGCTAGTGATTCAGCCAACGGGTTGCCTGATTCTATATCATTCTTGACGCTAAGTAATAATGTCTGCATACGCGGATTTTCATTACCATTGCCAATTATTTCAAAGGCTTGTACCAAGGGCACGCCTGAGGACATCATGGTTGCGAGTTGGCGGCTGAATATAGCAATGTCACCAGCAGTAATTTTTTTACCTGCAGTGGAACTGAAAAGCGTAGATTTTTTACGAACCTTTTTGGGTACAATGCCGCGTCTACGCAGTTCTGCTTTTACAGTAGCGGGGTTTGTGCCTTGGCTTTCGCCTTTTACCTTGGCCCCTCTTTTATCTGATCCTTCCCAGAGAAATACAGCCTGCTTGATTGCTTTTTCCGCCATTGTTTAATCCTTTGTTATGCGATTAATTTCTTCAAGGCTGGTTAGGCCTTCTTTTACTTTTATCAAACCTGATCGACGTAAGTCATTAACGCCATCTTTTTTGGCCTGGTCTGCAATCTGTATTGCATTACCACCTTCCATAATGATACGGCCCATTTCTTCTGAAACAGGCATTACCTGATAGACGCCTAAGCGGCCCTTGTATCCATTGGTGCATTGGTCGCATCCTTTTGGTCCGTACACCTTAAGCCCATTGATTTCATCGTCATTAAAGCCTTCGGAAAGTAATGTCTCTTTTGGGATTTTTTCTTCTATTCTGCAATGTGTGCAAAGACGGCGCGCGAGTCGTTGAGCAATAATAAGGCTGATGGCTGATGCAATATTAAATGGAGGTATACCCATGTTTACCAGTCTTGACAGAGTTTGCGGGGCATCATTCGTATGTAGGGTTGATAATACTAAATGGCCGGTTTGAGCAGCTTTAACCGCGATTTCAGCCGTTTCCAGATCTCGAATCTCACCTACCATTATAATGTCCGGGTCCTGACGCAAGAAGGCACGTAAGGCAACAGAGAATGTCATGCCGGTTTTGAGATTCATATGTACCTGATTGATCCCTGGCAGGTTGATTTCAACAGGGTCTTCAGCCGTTGAAATATTCTTATCAGGCTGGTTCAGGATACTCAGTGCTGTATACAATGAAACTGTTTTACCACTACCCGTGGGGCCTGTGACCAGAACCAGACCATAGGGTTTATGGATGGCATCTATAAACAGTTTTTTCTGGTCATCCTCATAACCCAAAATATCAATATCCAGATTGGCCGCACTGGAATCGAGGATACGCATGACGATTTTTTCGCCAAACAGGGTGGGGCAAGTATTAACACGAAAATCGATGGCGCGTGTTTTTGAAATATTCATTTTGATACGCCCATCCTGGGGAACACGACGCTCGGCAATGTCCATTCGCGCCATGACTTTTACGCGCGCTGTTACACGTGATGCCAGATTGATTGGCGGCGAGGCAATTTCATGCAGGATACCATCCTGACGAAAACGCACACGGTAAGTTTTTTCGTAGGGCTCAAAGTGTATATCTGAAGCACCTTTATTAATCGCATCCAGTAAAACTTTATTAACAAAGCGAACAACAGGCGTATCATCAACATCACTATCATCATCATTGTCAGTTGGCTCAATTTCGCCACCCTCAATAGACAGGTTATCCAGGTCTTCATCAAGCAGGCCTTCCATGGGTTCGGCCTGGTTTTCGAGTGCCTTTTCAATGACGCCCTTTAATTGTTCTTCTTCAACCAGTATGGCATCAGTATTGACGCCGGTATTGAACTTGATTTCATCCAGGGCTTGTAGATTGGTTGGGTCGGAAATAGCTACAAACAGACGGTTTCCACGCTTGAGTATTGGCAGGGCATTATGTTTGCGGACGAGTTTTTCATCTACTAGTTTGACATAGGCCTTTGCACCTTCGAGATCCAGGCTATTAATATCGAATAGAGGTACACCAAACTCCTGAGAGGCCGCATTGGCTATTACTTTACCGTTAAGTATTTTATTTTCTACCAAGTGGGAAACCAGGGTGGTTTTGTTTTTTCTGGCTTCTTTAAGCGCATCTTCAGCTTTTTGTTCTTCTAGCAGGCCATCATGTACTAAACGGCGAGCAAGGCCACTGAGTTGAATTTTTGGGTTAGTTGTTGCCATATATGTTGAAAGCCAGACTTGTTGTTTGCTATTTCTATTGTTTTAGGATAACGATTTAAGCCGAAGATAATAGAGAAAAATATCATTCGAATATGTGCCAGAATTCAATTTGATAAAATGTCCTAAATTATTTCGTGAATATACTACTTATATCGTCAAAAAATTAAAATTCTGTATTACTTTTTAAATATTATGTAAGTATTTGTTATATATTATCTTAATTGAGATTAAATAAAAGGTTTTGTTCTTTTAAGTAGCTATATTAAATGACAAATAACTTATAGGGCCATACTCGTGGCGTGTTTTTATTAAAACATATACTAATCAATGGGTTATTAGTTTACCGTTGAGTTAAGATCTCTCTGTTTATATAAGTTTTACCCTGATTTGTTGTCAAAATGGTGACCTGGGTAATCCAAGAAATAACATTTCAAATGGTAGATTAACATGTTTTTCGCAGTTGATAATGATTGTTTGAGCTCAAAATAGATGATTTTTGGAGAAAAGTTTGATTAAAAATAAAAAAAATTCATTGAATATGGTACTTTTGATTTTTATCAGTTTTGCTGCACTTTATTTACAAACAAAAGCAGTGTTTCATTCCGAAATTGATCACCCTATTCGCGCAGACGCATCCTTGTATTATGCGTATGCATATAATCTTGATCGGTATAATATCTATTCCAGTGAGAAAAATACGAACTGGAATGAGGGTAGTTCGCCTCCTAAACCAGATGCAATAGTGACACCAGGTTACCCGTTGTTATTATCATTTTTTATTGATAACCCAAATATAAACCAATTTTTATTAAATATATCAATGATACAAATAGTATTTTCACTGATATGCTTACCTCTACTATTTTTTGTGCTGAAAAACTTTTTAGCCCCTGGTGCAGCATTACTAGCCGTTGCACTAACAGCAATTAGTCCACATTTGGTCAATATGAATATTTACTTATTGACTGAATCTTTTTTTACATTTCTTCTTGTATTGAGTTTGTTCTTCATTAGTAAGGCTGCTGACAATAAAAAATGGACATTTTCTTTTTTGGCAGGATTGACTATTGGTTATGCATCACTAACCAGACCGGCGTTACAGTATTTTATTGTTATTCTGGTCCCGTTTATCTGGTTTTCTTTTGGCAGGCGATATGCGGGCAGAATAATTGTTTTTATGTTGTTAGGGTTTGTTCTTGTATATGGTTCATGGATGACAAGAAATTATATCTCCTTGGGTCAGACGAGTGATTCGTTGTTAGTGAAGAGTACACTTTATCATGGAATGTATCCCGATTTGATGTATCAGAACAAACTGGAAAGCCGGGGAATTCCTTACCGGTATGATCCAAATGTGAATGAAATTTCGAAGGATCGGGATTCCGTATTACATGAGATACAGCGTCGCTTCAGCGAGGAACCGTTAAGACATATTCAGTGGTATTTGGTAGGAAAACCCTTGACCCTGTGGTCATGGAGCATTTTAGCGGGCATGGGGGATGTGTTTATTTATCCTGTCACTAAAAGCCCTTATTTCGATAATATATTCAGCATCATAACTCATAGAGTGATGTATTATTTACACTGGCCTTTACTTGTTTTAGCTTTTATAGGATGCTTTATAGCCTGGATGAAACCTGATAGATTGTTTCTATCAGCCTCATCCATCTTTTTTGTCCGATTATTATCCCTTGTGTTGATTTATTTTACGGCCTTGCACATTGTTGCAGCACCCTATCCCCGGTATTCAATCCCACTTAGGGCGGTTATGTATGGTATGTCTGTCTTTTCAGGGATGGTTTTGTTTGGTCATTTAAAAAATTACTATATAAAAATATTTCAAGCGCGAAGTAGTGCTACTTAATAAAGCGCCATGCGCTAATTCGGAATAATGGAAATATACGAATATAAAAAGGGACGTAGATGCCTTTGATTTTTTTGAATCCTCGGGTTACCAGGTAGTCTTCGACTTCTTTGGCGGTATGGTAATGATCCCATGGTTTCTGTATGTGGAATATTTTTCTGAGTAATACATATATCCAGTTTTCGGTGGGTAAGGATGTATAAAATACACCATCATCATCAAGCCATTTTATTATAGCGTCAACGGCAATGGAGATGTCTTGAAAATGCTCTAATACATCTGCTGCAATAATATTTTTGAATGGGGCATCTTCCAGAATGGTGTCAGATACATCGCCTTGCACGAGTGTTACATTTTCAAGTACGTATTCTTGTATTATTTTATCTGCTTCTGAATTTTCTAGATCTATGCATACAACCTGGCCAATGTTTTTTGATAGTGTAGGAAGAAATACGCCACCGCCGCCGCCAAAATCAAGACAATTACTGTATGTATTGCTATAGCGGCTCATTAGAAGATTAATGAGTTTGAGCCTCATCCAGAAGAATTTTTTTATAGCAATATTATTTGAGTAGTAAAGAGTTGGGATTCGATCTGAGTCGGTTGCGACAGTGGATAAAAATGTAGCATCTATTTCATAGAATTTATTTTTCAATGTATTTTTCCCCACGACATAATCATGACGCCAATCATAATTATGATGCCGCCTGCCATTTCTTTTACTCCAATATTTTCGTCAAGAGTATAAAAAGACATAATGGGAACAATGATGAATGCAAGAGCCATGAGAGGGTAGGCTGTCATGAGCGGTAAGTGGCGTAAAACCCATAGCCAAAGAAGTGTGGCGCCAATATAAATGCTAATGGCAATAATAAATTTAACGGTAAATATTTTTTCAATGAGCAGGCCATTGCTACTTGCGACAATTTTAAACAGAACCTGGCCAGTTGATATACCAATAACACATGCAAAAGCCAATGCGTATGCCAATATGCTAGCAGGTATTCTATTGTCCATTATTCATTCCTTAATTGTGGAGTTAAGTGTCAATAATTTATGTTGACTACTTATTCTGAGTATTTTTGAAGTGCTATTCGAGGTTCATTGTTTATGTCAAATGACAGGAAGCTTAATAATAATTGAAACCCCAGGATGATTGTTAGTACTGCAATCATTATTGTACCAGTCGAAGCAGAAATGCTTGTTTGTATAGAGTCTATCCAGTATACGCTGCCCCAGATAATACCAAAAGTTGTCAATATGAGGCCAAAGATGAGATTGAGCGAGCCAACAGAAAAGTCCCTGAATATGTATGTGAGTATTAATCTTTTAGCAATCGATTTGCAATGTTTCTTGAAAAATTCTTTTATAATAGATTTGATACTTAAATTGCTTTTCTCATTTGCGTAAACACTCTTCATAGGCATATCCATAACGCGAGCACCTATTCCGCCAAGGTTGATTAGCATATCAGTCTCAAAAAAGTATCCATTGCTTATTTTATCAAGATTGAGACGACTTAACGCTATTCGGTGGATAGCGGTGAAACCATTTGTTGGATCATAGATGCTCCAGTAACCACTGGAGACTTTTGTGACAAGACCTAAAATGGCATTTCCAAACAACCTGACTCTAGGCATGTTTTCAAAGTCATTCAGTGAATAGAATCGGTTGCCTTTGACATAATCTGCATCTCCTGCCGTAATGGGCTTGATGAGCCGGTTAATCAGATCCGGGTCCATCTGCCCATCACCATCTAACTTGATGACTATATCTGCGCCGTCTGCTATAGCTGCGTGATAGCCATTAATTACTGCTCCACCAACGCCAAGGTTAACAGGATTGTGTAGTATTTTAATGCGATTGTCTTGGCTGTGCTGTTTCACATAATCGCCTGAATTATCTGGACAGTAGTCATCAACCACATAAATTAAATGGATATTAGCGCCAATTTTGGCAATCACATCGCGGATCTGTTTTGTAACTTTGTAGCAAGGTATAACAACTGCTAAACGCATTTCTTTTGTCACGGTTACTCCAGATAATATGGGTAAATGGTGTGTGGCAGATCAATTTTTTCTCAAATTTCGAGTAAAAAATAGTAGTAGTCAAAATATTCAATTATTGGAGATAATACAAGAGAATTTTGCTTTTAAGTATTAATGGTTATCTTGGAGTGGAGGTACCTGTAGCCAGTAATTGATGTAGTTAAATCTAATTTTCTTACAGATATGGGTGATTATAAGGGAAAAGGTTTTAGATGCCTAAATATATCATTTGTCTTATATCCTGAATACAGGAGGCAGTCGCACTGGAGATATATATCATTTTTAGGTTACTATCAGTAAGGTATAGCTGTTAGTAAAATGCCAGCTAGGCATAAATATTGCGAATAGACTTGATGGATTTTGATCTAATATGTATCTGTTCGATGCCAAATTTAAAATACGCCATAGGATAGTCGGGACCCTTAATTATGCTCACAAACTCGTCAATATTAATAACAGGAGGAACCGGATCGTTTGGGCATGCGTTTGTGTCAATGACGCTTGAAAAATATAACCCGCGCCGTTTAGTCATCTACTCTCGCGATGAAATGAAGCAATGGGAGATGGCTAAGCTCTTTGAAAACGACAGTCGAGTACGCTTTTTTATCGGTGATGTTCGCGATAAAGATCGACTTGTACGCGCACTTAAAGGCATAGATTATGTGGTTCATGCAGCAGCCACTAAAATCGTACCAACAGCAGAGTATAATCCCTTCGAATGTGTAAAGACTAATGTGTTTGGTGCTATGAATCTTATTGATGCGTGTATTGATCAGGGAGTTAAACGTGTTGTGGCGCTTTCAACTGATAAGGCAAGTAGTCCTGCAAATTTGTATGGTGCAACTAAGCTGACTTCAGATAAGCTATTTATTGCAGGTAATTCATATTCAGGTGTTGCAGATACTCGTTTTGCTGTAGTACGTTACGGTAATGTAATGGGGTCACGTGGTTCTGTGATTCCATTTTTTATGACATGTGCTAAAAAGGAAGTATTGCCGATTACTGATGATCGAATGACACGTTTTATGATTAGCCTAGAGCAGGGTGTAGACATAGTTTGGCATGCATTTGAAGACATGGTCGGCGGCGAGATATATGTAAAAAAAATTCCTTCTATGAAAATAACTGATATTGCACTAGCTATTGCCCCTGATGCTCGTCATGACATTGTTGGTATTCGTCCGGGTGAAAAGCTTCATGAGCAGATGATAGGCCTTGAGGATGCATTGTATACCTATGAATATGCAGAGCATTATAAAATCCTGCCTGCAATTCATGAATGGAGTAAAGATCCTGAGCGCATTAATAGCGGAAAGTTAGTTTCCCCCGATTTTACATATAGTTCAGATAATAATGTTGACTGGATGAGCATGGATTCTTTACGTTCATGGATCGATACTAATCGTGAAAAGATTGGAATGATTTAATAATCATGATTCCATACGGTCGTCAGGATATTAATCAAGAAGACATTGATGCTGTTGTAGATGTGTTGAATTCAGATTTTTTGACGCAGGGTTCTGTTGTTCCTGCGTTTGAGAAAAGTATTGCTAATTATTGTAACGCACAATATGCCATTGCGGTCAATAGTGCCACGAGTGCGTTACATATTGCATGCCTGTCTTTAGGTGTCACCAGCGGTGATATAGTTTGGACAACAGCAATTACTTTTGTGGCAAGTGCGAATTGTGCACTATATTGTGGTGCCTCTATTGGTTTTGTGGATATCGATCCCCTCACATGCAATATAAGTGTGGAACATTTAACAGAGAAATTGGCACTAGCGGAAAAAAATAATGATCTTCCTAAGGTGGTTATTCCTGTCCACCTTTGTGGACAATCTTGTGACATGAAGGCCATACATGCGCTGAGTATGCAATATGGATTTAGGGTAATTGAAGATGCCTCGCATGCTATTGGAGGGAAATATAGTGGTGAACCGATCGGAAACTGTTATTACAGTGACATTACAGTTTTTAGTTTTCATCCGGTAAAAATAATTACTACTGGTGAAGGTGGTATGGCACTGAGCAATGACATTAAGTTAGCAAATCGAATGCAGTTATTGCGTAGCCATGGTATTACCCGTGATGTGAACGAGATGACGCATGATAGCGAGGGACCGTGGTATTATCAGCAAATTGCCCTTGGTTATAATTACCGTATGACTGATATACAAGCAGCCATGGGGTTAAGTCAGCTTCGGCGATTAGATGAATTTGTATGCAAGCGAAATAAAATTGCCAAGCGATATGATAGCTTATTGGCCAGTCTGCCAGTGGTGGTGACTGGGCAAAAACTAGAAAACTATTCAAGTTTTCATTTGTATGTAATCAGATTAAAGACTGAAGAAATAACAAAGACACACGCTGTTGTTTTTAAAGAGCTTAGAGATAACGGTATTGGGGTGAATTTGCATTATATCCCAGTGTATAGACAGCCATATTATGAACAGCTTGGTTTTAAGATAGGGCATTGTCCTGTTGCCGAGAGATACTATGCAGAGGCTATCAGTTTACCTATGTATCCTGGATTAACGGAAATGCAGCAGGATGAAGTTGTCTCTGCACTTAATTGTGTTCTTCTCGGATGCTGAGGAAAATCACGGTAAGAATTGAGTAATCTTGAAGCAAAAAGAAGTATTTTTGAATTCCGAAGAGAATGCTTGGTTTGCTGTATGGTATTGCAAATGAAATTGATCAAGCCACTCGGCTAGTAGTAAGCATAATGCTTCAGCTGGCTATGACTAATGGCATCGACACGTGGGATGTCACTATCGCTTATGGCGAAAGAGATATCAGTTTGTGTGAAGTGGGTGTCCAAGGCTTTAAGCTTGTAGCAAAGTTACTTGGCTTGATTGATTTTTCATTTAAAAGGCCATATGCCTTGGTGTATAAAGTTTTAATAACTAAAGTAATGCTTTGTAAAGGATATTTGCAGCTTATTGAAATGGACTGTTTATCATAATGATTTTAAACGGTTAAATTAATACCATGGAGCAGACTATTTGTCTTTGCCGCTTAGTAGGGAGTCAGTGATGAAGGTTATTTTCCGCGTTGATGCTTCCCAACAAATCGGCTCTGGCCATGTTATGCGCTGCCTTACTTTAGCTGAAGCACTTCGTGAGTTAGGTCAGACCGTAGAATTTATCACTCGCTCTCATCCAGGGAATTTGGATGAATACATAAATAGTAAAAATTTCAAAATCCATTCACTAGCAGCTTCATCAGATTCTGATATTCAACAGAGCTTGGTTGGTTATGAACAATGGCTTGGTGTCAGACTGGAAGTAGATGCCGAAGAGAGTATTCAAACACTTTCAGGTACACGAGTCGATTGGTTGATCATCGATCATTATGCACTGGAGCAAACTTGGGAGCAGAAACTAAGGCCTCATGCGCGTAAGATTATGGTAATTGATGATTTGGCTAACCGTCGGCATGATTGTGATCTATTGCTTGATCAAAACTATATCCATGACAGTAACCGCTATGATCTGCTGACCTTTCCGGTGACGACTAAGTTACTGGGTACAGATTATGTTCTGTTACGGAAGGATTTTGCGGAAAATCGTCATAGTACTGTGAGGAAGCATGAGACAATCAATGGTATCTTTGTTTTCTTTGGTGGTACTGATCCTGATAATTTAACATCAACAGCACTGAAAGCATTGATTCAACCAGATCTGAAGCATTTGTCAGTGGATGTGGTAATCGGGTCGGCTAATCCCTATTCCGCACAAGTGGAAGCATTGGTGATAGAACATCCGAATGCACGCCTCCATGTACAAGTTGAGAATATAGCTGAATTAATGGGTAAGTCCAATATTGCGCTAGGGGCAGGCGGCACAACAACTTGGGAGCGGATGGCTGCGGGTCTACCCAGTATCGTAGTGACCATTGCGGAGAATCAGGTTGCCTTTATCCGAGATCTAGATCAGGATGGCTATCTTAGGTGGCTGGGTAATGCGTCTCAGGTGGATATGCAAAAAATTCATGATGCACTACTGGATGCTATTCAAAACCCTCATAAGCTTTATGATCAGTCACGTGAAGGCCAAAAATTGGTTGATGGTATGGGCGCTCAAACTATTGCTAAATTATTGTCTGCGGGGCCTGATGCCGGCACCTTGACTGTACGAAGGGCAAAAACCTCAGATTGTTTGCTCTATTGGTACTGGGCCAATGATACGATGGTGAGAGAAAATGCCTTCAACCAGCAAGCGATAGGATGGGAAGATTATGAATCATGGTTTGAAAAGCAGCTACATGACCCGGAAACTATTCTACTGTTAATAGAGTGTGACGTTGGCCGGATCGGGCAAGTTCGTTTTGATTGTTCTGATGAACATTTAATGATTGGTTACTCGATAGCTAAGCAGTTTCGTGGGTTTGGCTTATGTAAATCTATGGCCAAGAAAGCGGTCGATTACCTGCGACAAGAGAAATTGTCTATATTGGTCGATGATGTGAAAGAATGCAGTTCAGGCAAAAAAGAGGTATTTGAACAGATAGATTTCTGTGAGTCTACTCTCACTTATCATGCAGAAGGCACGACATTGTTTTCAATAACCATTCTCTCAAATTATAAAACATGGATGAACCCATGGATCAACGAACTATTGGCGGAGTGGGCAATGTTTGGGCATCGAATCTGTTGGGTGCATAGGTCATCAGAGGTACCAAGGGGTGATTTTTGCTTTATGCTGAGTTGTGATGAGATTGTAACAGCCGATGTGCTGGTTCGTAATAAGCATAACCTTGTTGTGCATGCTAGTAACTTGCCAAAAGGAAAAGGAATGTCACCATTGAGTTGGCAAATCCTAGAAGGCAAAAACGAAATACCTGTTACTCTTTTTGAGGCAGAAGTTACTCTAGATAGTGGTGATATTTATTTACAAGAAAGTATAGTGTTCGAGGGGCATGAATTGTTAGATGAATTACAGGTTTTGCTTGCGGATACAACAATCCGTTTATGTAAACAGTACATAAGTCAATATCCAGATGTATTGGAAGGTGCACGTGTGCAAGAAGGTAATGAGAGCTTTTATGTAAAGAGATCACCCATAGACAGCATGTTAGATCCTAATAAATCGCTGAAGGATCAGTTTCAGCTGTTACGCATTGTTGATAATGAACGGTATCCTGCTTTCTTTGAGTTGAATGGAAAAACTTACATACTTAAAATAGAAAAATCCGAAGAAAAAATAAGGTAGAAGAAAAAATGGGGTTAAAAATTGGTAATATGGTGATTGCAAGAGATGTCCATCCATTTATTATTGCGGAGATGTCGGGGAACCATAATCAGTCACTGGAGCGTGCTGTTTCAATTGTAGAAGCAGCAGCAGCTGCAGGTGCCCATGCTTTGAAACTTCAAACTTACACGGCTGATACAATTACGCTTGATGTTAAAGAGGGCGATTTTTTTATTAGCGATGAAAACAGCTTATGGAATGGCAAAAGTCTGCATGAACTCTATCAGCAAGCGTATACCCCTTGGGAATGGCATCAGCCGATCATGCAGCGGGCAAATGAGTTAGGCCTGGTCTGCTTTAGTTCACCTTTTGATGAGATAGCTGTTGATTTTCTTGAAGATCTGAATGTGACTGCTTACAAGATTGCCTCGTTTGAGAACACTCATTTGCCATTAATCAGGAAAGTGGCATCGACGGGCAAGCCGATGATTATTTCAACCGGTATGGCATCGGTGGCAGAGGTTCATGAGGCAGTTACTGCTGCGCGAGAGGCGGGCTGCAAGGATTTGGTCTTGCTTAAATGTACAAGTACCTATCCTGCAAGCCCGGAAAACAGCAATGTGTTGACAATTCCTCATATGCGAGAATTGTTTGATTGTGAAGTGGGATTGTCTGACCATACCTTGGGAATTGGTGTATCTATTGCTGCTGTGGCGCATGGCGCAACAGTAATTGAAAAACACTTTACTCTTTCTCGAGTCGATGGCGGAGTGGATAGCGCCTTTTCACTGGAGCCTAATGAGCTAGAGTCTTTAGTGATAGAGGCAGAGCGTGCCTGGCAATCGCTTGGTGGAATTGTTTATGGTGCTACCGGTAGTGAAGAGAATTCAAAAATATTCAGAAGATCACTCTATGTCGCTGAAGATATGATCGCAGGGGAAGCATTTACTAAAGAGAACCTGAAAATAGTTAGACCAGGGATTGGGTTGCCCCCCAAATATTATGAGCAGTTTCTTGGGCGGAAGGTTGGTGTGAATGTGAAGAAGGGTACGGCTGTTAGTTGGGATTTGGTTTTCTAGCCACTCGGATCTATCGCTATTAAGCATGATGCGACGGTGGGGCTGGAGCTGATATATAGGGGAATTGAAAATCAAGAATGGTGTAATTTTGATTGTGATAAAGTATTGCATTCCGGTTTTGTGAAAGTTGATGAATTTTGACATGAATATATCACATTGCATATTCGTAAACGTCCTGAATTATTCACCAAGCTACATCTTGTTGTGCTATCGGAGATATATTGCCCTGAGCTTAGGCAGTCATTTGATGAAATGGCTGATTACGAATAGTTAAACATATTATTGAATATAATGCTAAGGGCTATCCTTCATTTACTTGCACTCGATATAGTGCGTTTGTTACAGAAAAAATAGGCTGGGTAGAAATTAATCAGGCAGTACATTCTAAAGGTGATACCTGAAATGAGAAAGAGTGTTCTTATTGTTGGTTTAGGCCAGATAGGTATGGGTTATGATCTGCACCTTGATCCTGCCTTGCATGTTTGTTCACATGCACGTGCATTTAGCCTGCATCCAGGATTCTACCTGTTAGCTGCAGTTGAACCTGATGAGCAAAAACAGAAAGTTTTTACTCAAACTTATAAATCACCTATATATAGTGATCTTGATACCGCACTTTTGCAGCATCAGCCAGATGTAGTGGTGATTGCTGTGTCTACTCAGTTGCACGCTGATATTTTGTATAAGGTGCTGGATAAATGTAAACCAAAGGTAATATTGTGTGAAAAGCCTTTGTCTTATAATTTTGATGATGCTCGTAAAATGGTTCAATTATGTCAAATCAAGGGGGTAGAGTTATATGTGAACTATATGCGCCGTTCCGATCCTGGCGTCATTAAGGTTAAAAAATTGATTGACTCTGGAGAGTGTCGGGCACCAGTTAAAGGTGTAGCCTGGTATTCTAAAGGTTTTATGCATAATGGATCACATTTTTTTAATTTATTAGAGTATTGGTTAGGTTCAATGAAAGGCTTTAGTTTATTGGAAAGAGGCCGCTTATGGGATAATGTTGACCCTGAGCCTGATGTTCGAGTGGAATTTGATAAAGGTGCCGTGATATTTTTGGCGGCATGGGAAGAGGCTTTTTCTCACTATACGATTGAGCTACTTTCGCTGAGTGGCAGAATTCGGTATGAGCAGCAGGGGGCTTTGATTCAGTGGCAATCTATTAAGGATGATCCTGTGTATAAAGGACATAACGTATTGGCTTTCCGGTCAGAAGAAATTAGTTCAGAAATGGCACGCTCTCAATGGAATGTAGTTAATCAATTAAACCAGGTTATGGAAGGAAAAGATGCGTATCTCTGTACGGGTTCAGAAGCACTTAATACCCTTGAAAGTATGAGTTTGATTATTAAGTAGAGTTAATTATGACAGTAAAAAAGTTAGCATTGTTTGATGGACCTAAAACAATTATTGAGCCATTTAAACGTTATAACCCAATTGGGCAGGAAGAGCTTGAGAGTGTTAAAACTGTAGTTGAAAGCGGTGTATTGTCTCAGTTTTTAGGTTGTTGGGATCCTGATTTTTACGGCGGCCCTAAGGTTCAGGAATTTGAGCGCCAATGTGAAGCATACTTTGGCGTTAAACATGCTATTACGGTTAATTCGTGGACTTCTGGCCTGATCGCAGCTGTTGGCGCTATTGGAATTGAGCCTGGTGATGAAGTGATTGTTAGTCCATGGACTATGTGTGCAAGTGCTACTGCTATTCTTATGTGGAATGCAATTCCCGTATTTGCAGATATTGAGCCAGAGACTTTTTGTATTGATCCCGCCTCAATTGAGGCAAATATAACACCTTATACAAAGGCTATTCTGGCGATAGATATCTTTGGTCACTCTTCTGATATGGATGCGATAATGGATATTGCTGAGCGCCACGGCCTAAAAGTGATTGGTGATACGGCACAGGCCCCAGGTACATTATATAAAGGCCTTAAAACAGGCACATTGGCGAATGTTGGGGGCTATAGCCTTAACTATCACAAACATATTCACACAGGTGAGGGGGGCGTGCTGGTTACAAACGATGATGATATTGCAGAGCGTTTGCAATTGATTCGTAATCATGCAGAAGCTGTGGTGGAAAATAAGGGTGTAAGCAATCTTGCTAATATGTTTGGATATAATTTCCGTTTGGGTGAGATGGAATGTTCCATAGGGATTGAGCAGCTGAAAAAACTTGATAATTTAGTAGCTGGACGTCAGCGCGCTGCCGAACGCTTAACCCGGGGGTTAAATAGACTGGCAGGACTTCGTACGCCTATTGTCAAATCCCAATGTACTCATGCTTATTATATTTATCCACTCGTACTGAATATAAATCAACTTGGAGTATCACGGGATCGTATAATTGAGGCGCTGACAGCTGAGGGTGTAGAGGGTCTGGCTGGAGGTTATATGAACGTACACCTTTTGCCGATGTACCAACAAAAAATTGCTTACGGATCGAAAGGTTTCCCTTGGTCATCTGATGTTTGCAAGCGTGATGTAAATTATAAAAAAGGCATATGCCCAGTTGCTGAAACACTGCATGATACAACGTTTTTGGGTTTTGAAATGTGTGTTAATGAACTATCTGATATTGATGTTGATCTGATTATTCAGGCTTTTTTAAAGGTTTGGTCGAATATAGATATGTTGAAGCATATTGAATGAAGGGTGCTTATCACTTGTCAGGTAGAAACATTATGTTGCAAGGCGATAAAATCAGTCTGCAGCCTGTATGTGATGACGACATATCGGATGAATATGTTAGTTGGCTGAATGATCTCGGAGTAGTTCGTTATAGTAATCAGCGTTTTCTGAAACATAGTAAGGAAAGCTGTTTAGGGTATGTGCAATCTTTTTTGGGTACAGATAATTTATTTCTTTCCGTTAAAGAGAATCAAAGTCGGCGAATAATTGGTTCGATAACAGCTTATTTGAATCGGCATCATGGAACAGCTGATATAGGTTTAATGATAGGTGATCGATCTGTATGGGGGAAGGGCTATGGTTTTGAAGCATGGCAACTGATGATGCAGTATTTATTTGATACGGCAATGATTAGGAAAATCACTGGTGGAACGTTACGAGACAATACCGGTATGATTAAAATAATGGAACGAGCTGGCATGGAGCTTGAAGCCATCAGAAAAGAGCAAGAAATGTTAGATGGAAAGGCAGTTGATATATTGTATTTCGCAAAATTTTCAGATGTATGATTTTAAGAATAAGTTAGTTATTCTATTTTATACTACTGGTGGGGCTGTGATGATTTCAAATTAAGATATCATTGTTTTGTCTGACCGTCAGGTAAATTATATAGCTGATATTTTAATTTAAATAACTGGTTATCAAATAATATTAAGAATTGTAAACGAGCAATATAGGCTGATTATGTCCAGACTTTTATGTATGATATTTTCGTTATTCTCTAAACGTGAAAAGAAAAAGTTGCTAATTATTTTCATGTCTATAATGGTTACTGGTTTATTGGAAGCTACGAGCATATCTTCTGTGATGCCATTTATGGCGGTAGTAGCAAATCCTGATATGGTACATACTAACGTATATATAAATAGTATATTTGTTTATATGGGGTTTTCAAGTACAGATTATTTTCTATTATTTCTAGGGTTTAGTGCGTTGCTAGCATTATTAATAGGAAATGCGTTTACCGCGTTTACGATTTGGATGTTACTTAGATTCTCCAATATGCAAGAACATATTCTCGCCGAAAGATTGTTGAAAAAGTATCTGCACAAGCCTTATATCTATTTTGTAATGAATAATACAAGTGAACTTAGTAAGAATATTATTAGCGAAGTGAATCGCGTTGTGCAAGGTGTTTTAGTGCCGGGTTTACAGGCATTTGCCAGAGTCGTAATTGCAATGTTTATCATTGGGCTGCTATTTATAGTTGATGCGACCCTCGCTTTCTCAGTTACGATTGTTCTTGGTAGCGTATATACTATTTTTTACTATTTAATCAGAAAGAGATTGTATCGAATAGGGAGTGAATTCTCCTCGTCGGCAAGAGATAGATTTATTGCTGCGGGTGAGGCGTTCGGAGGTATAAAAGACATTAAATTACTAGGGAAGGAGAGCGATTTTTTGAGATATTTTGCTGAGCCTTCACATCGAAATGCAGTGTATATGACTGAAAGTCGGATATTTTCGCAACTACCAAAATATGCATTTGAATCAATTGCGTTTGGAGGTATTTTATTAATTGTTATATACCTGTTAACCGTTAAGAAAAATCTGGAATATATGATGCCAATAATGGCCTTGTATGCATTTTCTGGCTATCGTCTTATGAATGCCCTGCATGTAATATTTTCAGGGATTACAGAATGTCGCTACCAATTCCCAGCACTAGAAATATTACATGATGAACTTACTCAAAATGATGCTTGTCCGGCGGCAAATAATTTATCGGAAAGTGCGATAGTTGTAACAGGGAGAATCAAATTACGAGATATAGTTTTCAGGTATCCAAATGTAAAAAATCCGAATATCAATAAGGTATCATTAGATATAAGTGTAAATCAAACTATCGGGATTGTTGGGGCAACTGGTTCGGGTAAAACAACAATAATTGATATAATACTTGGGTTGCTGACACCAGATTCTGGCCAGATTTCTGTTGGAGAGGTGGATATAAATGAAACAAATATTAGAGCATGGCAGGCACAATTGGGTTACGTACCCCAGTCGATTTACCTGACTGATAAAACTATTGCGCAAAATATAGCATTTGGTGTGCCTCTTGAAGAGATAGATATGGCAGATGTTGAAAGAGCCGCAACGGTAGCAAATATACATCGATTTATAGTAGATGAACTCCCTGCCAAATATCAGACGCTAGTCGGGGAAAAGGGTGTCAAACTAAGTGGTGGTCAGAAGCAAAGAATTGGAATTGCGCGTGCTTTGTACCATCATCCTTCTGTACTCGTACTAGATGAGGCAACGAGTGCATTAGATGGAGCTACAGAAAATGTTGTTATGGATGCTATACAGGCTCTTTCTAGTACTATGACAGTTATTATTGTTGCTCATCGTTTATCTACTGTTAAAGAATGTGATTGTATTTATGCGCTTGATAAAGGGCGATTGGTTGCATCAGGCAATTATTCGAAATTAGAGCATGAAAGCAGCTATTTTAAAAGTTTAATTGACGTAAATGATTCCTGTATTAAAGATAAAAATAATCTTTTTAAACAATAGTATAATAATTTGAGATTTCGAATGAATAAGAAAGTAATGATTTATTCGCCATTTTCCGTGTGGGACCCACACTTCGAAACTGAGCTTGAATTCGCAAAAAATTATATTGACAAAGGATACGAAATTATTTTTATAACATGTCAGAAAGAGCTGTCTTCATGCGGGCCTAATCCATATCATTATTTTGAAAAATGTTGGCGATGTAGATCAAGATTCAAGAGCGGCATTAAATGGTTAGGAAGTGATAAGGTAACAATACATGGTATTGATAACCTTTCAGATGCTCAGATAAAAGAAGTTGGTGAAGTCGCAAACAACAATTATAAAAGTATAGATGAGATAAAAGGGATTTATATTGACAATGCTGATATAGGATTGGCAACAATTTCTTCAATTGTAACCATCTTGCATGAACCGTATCCATCAATAATAACTAATAAATCAATTATACGTGATAATATTCAGGTGGCGGCTACCGTTTATTATTCGATTTTGAATCATTTAAAAGACTTATCGCCATCTGTCTTGGTACTGTTTAATGGCAGAATGTCTGCCTTGAGGCCTGCATTGCGTGCAGCGCAGAGATTAAATGTTGATTGTTTTTTACACGAAAGGGCTGGTGTAATAGGGGGGTATACATGCATAAAAAATAGCTATATTCATGATTTGGAAATAACAAAAAAAAGTATTGAGTCGGTATGGAATGATTCTGTTAGTTCAGATGCAAATAAAAAGAACCTTGCATGTGAGTGGTATGAAGAAAGATTAAAATGGGTGCCACAGGCGAGTGTTTCGTTTCAAAAAGGCAAAAAAAAAGGAAAGTTGCCACAACAGTTTAATGATTCAAAAATAAATATTGGCATATTCATTTCATCAGAAGAAGAATTTGTGGCAATAGAGGAATGGAAGAATCCATTTTACAAAGATCAAACTGAAGCGCTATCCAGACTATTACTTGATTTGGAAGGGATTAATAATATTTTCTGTATTTACATTAGAGTCCATCCAAACCTTTCAAAAGTTAATAATTCCCAAACTCGAGGTATATTAGACTTATCAAAAAAATTCCCTTTTGTTAATATTATTCAGGCAGAAGAAAAGGTTGATTCATATGCATTGGTAAAAAATTGCTCTTTAATAATTACATATGGTTCAACTATGGGTATAGAAGCATGTTATTTAGGGAAAATGTCAATTCTTATGGGTAGGGCAGAATATGAAGATCTAAATTGCTGCATAAAACCATCTTCCCATGAAGATCTTATACATATATTGATTGATTATTTGAAAATTAACAGGGTGTCTGAAATAGGTAACCAAAATATCGGTGTGATTAAATATGGTTATTACATGAAAAGAAAAGGTGTGAAATTTAATCATGTTAAGGAGCATAGTTTTCGTAAAGTATCGATGATCAGTGGGGATAAGAACTATTTTATCAGGCCAGGGATTATTATTTTATGTGCTTCTTATTTTATTTTGGGTATAAGAGTATGTTGTAAAAAAATTGGAAGTCTATTTTGAGGGCGGGCTGTTTAGTTATGATGACTTGCGGCTATATTGGTGATGGTGGATATGAAATGTGTAGAAGGAAAGTTATCAGTCTGGATATTAATAATTACATTGTGCTTGATGTAAATGGCGCGTATTTAAGCTGGTTGAATGATTCGGGTGTTATTCGGTTGGTCAACCAGAGGACTTGATGCATGACTGAGCGAATTGCTTGCGATATCTCGCCCTTTTGGGGAGCAGAAAAAACATGTTCATGAGTCTACGTCGGCTGTCCAATGATCGTTTGGTACGCATCTTGAGGACTTCAATGGCTGTTCATTATGGTATGGTTGGTGTCGGCATCATGATAGCTGATAAGTTTGTCTGGTATGGAGGATCTGGATATGAACTTGGAGGTAGTCCAAAAAGCACGAGAAATTGTCGAAGGCCGGCAAATGGATGTTTTATTTTATGCGAAGTTTAATGTTGCCTGATTACCCCCATAACACTGCAGTGGTGTGTCACGATGCTGGGGCAGGAAATATCGTGATTGCCGGTCTCCAGGCCACAGGTCGAAGTGACTGGCATGCGCTTATGCGAGGACCAGCTGAGATGTTGTGGGAAGCCGCTTATCCTGAAATTACTCAATACGATACGATTGATTCGACACTGGATGCGACCGAGTTGCTTATCACAGGCACTGGGTGGGGGAGCGATATAGAACATGAAGCACGGAGGTTGGCACGCATCCGTGGTATTCGATCGGTGGCTGTAATTGACCATTGGGTTAATTACGCTGAGCGTTTTGTAAAGTGCGGTGAAACGGTATGGCCGGATGAGTTCTGGGTAACAGACGATTACGCAATGGAGATTGCAAGAAATACCTTCCATGGTCAGCCTGTGATTCAGATACCTAATTATTATATTGAAACGCAGCTGCGTGATATTGCTAGTGTGAAATTGGCAAGTACACCTGAGCTATTGTATGTTCTGGAGCCGATTCGTAGCGACTGGGCGCGAGGCATACCAGGCGAATTTCAGGCGCTGGACTATTTCGCCAGTCATTTACCGCAGTTGGACCTGCCACCTGAGACTGTAATTCGCCTACGGCCTCATCCTTCGGATGCTCCAGGAAAATATAACATGTGGGTCGCCAGACATTCGGCTCTAAATATTCAAATTGATAATTCGCTCAGTATCACTCAATCTTTGGGTGGAGCCTCATGGGTAGCAGGTTGCGAAACATTTGCACTGGTTCTGGCTCTTATGGCAGGTCGCAAGGTCTTCTGCACATTGCCACCGTGGGCGCCTGCCTGCCGATTGCCGCACAGCGGACTGATTCATATTGGGAAACAAGGACAATATTTATGAAATATTGCATACGATGTCTGCAAACAGACACCCGGCCCAATACTCGTTTCACATCTGAAGGTATTTGTCCTGCATGTGACTACTATGAACGACTTCAATATGTGGATTGGCAGGAGCGCTATGAGATTCTTCAGGACTTACTGGCAAAATTTCCGCGTAAACCGGGGCAGTACTTTGATTGTATTATTGGAGTGAGTGGTGGGAAGGACAGCACGCGTCAAGCACTTTGGGTCAGGGACAAGCTCGGGTTAAGACCATTGCTGGCTTGTCTAAGTTACCCTCCGCAGCAAGTGACGCAGCGCGGCGTAGATAATATATCTAACCTGATCGAGTTGGGATTTGATGTTGTGCTGTCAGCGCCGGCACCAGGTACGTGGCAAATGCTCATGCGTGAATCCTTCGAACAGTTTACTAATTGGGCGCGATCTACCGAACTAGCCCTTTTCAGCTCAGTCCCTCAGTTGGCAATTCGGTATGGTATTCCGCTCATCCTTTGGGGTGAGAATCCAGGTTTGCAGCTGGGCGACCTGAAAACATTAGGGCGTAATGGCCACGATGGTAATAATTTACGTTACATGAATACTCTTGCTGGTGGAGCTTGCGATTGGATGATTAAAGACGGCATGGGTCAGCAAGAGCTCATCCCTTATCAGTATCCCACGCCCGAGGAGTTTGATGAACACAGATTGCAGGTTGTTTATCTTGGCTGGTTTCTTGGGGACTGGTCATTAATCAATAATGGTCTGTATTCTGCTACCAATGGTTTAGAAATTCGCGAAGATACGGTACATAACACAGGAGACCTACATGGCATTACTTCGCTGGATGAAGACTGGGTCACACTTAACCAGATGATCAAGTACTACAAATTTGGATTTGGCCGAGTAACAGATTATGTCAATGAAGAGATACGGCAGGGGCACATGACTCGCGAGCGTGGGATTGATCTGGTTGAGAAATACGATGATGCCTGCGGCGATGAATACATTGAAAGTTTCTGCGCGTATTTAGGAATTTCAGTCAAGCAATTTTGGGAAAAGGTGCACTCTTCAGTTAACCGAGATCTTTTTACGATTGAGCATGATGGCACCATTAATCGAAAATTCAAGGTAGGGATCGGCTTGTGAAGATCATTACGGTTGGAGTTATAGACTACGGTATGGGAAATCATGCTTCTGTTGTCCATAGTCTGCGAGAGATTGGTTTTCGAGTAAGGGTTACAAAGGAAACCGCAGAGCTTGATTTGGTCGATGTGTTAGTGCTACCTGGCGTTGGGGCTTTCCCAGCCGCCATGCGCAAATTGCATGAACGTGGTTTGGTCACATATTTACAGGATCAGGCACGTAGACAACGTTCACTGATTGGGATTTGTCTTGGCATGCAATTATTAGCGAGCGCTTCACATGAGCATGAATATACTGTTGGTCTGGATCTTATCCCAGGCGAGATTGTGCAGTTTGCCAACCATAACGTGCATATTGGCTGGAATACTCTGGAGTGCACACAGCATGACTCTTTTCTGACTTCAATCGATGGTCAGGCATTTTACTTCAACCATTCTTTCTATTACCAAGGCGCAACGGAGTATCAAGTAGCCGTAGCCAGACACACCTCCACATTTGCTGTGGCGATACAACTTGGTAGTGTAGTCGGATTACAATTCCACCCAGAAAAAAGCCAGGCAGCAGGTAAATTGTTACTAAGAAATTTGATTATGGGGCTTGCTCATGCTTAAAAAGAGGCTCATTGGTGTTGTCACTGTAAAAAATGGCTGGGCAGTACAGTCTTTTGGTTACCATCGCTACCTGCCTTTGGGTAAACCAGTGTGTTTGGTGGAGAATCTGGATCGGTGGGGTGCAGACGAGATTCTGGTGCAAGTGATAGATCGGTCTGTAGCTGGAGTTGGACCTGACTATGAGTTGCTGGATAAACTTGCGCTCCTTGGTTTAGGTACACCTTTAATATATGGCGGTGGCATACGCACAGTTGAAGACGGGACTCGAGTGATTCAGAGCGGGGCAGACAGGATTGCCATAGATTCCATTTTGCACGAAGACGAGTCGATGGTAAGTGATTTGAGTGGAGAATTAGGTGCTCAGGCAATCATAGCGTCAATACCGATGGAGATCGGGCCGTCTGGGGCAGAATGGGTTAACTACAAAACCAAGGGCCAGGCGTCTATTGGTAAAGGGTTGGCTGAAGTAATTGTGCAAGGCTTTGTTTCAGAGGTGATGGTGACAGACTGGAAGCATGAAGGCACTCCAAATGCTTTCGACTGTGATTTGATTGATTTATTCCCATTTAAAGAAGTACCGCTGATAGCCTTCGGTGGCATCAGCTCTGTAGAACAGATGAGGGAGTTATTTGCTCGACCCAATATTACGGCTATTTCTGTTGGGAATTTTCTGAGTTACCGCGAGCATGCGATCCAAATATATAAAGAGATGTTGGCAAGTGCTATGCTAAGATCATCAACCTATGCAACTGAATATTCATTACAAGCCAATGTCTGATTCCCAATTGTGTAAGCGCTGTCTTTATTCCACTGACCATCCGCTCGGATTAGTGCTAGATGATGATGGTATTTGTTCGGGCTGTCGAATCCATGAAGAAAAAGATAGTCTTGATTGGATGGTCCGATGGGAAAAGTTAAAAGCGCTGACTGAGTCTTATCGAAATAAAAGCGGGACAAATTATGACTGCATCATTCCTGTAACGGGTGCGCAGGATTCGTATTACACCGTTTACTTGGTAAAAAAGAAACTCGGTCTTAATCCACTGCTTGTAACATATAATAAGTATTTCAATACACCTCTTGGCATTCGTAACCTCGCAAACCTGCGGATTCGATTCAATTGTGATATTTTGTATCAAAATGTAAATCCAATTTCAGTTAAGAAAATTGTGCGAACTACCTTGCGAAAATTTGGCAGTATCTACTGGCCAATTATAGCAGGGCAAACAGTATTTCCTGTGCAGTCAGCAGTCCGATATAAGATTCCACTCATCATATGGGGAGCCCATCAGGGTCTGGAGCAAGTGGGTATGTTTTCTCATGAACATGAAGTCGAGATGACTCGTCGTTATCGAAAAGATCATGACCTGATGGGGTATGAGGCGGATGACTTGCTAACTACCTTTGACACGCTCAGGGAAGAGGATGTTTGGCAGTATCGATACCCCGATGATCGTGATATAAATGCTATTGGCGTTCGCGGGATTTACTTGGGCAACTACGTACGCTGGGATCCAAAGGCTCAGCATGAACAAATGATACTTAATTATGATTATAAGACATCAGCATTTAACCGCACCTTTGATAGTTACGGCTATGTTGATTGCTTTAATTATATGGACTTGCATGATCTCATAAAGCTCTACAAACATGGATACTCGAAGGTTACTGATATAGCTTCACAAGAAATTCGATTCGGACGCATAAAGCGAGAAGATGGACTTGCATTAGTGCGAAAATATGAACAAGCACCGCTAAAATATTTAGATCAGTTTTGCCAGTGGCTTGGAGTGACACCGCTTTCGCTAAAATTTATCCTTGATCAACATCGGAACCGAAAATATTGGGCTGAGATCGAGCCAGGGAGTTGGGAGTTCAAAGGGTGGAGTAGTTTGCAAAATAAACTTCATATGGATCAGTCGACGCAGGTGTCCAATATATTCGAGGTGACTAGCTCGCTTGAATTAGACACAGGGGCTAGCTACATAACTATTGGAAAGGGTTATTCTTAATATTGCCTAATCAGAACGATGTAAATTTTTGTGAATACCTGTAGCTTGACGGATTGCGTAGCTTCTTATTTTATGAACGGAATGGTTTTCTATAGTTCACAGTTATTTTTACTATATTTAGTTATTAAATTATTTATGATTAATTATGAACGCGCCTTTGGATGAACCTTATGCTGGAATTAGAAAGCCGTGCCGATTCGGGAGGCGATAATCTTATGAATATAGCTATCATACCTGCCCGTGGCGGCAGCAAGCGAATCCCGCGTAAGAATATTAAACTCTTTGACGACAAACCAATGATCGCTCATGCCATCTGCACCGCGCAAGCTTCAGGATTATTTGAGCACATCGTCGTATCTACCGATGATGAGGAAATTGCATCCATTGCACGGACGTGGGGTGCGGAGACACCCTTTGTACGCCCAACTGATCTGTCAAATGATCACGCGGCAACCGTACCGGTGATTGCGCATGGGGTTCAAACATGCCTAGCCTTGGAGTGGGTGTTCGAGTATGTGTGTTGCATTTATCCGGGTGTTCCATTTCTTCAGACTGACGATCTGAAGGGGGCGCTTGTCGATCTAATCGATAGCGAAGTGGACTATTGTTTTCCTGTTACGGAATTTCCATCTGCAATTCAGAGAGCGCTCAAACGAGTAGATGGTGGGAAGATGCAGCCGTTTTATCCTCAATACGAAACAACAAGAACACAAGACTTAGAACTAGCCTATCATGATGCAGGCCAATTTTATTGGGGCAAGGCTGAAGCGTGGCTGCAAAATACCAGAATTCATAGTGGGGGTTTCGGCTATGTGATTCCAAACTGGCGTGCGGTTGATATCGATACCCCTGAAGACTGGCTTCGTGCCGAGCTAATGTACAAGGCTTTACATGGCTGAATGTATTGAACGTCAATCAGTATCATAATTATTTAAGCATAAAGGTGTGACATGAACGAACAACAGAATTTTTGGGCAAGTCGTTATGCAGAGGACTATATAAGAAAAAATAGTTCATTTAACAAAGTGTTAGGTGTGGATGGCTGGAATATAATGCTGTCAAAAGCAAAAGGAATTTCTTCTATACTGGAATGCGGATGTAATATTGGTAGAAATATTGGTTTCTTAAATGAGGTTCTGCCCGCAGCAAACAAGTCAATCATTGAAATTAGTAAGCCCGCCTATGATTTTGTAACAAGTCATTTTAACTTGGATAAGACATTTAACGGCGCAATTGTTGAATCAAGTCTTACTGAGAACAGTTTTGATCTAGTGTATACAATGGGAGTGCTTATCCATATCCACCCGAATGATCTCCTCGAAAATATGCAGAAAATGTTTGCCTACTCAGGCAAGTATATTCTTATGGGGGAATACTTTAGCCGGACACCGACAATGATCGAATATCAAGGTGAACAAGACAAACTGTTTAAGAGGGATTTTGGCAAGTTGTTTATTGAGAATTTCGATGTTTCCTTGGTTGATTATGGTTTTTTGTGGGGGCACCTATACGACGATGCTGGATTTGATGATATTACATGGTGGTTTTTTGAAAAGAAATAATCCGTTAAGTTGAACATCAATGTTCTATTTAATATTTATGTACAATGAAAATTGTCTTTCGTACTGAATGTATAAAATCAAATTGGTACGGGCCATTTAATGCGTTGTCTAAACTTAGATAATGGTTTGACGCTACGAGGCGCACACACTTGTTTTGTTGGCCGCCATTTGCCTAAACGTCTAACACAACATACTGACGTGCAAACGGCATTAGTTGGTACAGGTTATTAGCGACAAAAAAGATGAGTCATTGGATGAGCAGGCACATCTTCGCTGCCTGGGTTTTCACCAAGCGCGAGACATGATGGGTGTGGCCTCTCATTGCACAGTAGACACCCCTCGAGTTACAATTGATCCATCAGTAGGTATGCATGAACAATCAGTATTATTCATTCGAATTCAAGGAAGAAGCAATCCAGTAATTAAAGGAATGAGTGCATTAGGAAAAAGATTTATTGGGGTTGATACGAAGCTGGAGCTGATATTTTCGATTTTATTGAAGTGTTATATAATAGAAGCAGGCGACATAGTCATTTTGGCAATGTCAGTTCATAGGCATTTGAAAGTTCTGTAATACAGGTTAAATAAGCGTCTACTATATAGTGGAAAGTCCAATTCTTTTTGGATGTGTCCGTAAATTCATGAGAAGATCAACATTAACATCTGGAGTGTTGTATATGAGACGAATCGGGTATTATTTTTCACGCATCATAGTATTCTACAGTGGTAATTACAAGACGAGTGGCCTGGTTGGTGTGCTAAGGCTTTCACTAGCTCTGGGTCTTTGTGCATTAGGGCCATTATACTCCAGAATAGGATTATCTAGACGTTTTTGTCCTTCCTGTGGTTGGAAAGGGGCGCATTTTTTACCATTTCTGGCTACGGGTTATGTGGGTTTTAATGCAAGATGTCCATCTTGTCAATGTCATCCCAGACATCGAGCGCACCAACTATTTTACGAAAAACATATGCAGTTAATGGAGAAAGAAGGAAGGTTGTTATACTTTGCTCCTGAAAGTAATGTTGATAATTTAAGGAAAAATAAAAAACTTGATGTAAAGACGTCAAACTACAAGGAGGATACGGCTGATTATGATATTGATATTATGCATATTCCTTTTGATGATAACACCTGGGACTATATTATATGTCACCGGGTTATAGAGCATATACCAGATGATAGACTGGGAATGCGAGAGATATACAGGATATTAAAGCCGTCAGGTATATTAATCTTGTCAGTTCCTATTGATGATTCGATTAAGGAAACAATAGACTATGGTAAGCCCAATCCCTTAGAAAATGACCATTATTATTATTATGCTATGGACTTTGAAGAACGGATACCTGAGCAATTTAAAGTGACCAAATATTCTTTCTCTGATCTCTTTTCTAAAAAAGAATTCGATGAAATGTCATTAGTAGATGATTATTTATTTATATGCGAAAAAATATAATTCAATAGTTAAATAGCATGTTTTATAATGGTTGCGTTTAAAATGGATTCAAGTTTAATTGCCTGATCTCTCCAGGTAGGGATGCTGATTTCAGGTTGTTGAGGATATTTAAGTTGATGTGTTGCCATTAAAATAAAATCAGCCAGGTCGTCAACCTGGTAGAGACAATACGGATATTTTATTAATAATGCCTGCGTAGCATCGACAGCAGATGCGATAAACGGCGTTTGACAAGCCATGAACTCATAGATTTTTTGTGGAAAACAATATTTTCCAAAATCAGTGTCCCGATTACAAACGACTGCTAAATCAAGTGAGTTTATAAGATAAGGTATCTTGTCGTATGAAAGGTTATTCAGATAGTGTACTCTTTCGCCGGTTGGTAATTTCACATTCCTACCAATAGGGCCTGCAATAAGCAAATGGAGGTTTTTGTATTTAGAGGAAAGCTGTTCATAACCTTTAAATAATATATCGATTCCTCGTTCGTGATTTAGTGCGCCCGCGGTACCTATGTAGCGAGCATCTACTGGCAGGCTAAGATGTTCTCGACAATATTTTTCCCCCATTGGTCGGAACATGCCTGACGGTATCGCATTTTCTATTACGGCTACATACCCATTTGGCGTGTAATTGTTATTAATGTATTCAGCTAGTGAGTGGCTGACGCAGGTAATAGCTTCTGTATTTTTTATTGCTCTCTTGAATAACGGCAGTATACCGGGGATGCGAGTGAGGCCGTAGCTTTCAAAATTATCATAAAGATCAGCTATACAAGGTATTCCTGTTTTTTTAGATAAGTTATACCCAATGATGGCATGTAGACTATCAGAACAAGCCCATATAATATCAGCGTTAAAAGACTTGATAGTTGATTGTAGTTTATGTAGGTGTCTAGTGATTCTAGGCATAAAACATGTTGTTAGATTATAGGAATGCCACTGAATTCTATAGTGTTTTTCTTGATGGTCTATCAAAATTCCTTCATCTCTTTTTCTGTAACTTAACGTGATACCAATAACATCGTGCCCTAGCTTGCTGAGTTCTTTTGCAATTTCGTAAAAGCGGCCATAACGATCATCAATAAGATCCTTGCTCATGTACTGTCGTTTTGTAAGTATTACTATTCGCATGTTTAAATGATGTTTATCGTAAATTATAGTTTTAGTGGGTATGGTAAGAGTAGATTAATGTTCTTCATGTGTCCGTGTATTTTTCAAGATGTTGCAATATGATCTCAGTCGGAGATTCATCGAAATGTGTTTCATCACTACGATAATGGTCTAGATTTTCAAGAAAATCTCTTAATGTGTTTTCATTGTAATTACAGATTATGGTGTTAGTGTTTAGGCCTTCTTGCCTCTCAGTCGTTTTTCTCATAAGCAGGGTTGGTATGCCCATATATGACAGTTCTTCCTGATTGCTTCCGCCATCCGTTATCATAAAGCTACATGCTGAGACGAGTTTGATAAATTCGAAATAACCGGTTCTATCCTTAAGTATAATGTTAGGACTGCTTAGTTCAGATATCAGGCCTGTTTTTTCCAGTCTTTTTTTAGTCGCAGGATGAAGTATAAAAACCAAAGTGTAATGTTCTGATGCAATTTTAAGTAGTTTTATGATTTTATTTAATGTTTTTTTTCGAAATAAATTTTCAAAACGATGCAATGAACATACGGCATATTTTTTCACTTCATCATGGTTGTCTTTACTATCATTTGCCTGTAGCGCAAATTTCAGTGAATCAAGCAAGGTATTATTTTTAGTGTTGATACGTTCAATATTATGGTAATTTTTTAGATTATTGTAGGCCCATTCTCCAGGACAGAATGCGATATCAGTAAGGCGGAACGTGGCAAGTCGGTTAAGTTCTTCTGGGAATGGATTAAATATATTATATGATCGCAGGCCAGACTCAATGTGTGCAACCTTGGTATGAGAACGTCTGCCCATTACTGCGCCAAGTATGGTAGAAAAAGTATCGCCATGCACAAGAATAATATCATGGCCAGTTTGAGATTTTTTTATATGTTTATGTGATTTAAATAATGTATGCCATAACAGCTTTGTTAGCCATCTGGCAGCTTCGAAAATTGAATTTACTTCATTGCTAATGATGATAGGATGCCATGGCGTTTGTATTGAAAAGTCATCGCATAATGATTGCATGCTTTCTTTATGTTGACCCGTTAGAAGTAGTCTAAGTGGCCAGTTACGTTGTTCAATGGCTCTTATTATGGGAGCCATTTTCACAAGCTGTGCGCGTGTTCCTATAATGCATGTAATCACTTTTTCGTCACTTCTCGTCCTGCTCAACACCTTTGTAATGTAGAGATGAAATTTGTTCGGAGATAATACCGATTAGAAATGTCATGAGTGAAGCAATAAAGAGTAATGCACTCATGTTGGTAAAGCGGCCTGTAAGTGTATATGTATAGACGTAGTAAAGTATTCCTGTGAGAAAAAAAGCGGCGCTGATCGGCAAGAATAATCTCATTGGTGAAAATAATGCACCAATTTTTAGAATTATAATGAAAAACCGTGTGCCGTCGTGTAGATGTCTTATTTTACTTTTGCCACTTCTGCTGGCAGCTATTATAGGTACATAGGCAACGGGAAATCCTGATCTGAAAAATGCCATCGTACTAGTAGTTGGGTATGAAAACCCATTTGGGAGTAAATACAGGAATTTTCGAAACTTGGAAGTACGCGCAGCCCTAAAGCCGGAGGTAAGATCTTCTATTTTGTAACCGGTCATCATAGATGCCAGTTTGTTATAAAACGTATTCGCTGCCCTGCGCACTAATGAGGCCTGTGATGAGGCAGACCTAGCACCTACAACCATATCATAACCTTTTTCAAGTTTTTCGAGTAATTTAGGTATGTCATGCGGATCATGCTGGCCATCTGAGTCCATAAAAATAATATAGTCACGGGTAGCATTACGAGCACCTGTTTTAATGCTGGCACCATTCCCTAGATTGCGAGGGTGTCTAATGATATTCACTGGAAAGGCCTTGGCAACATCATTGGAGTCATCAGTTGAGCAATCATCTACTATAATTATTTCTGCCTTGTCAAAGGATTTACATAATATGGGCAAAAAAAGTAATAAATTCTCCGACTCATTGTAGCAGGGTATTATGATGCTTATTTCTGTGTGTGCAATCATGTTTTTTATGCGGCCTTTGGAGTATGCAGTTTGCTGAGTAGTATATAAATAGTATGCGATTTTATGGCATAAGTGCAACATCATATACATTTTGGATATGGGATGTATATAAGGTCATTGTATATATCAATATGGACGAAAGATAGCGGCCTGTTACGGTTATAAAATAAGGCCGTTCGTTATGGATATTAGTGAGCTGGTTGATAGTTTGCCAGGTGAATGCCAATGAAATACATTATTTTGATGTATTGCCCTGCTTTTCTTTAAGTATCAATCTTTTCAAGTTGCTGATATCTCTCTTCCTGACATTTTTTAATAAAGGATTCTGTGCCCTGTTATCCATGTCTTCTGCCAGCTGTAAATATGTCAATGCATCATCATAGAGTCCAGCGCTACTGAGCCAAATAGCCTGTTGTAATGGTATGTCGATAACCCCCTGGTATTTGTGAGATATATCAAGTGATTCCATTGCTGGTGATAGCATATGTTTGTCTGCGTATATTAGTCCTTTCCAGTAGTATAGGGCATGCATATTAGAGTCTGAACCAAAGGATTTGTTTTTGATAAGGGCCTCTATGATGTTTAAAAGTAAGTCTGCAGTTAATTCATCACAAGTTTTTCTACTGAACTGTTCATATAAATTTAATAGTGTAGGGATGGTTGCGTGGCTGTATTTTTTGTCGGGCAAGGTAAGGATGGCATCGTTAATCTGTTTACGTGTTAACGTTTTTGTATTGCAATCTAACTGGATTAACTGTAACTGCAGGGCAGCTTCATCTGGGTATTTAGTGTAGATATCAGCCATAACCTCACGGGCTTTTTTGTAGTCACCCAGCATAACTGCAACGGCGCTGGCAGATTGTTGTGCCCTTATTGAATAAGGGTTCTCGGCTGCCCAAACTTTTGCAATTAATATGTGATTGCCCCAGACCTTATTATTATTAAATGTAATAAAAGAGGTGACAGCAATAAATATGAGCACAGGAAATGTGGCATATAAGGTATGTTTTTTAGGCAGTGAGGACAGAGAAGAAATTAATATAATTGGACCCAGGATTGCGAGATAGTTTCTATGCTCAAAATAGAGTTCAAGCGGTACGATGGTAGATTCCAATACGTGACCAGAGAAAAACCATAGTATTGCAAAACTTATTATTTTGAATTTATTTCTTATCAGAAACCCGGTAACAACCAGTGTTGTGATTGTGATGACAGATAGAATTGTCTGGGGTGGAGATAATAAACCGCTTGATTTGATGTAATCATCATAAAACAGGCCAGTTCCCCCGCTCCTTGGTATAAATATTTTATAAAGGTAATCACATAGTATTCTGGTTTCGGAGAGAACTCTTTCATATAAAGTAAAGGAGCGACCAGCATGTCCATTGTAGAAATCAGGGAATCTCACAATAAATGCAGCAAGTAATATTAGGCATGGAATGGTTATAAAAAGGCGTTTCCATAATTGGTAGCTTGCTGGGGCATCTGTATTTTGCAGAAGGCTGTATTCAATTGTTCCAATAAATAATACAATGAGGATGCCAGTTTCTTTGCTGAATGCTGCCGTTAAACCAAAAAAAATCATGCCGGATGACATAATCCAGTATGCCTTTTTAACATTCCTTAATTGGCTCAGTAAATATCGGCCATGTAAAAAGCAAACAATACCCGCGAGTGTAAATAGCGTGCTTAATTGGGTCATTCTCTGTATGACATATAATACAGTGGATGTTTGCATGGGATGTATTAACCAAATAGTGGTGGCTATACCTGCAAATAAAAAGCGTTGTTTTATTATTGTGCTGTTGAACCGGGATAGTTGCAGGCAGGCTATAAAAATTAATACGCCATTTAACATGTGGATAAGCATGTTAGTGTATTTAAATGACCAGGGGTAGCTTGGCCAGGTATTATCATTAATCATGAAGCTTAGTAAGCTGATTGGCCGCCCTAATGGGCCAGCATTGCCCGTTAAAATAAATTGGTAAATTCTGTTAAAAGTATTATGTTTATCAAGCTGCATCAGGCTTTGAAAGTTAACTATGTCATCAAAAAGAAATGGACCACCAAGGCCTGGCCAGTAAAGCAAGACCGTGAAGAGTAGTGGGAGGTATAAAAAGGTACTGACGTTGAGTATTTGGTTTCGGTTGGAATGATTGTTTTTTAAGGCCATTACATGCGGATGCTTTTCTGTTGCTTGTTGTGGAAATTTAATTAAGTTTTTGAGCCGGAAATTTAGGTCTTAAAAGGTTTCTTATGAGTTGTAGACTATATATTTGTGATGAGTCGAAACCATCCCTACGGGCGGCATGTAGATGGTCTCCAGCGATCAATCAGGTTGCCGAGTGATTTGCATTCCCATCTGATGCTTCCGCCAAGAGCGCTGCCTTTTAAAATCATTGTTGAGTTGGCGCTGACCTTGGTATTGTAAGTAATAACTATTTGAGACTGGTTTATCTGTATGCTTCTTACTGCATTGCCATTAATGCTGGCGGGATTGGCAGGTAAGCCTGCGCTGGCATTATTTGAAGGCCATGAACCAGCTGATGCGAAATATTCAGCGACGCTGGTTTTTAAGCTGTCCGCCATACTAATGCCTTCTGCGACATGTGTTCTTTTCGTATAGTCCTGGTAGGCTGGTATCGCAATGGCGGCTAAGATGCCAATGATCGCTACGACAATCATTAGTTCTATCAGTGTAAAGCCGTGATGTGATTTTATATGAGTCATTGCTATATCCGTTTTAAAAAATAAAAAACACTAAAAAGGTAACGGTAGTTTATTGGCTAAAAAAGCCCGGACTGGCAAGGCAAGTCCGGGCGTAGTTAATATGTAATTAACGGCAGTTAGAAGGCTTCCATTTATCTAGCAGAGAGGCGGTGCCACCTGTGCAGTCCCATGTAATAGATCCACCAAGTGCAGATCCTTTTAGGATGATGGTTCCAGCAGGGACAACTTTGGTACCGTATGTAATGGTAATTTGTGATTGGTTAACAGATACTGATCTTACGGCGTTACCAGAAATACTGGCAGCATTTACTGGTAAGCCAGCGCTTGCGTTACCGAGTGGCCAAGCACCATTGGAGGCAAAAAATTCAGAAACCCCTGCTTTTGCACCACCTGCCAAGGTCAGGCCTTCAGACACGTGTGAACGTTTGGTGTAATCCTGGTAGGCTGGAATGGCGATTGCTGCGAGAATACCGATGATCGCAACAACGATCATGAGTTCGATAAGGGTAAAACCTTGCTGTACTTTCTTCATGTTTAGCTCCTGAAGTAAATTCATATAAAATTTAAGTTATTCAACGTTGTGTAACTATAAAATGACTTCGTCTGCATTAATTGATATTCATATCGGATTAGTTGCATGCATATCCAAAAATACTGTTCAATGATGACTAGTTGTTTGTATGAAGCAGGTTACATGCCAAGGTGGTTTATACGTGTTTATAATTTGGAGATATAAATTATATTTTAATAAAAAACAATGAGTTGTAATAGTTTTATCCGTGGTCTTAGTGGGTGTTTTTATAACTAAATTTGTGAAATAGCGAATAATTTAAAATAAACATGACATTAATTGTCATATTGTGACACTTTAGGTCACTCCATGAGGGCTATTCAATCTATATTCAGTTTTTTTAAGCGATAACGTAAAGCTCGAAAACTGATACCAAGTAGTTTGGCGGCGGCAGTTTTATTGTATCTGGTTTTTTCCAGGGCCTTTATGATGACATCCTTTTCCTGATTTTCGAGAAGATCATCCAGTAGTGGGGTTTCGATATGCTCAGGCGAGCTTCCTTCTTCTGGTAGGTTCAGGTCGTTTGCGTGAATGGTTGAGCCTTCGCAGAGTGTGGTGGCACGTTCGAGTATATTTTCAAGCTCGCGCACATTGCCGGGAAATGAATAGTGCTGAAGGGCGCTGATTGCATCTTCGCTGATTTCAGGTATGTCTATTTTGTGTGTATTGGCAATTTTCCCCAGTGTGAATTCTGCTAATAGCTTGATGTCTTCCAGGCGATTTCTTAGTGGGGGGACATCCAGTTGAATGACGTTGATTCTATAGTATAAGTCTTGGCGAAAGTGTCCGTCGCTAACCAGTTGTTCAAGATTTTTGTGTGTTGCGCTGAGTATCCGGACATCGATGGATATTTCAGTGTCAACGCCGACAGGTCGAACGGCCTTTTCCTGGATGGCACGCAGTAACTTAACCTGCATGGCTATGGGTAGTTCTGCGATCTCGTCAAGAAACAATGTTCCGCCATTGGCTGCTTGAAACAATCCTTTTTTGTCACTGATAGCGCCAGTGAAGCTGCCTTTTTTATGACCGAAAAATTCACTTTCCATTAGCTCTGAAGGTATGGCGCCACAGTTAACGGGTACAAAAGGATGGTCTGATCGAGGTCCTTTATTATGAATCAGACGGGCAACCAGCTCCTTACCGGTGCCAGATTCTCCGCTGATGTAAACCGGAGCCTGACTGCGAGCAAGTTTGGCAATGGTGCCGCGTATTTTTTGCATTGCCTCTGAGTCACCCAGTAATTCATACCGGCTGCGTAATTTTTTCCCGGTGTGCTCAATGGACAGTTTAAGTGCAGCTTCAACAAGTTTGCGCAATATGGTCAGCTCGACGGGTTTGGAAACAAAATCAAATGCTCCAGCTTTCAGGGCCTGAACCGCCAGTTCCATATTGCCGTAAGCTGTTATTACGGCTACAGGCAGGTTGGGTAATTCTTTTTGTATCCATTCAACCAGTTCAATGCCATTGCCATCGGGTAGACGCATATCAGTCAGGCATAAATCATAACTATGTTGTTTTAATAACTGATGGGCTTCGGCCAGATCTGCGGCAGCCATGGTTTCGATACCCATTCTGTTTAATGTGAGTTCGAGTAACTCGCGGATATCGGGTTCGTCATCAATGATCAGTGCATGTTTTACGGTCATTGTTTTATTCGTCTTGGGTCATAGAATGATATTCGGAAGCAGCTGCCGCCTGTTGGGATAACATGATAGCTGATACGTGCCTTGTTGCATTCACACATTTCTTTAGTGATGTAGAGTCCAAGCCCGGTTCCCTCGCTATCGGTTGTAAAAAAAGGTTCGAAGATCTGGTCAACAAATTCATGTGAAACCCCGTTACCTTGATCAATAATATCAAGAAATGGTCCTCTGGACTCATCTGTGATGCCGCCCCTGAGGGTGATATTGATTGGATCTCCAGGGTTGTGTCCATATTTCATGGCATTTTTACATAAATTCCACAGGATTTGTTGTAGATGGCTGGCATCCATCTGGATCATGGTGTTTTCAGGATGAATATCAATCGTAATTTGCTCGGGGATGAGTTTTTCAGTCGTGCAAAAATCAGTAATGAAATCTTTTGTCCAAACTTTGAGTTCAATGATTTTGGGTTTAGGATTTTCGCGGCGAGATAATTGCAGAATATTTTCGACAATGGTGTTCATGCGTACAGAATGGTTCTGGATAATCTCGGATAGTCGATGGTCTGGACCGTCTGTCAGAGCGGGAGACTCTTGTAATAGTTGCGCGGCATGACTGATAGCCCCCAAGGGATTGCGAATTTCATGAGCGATACTGGCAGTGAGCCGTCCAAGCGAGGCCAGTTTCATTTGCTGTAATTGTTGTGTGACCTGGGTTGAGTCTTCGAGTGTAATCATGGTGCCATTATGGCTGCTTCTGCCCAATGGGGTAAATTTGGGTAGAATGTCAGCAGAATCACTATGAGGTCGAAAAGGTTTTATCTCGACTTCCGGGTTATTTTTCCAGTCTACGAGTAGTTGGTATATTTCTGGTGAAATAGATGCCAGCGCTTGATTGTCCTTGAGTGCGGGCATGCCGAGAAAGTACCATGCCGATTCGTTCACCAGACGCGTAATCATGTCTTCATCGACAACAATAATACCGGCGTCTATGTTTTGAATAATGTGCTCATTAACCTGCTCCATGTTGGCCAGGTCCAGGCCACGTTGTGCGGCCAGTGCCTCGCTTGAGCGTATGCGTGAAGCAAGCACATGAGAGAGTAGTGCAGTGGTGAAAAAAGTAGCACCCAGTATACCAGCCTGTGCATAGGCTGTAGTTTCAAAACTATTGGTGATCTGTGCGTATAACTGCTCTGAAAGTATAGCAATGGATGCGATGGCGGCATAAAGCAGTGCCAGCCTTCCTGCCATGATAATGCTACTTCCCGCAATGGTGATAACCAGTAGTATCCCCAGTCCGGTTGTCAGGCCACCACTACTATGCATGAGCAGCGTCAGCGCGATGATGTCGACAATGATTTGAATATTCGTTTGTGTTGTAAACGCAATACGTTGTCGGGTTATGGTGTAAAGGCTAAGCAGGCTAAACACCAGGTAAAAACAGACGGTGCCAAGAAACAGGTTGTAATCATGAGAGCCGAGCAAGCGTGGGCTGCCGGATATAAACAAAATAAGAAACAGACTGGAAAGTGCAATCCGGTAGAAATTAAAATAGCGTAGGGCTTTCCAGTCAGTGGGTGACTGATGTGGGATTGTGGAACGTTTTAAAAGATTCCAGCCAGGTAAATGCATTAAGCTAGATCCTCAATATATAAAATCTGATGTGGTGCGCAGATGATCCTAACCTTGGTGTTGTTTGCGATGCTCATCAGAACAGTAAAATTTATCTTCATGCCTTACTGCTTCCGTTTGAGGAATATGAAGCCCGCAATGTTCACAGCGCACCATTGCGGTAGTCTGCTTGACGTTATTGGTCTTCGTGTTTTTTCTGGATGAGATCAGGTGTCTCAGTATCCAGTATCCCAGCCCCAGGGCAATTATCAGTAATAAAAAGCGCATAACCAATCAATCTTTAATAAAATTATTGCATAGTGTGAGTTTTTATACTTGAAACTGCAAGTGATTGGCTGCAAATAGTCTTGTTTTATAACAAATTTTTGCCTACAGTCGGATTTTGTACCACAATAGGCAGAATAACGAAGTCAACCCAGAGTACATTTAAATGAATTTACACGAATATCAGTCCAAGAAATTGTTTGCTGATTATGGTATTGCTGTTCCAGATGGACGTGCCGCACGGTCAGTTGATGAGGCTGCTGGTCTGGCTAAGGAGTTGGGGGGCGAGCGTTGGGTTGTTAAGGCACAGGTGTATGCCGGTGGTCGAGGTAAGGGCGGCGGGGTCAAATTATGTGAAAGCATTGATCAGGTTAAAGCTGCTTCAGATGACATGCTGGGCCGTTTTCTCGTCACGCCGCAAACTGATGGCAAGGGTTTGCCAGTCAATGTACTACTGATTGAGCAGGCATCGGATATACAGCGAGAGCTTTACCTGGGTGCGCTGGTTGATCGTAACAGTGAGCGCGTGGTGTTTATGGCCTCGACTGAGGGCGGCATGAATATCGAAGAGGTTGCGGCGACACGGCCTGAAAAAATACTCAAAGTCATCGTTGATCCTGCTGCCGGTCTGCAGGCTTATCAATGTCGGCAGGTGGCTTTTGGTTTGCAACTACAAGGTCAGCAGATACGCAAATTTACGGCTATCATGATGTCACTGTATCGTTTGTTTTTGGATAAGGATATTAGCCTGATTGAAATTAATCCACTTATTGTCACGGGTACTGATCAACTCCTGGCGCTCGATGCGAAAATCAATCTTGATGACAATGCCTTGTATCGACAAAATGATCTGGCTGATCTACATGATGAGTCGCAGGAAGATGAGAAAGAGCAGCAGGCCAGCAAACACGACCTGAACTACATAACCCTCGATGGCAGTATCGGCTGCATGGTTAATGGCGCAGGTCTGGCCATGGCGACCATGGACCTGATCAAATTACATGGCGGCGAACCCGCTAACTTTCTGGATGTTGGTGGCGGGGTCACGGCAGACAGGGTTGCCGAGGCGTTCAAGATTATTTTGTCTGATGACAACGTTAAGGCCATACTGGTGAATATTTTTGGTGGCATTGTCAGGTGTGATCTTATTGCAGAAGGTATCATTGCTGCAGTGCGCGAGGTCGGAGCCAATGTGCCCGTTGTCGTACGCTTACAGGGTACCAATGTAGAGCAAGGCAGGGCATTACTGGAAAACAGTGAGTTTGATATTGCCAGCGCTGCTGATCTAACCGAAGCGGCTAAAAAAGTGGTCGCTGTATCCAAAGCATCATAGCGGAATCATATGAGTATTTTAATAGATAAAAACACAAAGGTTATTTGTCAGGGGTTTACCGGTAAACAGGGGTCGTTTCATTCGGAACAGGCCATGATTTATGGTACCAATATGGTTGGTGGTGTCACACCGGGTAAAGGTGGTCAGCGTCATCTTGATCTGCCCGTATTTGATACGGTTGCTGATGCCGTGACAGAAACAGGTGCTGATGCAACCATGATTTATGTACCTGCCCCCTTTGCTATGGATGCAATTCTTGAAGCCGCTGATGCTGGTATCAAGGTTATCGCCTGCATAACAGAAGGCATCCCGGTGCAAGACATGCTTAAGGTCAAGGCAGCACTTAAACATTATGATGCAAGATTAATTGGGCCAAACTGTCCGGGTTTGATTACACCAGGGGCATGTAAAATAGGCATCATGCCTGGCAGTATTCACCTGCCGGGGAAAATTGGTATTGTGTCGCGCTCAGGTACGTTGACCTATGAAGCCGTACATCAAACAACTGAAGCCGGTTTAGGGCAAAGTACCTGTGTTGGTATCGGTGGCGACCCGATCCATGGCATGGATTTTATTGATTGCCTGGCGTTGTTCGAAGCCGATGATCAAACCAAAGGCATGGTCATGGTCGGTGAAATTGGTGGCACAGACGAAGAGGCTGCAGCTGAGTACATTCATTCTAATGTCAGCAAGCCAGTCGTGGCTTATATTGCTGGTGTAACAGCACCTCCCGGCAAACGCATGGGACATGCAGGTGCCATTATTTCAGGTGGTAAGGGTACGGCAGAAGAAAAATTTTCGGCACTCGAAAAGGCCGGTGTTGCAACGGTGCGTTCACCAGCAGAAATCGGAAATAGCATGCAGGCTTTACTGAGCGATTAAACTAACCTGATGAAAAAAGAACATTCCCTGCGTGTGGCACTGGCACAAGTCAACCTGTTGGTTGGCGATATCGAATCAAATACCCAACTGGTTGTCGATTACCTGCGTAAAGCCGAGCAGGCAAATGTTGACCTGCTTGTATTTCCAGAGCTGACTTTGACAGGTTATCCGCCTGAGGATCTTCTACTAAGGGCCGGTTTATATCAACGTGTTGAAAACGCATTACAGAGCTTATGTGATGCGGTAACGGATACCGTGATTATTGTCGGTTATCCACAACAGTCTGATGACAAGAGTTACAACATGGCCGGCGTGATTAGCCATGGAGCAATAGTGGCAGAATATCGAAAGCAATGTTTACCAAACTACAGTGTATTTGATGAAAAGCGATATTTCGATCCAGGAAACTCGGCATGTGTTGTTGATATTCATGGCATCAAAGTTGGTGTGACCATATGTGAGGATGCCTGGCAGCATGAGCCGATGCAGCAAGCAGTAAATGCGGGTGCACAAATGTTGGTCAATCTTAATGCCTCTCCATTTAATATATACAAGGGTCGAGAACGAGAGGAAACCATACAGAATCGTGTAAAGGAAAACGAAGTCCCTGTTGTTTACGTCAATCTTGTCGGTGGGCAGGATGAGCTGGTGTTTGATGGCGAATCGTTTGTCATGGATCGTTTTGGTGAAATTCAACAGCGTTCACCGGCGTTCAATGAAATCATGCATGTTGTTGATTGTCATCGGAACGGCAATCAGATTGATGTTCAATCTTGCGAGTGTGCTCCGGTTTTGTCTGCTGACGAAAGCGCGTACCAGGCACTCGTTATGGGTGTGCGTGATTACATTAATAAAAATGGTTTCAATGGCGCAGTGATTGGATTATCTGGTGGTATCGATTCTGCGTTAACGTTGGCTATTGCCGTTGACGCCCTTGGTGCCGAACGTGTCGAAGCTGTTTCAATGCCATCCAGATATACGGCTGATATGAGTATTGAAGATGCACAAACGCAGGCCGAAACAATGAGGGTGAATTTTCAGGTGATTGAAATTGAACCGGTATTTAATGCTTTTCTGGATAGTCTCAGTGATGAATTCAAAGGTCTGCCGGTTGATACGACTGAAGAAAATATTCAGGCGCGTTGTCGTGGTGTCATACTCATGGCGATATCCAATAAAAAAGGCAAAATGGTCCTGACAACTGGAAACAAGAGTGAAATGGCTGTGGGTTATGCAACGCTTTATGGCGATATGGCAGGTGGTTTTTGTGTACTCAAGGATGTGCCCAAGACATTGGTGTATCGATTATCACGGTTTCGTAACAAGGATGGCATTGTCATTCCTGAGCGTGTAATAGAGCGGCCACCCTCTGCAGAACTGGCACCGGATCAGAAAGATGAAGATAGCCTTCCAGGGTACGATGAACTTGATATTATTCTGCAACGTTACGTCGAACAGGATCAATGTGTCGAAGATATCATCGCAGCAGGTTTTGATGCAGACATAGTGCGGCAAGTAGTCGGCATGGTAGACCGGAATGAATACAAACGCCGTCAGGCGCCACCAGGCGTCAAAATAACCCATCGGGCCTTTGGGCGTGATAGACGTTACCCGATTACCTCAGGGTTTGGTCGTTATGCCCTCAATCAGGGCAAAAAAGATGCTTAAGTCTTCCAAACCACCAGTGGTTGCGGTATCTTGTGATAATTGATCGGTATGAAATACTAGCTGCCAGGAGGAATAATAAAAAATGAAAAAAGTCGAAGCCATCATAAAACCGTTTAAACTGGATGACGTCCGTGAATCTTTGTCTGAAATCGGCATCACCGGTATGACAGCGACTGAAGTTAAAGGCTTCGGGCGTCAGAAAGGGCACACAGAGCTCTATCGAGGCGCTGAATATGTCGTTGATTTTCTTCCAAAAGTAAAAATAGAAATCGTTATTGCTGAAGATCAGCTGGATCGCTGTTTGGAAGTAATAACTGAAGCTGCACGTACCGGGAAGATCGGTGATGGCAAAATTTTTGTAAGCGCAGTTGAAAAAATTATTCGCATTCGAACTGGTGAAGTTGATAATGATGCAATCTAGATCAATATAGTTAGCCAGGCCATAAAAAAACCTGACTCATTGAGCCAGGTTTTTTATGGTCTGGAGGCTAGCGTATGGCCTAGGGCAATTATTATTGATTTACCATCGCAACCAGGATCAGAACGGGTTCCACCAGGATTTTTTGGATTGTTGTTTAGTGAAATCCGGATAGGACGACTGCAATACACGTCGGGCATCTGTTGCCAATTTTGTTAAACCTAGTTTGTCGTATGCCTGTGCCATTATTTTAAGTGCCGCAGGCATAGCCAATGATTGATCGAAATTCTCAACAACATATTTACAACGATTCACAGCCGCGACATAAGCTCCACGTTTCATATAGTAACGTGCAACATGTACTTCGTGTTGGGCCAGGCTATTTCTGAGGAAAAGTGCGCGTAAACGTGCATCAGGAGCATATTTGCTTTTCGGGAATTTTTTGACCAGAGTGGAAAATTCTTCAAATGCCCGCCTACTGGATGCCGGATCACGTGATGATGTGTCTTGTTGGAATATGCGGCCAAGAAAACCAACGTTACGGCTAAAATAAATCAGGCCTTTTAAATAGTAGGCATAGTCGACATGAGGATGATTCGGATGAAGTTTGATGAATCGGTCCGCTGCAGCAATGGCTGATTCGGGCTCATCAAATTTAAAATAGGCATAGGCAATTTCTATTTGTCCCTGTTGGGCGTAACGACCAAATGGATAGCGGGATTCCAGGGTTTCATAGAACCCGATGGCATTTTCATAATCACCTGAATTAAGTGAATTTTTTGCCTCGGTGTAAAATTTTCGTGCTGTCCAGTTTTTTGTGTCATCATCTGGGGCAGGCAGAAATGAGCAGCCGTGTAACAGCAGGCTGAAAAGTGTGATAATTAAAATGGTCATGATTCGCATAGGATCGTAAGGTTACTGTAGAGCAGGCAATAGGTAAAGTGTCGGAAGTGTAAAAAATACATTAATATGCTTTTTTCATGAAATGAATGTCATTTAGTAATATCTTAAGGGGTTTTTTGTCTTGATATTAGTGGATAATGTGGATTGTTATTTATCTAACTAACTGATTATATTGTATAATGCTTTAACATAGTCGAGAAAAACGAATAATATGCAGCGAATTCAATTAAAAGCCCAAATTCCTGAAGAAATGTCTAATTTGCGTGTTGATCAGGCAGTTGCCAGGTTGTTTCCTGATTACTCACGTGCACGCCTGCAATTATGGATCAAAAGTGGCGAAATTTTGCTGGATGGTAAGCAGTATAAACCCAAAGACCGTGTGTTGGGTGGTGAGTCAGTATCTATTGATGCCCATCTGGAAGAGCAGAATCAGACGAGTGAAGCAGAAGACATTGATCTCGATATTATCTATGAAGATGAGTCGTTGTTGATTCTGAATAAACCTGTGAACCTGGTGGTTCACCCAGCTGTAGGAAATCGCAGTGGTACATTGTTGAATGCATTATTGCACCATTGTCCAGATCTTGTGAATGTACCACGCGCTGGTATTGTCCATCGCCTGGACAAAAACACAACAGGATTGATGGTCGTTGCCAAAACACTAAAATCACATCATTATCTTGTAGACATCTTGCAGGCTCGGGAAATTAAAAGAGAATATGAAGCCATCGTACATGGCGTTATGACAGCCGGTGGTACAATTGATGCGCCGATTGGACGGCATCCCAATGATCGTAAACGCATGGCCGTTAATGAGTCAGGTAAACCAGCAGTAACACACTACCGTGTCATTAAACGTTTTCGTTCACATACCTGGGTACGAGTGCAGTTGGAAACCGGGCGTACACATCAGATTCGTGTGCATATGGCACATAAACGTTACCCGATTGTAGGCGACCCTGTGTATGGCGGCAGGATGCGATTACTGGCTGGGGCATCGGATGAATTGCAAGATTGTTTGCGGCATTTCTCACGACAAGCCCTGCATGCTGTGCAGTTAACGCTGCAACATCCACAAACCGGTGAGATGATGACCTGGGAATCACCATTGCCAGAAGATATTCAGACTTTAATTGCATTGTTGTCAGAAGATCTTCGACTATCAGACAATGAATGATTGCATTATAAAGCCAGAATGGCCTGCACCCCTCAATGTTCATGCCTGTACTACTTTGCGTTTCCATGGTAATAGCGAGGCACCTTTTAATAGTTGGAATCTGGCGAGTCATGTGCAGGATAATGAATTTGCTGTGGAGCAAAACAGGCAGCTCTTAAATCAACGACTTGATTTGCCAAGCGAGCCGATTTGGCTCGAGCAGGTTCATGGCATAGAAGTAGTGACAATTGATAAAACCTCTTCTGTCCCCCAGAAGGCGGATGGGAGTTTTACCACCCATGATAATAAAGTGTGTTGCGTTATGACGGCAGATTGCCTTCCGGTGCTTATGACAAACCGAGAGGGAACCGAGGTAGCTGCAGTACATGCAGGCTGGCGAGGCCTTGCTGATGGTGTAGTCGAGGCAGCATTAAAAAAATTCACATCGGCGCGTGAGGAGTTATTGGTATGGCTTGGACCTGCCATCGGCCCCGAGGCATTTGAGGTGGGTGAAGAAGTGCGGGATGTTTTCCTTAGGTATGATCCTGATGCAAAAAAAGCCTTCGTGACATCACAAAATGGTACTTTATTGGCAAATATTTATCTGTTAGCACAACAGCGATTACACATGGCAGGTGTGACAGGAATCTTTGGTGGTGATTATTGCACCTATACAGAAGACGATAAATTTTTCTCCTATCGTCGACATGCGATAACCGGACGAATGGCGAGTTTGATCTGGATGCAGTCATAATTTGGTTCTAAACATGTTTTTCACTCGTTGTATAAGTTATAGTACTATTTTTTAATAAGCCTGATTATTATGGATCTACTTTCCTGGATTATTGTTTTTAGTTTGCTGGGCGGCGTGCTCAGTGTGCTGGCGGCTTCATTTTTCCTACTATTACCTGAAACTATTCGTACAAGTGCCCTGCCGCATTTTGTCAGTTTTGCTATTGGCGCATTACTTGGTGCAGCATTTTTAGCACTGCTCCCCCATTCGATGGCGGAAAACACCAATCTGGATTTCCATGAAATAGGACTGACCGTGCTCGTCGGTATTCTGGGTTTTTTCATGTTGGAAAAAATGGTGTTGTGGCGGCATTGTCATTCTGATCACTGCGAAGCGCATACCCCTCATGAAGCGTTTGAAAAAGGCAGTCAACATTCAACAGTCTCACTGATTTTACTAGGTGATGGTTTACATAATTTTGTCGATGGCGTGTTGATAGCGGCAGCCTTTATGACAGATATCCATTTGGGTGTTGTTACCAGTTTGGCTGTGGCGACGCATGAGATTCCACAGGAAGTAGGTGATTTTGCTATTCTGTTGCATAGTGGTATGAGTCGAATGAAGGCGCTGGTGTTGAATGTCCTGTCGAGTTTATCTACTTTGCTTGGTGCGCTGTTAGCTTATTATGGCTTGAATGAATTACAGGGAACGATACCCTATATTTTAGCAATAGCAGCTTCCAGTTTTATCTATGTCGCTATGGCTGATCTGTTGCCGGGTCTGCACAAAAAGACACAGATTTCTGAAACGGTAAAACAGCTGGTTTTAATTATTTCAGGTACTGCGACTATTTATCTGGCGCACTCCAGTTTGCATTAGCTTGATCAACTGGGTGTGAACCACAGTTAGGAACAAGGAGATACAAATGAACCACTGGTATATGTTAACGGTTGTCGGAGAAGACAGGCCAGGCATAGTTGCACACCTGACTCATGCCCTCTACGAAGGTGGATGTAATCTTGGTGAGGCATCGATGATGCGTTTGGGTGGTAATTTCTCAATAATGTTGATGGTTCAATCAGAAGAGTCGAAACATTCACTCGCAAATATGATTGAGCAGGTTGTTGATTCACTGGGATTACATGCGCATATTGATAAAATAAAAGGGCGATTGCATGAACATCAAACTCCTGATGTTCGTATTCATGTCTATGGGGCTGATCGTGCCGGTATAGTTTCACAGGTTGTTGGTGCATTGACCGAGGCCGGTTTATCGATCACGGATCTTGAGTCTGATGTTGGTGGTTCGGAAGATGAGCCAATATATATCATGGTTATTGAAGGGCATGCAGCTGAAGGCATTCCCGGATTGCGGTCAGCGCTGGAGATTGTTGCCAGTAATGGTATTGATGCTCGCATAGAAGAAATTGAAACCATGGTTGGTTGAACCTGGGTTAATTGTTATGGCCGTACTTGAAATACTTAAATACCCTGACCCAAGACTGAAACAGGAATCATCAACTGTTGAGGTGTTTGATGATGTTTTACGTGCATTCACCAATGATCTGGAAGAAACGATGCGTGCTGGCCCAGGTGGTGTCGGGATTGCAGCACCTCAAGTGGGCCACTTCGAACGCATTACGATTGTCGATGTATCGGGTAGAAAAAATACGCCTAACAATGGTTGCATGATCCTGGTAAATCCGGAGGTGACTGTGTGGGAAGGATTGAAAGTCGGTCGTGAGGGTTGCATGTCGGTACCGGATTTTACCGGCAATGTTATACGGGCAGAACGTATTGAATTAAAAGCTCATGATATTTATGGTGACCTGTGTCAATTTACATGTGAAGGCTATGAAGCCAGAGCCGTCCAACATGAGATTGATCATTTGAATGGACTGTTGTTTCTTGATCGACTCGTAAGCAGACGAAATGATTTATTCAAGCGTAAAACCTATAAGTGATAACAGTCAAAAACACGAGTTTTAAAATTAGTTTCCATTAAGTATTTATACGTATCATATCAACTTCAAATAGTACCCATGAAATCAACGTAATATTTACAACGTTAATTATAACGTCAACAATTGTAAAATTATTGTTTTTATACTGTGACTTATTATTCTATTTCTGTAAGATTTGTTTTCAGGAATGCACATAGACTTAGGTTTTAAGTTGCATGTTTTTATTGTTACTTTAATTAAGAGAAAATACTTATGAAACATTTATCGGTTATATTCTATATATTGATGATGTCATTTGGTCTGGTATCAACCAGTCAGGCAGCCGGGAAAGATATTGTCGGCTATGCAGTTGATAGCAAAGGTAATCTTGTACATGATAATTATGGTGGTTGTGTTCGAACCGGTTCATGGGCACCTAAACATGCTATTCCCACTTGTGAAGATGGTATTACAGATAAAGATGGTGATGGTGTTGAAGACAGTAAAGACAAGTGTCCTGAAACCCCTGCTAATGTCAAAGTTGATGAAAAGGGTTGTGCTCTGGATTCAGATGGAGATGGCGTCGCCGATTATCTTGATAAGTGTGCAGGCACGCCTGCTGGCGTTAAGGTCAATGCGAGTGGTTGCCCAATCGACACAGATGGAGATGGCGTAGCCGATTATCTCGATAAGTGCCCTGGTACACCTGCTGGTGCACCCGTAGATGCCAATGGTTGTCCAAAAGACAGTGATGGCGATGGTATTGCAGATTATCTCGACAAGTGCCCAGGTACTGCGCAAGGTGTTAAGGTTGATAGTAAGGGCTGTAAACTGGAAAAACGTATAGAGTTACGAGGTGTGAACTTCGCTAACAACAGTGCAAAACTGACGAGTGCATCATCCGCGGTACTGGATGATATGGCCAGTACCTTGAAACGCTATCCAGACCAGAAGGTAGAGATTGGAGGGCATACGGATGGCTCCGGTACACGTAGTTACAATCTGAGCCTGTCACAGAAACGTGCCGATTCAGTACGCGAGCACCTGATCGACCAGGGTGTTGCAGCGGGTAACCTGACTGCTCGTGGCTATGGTCCGGACAATCCGATTGCTTCTAACAAGACCAGTGCGGGTCGTGCCAGCAACCGTCGAGTTGAATTGAGACTGAAATAATTTCAATTGTAATCTAAAGAAAGGGGCGTAAGCCCCTTTCTTTATGTGTTTAATGTTATTTATCGTTGCTGTAATAGATGATCTTTTTACTTAACTATTGCAGTTTTTTTGGGTAGCATATGGCTTTCTTTTAAGGAAGTAGTTTAAGGAAAACATTTAATTGTTAATTAAAAAGGGATTCATTATGGATAGAAGAGCATTATTAAAACTCAGTTTACTTGGCGCTACCGGCGCTGTTCTCCCCAAAGTTGCTTCAGCAAGTAAAATGGCATCTCCAGCAGGCGGGATTTATTACACCAAGAGCGCTCCAGGTCGATGGGCGAAAAAGGTTGGTGGTCATTTCCCCAATGTAGAGAATATGTCAGCGGGTAAAATAAAGGTCGTTACCGGTCATGCAATGGATGGATATAAACATTATATTGTGAAACATATCGTTCTTGATAAAAATAATAATTTTATCGCTGAGCATATGTTTGATCCAATGAAAGACAAAGCAGCGATATCTACCTTTGATCTGGGTTCATATAAAGGTGAAATAAAAGTATTGAGCGTGTGTAATAAACACGATACATGGGTTAATTCTACCATGGTATAGATTTGGTCTGTTGTTACGTTTTACGCAAAAAAGCCTGATATATTTCATTATATCGGGCTTTTTTTACACCTGGTGGTGTTTATTTCGCGTAGGCTGGATGGACAGGTGCGATTTTTGTGGGATTTGGCTTGAATTTCTGCAGAAGAGGCTACATTTAGAGGGTAATACAGAATATTCATAATACGAGGTTGTACCCATGAGAATGGATAAATTAACCAGCAAGTTTCAAATGGCGCTGGCCGATGCACAAAGTCTGGCCGTTGGACGTGATCATCAATTTATAGAGTCGGTGCATGTTATGGTGGCCTTGCTCGACCAAGATGGTGGTAGTATCCGGCACCTGTTGAGCCAGTCTGACGTTAACGTAAACAAATTACGCTCACAATTAGGTGAGTCGTTGGATCGGTTACCATCTGTGGAAGGTATGGGTGGTGATGTTCATCTATCAAATGATTTGGGCAGGTTACTGAATTTAACAGATAAACTGGCTCAAAAACGAAATGACAATTATATATCGAGTGAATTATTTGTCCTCGCAGCATTGGAAGACAAGACACCACTAGGACAACAATTACGCGAAGCAGGTGCCAGTAAAACCGCTCTGGAAACGGCTATTGAGCAAATGCGAGGTGGACAGCGAGTTGATGATCCGAATGCAGAAGACCAACGTCAGGCTCTGGAAAAATATACCATTGATCTGACCGAGCGGGCTGAGCAAGGTAAGCTGGATCCTGTTATAGGTCGTGATGATGAAATCAGGCGTACCATCCAGGTATTGCAACGTCGTACAAAGAATAACCCTGTATTGATCGGGGAGCCGGGTGTTGGTAAAACAGCCATTATAGAAGGTCTCGCGCAACGAATTGTTAATGGTGAAATTCCCGAAGGTTTGAAAAATAAACGTGTGCTTTCACTGGATCTGGGTGCATTACTCGCAGGTGCAAAATACCGCGGTGAGTTTGAAGAACGTCTGAAGGCTGTGATCAATGATCTTGCCAAGCAAGAAGGACAAATAATCCTGTTTATTGATGAAATTCATACCATGGTCGGTGCTGGTAAGGCCGAAGGTGCGATGGATGCCGGAAATATGTTGAAACCTGCACTGGCACGAGGTGAGCTACATTGTGTTGGTGCAACAACACTGGATGAATATCGACAATATGTTGAAAAAGATGCCGCACTTGAACGGCGTTTTCAGAAAGTCCTGGTTGATGAACCCACTGTTGAAGATACCATCGCAATTCTGCGTGGGTTGAAAGAGAAATATGAAGTGCATCATGGTGTCGACATGACCGACCCTGCGATCGTTGCAGCTGCAACTTTGTCACATCGTTATATTACAGACAGGAAATTACCTGATAAGGCGATCGACCTGATTGATGAAGCGGGTAGCCGTATTCGTATGGAGATTGACTCCAAGCCGGAAGAAATGGATAAACAGGAGCGTCGTTTAATTCAATTGAAAATTGAACGTGAAGCATTAAAGAAAGAATCTGATGATGCTTCTATAAAACGTTTACAGATTCTTGAGGCAGAAATAGCCGAACTCGAACGCGAATATTCAGATCTTGAAGAGATCTGGAAATCAGAAAAGGCAGCCCTTCAGGGTGCGACTCACATTAAGGAAGAACTGGAACGAGCGCGGCAGGAAATGGAAACGGCTAAACGTGCAGGTGATCTTGCGCGCATGTCTGAATTACAGTATGGGCAGATTCCAGATTTGGAAAAATCACTGGAAATGGCAACCCAGGCAGAATCGCAAGAGATGCAGTTACTACGAAACCGTGTAACTGATGAAGAAATAGCGGAAGTTGTTTCTCGCTGGACAGGTATACCGGTATCCAAGATGCTTGAAGGTGAACGTGAGAAATTATTGCAGATGGAGCAAGAGCTTTGTAATCGCGTGGTCGGACAAGAAGAAGCAGTGAAATCCGTTAGTGATGCCATCAGACGATCGCGTGCCGGTTTGTCAGATCCTAATCGACCGAATGGTTCATTCCTGTTTTTGGGTCCTACCGGTGTTGGTAAAACCGAGTTAACCAAAACACTGGCTTCTTTCCTGTTCGACACAGAAGAATCAATTGTTCGAATTGATATGTCAGAGTTTATGGAAAAACATTCAGTGGCTAGATTAATCGGTGCCCCTCCGGGGTATGTTGGTTATGAAGAAGGTGGGTATTTAACCGAGGCTGTTCGACGTCGCCCATATTCTGTCATTTTGCTTGATGAAGTAGAAAAGGCACACCCGGATGTGTTTAATGTTTTGTTACAGGTTCTGGATGATGGTCGTTTGACAGATGGACAGGGTCGTACAGTAGATTTCAGGAATACCGTTATCGTCATGACATCCAACCTGGGTTCAGATCAGATTCAACAAATGGCAGGTGAAAGTAATTATGAAGCGATGAAGGCTGCGGTAATGGATAGCGTTGGCGCGCATTTCAGACCTGAGTTTATTAATCGAATCGACGAGGTTGTGGTATTCCACCCATTGGGTCGAGAACAGATTCGCTCTATCACTAATATTCAGATCGAACACCTGCGACAACGTCTGCTTGATAGGGAAATAGAATTGAAAGTATCCGTCGCAGCCTTGGATAGGCTGGGTGAGGCCGGGTTTGATCCCGTGTATGGCGCGAGACCCTTGAAGCGTGCTATTCAGCAGGAGCTTGAAAATCCTCTGGCCCAGGAAATTCTCGCCGGGCATTATGGCGCAGGTGACATTATTGATGTGCAGGTACAGGGTGATGCGCTGGCCTTTTCAAAAGGTGATGAAACGGTTTCGGCTGCTTGATTATGTTTTAAAATGCAGAGGTCTCAACGACCTCTGCATAATGAAATATGAATACTTGAGGTGAATCTGCTTATTAACTTTTTTGCTAACCTTAAAACATTGAAGTTATTAGCGTTTACCGCCACCGGAGCTTTTTATTAATAAAGCATCCATGAGCCTGTAAGGAAGAATGCGGCGTAAAAAACCAATCCAGTATGTTGGTGTGGTGATATAGTATCGAATCTTTGGTTTAGGGCTTTCCAGGGCGTGAATAACCCTTTTTAATACTGCTTCGGGCGGTAAAGTAGATTTCATTACCGGGCCCTCTGTTTTCAGACGTTTGAGTACGTGTTGATACTCTGTACTAAATGCGCCATGTTTATAATCAATGAATTTTTCAAAAGCAATCAAGGAATTTTCTCGAATGTGACTGACAATAGGGCCGGGTTCGATAAGACTGATTTTGATATTGGTATCAGCCAGCTCAATGCGTTGGGTACTGGCGAGTCCTTCTAATGCAAATTTAGTGGCAACATAAGCACCTCTGAGTCTAAAGGGTATCATACCCAGGATAGAGCTGTTATGAATGATACGACCATAACCTTGTTGGCGCATAAGCGGGATGACTAAATTCGTTAGTTCTTGCCAGCCAAACAGATTGGTTTCAAATGATGCTCGAAGGCAATCGCGACTTAAATCTTCGACGGCGCCTGGTTGTGCATAGGCACCATTGTTGAATAACGCATAAAGTTTTCCGTTATTCCGTGACAAGACTTCTTGTACAGCTTTTTGTATGGAGATACTATCGTCAAGATCGAGTTGCAGACTTTCAAGGCCTGCTGCGGTGAGTTTGTCTACATCTTCATTTTTACGTGCAGTTGCAAATACCCGGTAGCCTCTTTTTTGAAGTTGCGTGGCAACACATAAACCGATGCCACTGGAACATCCTGTTATTAGTATTGCTTTCTCTTCTGAATGTAATGTCATATCAGCAATAGGCCTTTAAAGCTTCCGCAAGTATGGGTGCAAGTGAAATGTGGTTTGTGGAATGTTGAATACTATCTGTGCTCCATATGGCCTCGATACCAGCCTGGTGCATTATCGTTTCTGCGTCATCGTTAAACAGGGCGTGTGTGATCAGGGCATGAATACTTTCAACCGGCTGCTGTGAGATGAGCTTTGCGCAACCTGCAAGTGTTTGCCCGGTGCTGGCGATGTCGTCAATTAAAATAATAGTTCGGCCCACAAGTTCGGCATCCGGTAAAGTTATGCTCACTTGATGGTCGCCTGTTCGATTTTTGTTGGCAATGATGTATTCCAGATCTGCCAGTTGTGCGACCTGGCTGACCCATTGTTCAGATTCAGAATCAGGTCCGACCAATATGGGATTATTGTGTAACTTGCTTAAAAACTCAGCTTGTAGGCCCGCACTGGAGAGGCTGATGGCATGTTCGCAAGGAACAGCCTGTGTCAATTCAGCGGTGCGGTGCAAATGCGGGTCGACAGTAATGATGTCGGTTACATAGTCAGCCAGAAACCGGCCAATGATTTTCTGGCTAACGGCCTCACCTATTTCAAAAGCGATATCCTGACGCATATAACACAAATATGGCGCGATCAGTATAATAGGTTTGTGGTGTGATTCCTGTAACGTGGCACAGGTGAGCATAAGTTCAATCAACTTTGAATTGGGTTGATCCAGGCTGAGGTAAATGGCAATGCTGTCAGTATTGACTATTGGAAGTGTGATTTTCGATTCGTTGTCGGGAAAACAATGTGCGTTGATACGAAGATGTGGCATGCCAAGGATGTTGGCAATTTGAATTGCCCTGGCATCATTGAAGTGTAAAAGTGTGGTGGAAACATTTTGTGTGTTTGACATGTTTATGATTCATTCTGTCCAATGTTGTAGCCATTATCTTTTCCGCTTAATTCGCAGGCAAATTGGAAATCTGATTTAAATTCCGCATGTATCCGATATAACACATCATTTTTATAAACGCTGTCCCCCAGTTTTTTAAATAAATCAACACCGGCACCTTTATCCATTGGCGCGCCAGCTCTCCGGGCAATACGTGCCATTTGCAAGTTGTTGATCGAAGTTACAACACCTGGTTTAGTGGCACACACATCATAAGTGAGGGAGCCTGGTTGTATCGGATGTTCATTTTTACCCTGGCTTTCTATTATTCGGTTCATTTTTTCGAGTGCGCGACCCGAATCAAGAATGTCCCGTGCGATATTGTAACCTTGTCCACCTCTGACATCAGGGTCAAATTCAATGATCCTGCCGGCAAGTTGTAATGCTTTCTGGCGTAAATCGTCAGGTGCATGTGGGTGGTTTTCCAGAACCTGCATGACATCACGTGCTTCCAGTACCGGGCCGATACCGCGCCCGATTGGTTGACGCCCGTCAGTAATGGTTACCTCAATGTGCAGGTTAAGCTGGTCGCCTACAAATTCGAATAATTTGCGTAACTGTAGTGCCTCGTTCATTTTGTGAACTTTCGCAGAAGGCCCGACAGGAATATCAATGAGAAGATGAGTGGAGCCTGCGGCCAGTTTTTTTGACAGAATGGAAGCGACTAGTTGTCCTCTGGAATCTATTTCAAGTGGTCGTTCGACAGAAATAAGGATGTCATCAACCGGTGCTAGGTTAGACGTGCCACCCCATACGATAAAACCTCTTTCCTTGTGAATGAGTTGACGAAGTTTTTCCGGTTCCAGTTCGACATTGGTTAATACCTCCATCGTATCTGCAGTACCGGCCGGAGAGGTGATAGCGCGACTGGATGTTTTTGGCATCAGTAGTCCGTGTGCGGCTACTATGGGTGTGATTATCATGGATACACGATTGCCAGGAATGCCGCCTATGCAATGTTTGTCAACAACCAGGTTTTCACCCCAGTCGAGTTGCTCACCTGTGTGCAACATGGCGCGTGTGAGGTAAAGAATCTCATCACGATCAAGTCCACTCTGACCAGCAGCGACGAGAAAGGCCGCCATTTCCATTTTTGAATAACGATGATCAAAGATATCTTTGCAGATGGCATTAAAATCGTCTTCGGATAATCGTTCACCCGCAATTTTTTCGCGTACAGCATCCATGGATTTTGGCGGTTCTGCATGGTTGATGCGAACTGAGTGTCCATCTGTTAGTCCGAGTTGTATAAACGCCTGTTCAGATAAGCCTAGCTCGTCTGGTTGAACAATACATGAATCATGGACGACATTCAGGACTGCATGAATTCGTTGACCATCTGCATCGATTTCGACTTTTGATAAGGCTTGAAAACCTTCTGCGCGATAGGTTTCGCAATCCAGGTGGAGATAAGCGACATTCTCACGGTAGGTATCAATGCCTACTCTTGTTAGTTTCAATAGTCCATTGATTGGACTTTGTTTAGTCGCCATTGTAGTAGTGATGATTTATCGGTCTGTACTGCGGCCGCGCGCCTGGTTCACCTGCAGGGTTTGCCCTTGAAGCTCTTTCCCATTCAGCTCTTTGATCGCCTGATTGGCAGCTTCGTCATCCATTGTGATAAAACCAATGCCGGTTGGTTTGCCAGTTTCTGAATCTGAAATGAGTTTGAGTGAATCAATCGTTCCGTGTGTGCTGAACAGGGAATGCAAATCCTGCTCCGTAGCATTATCTGGAATATTGGCAACATAGATTGTTATGCTCATATATGTGTCCCTGTCCTGTGATGTCGGTATATAATCAGATCATACACCTGAAGTCTGATATTTTAAATACAGAAGTCGACTTGCGATTTTTCAACTAGCCTGTAATGTGATTTTTTCTTTCTCTTCCCGTTCTTTTTGCTGTAATTCCCACAAGTGGGCATAAGCTGCTTTTTTCTCCAGTAGTTCGGTATGTGAACCTTGTTCGATGATCTGCCCCTGATCCATGACCAGTATATGATCAGCATCAATAATGGTAGACAGGCGGTGTGCGATGACCATTGTAGTATGATTACTGGCAACCTCACGCATGGCTTTAAGTATGGCTTGTTCAGATTTTGAGTCCAGTGAAGATGTAGCCTCATCAAAAACCAGAATTTTCGGGTTTTTCAGGATCGCTCTTGCGATGGCAACGCGTTGTTTTTCGCCGCCTGAAAGTTTCAGTCCACGTTCGCCTACAACGGTATTATAACCATCTGGTAATGACGCTATAAAACTGTGAATGTGAGCAAGTTTGGCCGCATATATGACATCGTCTTCGGTTGCTAAGGTATTAGCATAGGCGATATTGTAGAAGATGCTCTCGTTAAATAAAACGGTGTCTTGTGGAACGATGCCAATGGCGGCCCGTAAACTGCTTTGTGACACGTCACGTATATCTTGCCCGTTAATTCGCACACAGCCTTCGGTTGTATCATAAAAGCGAAATAAGAGACGGGCGAGAGTGGATTTTCCTGCACCGCTCGCGCCAACAATGGCGAGTTTTTCCCCTGGTGCTATCTTGAAGCTGACGTCTCTTAGAATGGGGCGGTCAGGGTCATAATAAAAACTGACGTGGTCAAATTCGATATTTGCGTCACCGGCATTAAGAGTCAAGGCATTGTTTCTGTCTTTGATTTCGGCTTCTTCCTGTAGCAAAGTAAACATGCGAGCCATATCTGAGAGTGCATGTTTTAATTGGCTATACACGACACCAAGAAAATTAAGCGGGATAAACATCTGGATCATAAAGGCATTGACCAGAACAAGATCGCCGAGAGACATTGTGCCCGCTACGACCTCTTGTGCCGCTAAAATCATGATAAGGGTAACGCCGATTGCTATAATGGCGCCCTGACCTATATTGAGTGCAGACAAAGAGGTCTGGCTTTTAACGGCAGCATCTTCCCAGATCTTCAGGGTTTCATTGTAGCGACGTAATTCGTATTGCTCATTACCAAAATATTTTACTGTTTCATAATTGATCAGGCTGTCGATAGCCTGACTATTGGCTTTCGAATCCATCTGGTTCATGGTGAGGCGGTATTTCATACGCCACTCAGTGATCAGCATGGTGATAGTAATATAAATAGCCACTGTCGTGAATGTGATGATCGCAAACCAGATACTGTAATTACTCAACAGAACAATAGCAATGAGCCCGACTTCGACAAGAATGGGGATGATACTGAATACCATATAGTTAAGTAGTGAGCTGACGCTGCGTGTTCCACGTTCAAGGTCACGCGTTATCGCACCGGTTTTTCTTTCAAGATGAAACCGCAGGGATAATGCATGCAAATGCTCAACAACTTTGTGTGACATATTGCGCATGGCTCCATGCCTGACACGCGCAAAGATAGAGTCTCTTAATTCGTTAAATACTGAACCCGACAGGCGTAATACACCATAAATAATGAGAAATAATATCGGTAGAACCAGTTCCTTGTTTTTGGATGCGTCCAGGGCATCTACGATTTCTTTCAAGGCGATGGGTATGGCAACCACAGCTGCCTTTGATAGAATTAATGCAGACAAGGCCAGAAAAACGCGGCCGCGATAATCCCACAGATAGGGAAGCAAGCTGCGAAGTGTTTTCAGGTCATGACGGTTTTCAGCAGGATTAGCAGTGTGACGGTGATAATTGGCCATTAAAGTCTCAAGATTAGGTGCGAATAGCCGTGTAATGATATACACAAGCTATAAAGGCGACAAAGTATCATGAAACCAAGTGCAAATGAACTACAGAAAGCCCTTGCCAAGGCTGAGGCTATGCGTGATAAAAATGATGATGACGATTTTTTATCAAAATCATTTCTCTATTTATATCAAAGACTTGAGATGTTAGAGAAGGTAAATGAGGCAGCTAATCGCTATATGCATTTTGGCCAGGAAGAACATGCGCATACCGATTTATTACATGCGCTGGAGGTGGCCCGGGAAATTGAAGGTTTTGAGAAAATGGAAGATAAAGAAGATTTCGGACTCTAAATCATTGATTTGAATAGGCAAATAACACCCTGATTTTTAAGGAATATCTATCTTATTTATTGTAATCAGGATATAATATAATTAATTTCTGATATTAAGCGATTGAAGTTTTCAAGGTGTGTTATGCCAATATATGAATACAAATGTACCGAATGTGAACATACATTAGAGAAATTACAAAAATTGTCTGATGATCCGCTCGTAGACTGTCCAGCCTGCCATAAACCTGGCCTGCAAAAATTAATTTCGGCTGCCGGTTTTCGCCTTAAGGGTGGTGGTTGGTATGAAACCGACTTTAAATCTGGCAACAAGAAGAATGTGGCAGATTCAAAAAGCAGTACATCCGGCTCGGCAAAACCATCTAAATCCGGTAATTGCGGATCCGGCTCATGCCCATCATGATCGTCATGTCTGAATAATTCTGCGATTCTTATGCCGACTTTGAAAAAGTACCTGATTGCCGGGATTCTGGTGTGGTTGCCGTTAGGTGTAACCGTATTGGTGGTCAAATTATTTGTCGATCTTATGGATCGAACCTTGACGCTGATACCACCTGAATATACTCCTGAAACGCTGCTTGGGTTTTCGATACCCGGTTTTGGCGTGGTTCTCTCAATCGTGATTATTTTACTCACAGGTATGATCGCGGCAAATATACTGGGTAGTCGTCTGGTTTCCTTGTGGGAGCTTGTACTCTCTCGTATTCCTGTCGTCAGGTCTGTTTATTCTGCCGTCAAACAACTCACCGAGACTCTGGTTTCGCCCTCGGGAGAATCATTTCGCAAGGTATTGATGATTGAATATCCACGTAAAGGTTTGTGGACACTGGCCTTTCAGACTGGCACGGACATTGGCGAGGCACAGATTAAAACAGGTGAAGATGTTGTTAATCTATATGTACCAACGACACCAAACCCGACTTCCGGTTTTTTTCTCATGGTGCCTAAAAAGGATGTAATCGAGCTCGAGATGAGTGTCGATGAAGGGCTTAAAATGATTATTTCCATGGGTGTTATGGTACCAGAGCAGGGTTCTACAGCTCAGGAAGAGGGCTCAGTATAGATTTAGCTGGCTTTTTATTAAAAAAATCCCGCTTTTCCTTGCGCCAGTTGGTTCAAAACCGTAACATTTCCCGTTTTCAGCAAGCCGGTTTGCCATTCTCATGGTTGGACCATGCTTTTATTTATTTTTTAGTATTTAATTTTTTGGAAGACTTTTGCTATGCGCAGTCATTATTGTGGACATTTGAATGAGGATCACCTGGATCAGGAAATAGAGGTCAGTGGTTGGGTACACCGACGTCGAGACCACGGCGGGGTTATCTTTATCGACCTGCGCGATCGCGAAGGTTTGTTACAGGTTGTGTTTGATCCTGACAGACCTGAAATATTTGCCATAGCAGAGAGCGTGCGTAGTGAATATGTATTACGTATAAAAGGCAAGGTCAGATCGCGGCCTGAAGGCACAGCGAATACCGATCTGGCCACGGGTGCGATTGAAATCCTGGGTCAGGAACTGGAAATTCTGAATACAGCCGAGACGCCTCCTTTTCAGACTGATATCGATGATGACGAAGTATCTGAAGAACTCAGGTTGAAATATCGATACATTGATTTGCGTCGTCCGCGCATGTTGCAGCGTTTGCAAATGCGTTCAAAGATTACCCAGATCCTGCGTGAGTATCTCGACAGAAATGGTTTCATGGATATTGAAACACCTATGCTGACCAAAGCGACGCCGGAAGGCGCACGTGATTACCTGGTTCCCAGTCGTACGCATCAGGGTGAATTTTTTGCCTTGCCGCAGTCACCGCAGATTTTTAAGCAGTTATTAATGATGTCGGGTCTGGATCGTTACTACCAGATCGTACGTTGTTTTCGTGATGAAGACTTACGCGCAGACCGTCAGCCGGAATTCACGCAGCTGGATATAGAAACGTCTTTTTTGTCAGAAGAACAGATAATGGCCAGCATGGAAGAAATGGTACGGGAAGTATTTGCAAAAGTACTCGAGGCACCATTACACGAGCCGTTCCCGCAAATGACCTATGCCGAGGCAATGTTACGTTTTGGTTCAGATAAACCGGACTTGCGTATCCCGCTGGAACTGGTTGATGTCGATGATATTATGAAGTCGGTTGAATTCAAGGTTTTCTCAGGCCCGGCGAATGATCCGAAAGGACGTGTTGCCGCATTGAGGTTACCGAAAGGGTCTGAACTGTCACGTAAAGAAATAGATGACTACACTAAATATGTCGGCATCTATGGTGCGCGCGGTCTGGCTTACATCAAAATCAATGAAGTCGCCAAGGGTCGTGAGGGTATGCAATCGCCGATCCTCAAATTTCTGCCCGATGAAGCCATAACCACCATCATGGAACGTGCGGCTGCAGAAGATGGTGATCTGGTATTCTTTGGTGCTGATTCTGCCAAAGTCGTGAACGAGTCTCTTGGCGCCCTGCGCGTTAAACTGGGGCATGATCGTGGTCTGGTCGAGCACGGCTGGCGTCCATTATGGGTGATTGATTTCCCCATGTTTGAGTATGATGAAAAATCTAAACGCTGGAATTCATTGCATCATCCATTCACTTCACCGAAAGAAGAGCATATCGACATGCTTGATTCCGATCCGGGTGCCTGTTTGTCACGCGCCTACGATATGATTTTGAATGGCACAGAGCTGGGTGGCGGTTCCATGCGTATCTATCGATCCAGTGTGCAAGAAAAAGTCTTCCGCAATCTGGGTATTGATGACCAGGAAGCGCAAGATAAATTCGGCTTCCTGTTGGATGCATTGAAATACGGATGTCCTCCGCATGGTGGTATTGCATTCGGTCTCGATCGATTGGTCATGTTAATGACCGGTGCCGGTTCCATTCGTGATGTTATGGCGTTCCCAAAAACGCAATCTGCGAGCTGTCCTCTGACAGAAGCCCCTTCTACCGTGAGTGCCGAGCAATTACGCGAACTGGGTATACGTTTGCGTAAACCGGCCGCTGAAACAGAACCTAAATAATAGTTCATGAATAGCATGGCAAGACATGCCTGACTCTGATCGTTATAAACGACCGGAGTCAGTGCTTGTTGTGGTTTATACCCGGCTTGACGAAGTGCTGTTATTAAATCGAACTCATCCTGCCAACTTCTGGCAATCCATCACAGGTAGTCTTGAATGGGGTGAAGCGCCTTTGCAGGCTGCGATCAGAGAGCTGTTTGAAGAAACTGGTATACAATCCTCATCCATAGAAGATTGTCATCAAACCAACCGGTTTCCTATCCTGCCGGAATGGCGTGAGCGGTTTGCACCAGAAGTTAATGAAAATGTCGAACATGTCTTTAAACTCGAGCTTAAAGATAAATGCGAGATAACATTTCATCCTGAAGAGCATAGTGAATATACCTGGGTGTCAAAACAGGAGGCCGCTGACAAGGTTTTCTCCTGGACGAACCGAGATACGATTCTGGCGTTATAGACCTTCATTGACCAAAGTAGACCCAGGTTTCAATTTATTAATACGGGTGGACTTTACAGCAAAGAAAATTTATCCTTCATAAACGGACTTCAATCACTCTCGGCGGGAAATTATTCAGGAATCAAGTCAATTCATCGATGAACTTGGCTTTTTAAAACAAGGAATTAAGTAAACCATGCTCACTAAACGCCCCAATGACTACGACACCATTTTATACCGCGTTCGACCCGGCGACAGCCTTGGCAAGATTATTCAAGGTTACTATGGTTCGATTACCACAACACAGCGAAAAACGATCATTAGCCAGATCCTGGCAGATAATCCCGACGTAAAAGATCCGCATCGCATTTTCCCCAACCAATTATTAAAAATTACTATTCCACAGCTCTATTGCACCGCAGAGAGTCACCCTGGAGATGTTCCAGCGCTTGATATTGACGAGCAGTATGCCAAATTAGTTCAGCAACAGTGGCAGAATGCGGGGACGCCACAAGAGAAAGACATGTTATCTACCTTAACGCCAATCATGCTGGGTACGGGTGCGGCGAGCCTGACCATGGTTGAACGCACGTTCAAGGCCAATACACCATTGTTGACTGAGATGGTTCAAAACTACCAGGCCTATAAAGCAGGTGATCTCAGTAAGGGAAAATACGATTACCGCCGAAAGAAAATTGTTAATCGATTAAATTCAAGACTAGGCCTATTGTCTCGTATACTTAGCGGGTCGCGTACGCAGAGTGAAGTGTTACGTATCTCAATAAAAAAGGGTCGAAAACCTACTCGCAATATTAGCCGGCAAATCGGTCGCATGGGTCGTTTAAGTAAGTATGCCTCACGTGGTGGCGTAGTTCTATCGGCCGTGGGTATTGGCTTCGCCTGTAATGAAATCGCGAACACCGATGACAAGCAGAAGAAGAATGAGATTTTAGTGGAGGCGTTGGGAGGCCTTGCAGGAGGTTTGGCAATTGGAGCAGCTATCGTAGTTATGGCTTCTCCAGTAGGTTGGATCGGTGCGTTGGTAGTAGGGGCGAGTACAGCGATAGCAGGTTTTGCTTCGGGGAAGGGTTCACAAATTCTGTATACGGCAAAATTTAGTCGTTTTGATATTGCTTCTGCGACAAGAGTCACTCAAGTATGCAAGAAATAAGTATAATCATGGAGGAATTAGATGCTGTAGCTATAATCGGTGCGGTATTATTTATAAGCATGTTAGTGTTTGTGGTTCTATTATTGCTATTTTTGCTGATTATGCACAATAATCTTTGTCGACGTCTGGATCCTATATTATTTAAAAAGCCGTGGTTTACTGATACTCAGCTAGTCATGTTTGATTCATGGCCGCTGAGTTTTATAAAGTCAATGCAATATATGTTTTTGATAGGGTATCCCCGTATGACTCTAAAAATAAGTCATTTTACAAATTCAAACCGCTTTACAAAACGATTTTCATCCCGTTTTAATGGTTTGAATTTAGACGATGTGCCAGATGTTCATCCGTCTCTCAAAATAGCATGTAAAATCTATACCATCATACATTTACTGGTAGTAATTATTGGTGTGCTGTGGTTCTTATTTATTGGTTGGTTTAGCTTGGTAGCTTAGTGTCAATTGCGTTAATGTTGTCTCTACAATTATTTCTCGCTGCAATTGCCAGTGTTAAAATTTTGCTATCGCCAGTTGATTGGTTCACCACATTGATTATTGGAGTGAGATCGACTGTAACAAGTTATGCGGCAGGAAAGGAAATAGGTATTTTTCCGATATCTATGTGCACAAAACTGACATATCTGCATCAATTGGAGTAACGAGACTGTGCAGTTAGCAGAACCGCATATAATTTGGGTTATTGCTGTATCATTAATAGCAAGCGGATTAGCGCTTAGTTTTATACTACTGCTGTTTTTAATCGTCATGCACAATATTCTTTATAGACGACTGGATCATATCTTATTTAGAGAACCTTGGTTTTCATCTGCTGAAATAGCTATGTTCTCATCGTGGCCACTGAGTTTGATCAGGTCGGTTCATTACATGTTTTTAATTACTTACTCCAAGCGCTCCCGAAGAAAACGGTTTATTGGTCTTAAGCAAGAGTTACCTGTCGGTAAGCATCTCAGGATTGCAAGTAGAATATATCTGTATATCCTTTTTCTAACGGCAATTATTGGCATATCATTTTTCTTATTCCTTGGTGGTGTTTATGCGATCGATAACTGGTTTAATTGAAAAAAACACTTGGAGTAGAGTTTATATAAAAAAATACTTGGTTTGCTAGATTGAACGGCCTTGGTGTAGGTGTCGCTATTTTAGTTATGTTCACGCCGGTTGGTTGGGTAGGCGCATTGATTGTGGGTATAGGTACTGCTGTGGGGAGTCATGTTGTTGGAAAAGGTGCTGGATACTTGTATAACACTTATGGACAGAAAGTCGATATTGCGTCGGCGTCAGGGGTTACGCATTTGTGCAGGTAGGTGAACCTCACATAATTTGGGTTATCACGGTATCATTTTTTATGGCCTCGCTGATTTTAGGGTCCATTTTGCTTTTATTGTTGATAGTGATGCATGGTTTTCTTTGTCGGCTGCTGGATCCGATATTATTTCGAGAGCCATGGTTTAACTCTACACAATTAGTTATGTTTGATTCCTGGCCGTTGAGTTATATAAAATCAATGAATTATATGTTTTTGATTGGCTTTCCAAATATGACTCTGAGGGTAAGTCGATTTACAAATGAAAACTGGCTCACAAAACGCTTTTCTAGTCGTTTTAAAGGGATGCATTTAAAGGATGTGCCAATTGTCCATTCATACGTTAAGACAGTATGTAAAGTTTATACTGTCGTGCATTTATTGACAGCGATAGTTGGAGTTTCCATGTTCTTGTTTATTGCTGTCGTTTATGCATTTGATAATTGGCTTACTTAAGTATCTACATCAAACAATCTTTTGCCAGAATTATTTCTTACTACTAAATTATATTGTTCGGATTCTTTTTTATGAAATGTCCAGATTGTAAACATATATTCAAATACTCATCAGTGCCTTCATGTTTTCGCTTTAAAAAGATGTGGTACAGTATATTTTTATGTCCAAACTGTGAAGTTCTATTGGTGCCAACAAAAATATTTTCTTATTACACTGGTAGCGGGTTAATATTAATTATTATTTCTTTTTTATCGTATTTGTTTGAATTATACGAATATTCAAATCTATTTAATTGGCTTATACCTGGCTACTTTATAGCGGGAATATCGTTATATGTTTATGGTGTCCTTACAGTGAAGCTTAAAATGTGCACAGAAAACGATTTATAATAAAAGGGTGTATGCCTTGTGTAATCAAATAGCAGACTAATTAAAAAAACAACTCCTAAACAACTTTCATCGGCGAACTGATCTCTTTCAAGGTTTCGGCTTTACTTGATCCGTCTGAAAACCAGGCTGGGGCCGTTGTCGCGCATACTCGATGGATCACGTTCACAAAGTGAAGTGTTGCGAATCTCAAGAAAAAAGGGTCGAAAGCCCACCCGAAACATCAGGCGACAAGTCGGTCGTATGGTGCGGGTGGCTGGATATGCCAAAGTTGGCGGGATAGTGTTGACAGGTGTCGGCTTAGGCCTCGCCTGTAACGAGATCGCGAATATCGATGACGGGCAGAAGAAGAATGAGGTTTTAGTGGAAGCTATGGGAGGTCTTGCGGGTGGTGCTGTAGCGACTATATTGCTTTTTGGTACTCCTGTTGGTTGGGTTGCTGCACTGGTTGTTGGAGTAGGGACTGCGGTTGCAAGTTTTTATGCGGGTAAAAAAGTAAGGGATTTGTATAATACTTATGGGCAGAAAATGGATATTGCCTCAACAACTGGAGTAACGCGTTTTTGCAGGTAGAAGAGCCACATATAATTTGGGTTGTCTCTCTATCATTAGCAGGGGGTATATTAATATTGGTGACTATTCTATTGGTATTGTTGATAGTCATGCATAATTTATTTTATAAACGGTTAGACCCCATATTGTTTCGAGAGCCGTAGTTTTCGTCAGCGGAATTGAGGCTATATTCTTCATGGCCCCTGAGCCTGATAAAGTCAGTAATTTATATGTTTTTGATTACGTATCCAAATTATGCCCTGAAAACGAAACGCTTTAGTGGTTTAATAGTGGAAAATTTACCAGATGTTCAGCCGCCTATCAAGATTGCGTGTAAAATCTATACTGTTATACATTTATTGACGGTGATTGTTGGTGTAGCTTTTTTTATATTTTTAGTGATGGTATGACCTGATTTAATGTTGCCTCATCAATTATTCCTTAATACAACTCGTAATGATATTATTTCGCTTTAAAAATATTGTCTAGACTGCTTTTTTAGACGAATCGAAGGCTCCTGTGTCTTCAGGTTTGTTGGACTGATGGATTCGGTTTCGACCTTCATTTTTGGCTTCATAAAGCGCGACGTCAGCGCGAGACAGCATTTGATTGAGTGTCTTGTCAGTTGAGTTCTCTGGCCTTGCATAACTCACGCCGCCACTGACAGTCATGTTGATGGTTTGTTCATTAAATGTTACGGGTTTATGTTCTAACATCTGGCGTATTTTTTCTGCGTGGTGGGTGGCAGTCGTTATATTTTCGCTGATCATTAGAATTAGAAACTCTTCACCACCGAGCCGAAAAACATAATCACTTGTGCGTGAATTATCTAATAGAAGCTGAGAAAAATATGTCAGGCATTGATCGCCCGCAATATGACCAAAGGTGTCGTTGATTTTTTTAAAGTGATCCAGATCGAACATAAGGGCATATACATAAAATCCTTCCCGTCTTGCCTGCGCCATGAGTTTGGGAAATACTTCTTGTAAGTAGCGTCGATTATAGGTGCCAGTTAGCGTGTCTGTGATAGCAGATTGCTCGAGTATCGCATGGGTCTTGTCGATTTCGTCTTGTTTGTCTCTTAATGAATGGATCATGTCAGCGAAATGGTTGGATAACACATCAAATTCGTTGTGCACCTGTGATTTTGCAAACAGAGGCAGATTCCCTTTTGATATTTCGCTGGTGGCATGTGTGAGTTGTAAAAGAGGCCGGGTGAAATTTCGTATCATCACCAGGCTAATGATGAGGATAGCGGCTATGCCGGAAAGGGCGAGTATTAATATAAACTGTTGATGACCTTGTAAACGATTCACTATATCCACTTCTGATAAACCAAACCAGAGCTGGAGTGGGTTTTGATTTTTACCTGGCAGGTTGATTTGATATAAGTGATACGGCTGTCTGTTGACTGTAATACGGTTGTCAATGACGTTGAACGGAGAGTGTTCAAGTGAGTTGAGTGTACTACTGATTATATTTTTATTTTGTACCAGAAAAAACTCACCGCCAGTAATGGCCTTGTTAGTGTTTAACCAGCTTTGGTCAATATGGCGGGTAACGGCAACCTTGCCCAGTATTTTATCGCGGTATTTTATAGGTGATACCGCAGCGATTTCAAGTCCGGTCTTGCCCTGAAAATAGAAAAATCTATTGTTATTGTTTGTCGTATTATTGCGTACAGCAATGGCCAGATCCGTATTGTTATTGCCGATGAGTATATGGCCGTCATTATCAAGAATAATTTTTCTGTCTATCGGTAACCATCCAAAAACACGATCATAAAGCGTTTGCAACGCTTTACTGTCGCCACCTATTCCTGTGACGACGAACATATATTCCTTCAGGCGCAAGTCGAGTGAGAGAATGGTAGTGTAGCGTTGTAATTCATTGCGTTCTGCTGCCAGATGGCCGTCGAGTAATTGTTGCAGACGAAACAAATGATTGTCTGCTTCAGTCATGATGACATCGTGCGAATATCGATATGAATAAAACAAGGTGGCTGATAGAAAAATAATCAGGATTGTACTGTAAATGAACAGTCGTGCACGAAAGGTACGCCAGAACATTTTAGTGTGACCCTGGTTTGTTCAAAGGTAATAACTCAAATCGTTTTGCAGTCTCAAAAAAGGCAGCCCCGGTTTGTACTTCCTTTATGATTTTCAGTACATCAGGAGAAGGCGATAGATCGGTGATAGCTGATAGTTGGCGGTAATATGGGTAGTGTTTTGATTTCAGGTTTTTGGCGGTAGCGACTTTGCCATTAATCGAGATGCGTTTAACCTTATTGCCGGTTTCAAATAACCAGGTTGAACCTGTGTGACCGATCGCGCCGCTAAAATCACTAACACGTTGAATCATTTCATCTGCACTTGATACATTTAGACGTACATTCCGGAATGCTTTGGCAGAAGGTAATATGGTTTTCCAGTGGCCAGGTCGTTTCTTGCAATGCAATCGGGTCACGACCGCAATTGGTTGATCATTACCGCCGACTGCTTTCCAGTTTGTGATCTTGCCACTGAAAATGCCACGCACTTGCTGATGGCTAAGATTGTTTATCGGGTTGGATTGATTGACCAGGACCAGTATCGGTTCTATTGCAATCGGGTAGACTTTTATTTTTTTGGACTCTGTTTCTTGTTTACTTAAAGGACAGCAGACAAAACCAAACGTTTCTGTATTGTTACCATTTAATTGGGCATTTTTAATGCCGGCATTACATCCTTGGCCAAGCATGGAATCTTTGCCATAAAGTAAAATTTTACGCCCTGAAACACGTTCAAGATCAGTTTTGATAGAATTGAATATAATCCAGGAGAAGTGCGCGCCGGCACCGGTTATGAAACCAGTCGGGTGTTTGATGTCATGTTGGGGCATGGGGCAGAAATCGTCTTTTTTCTCGGCAGCAAGCAGAGTGGGCGACATCATCAGGCAAAATATCAGCAGGTATTGGCTTAGTAAATTTGGGTGATCAGGAAGGGCCAAATGTTTGTTACTGATCATATTCTTTACTCATGGTTTTTTATATAAATTGTTCAGTGTCCTTATCGGCACATTTTCTTGATTCTTTAATAGTGTATGCTTATTAACATTATAAAAAATATATGAAAAATCAGTGATATTGATTTTGATTTAACCATTATTTGATCGGGTGTATTATTCATATTCAGTCATAACGAAAAAGGCATGGGCAATGGAGGCGGTTGTTTTTTTACATGGCATCTGGATGAAGTCGATCGTCATGCAACCGATGGCGCTGCGACTCAGGAAAGCAGGTTTTGAAACACATTGTTTTTCTTACCCCAGTTTGCAAAAGACACCGGCAGAAAATGCCCGGTTGTTTATGCAGTACACCAAATCAATCAAGGCGGACCGGCTGCATTTCGTGGCGCATAGCTTAGGTGGAATCGTCTTGATGCATTATTTTCATGTATATAGGGAAAGTCGTCCGGGCCGGGTTGTGTTGCTGGGTTCACCCATCAATGGCAGCGGTAATGCAAGGAAGATCAATAAGTTACCCATCTTTAACCGGATCTTGGGAGAAAGTGTTGAGCAGGGGTTGTTGGGTAATGTACCTGGTTGGTCTGGGCAGCGACAATTAGGCATGATTGCGGGTAGCCGGGGTATAGGGGTTGGTAAATTACTGGGTCGTTCATTAGACGTTAATGATGGTGCTGTTGCCGTTCCAGAGACCATTATTCCTGAGTTAACTGATCATATTGTGATGCCGGTGAGCCATTCAGGTATGCTGACATCGGCAAAAGTTTCTTCTCAAGTTATTCATTTTCTTGAGAATGGTTATTTTTCATTTAAACCTTGATGATATTGAATTCAGCTAACTGAACCGGGTTCTCATATGAGAGCGCTGATATGCGCTTAAAACACGAATCCCTCATGCAATATGTTGGCTAGCCATGGTATTATTCTCCCTATATATCAACAATTAATATGAATTATTGAGGTTTTCACATGGCAGGACATAGTAAATGGGCAAACATTAAGCACCGTAAGGCGGCCCAGGATGCTAAACGAGGTAAACTGTTTACAAAATTTATCCGTGAATTGACAGTTGCAGCGAAAATGGGTGGTCCGGATACGGATTCTAATCCTCGACTGCGAGATGCTGTGAGCAAGGCATTGTCCGCCAATATGACTCGTGACACCGTTGATCGCGCCATTAAACGTGGTGCGGGTGCAGCGGACAGTGAAAACTTTGATGAGGTACGTTACGAAGGTTACGGAACAAATGGTGTTGCGGTTCTGGTTGATTGCCTGACAGATAATATCAATCGCACAGTATCAGAAGTGCGACATGCATTTAGTAAATGTGGTGGTAACCTGGGTACAGATGGATCGGTTGCCTATTTGTTTACCAAGACAGGCATTATCAACTATCCACCAGATACCGATGAAGATACGGTGATGGAGCAGGCATTGGAAGCAGGGGCAGAAGATATCATTACCAATGATGATGGTAGTATCGATGTCATTACGACACCGGAAACCTTTACGGAAGTAAAAGAAAATCTGGTTGCTGCTAATCTCGAGCCACAGCATGCGGATATCGAAATGAAGGCATCAACCTCGGTTGAAATGGATCTCGATGGTGCACAGAAAATTATGCGTTTGATCGATATGCTCGAAGACCTGGATGATGTACAGAACGTTTATTCCAATGCTGATTTTTCTGAAGAGGTTATGGCGCAATTATAAACTCAGAGCAAAGAATCAATGTTTACGATGCAAGATTTTGCAGGTTTTTGCTCTCTTTAATTTTTACCGTAAGCATAATGTTGGCGTTAAAATAATGCGTATATTAGGCATTGACCCGGGGTCACGAATAACAGGTTATGGTGTGATTGAGGTTGAAGGTCGTCAGTCGCAATATCTGGCCAGTGGCTGTATTCGTACCAGTTGCGATGATTTGCCGGGAAGATTAAAAGAGATTTTTGAAGGTATTCTGGAAATAACAACAAACTATCAACCTGCAGAAA